>FSSH01002103.1_pt1 | contig 12584 bp, 9 predicted proteins | sample 1166101 | NCBI WGS metagenome assembly FSSH01 (sample SAMEA32972668, study PRJEB13176) | freshwater metagenome | biome: Drinking water system; feature: Biomass in drinking water that filtered by 0.45 um membrane; material: drinking water | place: USA | collected 2012-12-20 | depth 0 m | reverse complement strand
GGATGGTTCAGTGATGGTCGGGGTGACAGGATTCCAGCAAATAGCTGGAATCACTTAAGAAAATAAGGCATATTCCCCTACACAGCACCTGCACAGTTATGGAACTCCGCGCGCTTTCGCTCCAAACCTGCACAGTTTCTGCACAGCGGAGTATGGGAATGGCGTTCATCATCGACAAGGAGGTTCTGAAAACCGGCCTGATCATTTTCAGGCGCGGCGATGTCGAACACCGCAATTTTTATTGCCGCATCAAGCTCCCCAAAGAGGACCGCTACAAGACGATCTCGCTCCACACCTCGGACCGGGAGTCCGCCCGCGACCGGGCGTTCGATCAGGACGCCGACATCCGGTTTCGCGTGAAGCATGACGTTGCCGTGTTCAATCGTCCGTTTCGGCAGGTGGCGGCAGATTATCTCCAGACGCAGCAGCGCCGCGCCGATACGGGTGAGGTTTCCCATGACCGGGTGAAGAATCTCCGAAACGCCTTCAAGAAGGCGCTCGAAGATTATGTCGGCAGCACCCAGATCCACTTGATCGGTCAGGACAGTTGGGCGGGCTACCCGACGTGGCGGCGTGAAAACGGCAAAGGCCGTTTCCGCGAGCATATCAGCGATGCGACCATTCAATTCGAGATGGGCGCGCTCAACGCGGTGATGAATTTCGCCATCACCAAGCGGCTTGTGCCTGCCAGCCACCGTTTTGAAGGCAGGCCAAAACTCAAAACCATGCGCCGCGACGAGTTCACCATCGAGGAATACCGTAAGCTGCACAGTGTCGGGCGCAAATGGATCAGGGCTGCGACAACGCCCCAAGGCACTTGGTATCGGACCATGTGCTACAATTTCATGCTCATCATGTGCAACACGGGGATGCGTCCGCCCGAGGCGAAGAATTTGCGCTGGCGCGACATCACACTCGCCAAGGATCGTGACGGGCGCGAGATCGTCGTGATGTTCGTCCAGGGCAAAGGTAAATCACGAAAGCTCGTGGCTCCCAAGAGCGTCGGCGAATATCTTGATCGGGTGCGCGAGCTGTCCAAAGCCACTGCGCCCGATGATGCCGTGTTCACGATCATCAACGGGAAGCCTGCCAAATATCTCTACAGCGACACGGTGCAGGCGTTGCTCGTTGAAGCTGACTTACGCATGGGACCGAACGGCATCCCGCGTTCGACCTATTGCTTCCGTCACACCTACGCCACCTTCCGGCTTAGCGAAGGCGTGGACGTCTATATCCTGTCCGAACAGATGGGCACCTCCGTCAAGATGATCGAGAACCACTATGGCCATGTGAATACCATCAAGCACGCCGACCGCGTGTTGATGGGCATTGGCGGATGGGAGGCCATGCACGCCGATATGGATGCCGAAGGCGAAGTTGAAGAAGCCACCGCCAAGGCGCGACAGGCGGCAAAATCGAAACAATCCGTTCGCCCTGCCCACTTCAAACGCTGACTTCGCATCGCTGATGCACTTTGAAGCCATGCGTTTGCGCCGGTTTTTCGATGCGCCGCTGGCGCTCTTGATCGGGACACCGGCCAAGCGGGTGAAGGAAATAGGTGCGCCGAGCCTCAAGCATCCCTTTGCCCGCGTCTTCACCGCATTGCGCCCCTTCGCCGCTGGCGAACTTAAAGGGGTGCAATGCGGTGTCTTTCCACCGGCAACCGAAAATCTGGGCCGTTTATGATTGATTGGCTATCGCTTTATCAATCATAATCATGCTATATCGTGATTGATAGAAAGGCATCTTATCCATCATGCGCTGGAATTGGCAGCTTCCCGATTGGCCTGATTTCCGCTTCGACGCGGATCGCATCCGCGCGTCCGAAGAGCAATTCCTGAAAGGTTCGGGCGTTGTTATTGGTGCGTTGCATCACCTTGACGCCGATGCCCGCGATGGCCTGACCATCGAACTGATTTCACAAGAAGTGGTCGATAGCTCCGCCATCGAGGGAGAAATCCTCGACCGCGCCAGCGTCCAGTCGTCGCTCGCGCGGCATCTGGGCTTTGCCACCGACCAGCGCCGCGCCAGTGCGGCAGAGGCCGGGGCCGCTGAATTGATGGCCGATGTTTATCGCAACCATGCTGCGCCGCTTGACGAACAGACCCTGTTCGCGTGGCACGCGATGTTGATGAACGGGCGGCGCGATATTGCCGATGTTGGGCGCTACCGTAGCCATGAAGATGCGATGCAGATCGTGTCGGGCGCGCTGCACGCGCCGCGCGTGCATTTCGAGGCACCGCCATCGGAGGCCGTTCCTGCGGAAATGTCGCGCTTCATCGCGTGGTTCAACGGCAGCGCACCGGCATCAGCGAACCCGCTTCCAGCGATCACCCGTGCCGCAATTTCGCACCTGTGGTTTGAGAGCATTCATCCCTTCGAGGATGGTAATGGCCGGATTGGGCGCGCGATTGCTGAAAAGGCTTTGGCCCAAAACCTTGCGGCCCCGACGCTGACTGCTCTCGCGGAAACGATCCATCGCCACCGCAAAGCTTACTACGCCGCGCTTCAGCTCGGCAGCCAGAGCAACGACATCGACGCCTGGCTGACATGGTTTGCCGATATTGTCATCGAGGCACAGGCGCGGACGATCACCCGCATCCGTTTCCTGATCGACAAGACGCGGCTGCTCGATCGCTTGCGCGGGCAAATCAACGAACGGCAGGAAAAGGCGCTGCTTCGCATGTTCCGCGAAGGACCGGACGGATTCGCAGGTGGATTGAGCGCCGGGAATTACCGGACGATAACCGGGGCCGCTCTTGCAACCGCTACCCGCGATTTGAATGACCTGATCGAAAAGGGTGCGCTGATCCGCACCGGTGAACGGCGCTATGCGCGGTATCATTTGGCTGTTCAGTGACGTTGATTGCGAATTTGATCGTTGCCTTTGGGCCTGTCCCGCTGAACATGTTTAGGACGGGCTACCACTCACTGAGCGTGAGAAAACGATCTTGAGTAACGCGGAGACGTGGGTCTGCGGCGGCCAGACAAAACAATGCTCTCGCAGGCACAGCATCTCCAATGAGTTTAAAGCATTCTGTGATGTGGGCCGGTTTCATCCTTGCTCGAAGTTGATTGACAATCGAATCTAGAAACGCCGGTTGATCTGGCCGCTTAATCGACAAATCGCGATCATTGAGAGCCCATAGCTGGGAATCGAGTTTGATCAGCGGATCACGGACTTGGAACTCCATTCCCTGATTTATGCCGCGCACGGCTACAACGCGCTGACGGAGCTCCGCAGTTGAAAGTGGTTCACCGGCATTTTGCAAGATCGCGATTACAGCTTGGCGAATGTCTACGCGAGCGCCCTCTGTCGCCGCATCACCACTAGTCCAGACCATTCGCCCGAGTGAGTGAAGCTGCCCTATTTCCTTGAGGGCAATATCCAACTGATACTTATCGAAATTATCCGAAAAACCTACTCCGCGCTCAGCCAGCGCATCGATCAGTTCCGAAGTGTGCCATTGTCGATCAACTGGCCCCTCCGTGATGATTTCGTAAGCCTCTTCGGCCAGTGACTCCCAAACAGTGCGAGGCACTGACATGTGTTTCAACATCCCGTATATTCCGGAGCCAAAGAGATAGCCCACTTCTGCGGCCGCATTATGAACCCGTCGCTCGTCCATTTCACGACCGCCGCGCCCTGCCGCTTTAACAGCAATCTCGCTGTAGTGCAGGGGTTGATCGCTTTCCAGCAGCACCGCTTCAACGACCTGATCGACGCCGCGCCCGTAAGAAATTAGCGTTCGCTCGCCAGCGTCATCCGCGAAATGGCACCATTTGGAAGCGATTTCCCATAGTAGGGCACCAAACTCACGCGCCTCGTCGGGAACGAGCAATTTGACGTAGTGCTGACAATCCTGTTCGGTCCATCGACTATCGACGCCGCTCGACAATATCTGGCGAGAAGAAGCGACAATCTCCTGCCAAACATCCTGACTTAGAAAGCTCAGATATTCGATGCCGTCTATTTCCACTAGGTGGACCGCAGCATTACACATATTTGCGATCAGATATCGTATCGCTTCGCGATGTGCGGCAACGCCAGAGAACCACGGATCAATTGCCTCCGCACCAATCAACGGCAGTGGAAATTCGCGGTCAGCCAACATCACCTGAAGTTTGGAAGCCAGCACATCGTCCCAGATTTCCCGCCGAACAAGGCGATCCACGACCTTCGCTTCTATCTGGCGAATACGTTCGCGCGTTATGCCGTATGACTCTCCAATCTCCGCGAGTGTCTCTACCGGTCTCTCTAGGCCCATCCTCCTGACGAGGATGTCACGTTCTCGTTCCGAACATGTCGCCAGCGAGTTATGCACGGCGTCGAGCAAGCGCTCCGTCGAAGAAAGCGCCATTTCAAGTTCGGTGTCGCGTGGCCCAGCCAACAGCGCTCGATGAAAAATATCGTTCAATTTCTGAATCGAAGTTCGGCCAAAATTTTGAAAGTTCAGCATTTCGGTCACTGTAAGTGACCCAACGTCGCTGACTGTTTTCAGTGCGCGTCTCCGAAAGACGTTGCCGATGCGCACGGTGAGATCAAGATTGTTTAGATTTTGCGATGCAAGCCAAGGGGGAGCCGCCCTTGCCCGTGCGGTTGGATCGTCTCCGTCGTCACCGACAAGGAAATTAGAGCGGTAAAGGCCAATCTGTAGCCGAAGCTCCGAACCTAAGGCGCATTCAAGTTCAAGATAGGAGTCATCGTCGAGAACACCGACTTGCGTTAGCAAGTCCGTATGTTGCGGATGTTCAAGCACGAACGACCCAATCCAGCCCGAAAACGTTACTAATGTAGCAGGTGACGATCGGTTTGGTTCGGATGCCGAGTAGCCCCATCCTTCAAGAGCAAGAAATACGGATTCATCGTTGACGCTACCGATCTGTCCTATTGATGTCGTAAATGAGTCCGGCAAAGCGCCTTTGGCACCGGGCGTGAGCAAGACCATTCCCGGAAATTGCGACGCGAGATCCTCGAAAGATCGAGCAACGCGCCGCTCAAAACCAACATGAAGAACAGCCGACTTGTTATCGTCGTCAAAGCTGCTCCAAGCGTGCAACACATCTTCAAGTGAGTGAGACACTTGGATGTCCCACTCTCCGGCTGATGACCGAAGCATAAGGAATGCGCGCAGTGACGTTGACATCCTAGTCGGTCTTCGCGCTTGCCTGTTCCATGAGAGTCACAAAATCGATCTCGCCAGCTTTTGCCTGGGAGTAAAGTTCAGTGACACCCCAATCGGCCAGCCGCTCGATCAGACGATAAACGGTCGTACTTTCGAGCGCAGCCGGCATAATCGCTTCGACGGATCGACGCAGCGACTGTTCTGGATCGAGTGATCCGACATTGTACAGATTCACGCGTTTGACTAGTTCACCCGGCACCGCCCCCTGGGCAATCGCCAAACTTACGCCGAAGCGATAGCCATCGATCTTATCGGCAAATATGCCCATCTCTTTGAGTTCGGCGAGCTTGTCATCAACAGCCCCTGATAGGCCAACGTTTATGAGGTCATTTGTGCTCACAGGGCTGTCCTCTCGATTGTGGACTGAGTCTCTGAAATCTCCTTGATCGTATATGCGGCCCCGATCCGCGATTTAATGGAAGCGAGATCAGTCTCGGGACGGATTTCGCCCCCGTGGACCAGCAAAACGAACTGACTGGTTACAGTCGGAAGGTATTTCAGAATGTTATCTCGGTGCTTGGGGTCTAACCGCCCGAAAGGCGTGTCCATAACCACAGGGCCGATGGCGCGGCCTGTGCGATTCAAGCCATCGATAAGGGACAGTGCAACAACTTGCTCGGCCCCAGCGCTACGGATCGAAACTGGCCGACCGGTGCTATCCACAATACTCAGCCCGTAGTTGCTGTTTATCTCCAACCCGCGATATGCCTTCTGCGTTGTCATCTCTTTGAAGGACTGGCTTGCCAGCTCTTCAACTCGTTCCCTCAGCTTGTCTCGCAAACGCTCTACGCTCGCGCCAAAACAGGCTTCAATTTCGCTCAGTATGCCGACTTTTACTGTGCTACGCTTCGAGCGTGCACCGGCTAGTCCCTCCATTGATTTTCGCGCGACTGCAAGTTCCTCGTTGGTCTTCTCGATATCGCGCGTAGCGCCCTTGATAGACTCTGTGAGGCGTCCTTCCTCTTTCAATTTCTCCTGTTGAAGCACACGCTTCCTCGCCAATTCGGCAGTGTCATGGCCAGCAATCTTCTCTTCCGCGCGCTCGATATCGTTCTCGGCCTTTTGAAGTCCGACTTCAGCGGCGCGAATATCTTTGTCGATTTCGACGAGGCGGTCGCGAGCTTGGACTCCCTTGATGTCATCGAGAATCGCTAGCTCGGATGACGTTCCCTGCAAGTCAGTCGCGGAGTCCCCCAAGTTGGCAAGTTCAACTTCAAGCTGACCGAGTTGGGCGCCCAACGCGGCACGCTCGCGTTCTGGAAACGGCTGTTGGCATGTCGGGCATTCGCGCGTTTCAAGCAGGCGTTTGACGCCTTTGATGTTTTCCTCAAGTTTTAGTCGGGTTCGGAGCGTTTCAGTGGATTTGGAAAGTCGTTGGCGCAGAATGGTTCGCTTCGCTTCCAGCTTGGAGTCGAGCATGTCCTTCCAAGCCAGTGCGAGCAAACCATGTCGCTCGCTGCGCTTCCTTTTCAACATAGCATCGAACCCCGAAGAAGCTTCGCGCGCCGCATCCACAGTTGCTTTCAACGCCAACACTGTCGCAGCCTGTTCCAGCTCATCTTCTAGTGCTGATCGCTCGACTCGTGTCTGCGCAAGTTTGTCCTGCAATTTTACAAGGTCGGCTTCCTGGCTATCGAGACGGGTGGTCAGCTTGGTCATATTTTCAGCTGACCGTTCAAGCCCCGCGATGTGCGCCATTTCTTGGCTTTGCTTTTTCGTCGCGGACTTCAGCATCGCACCAAGCTCAGCTCGTCCGTTAGTAAGTGCGGGGACACCAAGAACTTCCTCGATGGCTTCCTTTATCTGCCGCCCTTGCTCGCTGCCCTCGATCAGAAGTTCCTCATATTCGCCGAGCAATTCACCATCGAAAAGGAAGAATCGTGCGACCTGTTCAGGCGCAAACTGATTGATTTCCGCCTCAATTTGATCGCCCGCGATCACAATGCCGTCTTTCGATAGATGCGTGGCAACTATGAAATCTTCTGTCCGCGACGGTGTTGCGACGTGTTGCCGTCGATCAGCGGTTCGACGCAATTCGTACTGATGGCCGTTCGCGTCGAATTTAAGAAATACGTCCACATGCCAGTCATCAATCCTGGCGCCGTCCTTGTTCACGACGTCATGGAGGGCTATCGGACGCGAGTGACGGCCCAACGCTTCGCCGTAAAAGCCCCAGCGCAGGGCATTCATCAGGGAGGTCTTGCCGCGCATATTGTCGCCGAAAACGATCATCACGTTGCGGTGATCCTCAGTCGGGAAATCTACGGTGATCGTGTCGCGATACGGCATAAAGTTCGTGGCGGTGAGTTGGTGCAGTCGCATTACGATGCAACCCCTTTCGTCGAGGCATCAACTGCTTCGTCGATCAGCTTCTCCATCGCGACCGACGATTGGGCGCGATCGCTGCTAAACTGGTGCCGTCGCTGCACTGCATAACACGCACGTAGAAGAGCTTCGTCCACGTTCGGGGCTATCTCAGCCCGCAACGCGAGCAAAGTCTGTAGAGCGAGGTCATCGCTTTCACTCATCATCTTCGTCCCCTTCCCGGTCGTCGAAGTCGTCCGGGTCTATTCCCATATTGATTGCGATTTCACGCAATTCAGCACCAGCCATTCGGTTAAGTGCATGATTTGCAAATTCTACGGAACGAACCAGTTCTGCACGAAGCAGACCTAGCTGATCCTTCTCATCTTCTGGGTCCACTGGCGTCACAATAGCATCGTGGATTACAGCGAGTGCTTTCCCCGGCGCTTGTCGCAACACGCGCCCACGCCTTTGAATGAACTGCCTCGGATTTTGCGACGACGCCAAGATAAGGGCGTGTGAGACCGCTGGGATATCCACGCCTTCATCGAGACACCGGATTGATACCAGAATGCCGCCATAGGACTTGAACCAGTCCATCGTGGCATCGCGATCACCCGACATATTCGAGTGATACTCGATCGGACTCATGCCCTTCTCACGTAACGCGATAAGCACATCAGTCAGTTGGCCACCGTCTTCGCAGTAGATCAGCCAGCTTTGGCCGGTCTCGAACTCGGATTCGAGTACATCGGCCGCCAGTTTGATCTTGGCGCTCGCCTTCTTGGCAATACGGGCACGTTTGATAAGCATCATTCGGGCGCGCTCGCTCAGAATTTTGCTGCCGCGTTCGTCGGTTTTTGAGCGGGCAATTTCCAACTGGATTGCCTTGGTTTCCTTGAGCCATTCCTCCGCTTCGGTGGCCGTCAGGTGAATGGCATGGGGATGATATTCGTAGGGGACGAGCCGTCCGGTGGCCACTGCATCGGCAAGTGTAATCGGTGGTGGCACGACGGCCCCGAAAAATTCGAAAATTTTCGCTGTGCCCTCCGGGTCGCCGTATCTTTGCGGCGTGGCGCTCAGGCCCAGCCGTGCGCCAGCTTCAGTTTTCAGAAACAACGAATTTTGTGGACTTCCGATTTGGTGCACTTCGTCCGCTACCACGAGCAAATGGTCGCCCTGCGCAACCCCTTTGCGGAATTCTTCCGTCGATGCGGTCGGCATCATTGCTACGACCAGTCGAGGTCCGAGCGAAGCGTCGGCATCAGTCATACCGCGAAGACGGCTCGATCCCTTCCATCGGTTATGGCCCGCGCCAGCCAGCAGCATGATAGCGTCGGGAATTTCGTCGGCTAGCTCCTTCGCCCATTGCTCTAATAGCAAGCGGCTTGGGACAAGCACGATTGCCGGCAGGCCGTCAGCCAGATGCTCGCGGATCGCAATGATCGCGGTGAATGTCTTGCCACTCCCCGTTGCATGCTCGAAAACGCCGCGACGCCCCTGATTCTTCCAAGCGTCAATCGCGCTTATTTGATGAGGCATAGGCGAGCGGCGCGTTGCCTCATGCTGAGATGGCTCGGTAATCAACTCTTCCAACTTGGTTGCCGCATATTTCTGCATATAATCCTTGACCGATGCTGGCACGGCAGAAACCTCAATATCAGGGTCTTGTTGTGACCAAAGCATTTCGAAATGCCGCGCGTGTCGCTCGACACGTTTCGCTTCGAGGCCGCCACGCCAGCCACAGAACACCTCAATGGATTCGAAATTTCCTTCGCTGTGCCAGCCACTCCACGTTTCATTCGTCGATCCCTTAAAACTCGCCTGGTTACCAAGATCATCTGAAAAAATCCCGATCTTTTCATGATATATCCCTCGGCGATCACGTCGCTCCGCGATCTTGATTTCGAGCGATCCCACTGAAATCAAAGTCGCGAGCGTTCGGGCTGCAAGCGCGGTCCGTCGATCAGCAAGCAGAGCGTCGAATTGAGCGATGAGTGTGGTGGCGATGCTTGCGTCGCGCTGCGCATATCCGATGGCTATCTGTTCAACATCCTCGTAATCGAGCGCGGGAGAGCAAATAATGCGGATTGTGCCGCCGCGCCGAGCGAACTCGATAATGGCCGACCCGATCACCAGAAAAACTGTCGAACGAAAATATCCGACCGCGCGGTCGTAGGTCGTCGCTTCTCTCAGGCATCTCACATAAAAATTCCCGACCGGATCGTCTTTCAGGGATCGATACTCTGTGTCGAGGTCGAGTGCAGCCAAGTTACCCCGAAAAACCGGAGTGTCATCCAAGGCCACAGCTTTGGTCATGAACAAGGCATTCGAGTTGGCACCTGCATCATTCGTCAATCCGCACTATTGTCCGAGTCCCCTTGGACGAGACCAGGAAATCGACCCATCGAACCATCGACGTAGTCTCGATCTGCTTCGACAGCGATCCAGCGCCGATCAAGACTTTCCGCAACGCTGCCCGTGGTGTTCGACCCGCCGAATGGGTCCAGCACCAGATCGTTTTCATCGGTCAGAAATTTGATAAAGAAAGCCGACAACGCCGATTGCATTCTCGCCGGATGAGACGGCAGGCCGTTCTTCTTGCAATAGCTACGATAGCCTGCGTCCCATCCAGTGCCGGTATATTTCAGCAGCGATTCCGGATAATGTTCTCCAGCTAGATCAAGCACGTTTGGTCCGATCGATCCGCCATGATCTGTCAGAAACCCTGCCTTGGAAATCACATGGCCGGACGGTCGCGTGCCCGCGTTATAGGATTGCCGCGCCAGCAATTTTTTCATGTCCTTGCTGTAGGGATTCAGAACGCGGCGGTTATCGGCTTTCGGGAACTCGGCTTTCGACATCCACCAGACGTGAGTGAACGAATCTTTCAGTCGCGCGCGTTTGAGATTCACCCAAGCTGCGGGACTCGGAAGGCGTGCTGGGTTATGGCAAATGACATGCTGGCATAGATTGAGCTTCGCAGATCGTTTGAACGCGAGCAGCGCCTCAAGCGGCAGTGTCGACATGATCGGTGCGCCTTCCTCCCAAGCATTCCCGATCTCGATAACGATCGACCCATCGTCAGTCAGCAGTTCGGTGAGCGGGGTTGCAAGAGCCTCAAGCCATTGGAGATAGGCCTCGCCCGTCTCGTTTCCGTAACGCTTCTTCCGGACGAGCGGAAACGGCGGAGACGTAACTATCAGATTTACCTTGCCTTTAAGGTCTTGCAAGTGGCTGCTAACGAGTGCGCTCTCAATCTTGCCGTGGATCATGGTCCCACGGTCGGTCTGATAAGCGACCTCGGCAATGGCAGATTCAGTGGGTTTAACCGTCTTCAACGACTTCGTAGCCATACTCAGTCGCCTAGATCGGAAACTGATAGCGTGGACTCGCTTATGGAATCTGCACCGGCAACGCCATTCGCAACATTGAGCGCACTTGCCTCGCCGATTTTGTTTATCATGTATCCCCCTTTTTCTTAGCATCTCTTTGTTTTATCCATAGTGTCCTGGCTTGGAACCGCAACCGCTTGTGAAGGACATGCCAGTTTTATTTGAGTTCTGTTATCATACGCTTGCGAGTCACGCACGGCGATGTTGAGGTAGTAGCTCAGGTCGGTGTTTTTTGCACGTTACGGCGCCTGCGGGCAAGCCCGCACCGCGCTCTATTCCGCGATCCCGTCTGCGCCGGTTCGCTCCACCGAGCTGCCTACGGCATCTCGGCCTGTCGGTGACGATCGCTGGCGCGAAAGCGGACCTGACGGCCCGCTGAAACTGAGCGGGATTATCTGAGGTCGCACTCTTTCCCGCGCTGCGCGCTCCTTGAGGGTGCGGGGTCTTTTGGCTGACCCGCTGGCGCTCTTGCCTCTCTCCTGGCCGGACGCCCGCTGGCCCACAGGCCCGCGCGCAGGACGTCCGGCTGGCGTCGCACCGTGCAAGGGTGCCGTTCTTGTTAGGCCGCTACGCGGCAACGTCCCTTCAATGATGTTCGACTGATCGTCGGACGGCGCGGGCGCGCCGGCGTTTCTGTGGCCGTCCCCGAAGAGGGGGATGGGCGGCGCTTCCGGCTAGGCCCGCTGCGCTCAGGCGCAACCCGCAAGCGGGTCTTTCACTCTGTTACAGCCTTACAGGTGCGCCTGATCCCAGCGGGCCTCTTGGTCGCTCTTTGCCGCCCACCCCCCTCTCCGGGGTCGGTGTGGTTTTTAGGGCGAGGAGGCTGTGATGGCGGTTGGCAATCGGAAACGTGGTTTTGGTGGCAGGGATAAGGCGGCGCTACGCGCCGCGCGCGGTGGCGATAGCCCGCGCGTTTCGCTTTATGACGAGGTGACGGCGAAGATCATCGCCCAGCTTGAGGCGGGTTGTTTTCCTTGGGCGCAGCCGTGGAGTTCGGCGGCGGCAGTGCCGGGACTCCCGCGCAACGCGGTTTCGGGGCGTCCCTATTCGGGCGTCAATGTTCTCATTCTATGGGGCGCGGTCATTGAGGGCTGCTACCCGTCGCAGGATTGGTTGACCTTTCGGCAGGCGCTGGCCGCTGGCGGATGCGTTCGCAAGGGCGAGCGCGGGCATACGATATTCTATGCCGACCGCTTCACGCCCGACAATGAGCGCGAGGGCGGCGACACGGCGGAGGGCGAACCCCGTTCAATTCCATTCCTCAAACGCTTTGTCGTGTTCAATGCCGCGCAGTGCGACGGTTTGCCGGAGCGGCTGACAGCAGACCCGACGCCGTTGCCGCCCCGCGAACAGCATGACAGCGCGGAGGCGTTGATTGCCGCGACGGGTGCGGATTTCCGCGTCGGTGGCGCGCGCGCCTTCTACGACGTTGGCGGCGATTATGTGCAGGTGCCGCCACAACCGGCATTCACCCACCAGATCGACTTTTACCGGACGGCCTTGCACGAACTTGGTCACTGGACGGGCAGCAAGGCGCGGCTGGCGCGTGACCAGTCGGGGCGGTTCGGGTCTGCGCTCTATGCGCGGGAAGAACTGTGCGCCGAATTGGCATCGGCCTATCTCTGCGCCGCGCTTGGGATCGTCCCCACCGTTCGCCATGCCGATTATCTCGGCTCTTGGCTCGATTTATGGCGAGGTG
>FSSH01002150.1_pt1 | contig 12589 bp, 19 predicted proteins | sample 1166101 | NCBI WGS metagenome assembly FSSH01 (sample SAMEA32972668, study PRJEB13176) | freshwater metagenome | biome: Drinking water system; feature: Biomass in drinking water that filtered by 0.45 um membrane; material: drinking water | place: USA | collected 2012-12-20 | depth 0 m | reverse complement strand
TCATTGACGGACACGACCAAGGCAAGGCTTCAAGCGATCGGACCAGATAGCATGAAGGAGGTTGAGGCGGATGGGTTGGTCGCTTCCGATCGGCACGGTGTTCGGCACCGTCGTCCGAGTTCACGTCACCTTCCTGGTCTTCCTGGCCTTCATCGGTGCCACCGCCTATGCGAGAGGCGGCCAAGCCGTAGCCCTCCAGAGCATCCTCTACATCGTCCTGCTGTTTCTCTGCGTTCTCCTGCATGAGTTCGGCCACGTCTTCGCTGCCAGGCGCTACGGCGTACAGACCCCCGATATCACGCTCCTGCCGATCGGCGGCGTCGCCCGCCTCGAGCGAGTGCCCGAGGAGCCATTCCAGGAGTTTGTGATTGCACTGGCTGGGCCAGCTGTGAACGTCGCTATCGCCGGCATGCTCTATCTGATCCTGGGCGAACTGATGCCGCCAACTGGGACGGAAGTGGCCAACCCGAGTGTCGGCCTCATGGAGCGCCTGCTTTGGGTGAACCTCTTCCTCGTAGCCTTCAACCTGATTCCTGCCTTTCCCATGGACGGCGGACGCGTATTGCGGGCACTCCTTGCATCCCGCCTGGGATATACGTGCGGCACTCAAATCGCTGCGCGCGTCGGCCAAGGCCTTGCATTCCTGTTCGGCCTCTGGGGGTTGTTGAGCGGCCAGCCTCTGCTGCTGTTCATCGCCCTGTTCGTCTACCTGGGTGCCGCCTCGGAAGCCCATGACGCCCAGTTGCGTCAGGTCTCGCGGGGAATGCTCACGGCAGACGCGATGATCACTCGGTTCGAGAGCCTGCGGACCGACAGCCGCGTCGAGCAGGCGGTGAGATGCCTCATCGCCACTACGCAGCACGAGTTCCCGGTCATCGATGCATCTGGACGGCTGCGCGGTGTCCTCACCCGTGACGACATGATCCGTGCGCTTCGGGAGCGGGGACCCGATACGCTTGTCGTGGAGGTCATGCGGTCTGACATTCCTACCGTTCTTGATCGCATGGCGCTCGAAGACGGACTGAAGTTGATGCGGGAGCAGAAGGTGCCGGCAGTCGGCGTCACCGATGCAACAGGGCGTCTGGTCGGGCTGATGACCCCCGAGAACGTCGGCGAGATGATGATGGTGATGGCGGCACTTCCACCAAGCCGGATCGCACTTGTGCCGAGAATCCGCCCGTCGATCTAAGGAACGCGCTCGATCCTTTCGGTCGAAAAGTCAACATCGTCCGTCATTGCACTTCGACGAAGCTGCGAGCGTTCCCGCGCTTCCTCGATGCACTTCGTGACATGTGCGACGCGGTTGACGACCTGAAGGTTCGGGGTGCCCCAGAAACCGAGAAGGACCGGCCAAGGATCGCCGCGATGCTCGCGCCAGACCCGATACAGTGGCATTCGGTGATCGACTTCCGCCGTCCTTAGAAGCCGCTTACCCGTCGAGGCGCAGCGGTGGCGCTGGTGTGCTTTGAGAACCTTTGATTGCTCACTCGGCGTGACCCATAACTTCCAGGCCGTTACGCAGGCCGCATGCCAGCTGGCATTTTTGTTCGGCATGCCTGCGCTCCAGAGATCCTTGTGCCAGCCGAAGCGGTAGACCGGCTGACCACAGATACAGCAATGCCCGCGTCCGCGGGCATGGGCAGGCTCTCGGTAGGGAGAGGGCGGCAGCCGAAACGTCGCAGCGAGCCCCGGACCCATTTCGGTTCCGGTCCGCCACGTCCATCCTTCTGGTTGACCGGAACGAGACGCCAGTGCCCGAGCGAGCCGATCCGCACGCCAGACATGCGAGCGCCAGTAGCTCTCGATCGCAAGGCGCGGTGTAGGCGGGATTAGTGGGCGTGAAAGGGCGTGCTGCAGTACTGGTGCCGGGAAGATCGCCGGCAAGGCGCGATCCAGCCGTGCACGAGCCTGGATGTTGCGGCTGTCGCGCCACTCGGACCTGTTCGTCACGATGGATCTCAGAAACGAGGTTGAAACAGGGATCTGGAGCGGACCTTACTCCGAGAAAAGCCAACGGCCACGGAAGCCAGGACGGGGTGCGCGTACATCCGGCGTCACTCTGTCCTGGCATCGTGGCCGTATCCGATCAAGCAGCAGTGCCGCGACCGGTGCGATCCCGAGATGGGGTCGGGATGGTTAAGAATCAGTGAAGTCAGCCCCGCCGCCTGACAGGTCATGGGCAGCAAAGCACGTCGTGTAGGAGACACGACGGAGGCGATACGCAATATGGCTCACCGGAAGGATGAGCTAGAGGAGTGGCCTGCCACTATCCGGTGGCCCAAGCACGAAGTCGGTGCAAGGTCGGCCGCGTAACGATAACGGGACGATCGGAGGCGCCCTAGCTGATCGGCTCAGGTGCCTCGAGGACCACCTGGGGCGCAGGCGGGTGCTAGCTCAGCGATGGGTGTGTCCGGCTGCTGTTGTAAGCCTTCCGCCTTAGATCACGACGCTGGCTTCCTTGAGGGTGTCGATGACCTCGCCGTCGAGTGGCTGGTCGCGCAGCTTCGCATCGCAGCTCTCGCACTAGCGGTTCTCCCGCGGGCTGCCCCGCTCGATGCAGGTGGTCTGCGAGCTAACCGCTGCGCTTCAGTCTCGGAGAACAGCCTTGGCGGTGAAAGCCGGCTCCTTATCCTCGAAAATATGGCCCGGCAAACAAAGATCTCGCCGGGGCTGCGCATTGGAGAAGCCTTTCACTCGGACAGGCTCAGGTTACCAGTCGGGTCAAAACCGCCGGACGGATCATGGAGACAGCGTAGCTGTTTTTGGCCGAGGCGGACGGAGCTTGGCGAGGATGGACGAGATGATCGGCCAGAACAGCATCGTCAGAGCCAGGGTCACGATCGAGCCCACTAGAGGATTGGCCCAGAAGATCGACAGGCTACCCTGCGAGAGCAGCATCGCTTGCCGGAAGGCGCTCTCCGCCATGTCGCCGAGCACGAGAGCAAGGACCAGCGGCGCCAGCGGATAGTCGAGCTTCTTGAACAGGTATCCGATCACGCCGAAGACCAGCATGACGGAGATGTCGAGGAGTGCGTTGTGTACGGTGTAGGCGCCCACCGCGCAGATCACGAGAATGATCGGCGCGATGATGCTGAAGGGCACCCTCAGGATCGCGGCGAAGAACGGCACCGTGGTGAGCACGACGATCAGCCCGGCGACGTTGCTGAGATAGATGCTGGCGATCAGGCCCCAGACGAAGTCCTTCTGCTCGACGAAGAGGAGCGGGCCCGGCTGCAGGCCCCAGATCAGGAGACCGCCAAGCAGCACTGCGGCGGTCGGCGACCCTGGGATGCCGAGCGTTAGCATCGGCAGGAGCGCGCTCGTGCCGGCCGCGTGCGCCGCCGTCTCGGGAGCGAGCACGCCCTCCATCTCACCGGTCCCGAATTTCGGCCCGGTGCGGGAGAAGCGCTTGGCCAAGCCATAGCTCATGAAGGAAGCGGGCGTCGCGCCGCCGGGCGTGATGCCCATCCAGCAGCCCACGATCGATGAGCGGATCGCGGTAGCCCAGTATTTCGGAAGTTCCTTCCATACCTGGAAAACGACCCGCGAATTGATCTTGGCGGTCTTGCCCTTGAAGGCGAGGCCCTCTTCCATGGTGAGCAGGATCTCGCCGACGCCGAACAGGCCGATCACGGCGACCAGGAAGTCGAACCCGCGCAGCAGTTCGGTCGAGCCGAAGGTCATCCGCAACTGCCCGGTCACCGTATCGATCCCGACCGCTGCCAGCGCGAAGCCCAGCATCATCGCGGCGACAACTTTGAGGGGCGATTCCTTGCCCATGCCGACGAAGCTGCAGAAGGTCAACAGGTAGACGGCGAAGAACTCGGCCGGCCCGAACTGGAGCGCGAAGCGGGCGATCACAGGAGCGAGGAACGTCAGCAGCAGCGTAGCGACGAAGGCGCCGAGGAACGAGCCCGTAAAGGCGGTGGCCAGGGCCTCGCCCGCCCGTCCTTTCTGCGCCATGGGGTAGCCGTCGAAGGTCGTCGCCACCGACCAAGGCTCTCCCGGGATGTTGAACAGGATCGAGGTGATCGCCCCCCCGAACAGGGCGCCCCAATAGATCGACGACAGCATGATGATACCTGACACCGGCGACATGCTGAAGGTCAGGGGCAGAAGGATCGCGACGCCGTTCGCGCCGCCCAATCCCGGCAGCACCCCGATGAGGACGCCGAGGAAGATGCCGACGAACATGTAGAGGATGTTCATCGGATCGGCGAGGATGCCGAACCCGTGGATCAGGGAGAGAAGCGCGTCCAAGGCGGGGTCTCCAACCGTTCTCGTGCGGCGTGTCCGGCGCTTCCGGCACTGTCCGATCCGTCAAGGGAGGGACGCCCACCTGTGAGGGCGTTCCCGATACTGCTCTAGTAGCCGAGTGCCGCCTCGATCGGCCCTTTAGGCAAGGGCACGAGGAACCAGATCTCGAACATCACGAAGAGGAACAGCGGCGTCAGCACGGCGATCGGAAGGATCTTGTAGAAAGGATACTTGCCGAGCCATCGCATGAAAAACAGGATGAAGATCGCCGAGGCCAGATAGATTCCGAGGAAGCCGATCGACACGACGAACACGATCGTCGGAACGAGCACCTGGAAGACCTGGCGGAGCTGGGAGCGGTCGACGAAGGTGGCCTCGCCCCCGCTCATCCTGCGCAGGTGGATCACGAAGGTGATCGCGCTCACGACGAACATGATGACGCCTATGCGGAAGGGGAAATAGCCAGCGCCAGGCCCATCTTCCTGCCAAAGCGCTCCCAGCCGCCAGTTGTCGACCATGATGAGGGTCGCCAGCGCCATGAAGAGGCCGGCAACGACGAGCTCCATGGTGCGTTTCGAAACGGTGTTCTCGCTGCGATCGAGATCGTGGGCCATGGTCTGGTCTTTCCGGACACGTCTTGCCGATGCCTGATGCTCTTGCCCGGCCGGGCTCTATGACCGTTCAGGAAGCTGCGCGTCCGCTGCCTCGAGCAGCGGACGAATGAGCTCACTTCGCGATGAAGCCGGCTTTTTCCATGAGCGTGCGGTGGAGCGTGGCGGCATTGCCGAGCCAGCCCTTGAACTCGTCACCGGCCATGAAGGTGGTGTTGAAAGCGCCCTTGGACATGAAGTCCTTCCATTCGGGCGTCTCGCGCACCTTCTTGAACAGCTCGACGTAATAGTCGACCTGCTCCTGCGTGGCGCCTGGCCCCATGAAGATTCCTCGAAGCATCAGGTACTCGATGTCGAGCCCCGATTCCTTGCAGGTCGGGATGTCGCCCCACGACATCGTGGCGGTGACGGTCTCCTTGAGGGGAATACGCGCCTTGTCGAAGACGCAGAGGGGTTTCAACTCGCCGGCCCGCCATTGGGCGACCGCCTCTATCGGGTTGTTGACGCTGGAGGTAATGTGGCCACCCACGAGCTGGGCCGCGACGTCGCCGCCGCCCTTGAACGGGACGTAGGTCATCTTCGTACCGGTCAATTGCTCGATGGCGGCCGTGATGATCTGGTCTTCCTGCTTCGAGCCTGTGCCACCCATCTTGACCGAGTTCGGGCCTTCGGCCTTCGCCGCCTCGACGAAGTCCTTGGCCGTCTTGTGGGGCGATTTCGCATTTACCCAGAGGACGAATTCGTCGAGGCCGAGCATCGCCACCGGAGTCAGATCCTCCCACTTGAACGGCACGCCCGTGGCAAGCGGTGTCGTGAACAGGTTGGAAAGGGTGATGATGATCTTGTGGGGGTTCCGGTTCGATCCCTTGACATCGAGGAAGCCCTCCGCGCCCGCACCGCCGGCCTTGTTGATGACAACGAGGGATTGAGGCATCAGGCTGTGCTTCTGGATGATCCCCTGAAGCATGCGCGCCATCTGGTCGGCGCCGCCGCCGGTTCCGGCCGGGACGATAAACTCCACGGTCTTCGTGGGCTGCCAGGCCGCCTGTACTGCACCAAATCCAACCCCGGCATATGCGAGGCCGGCGAGCGTCAGCCCGCGCATGAGAGAACGCGCGATCTCGATCTTCATGAATGTCCTCCAGCCGGGTCCTTCAGGTGCGCCGGACGGTGCGCCTCGGACTCTCGGACGATTATTAAGTTTTCAGCATATTGTATGTCACGGCGAGAACAAGGGCTTATACTGCGAAGTTCACCGCCTTTGCGTATCGCAGTGCAATATGAGCAGGGCAAAAAACACTCGGGATTGATAAGCACGACGTTGCCTCGGCTGAAAAACAGCCGGATGACCTGCGTGAGCAGCCTTTCTGTCCGCGCCCGGATCGGCAGGGAGAGGGCGCCGGAGACTGTCAGCTCCGGAAGGTGAACGGCCTAAAGCGGCGCATTTCCGGCACCGGTCGTCTGCGTAACGAGCGGCAATGGCCTTGTTCATCGTCAATTACAGTGCGTGACCCAGTCCGCCGTTTTCGAAGGCCGCATCTGACCAACTCTGCGTGTTCGACAGCCACTGTCCCTGGCGGATGCGCGACATGGGGAGCTGCGTCGCCAGCCTCGTATCCTCGAAGCGCCTTGTGGGACGGATTGATCTTGTCGAGAGCGATGACGGTGGTACGGCCTCCTCCACACCGCGACGAGCGCTGCACGGCACGATAAGCGGTATGCGGCGTCGTAGGCTTTATCCGCGTCCAGCTCGTCCGGACGGCGCCGCGGTTGGCCTCGCCGACCATTCCGCAGACGCAGGCTGGCATAGAGGGTTGCCGCGCATCGCGGTCGGTACGGAGATGCGAAGGTTTCACAGAGGGAGTGACCGGAAGCAGGACGCCGCCTCAGCCTCATTGTCAGGGTCGGCCGCGACGATGACTAGGAGCCAGATACCCGATGCCGTTGCCCTGTGCCCCGTTCGATGTGATTTTCCACCGCCACCTCTCCTGGAAACACCGATATGTCGAATGACCCGACTGCCATGTCAGACAACGATCGAGAGGCCCTATCCGAGGAGTGGATGGACACGGCGATCAACGCCTCGCACAATCTCGGCTTCGAGCATGCGCTTCCGGAACTCAGTTCAGAACACTGGCAGATGGTGCTGACGAGCGTCGCCGCCCGCATGCAGATGCGAGGCATCATGCCCCCGTTCGGCTGGAAGGATGCGCTTGCTCGCCAAGTGGGCCGCCGTGCGAACTGATCGGAGTTGAGGAGTTCAACATGCCCGACGCGCCGATCATTCCGATCACGCCCGAGACTCTCGATCTAGGGTCCGAATGGCAAGAGGCCGCCGATCTCGGGGCCCGCAACCTCGGCTTCAGTGAGGCCTTGACGGAGCTCAGCCCCGAGCACTGGCAACTCGTACTGGCCAGCGTCACTGACCGCATGCGGCTGCGAGGGGCGTCGCTTCCGCGGGGTTGGCGTAGAGCCCTCGCCCGGCAAGTCGGCCGCCACGATGCAGAGGATCGCGAGCACGCAACAGTGCTGGCCCTGGCGACAAAGCGGGACGAAATCTCCGCGCATGTCGCTCGTGAAATGGGTCTTGGAGATCTCGATGGATTGAGTCCGGCCGATCGCGCCATCGTCGAGCAGCATACGAGCGAGACGATCGAAGGGTGCAGCGGCGGTCTCGGGGAACAGTCCGATTGCTCGGATGCGGATCGGACGATGCGGCGGCTGTTGTCGGAGCATCGCGCTCTGGAGGAGATCACGACGGACGAAGCCAATACTCGGCTCGCCGAGGAAGGCGAGGTGTTCAGCCGCGAGGACGACGCCTGAACCGGAACGGCATCATGGCATCGCCGCAGGCGTTCAGGGCTTCACATGATGAGGATGTTGAAACCGACTACGAGGGCAGCGCCCAGGACAGCAAGACCAAGCAGGACAGGGCTGCTGATCTGATCGACATTGTCTACGCTTTGGCCTCTGCGATGGACAGGCTCGTTAGCCGGTCCGCCCGTCTCGGTCTGGTTCGGGGTCGGATAAACTCTCACGGTCATGATGCCGGCTCCCTCGCTGATAACGGATCAACAATCGGAGAGCCTGCATTGTTCTGATCACAAGACTCGGATCACTGGACCTGTCGCCGTCGTTTACGGAGATCATCAAGCAGCGTTTAGCAAGCTGAGGTCGACCGCCAATGCTCTACGGATTGTATTTCATCACCTGCCTGGTCCAGAACCCGGCCCACTGCGTAACGCGGCTTCATACCTTCTCAGACGAAATATCGGGTTCGCAGCAATGTCTGTCGGTCGCTCAGCCGCAGATGGCGCAATGGGTCAACGCTCATCCGAACTGGCGCGTTGAGCGTTGGCGCTGCGGAGCACCGCCGCGCGATACGGGGACGCGGATCTGACGACGTCTCACGGACGCGCCGAAGGAGGATGTATGCGGAACAGTGGCTAGGCTCGCCGTTGGGACGGCCAGAGCTCGCTTACATCGCGGCCGTGAGATCCTTCAGGCGGAGAAGCTCGACGTTCTCGTCGCTTTGACGTGGAGGAAGCTGCGTTCGCCTGTTGCTGCTTCGGCGACCTGATCGATCGCGTCCAGGAGTTCGGAAAGGTTCTTCGGCTCGGCCTTCTGCACCAGCGGCTCGACGTGGACACGGCGCATGTCACTCCGGCCAGCGATAAGCTGGGCCTCACTCAAGCAATCGAAGTCTCGTCTCGGCGAATTTCGTCCCGGCATGACCGCTCCTGTCGACGGAGCATGTTCAAGACATGGTTAACCAATGGTTACCGGGACGTGCTCCGCGGCCCATCCTGACATGTCCCTCAAACTGAGAATCGCATGCTTGCAGCCGATCTCTCGCACCCTCGCGAGGGCGAATGTGATCGTGCGCCACCACACGCGCGGACCGTCGCTCGGGTAACGCCCTGATCATGCGTCCGAACTGAAGAGGAGACCAACAAGGAGCTTAGCCATGATGAACTCCATTTCCCGATCCGTCGTCGGCTGGACCGCGACCTGCCTGCTCTGTGCCACCTTCAGGATGTCCCCGAGACAAATCAGCGCCATGCTCCCCAGCCCCGATCAAGGAGATCTGAGCTTCAACGTCGTGTCGAAAGCCGCTTTGGAACGACGGTGACGTTCGTGCCCGGCAGCAGACGGGTGATGGCGGAGCAAACTCGCCTTTAGGACCGCGCTAGCGCGCGATCCATAACTGCTGCGCTCGTGATCGCAGGAACGGCTCGCCCGATCCTCCGGCTGGCCTATGTTCAGGGCTTCTTCACGAGGAGCGATAACATGGCAGTCACGGATACGCCCGCTATGACAGAGGGGAAGGCGGCCAAGGTTGCCGGGGCGCCTCACCTCGCGAACCCCTATCCTTCCGGCTCGCAGCAGAGCGCGGACTGGCTTGAAGGTTACACCTATGACGAGGCCGAGATGAATGTCGATCATCCTGAAGGCGATGAAGGATGACGCTGCCTGTCGGGCCATAGAGCCACGCTACGGGCCGACACCTTCGACGATTACGACATCGACCGACGCCGAACCTTGCCTCAGTCGCGCGACCTCGGCGTAATCCGGCGAATGCCAGCAGGCGCGGGCCATTTCGTAGTCGTCGAAGACGATCACGACGTTGCGAGGCCTCCCCTCGCCCTCAACGGCATCGTACCGCCCGCCGACGACCAGAAATCGTCCGCCGAAGCGCTCCACGAAAGCCGGAAGTGCCTCGGCGTAAGCGCCGTAGCGTTCAGGGTCCGTCACGGTGATACGGGCGATCCAGTACCCGTTGGGCATCAGCGTTCTCCAATCCCGCGTTCAAAGATCAGCGTTCGGCGGGAATCTGCCAGCCCATTTCCTGACCGTCGAGCTCCAAGGGTAGTCACTTCGGCCCGGAACGTGAGGGTCGAGGGTTAGAAGGCGGGGGTCACATTCGAAACCGTTCGGCCCCAAGTTCGAAGAGTGGAACGGCGAAAGGCCATATGGGCGGCCGAGTGACCAGCTGGCGAAGACCGCTGCCGTCCCGCTAACGATTTGCCCGAAGGATCATTGCGATGCCCGACCATGCTACCGAGACTGCGCACGCCCAAGGTTCGCCATCGACACGTCAGCGAAGCATACGATCGCAAGCGCTCGGTGCTGAAGCTACCGGAGCGGCTGCCACTGGCGCGAAGGCGATCGGCGGGTTCGCCGTCGGAGCCCTCGCCATCGGTGCCTTAGCCTTCGGAGCTGTCGCCATCAGCGCCTTCTCCATCGGCCGCCTGTCGGTCAGGCGGGTGTCGATTCGCGAGGCGCATATCGGACGGCTTCGCGTCGACGAACTGACGATCGGAAGACTGACGGAGATGGGCGAGCAAGACGCCGCAGCTGCGCCGCGGACCGGTGCGACTCAGGATGGGAACCGTCGATGAACCTCCGAAGGCCGAAGCTGACTGCTAAGCCATTGCCGGATGGGTTTTCCGCGAAAAGCGACTTGCGCTTGACGCAGGCTGAGCGATAGGCGTCCAATAGGGGGCAATCAAGCATCGCGACGCCTCCTCGATAGATGACAACGAGGCTTGGAAGCGTGAGGCCTTACCGAAATCACATTGCGTCTCGCCAAGAACGCGCCGGCGGATCAGGGGCGTGTCACGCCTAGCAATCTTTCGTACGAGCACCGAAACGCCGGCACGAAGGACCTTCCGATTATCGCGATGGCGACCATAGCGATGGCCTTGGAAAGAGCGAGAGGCCGAGGTCAGATGCGGGGCTTATGATTGCCGTTGAACTGGCGACAGCCGCTCTTGCGCAGAGACGCTCCCCATCTACGTTCATCCGAAGGGCTAGATTTTCATCACGCAGGTGAGGCGCCGCCCCTCGCGGCGCCCGAACTGTCTGTAATGGAACTTCCCGGACTTCATTTCTCCACGTTCGACCGCCCGACGAACATCGGGGTGGCAGCGCAAGTACTCGTCCTCATCAAAATCCGCATGGGGCTCTTCGCGGTAGCGCCGATCGCGCTTCCGTCCCGGGTCGGCGTCATCGTCGCGCCAGCGCCGATCGTTTCGGCCGCCATCGTCACCTCGCCTGCGCTCGACGGATTGATCATCATCATCGTCGCTGTCATCGCGACCTTGAAAATGGTCATCTTCGTAGCCGTAATCCTGACCGCCACGCTGGGCGGTCGCAACGTCCATCATGCCGGTGAGACTCACGCCCACCAGTACCGCGAGCCTAAGCGTCTTCATCCTCGGCGTTCTCCTAGCGCCAGCGCGCAACGGCGCGATCAACCACCGGCTCTGCCGACCGAACCGTCACTTCCATCTTTGATAGGCCTGCTGGAGATCGCATCGGGCTGGAATTCTCGCCTCCAGGCCCGCCATGATCAGCCGCAGGTGCGGCGATAGCGCCGGCAGTTACCTTGGCCCTGCTCCCCGTAGATGTCCCTGTTCTCGCAGGCATCGCGCAATTCGCGGCACATCCGTCGATAGCGGCGCTCCTCGCGCTCTTCTCGATAGCCACGGCCGTCGTCGATCTCAACGCCTCCAGGTCCGACGCGAAAGCCCTGAGCAAAGCTCGGCGCATCTTGGATGATCAGCATGCCCAACGCTGCAGTCACGATCAGGATCTTACGCATGTGAGGCTCCACATTCACTGGACTGCAGATGAGAGGAGGCAACGCTCGATCGCCGAAACGGTTCGGTCAGCCGACCGGAACGTTCGCTTGCTTCCGAACCTTCCCAGCTCGCCGGATCAACGATGCCGATTCCTCGCCTCGTCTGCCATTGGCAAAATCCATTGGGACAGACTGAGATCAGATAAATTCGACACCGATCTCCCGATTACTCTTGCGTACCACCTCACAACGCCACCGAACACCCTCTTCGGGCATTCGTAGAATGACCACCCCCGCGATCACTAGATCAGGGCAGTCGACAATACGTACGCCGCGAGCAGACATGTCCTTCATGGTATAGTCTCCCGATCGTATTCCGGCTTCGCAGAAAATCACGACTGGACGGTTCATCCGCGTACGGTCGAAATTTCTCCTGTTCGATGGGATATCGGCGAGACGAAACGAGGCGACTGCAGTCATACGATGTCCTGCAGCTGAAGCTCTCCGCAAATGGACTCGATAAGTTCGCGAAGGGCTGCTGGAGTGAACGGCTTGATGATCAGGTGATTGAGGCTGGCTTGCTTCGCCTTAACGAGGAAGGAGGCCTGGCGCTCCGTCGTCATCATGAAGAAGGGAGTGGTGCATAGGATCTCGTTAGCCCGAACATGCTTCAGCAATTCGTAGCCGTCGATTGGCCGCATGGTCCAATCGGAGATCACGAGACCGTATTCTCGACCCTTGAAGCGCTAAAGCACGGTCAAGCCATCATCAGCCTCGTCGATCTGGCTGACACCAATAGGTTCGAGGATGGCTCTTACGGCGCCAAGCACAGACTGACAGTCGACCACCAATAAGATCGGCATCCGCCGAGTGCTCATCAGTCATTGTCTTGTACCATTATGGCGGAGGACGTTATCTGCTCAGATGCTAATTTTCGCTTGTCGCAATGATTAGTATCGCGATGCACTGTGATCTTGCCGGCGGTGCAAACGGATCGGTCAACCGGCGTCGCGTCCAGATTTGCAAACTTTATCATTACATTTCTTAACTGACGCGTTGTTTGGTTAAGGTGGTTTTTTGAGTTGTCGGAACTCGATGGCAGCCCGGCAGATAAATTAACTCTCCTCAGCCTTCT
>FSSH01001178.1_pt2 | contig 12595 bp, 14 predicted proteins | sample 1166101 | NCBI WGS metagenome assembly FSSH01 (sample SAMEA32972668, study PRJEB13176) | freshwater metagenome | biome: Drinking water system; feature: Biomass in drinking water that filtered by 0.45 um membrane; material: drinking water | place: USA | collected 2012-12-20 | depth 0 m | reverse complement strand
TGATGTAGTACGTATGTTCCGTCACCGCCACATAGGCACTCAAGATCTTCACCCCTTTCTTGGCGGCAAGGTCCCGCTTGGCCCAGAACTCATTGAGCATCGTGGCTCCCTCATTACTTCTTCCCGGGCAATTCTCAGGCGTGTGCGTCCAATGAGCTACAAACAACATCCCGTCGCTATCATCCATAACTTTCCTCCTCGTTTATGCCAATAGGGGTCAGAAAACAATTTCAGCAGGACAATTAGTCCGTTTGGGCCACGCCCCCACATCCCTTGCTGCTACGTGCTCTTTCCGCCCGCTACCCTGTTCGGAAATGACACCTCGAGCACAACACACCCGACATCGGTCTTAAACGGACCATGACGTTCCCCGGGAGGGCGGCTTGCGTAATCTCCCGCTTCAAGCCAGCAATCGAACGCTTGGTCGTACAGCCGTCCACTGACAATAAATATCTCCTCGGGATATGCGTGGGTCTTTCCCCCGAACGCCGACGTATCAGCACCCGGCAGGAAGCGGGTCAGCCTGGTGTATTCGCCCGTCACCGGATCGATACTCAGGATGATCTCCTCGGCCATCCCCTCCAGACCTTTGATCGGAGTCCAGCGGGTTCGTTGGTCGGGAGCCAAGGGGTTCCAGTAGGTTGTCGTCGTTTTCGACATTTCAGTCCCGGCACCACGTAAAGTATGGCGGCTATCCAACATTTAGGCCGGCCGCGTAAGTGCCGGATCTGCCGATTTCTGTCCGTCTAACACGCCATCGAATGTTGCGAGCACAACGGTAGAGCTCAGCGCGCGAAGCGTGAGCGGAGTCTGCTGGAGCGATTTGTTAGGCCGTTGTTTGCCGAGCTACTTTTCCGACAACCTGCCACCGTGCCTCGATCGTGTCCGCTGATAAATCGGCCCCGCAATCCCATTCGACAAAGTACGAGCCATTGACCACCTTCACGAATTCGGTCTGGTCTCGAAGCGCCTCGAACGCCTCATACTGAAGATAGGGGCTCACATCAAACCGGCCAACCCGGCCGTCGTCTGCCACAATAGAGAGCACCCAGTTTGGTTGTGCCTGGAGTTCCGCAATTCTCGTGGTGGTCCTCCCCTCTCGTTAGGCTTTCGCCTTCGCTCTACGCTTTTGGGGTAACAGTGGAATAAGACAACGTAACGTCCTATTCACAGAGTCCGAGTCTGGGAAATACGGCTGAATATCCGGCTCAAGAACAACGGTACCCTTTTTCGGCACAACCTCCTTGACGGTACATGTACCATCCGCGTTGTGGATCGTGATGGTATAACCAGCTCGCATGGCTTTGGAATGCTTGCCACGCACCCCACCCCTAAAATCGTATTCGCTACGCATATCGGTATCCTCCGCCTGTGCTATTTTACTCATTGCCTTCTTCATAAAGTGTCTGCTCCGATAGAGTTGCCCTTCGGCAACTGATAATGCGTATATTCGAGCCACGTTCAGTATAGACCACTACCAGCACACGTCCCTTGTCGGAATTCCCAATGTCAACGTAACGCTGTTCCTCTGCTGAGTGCCCGGGGTCGGTGATGGTGACTGAAAAGGCATCGGTAAACACGGTGGCGGCTTCATCGAAACCGACTCTGCGTTTTTTGAAATTCGCTTTGGCTTTCTCATCGTCCCACTCAAAACCAAGTTTCATTATGGCTCCTTTGAACCACGGTGTCTTGCTATCGAGTCATGCAACCCACCTCTAGCCTATCATGGTCCGGAGCAGACCCACACCCTCGTTTCCTGCGGCTTATTAGCATAGTGTTTTGGGATGAAGACTAAGCAAGTCGCATTGTTTTATCAATTTCTCCATCCCGTACACATGTTCAGCCGACAGCAGTTACCCCTCGGCCGCATCTGATGACCTTGAGGCCGCCATCTTGGCGTAGGTCTCCAACGTTCGCCGTGCCGCCTCTTCATCCAACCGACTGATCGCAAAACCGACATGCACGATGACATAGTCACCTACCTGCGCCTCCGGCACCATCGCCAACGAGACGGACTTCGTCACTCCGGAAAACGACACGATCGCCGTCCGCATCGGATCATCCTCAATGGTCATGACTTGCCCCGGCACTGCTAAACACATAGTTTCCTGCCTTCGTTATTCGTCAGCCCTGTGAAGAGACCGACCCTCTCTGTCCCAATTGAGTCGCTGCAATGACCGCCTGCCCCAGCGCCAACCCTCCGTCGTTTGCAGGAACCTGCCGATGTGTCAGTGCGACAAATCCGGACGACTCCAGCCGCGCCCTGGCCAGATCGACCAACAGGGCATTCTGAAAACAGCCCCCGGTCAGCACAACTTGCGGCAGACCAACCCTCTCGGCCATCTGGCCGATCAATTCGGCTAACGCGCGATGAAACCGATAGGCGATGAGCGACCGTTCGGTCCCACGGCTGAGATCATCGGCAATCCGCTCGATCATCGGCCTCCAATCGGCAATCCACCTTTGCGGGCCGCTCCCTTCTGAATTGAAGACAATCGGATAGGCTTCGTCCTGTCTCTGGACCGACGCCGATGCCTGCACAGCCTCCTGTTCCAGCGCCATCGCTGCCTGCCCCTCGAACGTGGCCACCTGACAGAGGCCGAGCATCGAGGCCACGGCATCGAACAGCCGTCCCATACTGGTGGTGGTCGGCGAATGAGTCCGCCTGGTCAGCATCGCAACCAGAAGTTGTTCCTGTTCTTTCCAGCCATATTCCTGCTCAACGCCTACGCCACCCGGCTGAGCCCCGAATGTTTCCCATCGGACCGCCAAGGCAGCGCGCCGGGGTTCACGCGCCGCCTGCTCCCCTCCCGGCAGGGGGAACGGATGCAGGTGAGCCACGCGCCGATAATCCCCATAGGTCGCCACCAGAAACTCGCCGCCCCACAGGGAGCCATCCATTCCATACCCGGCTCCATCCCAGGCAATTCCGAGCACCTCGCCCGTTATTCCGTGTTCCACCATACAAGCGGCCACATGCGCATGGTGGTGTTGTACGCGAATCAGCGGAACGTTCCATCGCCCTGCCAGTTCCTCAGCCAGGCGCGTCGACCGGTAGTCCGGATGCAGGTCGGAGGCGACGGCGCGGGGCTGCACGTTGACCAACCATTGGAGATCGTCAATTGCCTGCCTGGCGGCCCGTTCCGTTTCGAGCGTGGACAGGTCCCCCAGATGCTGACTCAATCGAACATGATCGGCATCCAGCAGCGCCACCGTGTTCTTAAGATGCCCGCCGACCGCCAGCACCGGACCTTCGACATGGCCCGCCAACGATTCAGGAAGACGAATCGCGCGAGGAACCAGCCCCCTCGCCCGTCGAAGAATGAGCGGACCGGATTCGGCCATGCGAACGACCGAATCGTCCATCGGACGCGCGACAGGGCGATCGTGAATCAGAAACGCATCGGCAATACCGGCGAGTCGACTCACAGCTTCCTGTTCATCCGTCACGATCGGTTCGTCTGACAGATTGCCGCTTGTGGCCACAACCGGCCTGCCCAGTTCGCGCATCAACAGATGATGCACCGGCGCAGAGGGCAACATGGCCCCCACCGTCCGATTCCCCGGTGCAATTCCCTCAGCCAGGGACGCCTGCTCGTGCCGCTGAAGAATCACGATCGGCGCAGCCGGCGAGGTCAACCACTCTGCTTCGCCCGGCGACAGGTCGCAAGAAGTCCTGATCGTCTCCAGAGTTGGAAACATCACGGCAAAGGGTTTGTGCGCGCGCCGCTTACGCGCCCGCAGCAACTGAACCGCTTTTTCAGAGGTGGCATCGACCCAGAGATGAAATCCGCCGATCCCCTTCACCGCCACGATACCGCCGTCCCGGATGATCCGGCAGGTTTGCTCCATCGCCTCCTTCCCTTCCGCTACGACCTGCCCATTGGCCCCCCATAGCGCGACGGCGGGGCCGCATGCCGGACAGGCGATGGATTCGGCATGAAATCGCCGATTGTCCGGCGCGTCGTATTCGATCCGGCAGTCCTCGCAGAGAACAAAGCGCGACATCGTGGTGTTCGCCCGATCGTAGGGAACCGATGTCACCATGCTCATGCGTGGCCCGCATTGCGCGCAGGAGAGCCAGGGATAGTGAAACCGGCGGTCGGCCGGGTCGAACAATTCGGCCAGGCAGTCGGCGCAGGTCGCCAGATCAGGAGACATTGCAAGGTGCTTCGTGCCCGCCTCCTGACTCGGCTGAATCGTAAAGACAGTATCACCGATGGCCGGGATTGCACGCAGGGTCATCCGTTCGATATTCGCGCCGGGCGGGCAACCGGTTCGAAGCCGGTCGAGCAGCCGGTCGACCGCGTCGGCCGTTCCTTCCGCCTCGACCAGTACCCCATCCGTCCCGTTCATGATCCATCCGGCAAGGCCCAACTCCCGCGCCACTCGAAACACGAAGGGCCGGAACCCGACGCCCTGCACGACCCCCTCGATCTTCAGCTGCGCGCGTGTCGCCTGACCGGCGATCATTCCGTCACCGTCACGTCATGCACCACTACTTCCGGTCCCGACACAACATCAAGATCGTGCGATCCGCAGGCTTCGCACGCGGCATCCATCCGGCGCACCTGCGACTTCACGCCGCAGCATCGGCAGGTCGCCTCGACCGGTACCGTCACAATATCCAAGGCAGCTCCCTCCGCCGCTGTACCATGGCTGGCCACATCAAACGCCGTCTGAAGCTGAGACGTATCATGATCCAAGAGATGCGAGAGGGCGCTGACTTTGAGCCGCACCACCGACGGCTTCGCCCCATTGGCCTCCCGAAGCGCCTGGTTCACCGCCTTAACGACCTGACCCATCAGATGCACTTCGTGCACGAAATCCCCTCGATTTCCTTCAGCACCTGCTCAACGATGCTATCCAAACCGCCACGCACCGGTTCTGAAAGGGCCGCGCCGGATTCGAGGGAGTCGATCTCAATGCCGTACAGCATGACCCGCTTCGGCAATCGCCCCAATGTCCGTGCGAGATCGATCGCCTCCGCAATTCCTATGGCATGGGTCGAACAGGGGACGAGTTTCCCCCAGCGGCTTTCCTTCGACAAATCGAGTCGGAATGTCGTTCCGGTATGTCCGCCGCTCTTCACCGCGTCGATCAGCATGACTTGATCGGCGCCTTCCATCAGATCCAGTAACACGAGGCCGTCTCCTTCTGCTTCCAATACCTCGACCGAGGAGTCCAACCGCTCGCGCAGGCGGCGGGCCGCCAGGAGCCCCACCGCATCGTCCCCCCTGAACAGATTGCCGATCCCGATGATACGCATTACAGCCATGGTCCTTTTTGTCTGTCTGGTTTGTTTGGTTTGTTTGGTTGATCTCGTTCGTCCGGTCGACAGAATGTTGTTCGACGTCAAATGCACCGGAAGCCCCCAAGATGCTTATTCGCGTTCAATTTCCAATCGCAGAAAATGCGTCGCGCAGGAAATGCATGGATCGTAGCAGCGGATGACGCGCTCGCAGGCGAGCGACGCAGCTTCGTTCGAAAGATTCAACAGGCGGGGCATGAACTGGCGCAGGTCCTGCTCGATGCGGCCCTGGTTCTGTGAGGTCGGCGGGACGATCTTGGCTTCACGAACTATGCCCTCGTCATCCACCCGATACCGATGATAGAGAATCCCTCTCGGCGCTTCGGTACAGGCCGTCCCTGTGCCGGATCGGACAGTGACCGCCAGCGCCGGCGCTGGCGGAGGCGCGTACCGTTGAATCAACCGCAACGATTCCTCCAGCGCGTAGAGAATTTCGACTGCACGGGCGATGATCCCATGAAACGGGTTGCGCAGCGGCAACTGCACACCCGTGTCCGCCAGCACCTGCTTGACCGGCGGAGGCAGAAAGTCATGGTTCAGATTCACACGGGCCAACGGCCCCACCAAATACGGCATTCCCTGAAACGTGCACTGTAAGGCGTTGGAATAGCTTACTTGATGTTCGGTGAAATGCTGTTCGAACTCTCCCACGGAGATGCTCAGCCCGTTGCTGCTCTCCAGCCCGCCTTCATTGAACGGATATTCGTCGGGGTGACGCAATGCCACGTAGGTGTAGTCGGGCGCGAAGTCCGGATACTCGAAGGTCGCAGCCCAACGGATGGTGTCCGCCGCCGCATCGCGCGCCCACAAGAGTTCGGCTGTCAGAGCGTCCAGCTCGCGGCGGCCGGGCACCCGCGAGAATCCGCCGACTTTGACCGACACCGGATGGACGGAGCGGCCGCCCAGCAGTGTCATGATCGCATTGCCGGCTTTCTTGAGCCGCAAACCACGGGTCACCAGGGCAGGGTGGTCCTTCGCCATCGCGATGCCGCTGTCGTAGCCGAGAAAATCCGGCGCCTGCAGCATATAGACGTGCAACGCGTGGCTCTCAATCCACTCGCCGCAATAGAGCAGCCGCCTCAGATCCCGCAGCGCACCCCCGACGCGCAGGCCGAAAATCTGCTCGATCGCATGGACGGCGCTCATCTGATAGGCGACGGGACAGATGCCGCAGATGCGCGCGACGATATCCGGCACTTCACTGTAGTGTCTGCCGACCAGAAACGCCTCGAAAAACCGGGGCGGCTCGAAGATCCGCAGTTCCACATCACGCACCTCGCCGTCTTTCACCGTGACGCGCAACGCACCCTCGCCTTCCACCCGCGCAATCGTGCCGACGGCAATCGTCCTCGTCTGCCTTACTTCCTCCGGCCCTGTCCGTCTCTCCTCTGTCACTTCTTCCCTTTCACACCTGACTTCTTACGCCTTACGTTTCACGTCTTCTTACCCCTCACTCCTTACCCCTTACCCCTCACGTCCCCTATCACGCTTCACTTCTTCCTCTCCCACGCCTCGCTCTCCTGCTTGAATGATTCCACAGCGCCGTTGATCCCGCGAAATCGCCGCACCACTTCGATCGGAATCAGTCGGAGCCCCTGATGAAACCGGTTCGCGAGCGACGCCGTATTGGGCGGCAAGCCCGGCCCGGTCCGTGCCCCCTCGGTCGGGCCGAAGCAGCCGTAGCAATCGCGTCCCATGGAAGGACAGATCGCGCCGCATCCGGTCCTGGTGACCGGCCCCAGACAGGGCACACCGCTCGCGACCATCACACAAACATTTCCGCGACGCTTGCACTCGATACACACACTGTCTGCAGAAAGTCTGGGCCGAACCCCGGCCAGCAGATCGGTGATGACCCGCAGCAATTGCCCCTTGTCGATCGGGCACCCCCACAGTTCGAAATCCACTCGCACATGTGCGGAGATCGGCGTGGATGTCCCGAGGCTTTGAATATACTGGGGGCTCGGATAGACCGCACGTTTGAACGATTCGACATCGGCCCAGTTGCGCAAGGCTTGAATCCCGCCCGCCGTCGCACAGGCGCCGATCGTGATCAACGTGGCGGCCTGTTCACGCAGAGCCAGAATCCTGGCAGCATCTTCAGGCGTCGTAATGGACCCCTCCACTAACACGATGTCGTAGGGGCCGGGCTTCATGCCGCTGGAGGCTTCGGGAAAGTAGGCGATGTCCAATGCCTGCCCCAACGCGAGCAGGTCGTCCTCCAGATTCAAGACGCTGAGCTGGCAGCCGTCGCAGGAGGCAAATTTGAAGACGCCCAACCTGGGCCGTGCTGTGTGCTTGTGTGCCTCTTCACGATGTCCAGGCTGGTCACCCCCTGCCATCAGCCGCCCTTTCGATGATCCGGTTTCTTTGGTTTGTTTGGTTCATCTGGTTCAACCAGAGAGACCGGACAAACGAGACAGACCTCTCCACCGTTTACACCCCTTCGCTTCCCAACAACCGCGCCACCCGGTCGTAGCGCATCACCGGCCCGTCTTTGCACAGAAAGTACGGCCCCATCTGGCAATGGCCGCAGAGACCGATGCCGCATTCCATATGCCGTTCGAGCGAGACGTAGATTGAGGTTGCCGGAATGCCTCGATCGATGAGGATCGGCGCGCCCAGGCGCATCATGATCTCCGGCCCGCACATGAAGACCATGGTCCTCGCTGCGTCAATCGACACCAGCTCGAAGAGTTCCGTGACCACGCCCACGTGATCATGCCAGGCCTTGTCCGGTTGATCGCTGGTCAGCAACACTTCTGTATCGGGATACCGCCGCCACGTATCGAATCGTTCGCGATAGAGGAGGTCGTGCGGTGTCTTGACTCCATGAAGAATCTTAACGGCTCCGTATTCATTGCGCCGCCGGAAGATATACTCAATAGCTCCCACCACAGGGGCGCACCCCAGACCGCCGGTCACAATCACCAGATCACGTCCCTGTGCCTCACTCAGCGGCCAGCCTTGTCCGAATGGCCCTCGGATGCCCAGGACTTCGCCGATCTGCAATTGCGAAATGGCGCTGGTCACTCGCCCCGCCACACGGATTGTGTGATCGAGATAGTCCGGCTCGTCCGGGTCCGAGACAATCGAAATCGCCACCTCACCGACCCCAAACAGATAGACCATATTGAATTGGCCGGCGGAAAACCGATAACTGCGTCGCACCTGCTCATCGACAAACCGCAATCGATAGGTGTCGATACCGTCCGCCGCTCCGATCTTCTCCACAATGGTGGCCGGATGAATCAGATAGGGATTCGATGCGGTCGGTGCGATGGCCTGTGAAAAGGGTGTCATGCCTGGCCCGGTTTCTGTTGGGTTCGAATCGAAGGCTTCAGTAACGCCGGCAATTCTTCGGTCAGGTCGATCCCGACCGGACACCAGGTGATGCAGCGACCGCAGCCGACGCAGCCGGATGCTCCGAATTGATCGATCCACGACGCAAGTTTATGTGTCAGCCACATACGGTACCGGTCTTTGATCGTCGGGCGAATGTTCTTGCCGTGAATATATCCGTGCTCCTGCGTGAAACAGGAATCCCACAACCTGGCGTGCTCCGTGCGCTGCCCGGTGAGATCCGGCGTCTCTTCCACCGTGTGGCAAAAGCAGGTCGGGCAGACCATCGTGCAGTTCGCGCAGGCCAGGCAGCGTCCCGCCACGTCGTCCCAGCGAGAATGCTCATGCGCCTCATACAACGCCCCCGGCAGTTCAGCGGTGTCCAGGCGCCTTGTTTGACTTATCGCGCAGGACCTGATGTTCGCTTCTGCTTCATTGATCTGTGCCGGAGAAGCAGGATCGATCGCCAGCGCCGAGAGAATGTCGCTGCCCTCCGAACTCCCTGCTTCGATGAGAAAGACAGTTTCCAATTCAGTAAGGGCAAGGTCGAAACCGCTCGTGGCTCCGGGGCCTGTTCCCATGGATGCACAGAAGCACGTCGTGAGGGCCCGCGTACAGTTCACGGCGACCACAAACATGCTGTCCCGTCGCGCCTGATAATAGGGATCGGCATAGGCATCTCGGAGAAAAATACGGTCCTGCATGGCCAAACCCGCCACATCGCAGGCACGAGCGCCGAGGACGGCCACCTTCTGTGATTTCGGCAGGGTGGGGACTGACGCGAAGCTGTTCTTCGATCGCTCGATGGTGAGCAGCGCCTCCCGCGGCGCGAAACTGAAGGGCTTCAGGGATTGCGGTCCATGGACGACGCCGAAAAGGCGGCCATCACCGGATTGCTTAAGCCGGTAGCGTCCCGGTTCTTGTTGATCGCGCCAGCCGATCGGAAGATCCGCCGTTCGTTCGACAGTCTCCCACATAACCGACCCGTCTCGCACAACCGGACCGACTACCCGATAGCCCTTCGCGCCCAAAGCATCAAGCAGCCGTTGGAAATCGGCTTTGGGGAGAACGCCGCACCTGTCGGAGGCCGTCACCATGGCGCAGATCCTTTCTGCCTGTCTCCGAAAGAGCCGACCATCCGATCGGCTTGCCATCGTAAGAGTTCTTTCACTCTCTTGCAAGACACGAACTATCGCTTCGAAACATCAACGGTTCTTCGCACCCCCTGACCGGAGCACGAACTTCGAGCGCTCATTTTGAATTAGATCGTAGAAGACCACGGAGAAGCTACGGAGGAGAAAACTGTGTCTCTATGACGATGGGAAAATAGAACGCACGCGGCCGGGCGTCCTTAGAAGTCGGATCAGGCGATCACCAATCCCGGTAAAACAGATAGTACCCGATCGCGACGACAATTGCCTGGAACAGGATCAGCCAACGGATGAACCCCCAACCGATCGTGGGTTGCTCATCGCCCATCCTGCGTTGCACCGACTTATTGGCGAGAATGAAGCTCCCCACCAGCTCTCTCGCCTCGTCCCTGCTGATGTTCCACTCACGCTGAAGCAAGTCGATCGCCTCGCTCCTTTTGCCGCGCCAGAGCGCGTCATGCACGCTCTCGGGAAAACCAGTGGATTGTTCCGGTTGGGTTGTCATTTCGGGGGAGAGTTTACCAGAAACTAGAGCGCTCCTGTCAAAGCCTTCTGATAAGGGGCGGGCCCGGGGGATCGCTGTTCCCCTCCTCCCGTTTTTGTCGCTATAATGGAACACGGTGTCCGATTTCACACACCCGAACCGTCGCAGTTTAAACAGCCGGAAAGGAGGAACACCATGAACACAGCAACCGCTGAGGTCCCTATGCACCATCAGGTCCGAACCTTTGTCGGCGCACCCCTGAAAATGCTGATCGGCGGCAACTGGCTCGACGCCGCGTCGGGAAAGACCTTTCCGACCTATAACCCGGCCACAGGCGAAGTGCTGGCTCAGGTCGCAGAGGGCGCCCGCACGGATGTCGACAGGGCGGTCGCTGCCGCGCGAAAGGCCTTCGAGAGCGGCCCCTGGCCCAGACTCACCACATCGGAGCGAGGACGATTGATCTGGAAACTCGCAGACTTACTCGAAGCCCACCTGGAAGAATTCGCGCAACTCGAGTCACTCGACAATGGCAAACCCGTGGGTGTAGCCCGGGTGGCCGATGTGCCGCTGGCCGTGGATCTTTTCCGCTACATGGCCGGTTGGGCGACCAAAATCGAAGGCACGACGATCCCCATTTCGGTGCCCTACACGCCGGGGGCCCAGTATCTTGCTTACACCCTGCGCGAACCGGTCGGCGTGGTGGCCCAGATCATCCCATGGAATTTTCCACTGCTTATGGCGGCCTGGAAGCTCGGCCCGGCGTTGGCCGCAGGCTGCACCGTCGTACTGAAACCGGCTGAACAGACGCCACTATCGGCCTTGCGACTGGGTGAACTCATCTGCGAAGCGGGGTTCCCTGATGGAGTGGTCAACATCGTGCCGGGCTACGGAGAGACCGCCGGCGCGGCATTGGCGGCACACCCGCATGTGGACAAAGTCGCATTCACAGGCTCCACCGAAGTCGGCAAGCTCATCCTTGGCGCGGCAGCGGGGAATCTGAAAAAAGTCTCGTTGGAACTCGGGGGGAAATCACCCAACATCGTGTGCGAGGATGCTGATGTCACGGCAAGCATACCAGGGGTGTCCAGCGCGATCTTTTTCAACCAAGGCCAATGCTGTTGCGCCGGCTCACGGCTGTTTGTCGACAAGCGTATCTTCGACAAGGTAGTAGAGGGCATCGCGGAGGACGCGAAGAAGATCAAGGTCGGACCGGGCATGGATCTCGATACCCAAATGGGTCCGCTGGTCTCGGATGAGCAGCAACGGCGGGTGCTCAGTTATCTGGAATCGGGATTTTCGGAAGGAGCCAAAGCGGTGGTCGGCGGACACAAACTGGGCACCAAGGGTTATTTTGTGGAACCGACGGTGCTGGTCGACACGACACAGCAGATGAAGATCATGCAGGAGGAGATCTTCGGACCGGTCGTCTGCGCGGTGCCATTCACGGAGATAGACGAGGTGCTCCCGTTGGCAAACGACTCGATCTACGGCCTGGCGGCTGCGGTGTGGACCCGCGACGTCAGCAAGGCCCACCGCATCGCGGCGCAGCTGCGCGCAGGGTCGGTCTGGATCAACTGCTACAACATCTTTGACGCCGCACTGCCCTTCGGAGGCTACAAGCAATCCGGCTGGGGCCGAGAAATGGGGCACGACGCATTGGAACTCTACACCGAGGTGAAAGCCGTCACCGCGCGCCTGTGAAATGATTTCCAGGAACAGGAGGTTCGGACATGCGTCCGTCTCTACTGATCCCCGGGAGGAGGGAAAAGAGCGCGCGCGATCAGAACAGGGGATGGTGTGGCGCAGCGGAAAAGGGAGCGGCTGCCGGAGCCTCGCCGGCATTGCCGAGAAACCTCCAGACGCCATCTTCCTTGACCAGGTAGTGCACCTCACGGAACCAACTGTCGAGCGTGATCCGGTTGCCCGTTCGCTCCTCGGTCCCATATAACCCCCCGGTGCACGTGACCTCCGCCTGAAGCCGGGAATCCACCTGCCGGACTTTGATGTCAGACAGCATATGGAGAGACTCCACCGCCTTGTAGTGCATAAACACTTCGCCCCACACCCGCCGCACGTCGGTTTCTTTCAACCCGTGATAATTGTACGCCGGCGAATAGAATGCCATGAGCGCAACGAGATCTTCCTTCTGCACCGCTGTCTCGGCCCGTTCGAATGACGCAAGCAACTCTTTCACGACCGGATGACCAAGCAGCCGTTTGTGCTCCTTGATCGTCTTTCCGTCAACCATCAACTGGGCATCCGGCAACACCTGCACTTTGGCGAACGCAGCCTCTGATCCCAGCACTG
>FSSH01000500.1_pt1 | contig 12597 bp, 11 predicted proteins | sample 1166101 | NCBI WGS metagenome assembly FSSH01 (sample SAMEA32972668, study PRJEB13176) | freshwater metagenome | biome: Drinking water system; feature: Biomass in drinking water that filtered by 0.45 um membrane; material: drinking water | place: USA | collected 2012-12-20 | depth 0 m | reverse complement strand
AAACCCTTGTACCGTTCCAGATCCAGCTGCGCGTTCTTGAATTGCGCCTGATCGCGCGCCATCTGGCCTTCGGCCTGCGTCAGTTGCACATCGAAGGGACGCGGGTCGATCTCCGCCAGCAGATCGCCGCGATGCACGAGCTGCCCTTCCTGAAACAACACTTTCATGAGTTGCCCGTCGACCCGGCTCTTAACGTTGACCGTATTCAGCGGCATGACCGAGCCGAGGCCGTTGAGATAGACCCCGATGTCGCCGGTCTTCGCCGTGGCCACCGCCACAGGAAATGTGCGCGCCCCGGCGGCCGGCGGCTGCCCGGCCCGCGAGGGTTCCTCGCCCGACTTCGCGAGCAGCGTGTACCAGCCGAGCGCCAGCAGACAGGCGCCCACGAGGCCGATCATCGACCGTTTCAGGATGGTGGAGAAACGAATGGGTTCCGACATAGTGTCCTTCTCGTCCAGGCCTGGTCACGTAAGGCTTGTCCGGCTAACAGGAACCGCCGGGCGATGCCTCATTGAGAGGGAAGATCCCCCAGCTGGTGCAGCCGGTGAATCATTGTATCAAGTCCGAGCCGCCTCACTCGATGACCGCCGGGGATTCCTGAGAACAGTATAAGCAAGCACGCCGCGATTTACATCATTCAGGCCGGAACCAGACACAAAGGACCCCCGGAATCTTTGATCAGGCTGTGATAAGTTATCGGGCAATGATGGCTGCCGGCACTCCGATACCTCGCGAACTTCGAAAGACGCCCCTGCGCGGCATCAAAATCGTCTGCGTGCTGCTCCTGCTCGCCGCCCTGCCAAGCTGTCAGCTCTTCAATCCCAAAACGCCGGTCCCGGGGGTCACATCCAAGAGCCGGCTCTACACGTCAGTCGTCGACCGACTGGCCCCGATGGTGCAGCCAGACATCGAGAAGCAGCAAGGCCCCCAACAGACCCGCGTCCTCACCACGCATGCCATCGGTCGCGACGTGCCCGCGCGATACAAGCGGCGCATCGCCCTGCAAAGCCTCACCGATCCCTGGGCCGGCTTTTCCGCGCTGGAGCACCAGGGACTATTGATGGCGGAACTCGCCGGCGGCGGCACGGATAATCTGCCCGCATTGCTGGATGTCATGGAAGCAGCCGTCGACCGCACCTCTGAATACTTCAAGCCGATCCCCTTCCCGGGCACGACCGCCCAAAAAGAAATGGTCAGCTTCCTCACCGATACCCTGGACGATGCCGCCATCCAGCGGGAGAAGGCGCTGGCCAATCTTTCCGACGATGAGCGACGGTTCCTCTTCAAACACGCGCGGACCCTGGCCGATCAATTTTCGCCCCGCTCGAACGAGCCGGCCCAGGAACGTGCCGCGCACCTCAAGCTGGAGGCGGAGTTCGCCCGCCTCGTGGATGAACAGCTCGACTATGCCGCGCTGCTCGCGGCAGCGCAGACCGTGGCGCGATTGGGCAACGAAAGCCTGCTGCAACGCCTGGCCCTCGCCTTCCAACATCGTCCTCCGGTGGCACAACCGCCGCCGGGCATCACCGGCGACGTGCTATTCGCCCAGCAGACCCGCGACGGCTTGATCGTCATCGGCGGTCCGGGCGTCAACACCTACGACCTGGACCGGCGCATCCTGCTCGTCGTCGACCTCGGCGGAGACGACACCTACCACGGGATGATCGCCTCATCCGGCGACATCGAGCATGGCATCAGCGTGGTGATCGACCTGGGCGGCAACGATACCTACACCAGCGATCCGCTCGGCCTGGCCACCGGACGGCTCGGCGTCGGACTCCTGGTCGATCTGGCCGGCGACGACGTCTATCAACTCGACCAAGGGTCCGGCGGCACCGGCTTCGCCGGCATCGGGATCCTCTTCGACCGCACCGGCAACGATGTGTACATGGGCAACCGGTTCACCCAGGGCGCGGCATTCGGCGGACTCGGTCTCCTGGTCGATCTGGCCGGCAACGACCGGTACACCAGCCATGCCTTCGCCATCGGGTTCGGCGGCCCCTTGGGAATGGGCGCCGTCATCGATCGGGCCGGCAATGACGTCTATCAATGCGGCGACAAATATCCCGGCTCGTTGAATCCCCAGGAAGCGCCGACGGCCAAACCCGGCGACCCGGCCTTTCAATATCTCTGCTACGGCATAGGCAGCGGCGCCGGCGTCGACGGCGGCAGCAAGAAGTCCGATGCCCTGCTCCTGAACCTGGCCGGCGGCCTCGGCTATCTCATCGATCTCGAAGGCCAGGATCAGTATCGCAGCGGCAACCTGGCTCAGGGCGCCGGCCATTACTTCGGACTCGGCGTGGCGCTCGATCTCGGCGGAGACGACAGCCGCGCAGGCGGCCGCACCAGCCTGGGAGCCGGCGGCCACTACGGCATCGGCCTGCTCGTCGATGCGCAGGGCACGGATCGCTACACGCCCTCCGGTCCCAAATACACGGTCAGCGGCACCTACGACCGGAGCGTGAGTCTGCTGCTGGATGGCGGGACGGGATCCGACACCTACGACCTGACCCGCAGCACGGGGCTGGGAGATGCCGAGGGCGAATCCTGGTCGCTCTTCATCGATGAAGGCGGAGCCGATCGCTACAGCGGTCAATCCGGATTGGGCCGCGGCACCCCCGACAGCCTCGGCCTGTTCTTTGATCTCGCCGGAGCGGACACCTACGACACCTCCTCCGAAACGCCTACCGGCACCACCTCCGGCCGCGGAAACGGTCGGACGATCCGCGCCACCGGCAGCCTCTTTCAAGACCGCTGACCGGCCGACACTCGACCCTCCTCCTGGCTATTCGCAGAGGGACGCGGGCATCTTCACGCCTGCCCTTGACTTGCCCGATCCCCGATCTATCTCTGCTCTCACACGCTCACCCATCGTGTCTCTGCTCAAGGATGAGAGAGAGAAAGGACTCAACATGGACAGCGAGACCAAAGTGCTGACCCTCCCCATATTACCGATCAAGCGGACTGTCTTATTTCCCGGCGTCATGATGCCCCTCACCGTCGGTCGGGAACGATCGATGGCGGCGGTGCAAGCGGCGATGAAGACCGAAGAGAAGATGATCCTGGTCGTGGCCCAGCGCGACTCGCAGACCGAAGAACCGGGCCTGAGCGACCTGTACACGATCGGCACCAAAGCCATCATTAAACAGATCGGCCAATCCTCGGAAGGCGCGATTCACGCGTTTGTCCAGGGCGTAGACCGCGTGGCGATCATCGAAGAAACCCAATCGACCCCCTATGCCATCGCGCGGGTCCGGGCGCTGGACCGCCCCTCGGAGACCGGCACGGAAGTGCAGGCCATGCATCGGGCGATTCAAGAACTGGTGACGGAACTCCCGCGGGTGATCCAAGCCCCCGGCATGCAAGAGGCCAGCGAAGCGTTAAGCCATGAAGACGATCCGGTAGCCCTGGCCTATCGCGTGGCCTCTCTGGTCAATCTCAGCGTGGCCGAAGAGCAGAAGCTGCTCGAAAGCACCGCGACGCTGGACTTGCTGCGCGCCCTCTATGTGGCCTTGTCCAAGGAGATTCAGATCTTACAGCTCCGCGACAAGATCACGAGCGATGCGCAGGCGAAGATCGGCAAGAGCCAGCGCGAATACATGCTGCGCGAGCAGTTGAAAACGATTCAGCAGGAACTGGGCGAAGACGACGGCGACGACAGCGATCTGGCCCTGCTCAAGAAGAAAGTGGCGGAGGCAGAGCTGCCTGACCATGTGCGGAAGGAAGCGGAACGCGAGCTCAAGCGCCTGGCCAAAGTGCCGCCATCGTCGGCAGACCATCAGGTGCTCCGGACTTATCTGGAACTGGTGCTCGAACTGCCCTGGAAGAAGGCGTCGGAAGATTCACTTGACCTGGCGAAAGTCCGGCAAGTGCTCGAAGAAGATCATTACGGCATCAAAGAAGTGAAAGAGCGGATCGTGGAGCATCTTGCCGTCTTGAAACTGAATCCGTCGGCTAAGGCGCCGATCCTCTGCTTAGTCGGCCCTCCGGGTGTCGGCAAGACGAGCCTTGGGCAATCGATCGCCAGAGCTATGGGCCGGACGTTTGAGCGACTCAGCCTGGGCGGCGTGCATGATGAAGCCGAGTTGCGCGGCCATCGCCGCACCTATGTCGGGGCGTTGCCGGGCCACATTATTCAAGCCGTACGGCGAGCCGGGGTGAACAATCCGGTGCTCATGCTCGATGAAGTCGACAAGATGGGACGCGACTTCCGCGGCGATCCCGCGGCAGCCCTGTTGGAGATTCTCGATCCGGCGCAAAACCACACGTTCCGCGACCACTATCTGGATCTCCCCTTCGATTTGTCGAAGGCGTTTTTCATCACGACGGCGAATACGTTGGATACGATCAGCCAACCCTTGTTGGACCGGATGGAGATCATCCGCCTGCAAGGCTACAGCGAACATGAGAAGGCGGAAATCGCTCGCCGTTACCTCTGGCCGAGACGGTTGAAGGAAGCGGGCTTGAATGCCGAACAGGCGTTGCTGTCAGACGAGGTGTTGAATCTCGTCACCAGCCGGTACACCAGGGAAGCCGGTGTGCGCCAGCTGGAGCAAATGCTCGGACGGTTGACGAGAAAAGTGGCCTTAGCCTTCGCGGAACTCCCGGAGGGCCAGGAGCGCCAGCCGGTGACCATTCGCCCGGACATGCTGGAAGAATGGCTCGGCTCAGAACGCTTCATGCCGGAAGAAGGGCGCAAAACGCTGCCTCCCGGTGTGGCGACCGGTCTGGCCTGGACACCAGCTGGAGGCGATGTCCTCTACATCGAAACGACGCTGCTTCCGGGAAGTCATGAACTGACGCTAACGGGACAGCTCGGCGATGTGATGCAGGAATCGGCACGCGCGGCCCGAAGCTATCTCTGGTCGCATGCCGAAAGCATGGGGCTCGATATTTCGAAGTTCAAACGCAACGGGGTCCATATCCATGTGCCCTCAGGCGCGATCCCGAAAGACGGTCCGTCAGCCGGTATCACGATGGCCACGGCCCTTGCCTCCTCCTACGTGGGCAAAGCCGTCCGGAGCGATACGGCCATGACGGGAGAAATCAGCTTGAGTGGATTGGTGCTGCCGGTCGGCGGGATCAAGGAGAAAGTCCTGGCGGCCCACCGCGCCGGCATTAAGCGGATCATTCTGCCGAAGGCCAACGAGCGGGATCTGAAAGAAGTGCCACAGGAAGTGCGTGACCAGCTCACGTTCATCCCGGTGGAACGGATCGAAGAAGTCCTGCCGGCGGCTTTCAATCAGGATATCCCCGCAGCCCCACCGGCTGAACGGGATGAGCCACTAGCCACATCGACAATCTCGTAACTTCAGACGGCCCCGGGGAGACCCGGGGCCGCACTCAAGAAGACGTCATCCTCGCCCTTGACAGATATCTCATATCGAGATACTCTCTACCGTGCACATTATCACGCGAAAGCGCCTCGAAGACTTCGCGCAAGCCCATCCGGACGCGCGAGTGTCCTTGCAGCACTGGTTCACGATTGTACGTAAGAGCGACTACACGTCCTTCGTCGAATTGCGGAGGACCTTTCCTTCAGCAGATCAAGTAGGTCAGTTTACGGTCTTCAACATCGGGGGAAACAAGTTCCGGCTGATTGCAGCCATTCATTACAATCGAAAGAAGCTGTACATCCGGCACATACTCACGCATACGGAATACGACCGGGGCACGTGGAGGACCTGACCAATGCTCGCTAAATACATTCAGGAAGCCAATACCGACTATCGCCGCATTCGCCAGCGGATTCCACTCGGTCCATTACGAACGGAAGTCGAATATAACCGGGCGGTGACGGTCCTCGATGAAATCGTGGACGAAATCGGCCAGCAAGAAACCCATCCACTGGCCGACCTGGCCGAGACGCTTGGTCTCTTTATCGAAGCCTATGAGGACACCCACGTCCCCTTCTCAGACTCATCCGCTCCCGAGATCCTCCGCACGTTGATGGATGAACATGAACTCACGCAATCCGACCTGTCCGAGATCGGCAGCCAAGGCGTCGTGTCGGAAATCCTTTCCGGCAAACGAGACCTGAACGTCCGTCAAATCACCCAACTCGCCGCCCGCTTTGGTGTCTCACCTGCCCTCTTCATGCCCGTTCCGAGGAAACCCATCAAACGCCCCTCTTCCCGAACGCGCGTAGCAAGTCGGCGGTAACCCAGTAAGTGCCAAGAGATGGAGCGATAGCGGGGAACTAGCCAATGCCAAGACCAAAGATCAGCAAACGGGTGACGGTACGGACAGCCGAAGACCTTGGGCGCGCGCTGGGGTTGTCCGCGGCAGATACCGCTGAAATGGAATTTCGGTCGGAACTCACAGTCGCACTGGCCAAGATCATTCAAGCCGGCCGGCTCACCCATGCAGCGATTGCCAAGAATGCCGGGACATCACGAACGCGGGTGACGGCGATTGCAAATGGGAATACCCATGGAGTCTCGACCGATGTGCTGATTCGAGTCCTTGCAGCGACCGGTCATCGGGCTGAAGTCCGGGTGAAGAAAGCTGCGGCGTAAGTCCCGCTGATCCTTCACGCATAGTCAGATCCTTCACGCGCCGACTCCCCTCACTCTCCTAGCAACACCTTGAGCTGAGCTTCCATGCCTTCAGCCCAGACTTGATAGCCCTGTTCATTGGGGTGAAGCAGATCCGGCATGAGGTCTCGCTTTAGTCGCCCGTCGCGATCCAGAAAGAGGTGTCCGAGATCCAGATAGTGAACATGCTGACCATCAGCCAATCCCCGCAGGCGATCATTGATCGCGCGGTTCAAACGCCGAAGGGAATCGGTGGCCGTCGCGCCGCGCGGAAAGATGCCGAGCAGGAGAATCTTCGTCTCCGGCAGCTTTGCCCGCAACAACGTCACGATCGCCCGCACCCCGGCAACCGTCTCTTCCGGAGGGTCTGCTCTCGTCCCCGAGTTGTTCGTGCCGATCAGGACCACCGCCGCTTTCGGGTGGATGCCGTCGATCTCTCCGTGCTGCAACCGCCACAAAACCTGCTCAGTCCGGTCGCTGTTGAACCCAAGATTCACCGCCAGACGATGGCCATAGTAGCGCTCCCACACCCGCCTGCCCTCATCGCGCCATCCCTGCGTAATGGAATCGCCGATCATGAGCAGGTCGACAGACCCCTGTCGCACACGCGCTACATTGCGCTCATGTTGCGGCATCCACCAATCAGCAGTCTGCGGAGCCGGAACAATGGCAGGGATGTCATGATCAAGGGCAAGAACGGTCGCTGCTGCAAAGATCAGTACGCTGGATAGGATAAAGAGAAGAAGAACGAAGGAAGATCGGACATTGCGCGTCATGGGGAAGCAACTGTATCAAATTCCTGAAGCGTTGGGAGCAGCAGAATCGAGAGACCCAATCGCCTGATAGCCCTGACTCACCGACGCACACCTAGGCCGTCAGTCAAGACGCCGCCGGATTGGATGAGCCTAAACGACCTGGTCAAGTGCTTCACATGTATAGGAACTCATATCGACGATGGAATGCCCTACCACTGCACCCGAACCGGATATTGGGCGATCAACGGGTCCGGTGTGAGCAGAAAGCAATCATGTTCGATGGCCTGGCAGATGAGCATGCGATCAAAAGGATCTCGATGCAACGCGGGGAGCTTATGAAGATGGAGCACAGCCCGTTCATCGAGTGGAAGCGCCGCAATCCCATGCCGTTCCCGCTGCTCCACCACAAAACGCTCAATGGTACTCGGGAGCGGCAACTTCCCAAGAGAATGCTTCACAGAAATCTCCCAGACGGACACCGCGCTGAGCAATATCTCATTTGACGGATTCGCGAAGATTTCTTTTGCGGCGGGCGACAAATCTTTCGCCCCGGCAATGATCCACAAGAAGGTGCAGGTATCGAGGAGGCACTTCACCCGCGCGGGCCCTCAAAAGCGTCGAGCAGGTCATCCGGCAAGGGGTCGAGAAATGAGGGCGGAACAGAAAATCGGCCTTTCGCCAGGCCGATCGGACGCGGCTGAACCGGAAGTTTCGGCAACGCCGTAATCTCTGCAACGGGGTGGTTTCGATTGCACAAGACAATCCGCTCCCCCCCCTTGAGCTTCGCCAGGTACTTGGAGAGGTGCGTTTTCGCCTCGTGGATGTTCAGTTTAATCATGCCGCAAGACTAAACTAGAAACTGAACTAAGTCAAGGGAAGGGGGTTATCTGATGTTGAGCCCCAACCGAAAGCCTACGAGCGCTGGCGCGAGCACTAAGAAGACTTTCCTCGCCACCATCTAAAACGGTCAGCGTCGATTAGTCAGGCCGGGGCCGTTGATAGCGGAGCGAGTAGTGTCCGCATTTCATGCAGACGACTTGGTACGGCGGAAGAGCCGGATCGTAGGCCTTGTGGATGTAACCAGGCGGCACCGTCGAATCGGGGTAGCCTTGGTTGCGCTGAGAGTCGAGCTCCCTCCCGCACTGGCCATTCGCACAATTCACAGTAAGCGACACGATAGGAGCGTTTGTAGACATGCGCGCACCATAGCAGGGTCATCGGGCCAAATGTAAGGGGTGCCGGTTTCCAAGAAGATCAGAAGACTAAAGTCCGCGACGAACTCACCGTCATTCCGGTGGAACGGATAGAAGAAGTCCTGCCGGCAGCCATCATTCAGAGCATCTCCCCTGGCTCAAAGTAAGACCGACCCCATCGGATCATCAACGTTCTCTCAGTCCTCTTCGTGCCATTCTCTCTTCGGCGGACGACACCTGTGCGCTACCCGATAATTGAAACACCCGTCGAATGCGTGCCCCGCATCTCCACCATGAACAGATGATTGGACTCCGTGGTTGACTCAAAGCACATGTCCCATCGAGCATCCTCAATGGCCACGTTCGGAATGGAGAAACTCGTCATCGTGAACTCGGCCGAGAATGGGCCAGACAGAGGTTTGCGTGCCCATTCCTCAAAATGAGGCCGCAAGACGGCTTCGACCTCAACCAGGATGCGGCTGTAGTGCTGTTCCACCGTCAGAAAGAATTCCCGCTGCAATTCGCTGGGGGGTAACTCAGGGGCTGGAGCATCAACAAAGAGCTCGATCTCACGAGCCATTGGCGAAAAGAGGCGTGTTGCTTCCCAGTACGAAATGTAGCCTTGGGGCAACTTGATGTACTTCAGATGGCCAAAGAACTTGTCTTCCACCTCAAGGGGACGAAACATCTTGAAGGGATCCCTGAGCATAGTCATTTATACACCTGATGAGTGGATACGATAGTATACGACCGATCCAGGCCGTTGTTCAGCATTTCCCACTCACACAATGGTTCCTGACTCTACTTTCCGCATCCAGGTACCGTCATTCAGAGCAGCTCCCCTGCCCCACCGGCTGAGCGGAATGATCCGTGAGTGACATCGCCGGCCCCGTAATCTTACTAGGGCCTAGCTCAAATTCGTCACCGCCCCTCGCCGCTCATGACTAAGTAATAAGATCAAAAGATCCGAATACCTCCTATGCGTCATTGCATTTTAACCGGCACAGGGGTAGGTGTTGATGCGAACCGTCAGGTAGGCGCAATGGTTCATGACATCCTTTTCCTTTTCGGAAAAGCTAGAGCAATTAGCATGGAGTCCTTATGGCAAGAACAAACCCGAAGCTAAAGGTGACAAAACCTAAGGATGTCTTTACCAAACCCTTAAAAGCTGACTTCAAACCCCTTTTTAAGGCACTTTCCAAAGGCATCGGCCACACCGTAGTTGGAAAATGGGAGGAGCTTGGCACCGATACTGTAGAGGCTTTGTCTGCCATCGGACTATCGACCGAACCTGGAGAACTGGCTTCTCTTCTCATCCACCGCTCGCTTACAAAAGCATTATTCGAGCTAGTCGGCGAAAGCGCCAGTCAGTCGTTGGCCGACATATCAACAGATGCACCCACTGTGATCGAGAAATTGGACGCCTCGATCTCGTCACAAGATTTTCATATCGATCGGAGGTTCTTAGACCGACCCTCCGATCTCCCTCTAATTCAGAACATTAGAGATCTACTTCAGGAATGGCTTGAAGGGCACGGAGTTCTCAGCCCAACAGCAACGGCTATTGCTGACCGCCTGCCCAGCTATTTCGTCTATGCCCTTAATCAAGAATGGCGACGCAATGCGAAAGCTTATCGACCTCTCATCGAAGCAATGGATACTCCCTTCGCCAAAGCCGGCGATCGAGAATGGGCGTGGATTGCCTATTCGGCATTACTCCAGCGACGCGTTCAAGAAGGCATATTCGACGAACCATTCAGCCTTAGCCAAATATTCGTTCCTCTGAATGCCTATTTTTCTGAAGATACAGATCGAATGGATTCGACCGATCAGGCCGGTCGAGCTGCACAACAACGAAGACGCGTCGTAGTCTCGTTGCAAAACGAATTAGAACAGTGGCTACAGAAAACCGAACCGCAAGATACAATCCGGGTGATTAGCGGCGGTCCAGGAAGTGGAAAATCATCTTTTGCTCGTATTATTGCTGCTCAGCTTGCTCAAGGCGCAAAGTTAAAAGTGCTCTTTGTGCCTCTCCATTTGATTGACCCCTCCAAAGACCTAGTTGATGAGGTCGGGAGGTTTGTCAGAGACGAAGGGGTACTGTTGCAGAACCCCCTAGACCCTGACTCTTCTGAACCGAACTTGTTAATTATCTTCGACGGTCTCGACGAATTGGCCAGCCAGGGAAAGGCAGCAGCAGAGACAGCCAGGGCTTTCGTGCGCGAAGTCGAGAGAGTAATGGAGAAACGCAATCTCCAAGGCGTAAAACTTCGCGTTCTCATCAGTGGTCGTGAACTCGTGGTGCAGGAAAACGAATCTGAATTTCGCCGCCCCCGCCAAATCCTCACTCTGCTTCCCTACTTCATTCCCCACCCGTTCAGACATGACCGGCATATGATTAAGTACAGTCAAGATGAGGAGTATCTCGACCCTGAGAAGTTACTAAAGATCGATCTGCGGCAACAATGGTGGAAAAACTATGGTGCTCTAACAGGCAAGGGGTATAAAGGCTTACCTAAAGAATTGAGCCGCATGGACCTCGACGAAATCACCGCCCAACCACTCCTTAACTATTTGGTCGCCCTGAGCTTTTCCCGCGACAAGCTAGATTTTACAAAGGACATCAACCTCAACTCAATTTACGCCGACCTTGTCGCAGCAGTGCATGAGCGCGGCTACGAAAGGCATCGTCCTTATGCTTCAATCCGCCACATGAAGCTTAGTGACTTCTCTCGCGTGCTAGAGGAGATCGGAGTAGCGGCATGGCACGGAGATGGAAGGACAACCACGGTGCGAGAAATTGAGGACCATTGTCGAACCAGTGGAGTGGGAATTTTGCTGGATGTATTTCAGGAAGGAGCCAAGACGGGGGTAACACGACTACTTGCGGCCTTCTTCTTTCGCCAGTACGGGGAGCGCCCCAGTGGGGATCCGACTTTCGTGTTCACACACAAAAGCTTCGGCGAATACCTCACTGCGCGCCGAGTCTTCCGCGCCATCGAAAAAGTTATCCGTGAATTGGATCGTCGTGTCGACAGCCCCGACGAAGGCTGGGATGAGCGCGATGCGCTCAAGCACTGGGCACGGATCTGCGGGCCAAGTCCTATATCACGCTATCTTCATGTTTTCCTTCTGAACGAAATGAAACTGCGCTCAGCTTCTCAGCTCCCTCCCTGGCAAGAGCGCCTTGCTAAACTGTTCGGGTACATGCTGAGGCATGGAATGCCTATGGAGCAACTCCAGCATGGATCATTCAAAGACGTGCTATTTCAGGTCCGAAATGCCGAGGAGGCGCTGCTTGTTGCTCTCAACGCATGTGCACGTGTGAGCAAACAGACGAGTACCATCGAGGTGCCAGATCCTACGGCCTTCGGATCCTGGTTTAAGCGGATTCAAGGCCAACGTACAGGACCCGATTCGGTATTGGGAACGGATTGTCTGTCATTCCTGGCTTTAAATGATGCCTTTCTAGACATTGGAGATTTCTACGGTGCAAATCTACAGCGTACTAAGCTCCAAGGATCCAGAGCCCGTTTTGCCTGTTTCTCAAGAGCAAACCTAAGCAACTCAGATTTAAGGGAAAGTATACTGATCGGAGCCAACCTAGAGGGAACGGACCTCAGAGGAGCCAATCTCAAAGGAGCTCGACTACAACGGGCTAACCTCAAAAGAGCAAACCTTGAAGACGCCAACCTAGAAGGGGCCGACCTCAGAGAAGCCAATCTCGAAGATGCTAATTTTGAAGGGGCCGATCTCAAAGATGCTAACCTCAGAGGAGCCAATCTCAAAAAAGCCCGCCTCGAAAGGGCCCGCCTAGAAGGGACCCACATCGGAAAAGCCACTCTGGCAAAAATCACCCAACAACCGAAATAAACCAGGTAGAAGAGCTTCACCTAATCTGAATAGAGGTGAACAGCGATGACTTAGGGGCGGAGAATAATGAAGACATTTTGACTTTTGACAAATGCGACGGCGTCTGATGCCACATTGCGTCGCAGCCACAGCCCATGACTAATGCTTACAACCTCCAACGCTTTCTCGACGCGCAACAGTCCGTCTATGCCTCAGTCCTTGATGAGCTGCGAGCCGGGAGAAAGTCCAGTCACTGGATCT
>FSSH01000635.1_pt1 | contig 12599 bp, 14 predicted proteins | sample 1166101 | NCBI WGS metagenome assembly FSSH01 (sample SAMEA32972668, study PRJEB13176) | freshwater metagenome | biome: Drinking water system; feature: Biomass in drinking water that filtered by 0.45 um membrane; material: drinking water | place: USA | collected 2012-12-20 | depth 0 m | reverse complement strand
CTCCGGTGCGCGGCACCGGTTTTGTGCGACCCTATGCGGCCGGCGGCGCGCGGCTCGCGCTGAACGATATCGATTTCACAGCGGCGCCGGGCGGCACCCGCATTGCCGTGCGGGCCGATCTTTCGGGGCCGCTCGCCGGCGGGCGGATCGAATCGGCGCGGCTGCCGATCGAGGCCGTTTGGGACGGCCGCCGGCGGCTGACGGTCAATCGCCGCTGCGCGCCGCTGCGTTTCGCCGCGCTGCGCATTGGCAGCGTGGCGCTGGGCGAGACGCGTGCCGAGCTGTGCCCGCTCGCCGGCGCGCTGGTCTTGATCGACGGCACGGCGGTGCGTGGCGGCGCGCGGATCGCCCGGCTGGCACTTGCCGGGCGGACGGGCGACACCCCGCTGGCGGCCACGGGCGAGGACATACGCTATGATCTGGCCGATAATCGCTTCGCCATGCGCGCGATCGCCGTGCGGCTGGGCGAGGGCGACCAGCCGACGCGGATCGACATTGGCAGCCTGGCCGGGCGCTACCGGGCGGACGCCTTTGCGGGCGATTTCGCCGATGCGGCGGGCAGGATTGGCACCGTGCCGCTGCTGCTTTCGCAGGGGCGGGGTGACTGGCGTTTCGCGGGTGGCGCGCTGGCGGTGACTGCCGCGCTGAGCGTGGCCGATGCCGATGCCGCGCCGCGCTTCAACCCGCTCGTCAGCCGCGACGTGACGCTCGCGCTCGCCGATGGCCGGATCACCATGCACGGATCGCTGACCGAGCCCGGAGCCGGCACCCGCATCGCCGATGTCGCGATCACCCATGATCTGGAGAGCGCCACGGGCCATGCCGACCTCACCGTGCCCGGCATCACCTTTACGGAAGGCTTCCAGCCCGATCGGCTGACCCGGCTGACCTATGGCGTCATCGCCGATGTGCGCGGCACGGTGGCCGGCAGGGGCCGGATCGACTGGGCAGGGGGCGAGGTGACGAGCAGTGGCCGCTTCCGCACCGATGCCGCCGATCTCGCGGCTGCCTTTGGCCCGGTGAACGGCCTGTCGGGCGAGATTGTCTTCACCGATCTGCTCGCGCTCCAGAGCGCGCCGGGGCAGGTGCTGCGCATCGCGACGGTCAATCCCGGCGTGCCGGTGACGCGCGGGGTGGTGCGCTACCAGACACTCGCCGATCAGCGACTGCGAATCGAAGGCGGGCGCTGGCCGTTCGCCGGCGGCGAGCTGGTGCTCGATCCGACCGAATTTGATCTGGGCGACGGCGCCGAGCGGCGGCTCACCTTCCGGGTCGAGGGGGTGGATGCGGCGCAGTTCCTGCAGGAATTCGAGTTCAAGAATCTCGACGCCACCGGCACGTTCGACGGCGTGCTGCCGATGGTGTTCGATGCGCGCGGCGGCCGCATCGTCGACGGCAGCCTGATGGTGCGCGAGGGCGGCGGGCGCATCGCCTATGTCGGCGCGGTTTCGCAGGAGGATCTGGGCTTTTGGGGCAATACCGCCTTCCAGGCGCTCAAATCGCTGCGTTATCGCCGGCTGGCCATCGCCATGAACGGGCCGATCGACGGCGAGATGGTGACCGACGTGCGCTTTGCCGGGATCACGCAGGGCGAAGGCGCGAAGAGCAACTTCCTGGTGCGGCGGCTCCAGCGGCTGCCTTTCGTGTTCAACGTGCGCATTACCGCGCCGTTTCGCCAGCTCATCGATTCAGCGACGAGCTATTATGATCCGCGCCGGCTGATCGAACGCAATCTGCCGGCTTTGATCGAGGAGCAGAACCGCGCCATAGAGGCACAGCGCGCCGTTCAGCCCCCCGCAAGCGAGCCCATGCCACAAGGAGACAAGCAATGACGCAGCGAGGCAAGGCAGTGGCGGCAGGATTGGCGGCGATGGCAGGGCTCAGCGGGTGCGTGAACGTGACCGCGCCCGACAAGCCGATCGTCATCAACCTGAACATCAATGTGACGCAGCAAGTGGTTTATCGGCTCGATGGGCAGGCCAAGCAGCTCATCCAGCAGAATCCGGGGATTTTTTGAATGATGCGCAAGGTTCTCATTCCACTTGCGGCCGCTGCCGCCCTTATCGCCGGGTTGGCTATCGCGCCGCTCGCCGCGCAGAATCGCGATCCGGCTTATGCTGCCGCGCGTGCGCAGGGGCTGATCGGCGAGCAGGTCGACGGCTATCTGGGCATTGTCGGCACGCCCACGCCCGAGCTGCGCGCGCTGGTGAACAACATCAATATCCGGCGCAAGGCCGCCTATACCGAAAGCGCGGCGAACAGCGCGACGGTGGAGGATTTCGCCTTCACCTCGGGCTGCAACCTGATCGCCAAGACCGCCCCGGGCGAGAAATATCAGGCGCCCGACGGCAGCTGGCAGACCCGCACCTCGGCGCCGCCCAAGCGCGATCCGCGCTGCGTGTGATGACCGGCGTGGGCGCGGCGGGCCTTGCCCGCCCGGCCGCCCGCGCTGCGGTTGACTCGCCCGGTTGGGCTTTCTAAACGGGCGCCGCGATGGCGCTCGCTTGCCGGCTGTCCTCGTGGTTTCGTCGCCCGCTTCGCTGCGCGGCGGCGTTTTCTTATCAGGATATCACGCGCGTTGGCCGATGACCGCCAGACTGGACCCGATGATCTTGACGCCCGCATCGCGCGCGCCAAGGCCGAGCATGGTCGCGGCGCCGCCACCGCCGAGGGGCGGGCGGAAAGCCGCGGCTGGGCGATCGGCATCGAATTTGTCGGCGTCGTGCTGGTTTCGGCGGCGATCGGCTGGGGGATTGACCGCTATGCCGGGTTCGGCACCCGGCCCTGGGCGATGATCGCGCTGCTGGTGCTGGGCTTTGCCGCCGGCGTGCGCCGCGCGATGCAGACGTCCGCGCAGTTTGACGCCGATCCTGCCACCGGCAACGAGTAATAGGGACGATCATGGCCAACCCGATGCATCAATTCGAAGTGACGACGCTGGCGCCGCTCAAGCTCGGTGCGCTCGATGCTTCGTTCACCAATTCGTCGCTGTGGATGGCGGTCGCGCTGGTTGCGGTGTCGGCCTTCCTGTTCATCGGCACCGCGCGGCCGCAGCTGGTGCCGGGCCGCTGGCAGGCGGCGGTCGAATATCTCTACGATTTCGTGCGCGGAATGCTTGACGAAAATGTCGGGCCCGAGGGGCGCAAATTCGCGCCGCTGATTTTCGCGATCTTCATCTTCGTGCTCGCGTGCAACCTGCTGGGGCTGATCCCCTGGGTGGGGGCGTTCACGCCGACCAGCCATATCTCGGTGACGTTGGGGCTGGCGCTGCTGGTGTTCGTGACCGTGTGCATTGTCGGCTTTGCCCGCCACGGCCTGCACTTCTTCAGCCTTTTCTGGCCCAAGGACACGTTCCTGCCGCTGGCGATGTTCGTCGCCTTTATCGAGTTTCTGAGCTTTCTCAGCCGCCCGTTCACCCTCGCCATCCGCTTGTTCGCGAACATGACGGCGGGGCATGTGCTGCTGAAGGTGTTCGGCACCTTCGTCGTCGCGCTCGGATCGTTCGGGGCGCTGCCCTATGTGTTCGGCGTGCTGCCGCTGGCGGTGAACGTCGCGCTGTCGGCGCTGGAAGTGCTGATCGCGGTGGTGCAGGCCTATGTGTTCGCGCTGCTCGCGTCGATCTATCTGAACGACGCGGTCAATCTGCACTGAGTTTTCATCAAGCAAGTCATTTCAACAAGGAAGGTTATCGACATGGACGTTGGTTCGGCAAAGGTTATCGGTGCGGGTCTGGCAGCGATTGGTGCGGGTCTCGCCGCGATCGGCGTGGGCTCGATCTTCGGCCAGTATCTGAACGGCGCGCTGCGCAACCCCGAAGCGGACGCCAAGATGGGCGGCCGGCTGATCTTCGGCTTTGCGGTGACCGAGGCGCTCGGCCTGATCGCCGCCGTCGTCGCGCTCGCGCTCGCTTTCTCGTAAGCGCCGCGCTTTCGCAAAAAGGGCGGGACAAATGCCTCAATTTGAATTTGCGCGGGTCTTCTGGCCGCAGCTGATCTGGCTCGCGATCTTCTTCGCGGTGCTTTATTTCGGCGTGATCCAGCTCACCTTGCCCAAGCTGGGCAAGGTGATGAACGCGCGCGAAGATCAGGTAACGGGCGATCTCGCCACCGCCGAAGAAGCCAAGGCTGCGGCCGATCGGCTGACGGCGGACTATGATGCCGGGGTCGCCGCTGCACAGGATGCGGCGCGCGCCCGGCTCGCGACCGCACGCAGCAGCGCCGCGACTGCGGTCGAGGGGCGGCTGGCCTCGGCCAAGGCGGCCGTCGATGCCCGCGCTGCTGAAGCGCAGGCGGCGCTCGATACCGCCCGCGCCCGTGCGCTGGCCGAAATCGAGAGCGTCGCGGGTGATGCGGCAGCGTCGATCGTCGAAAAGCTCACCGGCGCCCGCCCGGCGGAGGGCGATGCCGTCGCCGCCGCTCGCGCGGCGCTTGCATGAAGGATATGGCCGCGATGTTCTCGATCCTCGCCGTTGCCGGCGGCCATGCCGGGGAAGCCGCCGAAGGCCCGACGCTGCTCGGCCTGGGGGCTGAAGGCTGGGTCTATGTCGGCCTGACCCTGTTCATCCTGCTGGCGATCATCGTCGGCAAGGCGCCGCAGCGCATTGCCGCCGCGCTCGACGCCCGCATCGCCGAGACCCGCCGCCAGCTCGACGAGGCAAAGGCGATCCGGGCCGAGGCCGAGGCTCTGCTCGCCGAAGCGAAGGCACGCACCGCCGCCAGCGCGGGCGATGCCGCCGCGATCGTCGCGCAGGCCGAGCAGGACGCGCAGGCCATGCTCGCCAAGGCCGAAGCCGACGCCGCCGAGCTGATCGCGCGGCGCTCGCAAATGGCCGAGGACAAGATCGCCGCCGCTGAGCGTGGCGCGATTGCCGATGTCCGCGCCGTCGCCGCCAATGCCGCGGCGCGCGCCGCCACCGCGCTCATCGCCGAGCGCCACGGCGCCGATGCCGATCGCGCGCTGGTCGATCGCGCTATCGCCGGGCTCGCCCGTCCCAACTGAACGCCGGCGGCGCCGGGCACCGGACGGCGATTTTTCGCTAGCCAGCGCGCTGCTTGTCAGGGTTAACTCCCGCCGCGAGCGATTCGCGCTTCGCACCCCCGCCGCAAGGCACCCAAAGCCGCAAGGATGCCCCCGATGAAGCATTTTGTTCGCGTTGCCCTTCTTTCGCTCGCCGCTGTCGCCGTGCCCGCCGCCGCGCAGCAGACGCCCGCGCCCGCCGCAGCGCCTGCCCCCGCCGCCGGTGCGCCTGGCGCCACCGCTCCCGCTACCGGCGCGTTCAACCTCGACACGCCGATCGAGGCGATCGTTGCGAACGAGAAGGCCAAGGCCGCGCTGATGACCGCGCTGGGCGCCGACATCACCGCCAATCCCTTTTACGAGCAGATCAAGGCGATGAGCTTCAATCAGGTGCAGCCGATTTCGAACGGCGCGCTGAGCGACGAGACGATGAAGAAGATCGCCGACGCCCTTGCCGGCGTGAAGTAAGCACGCGCGCCGCCCGGCGGGTCCGGGCGGCGGCTTGCCGGGTCAGTAGCGCAGCATCACCCGCCGCGCGACCGGCCCGGCAAAATTGTGAACCGCGCTCAGCACGCGGACCATCCCGACATTGGCTTCGGTGTTGCCCGCCGCCATTGCCGCCGCAATCTGGCGCGCGCATTCCTCGGGCGCCATCTTGCCGTGCGGATTGTCGCGCGTCATCGCGGTATCGACCACCGGCGGCAGCGCTTCCATCACCGCGACCTTGCTCCCGGCAAGCTGCGCGCGCAGCGCCATGGTGAAGCTGCGCAGGCCCGCCTTGGTGGCGCAATAGACCGGCGAGCCGGCATTGGGGGCGATCGCCAGCCCCGATGTCACGTTGACGATCATCGCCTCGGGCCGGGCGCGCAGCTCGTCGATCAGGCGGGAAATGAGGTGGATGGGCGCAGTCAGATTGAGCGCGATCGTCGCGTCCACCCCGGCGAGATCGATCGGCTGGTCGATCGTGAAGGCGGCGCCCATGCCGGCATTGTTGACCAGGATGTCGATGCCCCAGTCGCGCGCGGCGGCGACGACGGTGTCGATGCCCGCCATGGTGCCGAGATCGGCGGCGATCGCCTCGATCCCCTCGGCACGCGCGCCGGCCAGCCGCTCGGGATTGCGGCCGCAGATCAGCACCTCGGCGCCGCGCCCGCGCAGTTCGCGCGCAAGCGCGAGGCCGATCCCGTCGGTGCCGCCGGTGACGAGCGCGCGCTTGCCCTGCAACTTCATCGTTCGCCCCCTTGGCCGGCGTGCGGCGGCCGTACCCACCATGCAGATAGCCGAGCGAAGCGGGCAATGAAAGCGCGCCGGGAGAGTGGCGTCGCCGCCGGCTTGCGCCTAAATCGGGCAGACGATGACCGATCCCAATTCGCCGACCCGTTTCAACGAGCAAGCCGCCACCTATGCCGTTCGCGGCGCCGATGCACCCGATCTGGAGGGCGGCGTCGCCGCGATCCGCAACGTGCTGAAGACGCTGCCGGCGCGCCCCGGCGTCTACCGGATGCACGATGCCCGGGGCGACATTCTCTATGTCGGGAAGGCGCGGGCGCTCAAAAACCGCGTGACCAACTATACGCAGGTCGAGCGGCTGCCCAAGCGACTCCAGCGGATGGTCGCGCTCACCCGGTCGATGACGATCGTCACCACCAATAACGAGGCCGAGGCGCTGCTGCTCGAGGCGCAGCTCATCAAGCGCTATCGGCCGGCGTACAATGTGCTGCTGCGCGACGACAAAAGCTTCCCGTTCATCCTGCTGCGCGCGGACCATGAATTTCCGCGCATCCAGAAGCATCGCGGCGCGCGGCGCATCAAGGGCGATTATTACGGCCCCTTCGCCAGCGCTGGATCGGTCAACACCACGCTCAACGCGCTGCAGAAGCTGTTCCTGCTGAGAAGCTGCACCGACGGATTTTTCAAGACGCGCGACCGGCCGTGCCTGCTCTACCAGATCAAGCGCTGCTCGGCGCCGTGCGTGGGGCGGATCGCGCCCGCCGATTATGCCGAGCTGGTCGCGGACGCCAAGGCGTTCCTGGCCGGCAAATCGACGCAGGTGCAGGCCAAGCTCGGCGCGCAGATGGAAGCGGCGGCGGCGGCGATGGACTTCGAGCTCGCGGCAGTGCTGCGCGATCGGCTGCGCGCGCTCACCTTCATCCAGGGCAGCCAGGCGATCAACGCCGATGGGGTGGGCGATGCCGATGTGTTCGCGCTCGCCTGCAAGAATGGCGTGATGGGCATCCAGGCCTTTTTCATCCGCGGCGGGCAGAATTGGGGGCATCGCAGCTTCTTCCCCGCCCACACTGCCGATGTGCCCGAGGATGAGGTGCTCACCAGCTTCCTCAGCCAATTTTATGAAGAAGTGCCGCCGGCGCGCGCCGTCTTCGTCGATCGCGCACTGCCCGAGGCGCCGCTGATCGCCGAAATGCTGAGCACGCAGGCGGGCCGCAAGGTGGAGCTGAGCGTGCCCCAGCGCGGCGTGCGGCGGCGGCTGCTCGATCAGGCCAGGCGCAATGCCGAGGAAGCGCTCGACCGGCGGCTGGCCGAAAGCACCACCCAGGCGCGGCTGCTGCGCGACGTCGCGGAGCTGTTCGATCTGGCCGAGCCGCCCGACCGCATCGAAATCTACGACAACAGCCACATCCAGGGCAGCAATGCGCTGGGCGCGATGGTGGTCGCGGGGCCCGAGGGGTTCCGCAAGGGCCAGTATCGCAAGTTCAACATCAAGCGCGCCGAGACCGTGCCGGGCGACGATTTCGGCATGATGCGCGAGGTGTTTGCGCGCCGCTTCGCGCGTGCGCAGGACGAAGATCCCGATCGCGACGCCGGCGGATGGCCCGATCTGGTGCTGATCGACGGCGGGCGCGGCCATCTGAACGCCGTGCGCGAGGTGCTCGAGGATCTGGGCATCGAGGATGTGTGCCTGGTCGGCGTTGCCAAGGGGCCGCACCATGGCCGCGACGGGCGCGAGGTGTTCCACATGCTCGACGGGCGCGAATTTCAGTTGCCGGTTAATGCGCCGGTGCTTTTCTACCTCCAGCGCCTGCGCGACGAAGCGCACCGCTTTGCGATCGGCGCGCACCGGGCGAAGCGCGCCAAGGCGATCGGTGCGAGCCCGCTCGACGAAGTCCCCGGCATTGGCCCGGCGCGCAAAAAGGCGCTGCTGATGCATTTCGGCACGGCACGGGCGGTGCGCGGCGCGAGCCTTGAGGATTTGCGCAAGGCCCCCGGCGTGTCGGCCGCCGTGGCGCAGCAAGTCCATGATTTTTATCACGCGCGCTGAGCCGGCTCGCGGAGCTTTGGGATTTTTTCATGTTCGCGCGCTAGGTTGGCGCGATGATGGTTGGCCCCCTGTCCGCTGCCGAGCGCCTGGACCATGTCGCGATCGGCGCCCAGGCGCCGGCGCGCGTGCCGCTGCGCTTTCAGCTCGGCGCCCGGCCGCTGGCGACGGTGACGCGGCGTCTGATCCGGCTACCGCTGGCGCTCGACGATGCGGTGGCGGGCACGCTGCCCGTGCTGCCGCCACTGGTGGCCGGCGCGGACGGTTACACGATCTTCTCGCTGCGCGATGACCGGATCGCCGCGTTGCAGGCGGCATCGCACGGGATGCTGGCGTTCGAGCGCCAGCGCTACACACGCTATTTCATCGATCTGACGACCGGCCACGATGCCTATCTGGCACGGCTGAGCGCAAACACCCGCGCCGCGATGAAGCGCAAGGCCAGGCGGGTGGCGGCAGCGTGCAGTGGCGGCATCGACGTGCGCGGCTATCGCTCGCCAGCCGAGCTGGAGGCGTTCCACGCCATCGCCCACGCGCTGGCGGCGCGCACCTATCAGGAGCGGCTGTTCGGTGGCGGGCTGCCCGGCGATGCAAGTTTCCTGAGCGACATGCTCGCGCGCGGCGCGGCCGACGCGGTGCGCGGGTGGCTGCTGTTCGTCGGCGATGCGCCGGCGGCCTATCTCTATAGCCGGATCGATGCGGGCGTCGTCCGCTATGATTATGTCGGCCACGATCCGCGCTTTGCCGATCTCTCGCCGGGGTTCGTGCTGCAGGCCGAGGTGCTGCGCGCACTGTTCGCCGAGGGCGGCCTGCGCCGGTTCGATTTCACCGAGGGCGAGGGCCAGCACAAGCGCCAGTTCGCGACCGGCGGCGTCGGGTGCGCCGATCTGCTGCTGCTGCGCCCCGGCATCGACAATCGCGTGCTCATAGCCGCGATGGCGGGTTTTGCGCGCGCGACGCGCTGGGGCAAGGCCGGCGCGCGGGCGCTGGGGCTGGAACGCGTGGCTCGGCGGCTGCGGCGCTAGGCTGCGGCGTGCGGCGGCGCTAAGCCGCGCACCATGCATCTTGCCGCCGAAGCCCTGATCCTGTCCGCACGCACGCATGGCGAGCATGGCGCGATCGTGCTGGCGCTGACCGAGGCGGCAGGGCTCCAGCCGGGCTATGTGCGCGGCGGCAGGTCGCGGCGGCTGCGGCCGGTGCTCGAGCCGTGCAATCTGGTGATGGCGGATTGGCGTGCGCGCACCGAGGATCAGCTCGCCGCGCTCACGGTCGAGCTGGTGCGCAGCCGCGCGCCGCTCCATGCCGATCCGCTTGCCGCCGCCGCGATCGAGTGGCTCGCCGCGCTCACTGCGTCCGCGCTCCCGGAGGCGCAGCCCTATCCCGCGCTATATGCGGCGCTGGGGGCAGTGTTCGACGCGATCGAGGCAGCGCCGGCAGCGCGCGGCTGGGCGGCGGCGCTCGCGCGCTACGAGCTGCTGCTGCTCGCGCAACTCGGCTTCGGGCTCGATCTGTCGCAGTGCGTGGCGACTGGAGCGGTCGATGATCTGGCCTGGGTGAGCCCGCGCAGCGGCGGCGCGGTGAGCCGGGCGGCGGGCGACGCCTATGCCGATCGGCTGCTGCCGCTGCCCGCGTTCCTGGCGCGCGGTGGCCCGGCCGATGGCGCCGACATCATCGCGGCGCTCGCGATCACCGGCCATTTCCTTGAGCGCGACATCCTGGTCGATCGCCGCGCGCCGGTTCTGGCGGCGCGGCTCCGGCTGGTCGACCGGCTGCGCGAGGCGGTTGCATGAGCGCGCCGTCGCCGCCAGAAGGCGAAGCGATGTTGCAGACTGCTTCCGCTCCCGCTTCCGCCGCCGCCGTGCGGCCGCTCGATCTGGCGGTCGTGATCCCGACCTTCAACGAAGCCGCCAATGTGCCCCGGCTGATCGCCAAGCTCGACGTCGCGCTTGCCGGGCTCGCCTGGGAAGCGATCTTCGTTGATGATGACAGCCCCGACGGCACCGCCGATGCCGCCCGCGCGATTGGCGCGGTCGATCCGCGCGTGCGGGTGTTGCAGCGGATCGGCCGGCGCGGGCTTTCTTCCGCCTGTATCGAGGGGATGTGCGCCACCGCCGCGCCGGTGGTGGCGGTGATCGACGGCGATCTGCAGCATGACGAGACGCTGCTGCCCAAGATGCACGCCGCGCTCGCCGCCGATCCCGCGCTCGATCTGGTGATCGGCTCGCGCTTCGTCGATGGTGGTGGCACCGGCGCGTGGGACCGCGACCGCGTCGCCAAATCGGCATTCGCCACGCGCCTCTCGCGCCAGGTGCTGAAGGCTGATCTGGGCGATCCGATGTCGGGCTTTTTCATGATCCGCAGCAACGTGGTGCGCGGACTGATCCCCTATCTGTCGGCGATCGGCTTCAAGATCCTGCTCGATATCCTCACCGCAGCACCACGCCCGCTCAATTTTGTCGAGCTGCCCTATACCTTCCGCACTCGCGAGATTGGCGAAAGCAAGCTCGATCATGTCGTCGCGATGGAATATTTGATCGCGCTCTATGACCGGATGTTTGGCCGCTTCGTGCCGGTGCGCTTCGCGATGTTCTCGGCGATCGGGCTGCTTGGCGTCGGCGTGCACATGGCGGTGCTGTTCCCGATCGTCGCGCTGGGCGGGGAGGGTGCCTTTCTGACCGGGCAGATCCTTGCGGCAACCACCGCGATGACCGCCAATTTCTTCCTGAACAATGCGCTCACCTACCGCGACCGGCGGCTGCGCGGGGTTCGGGCGCTGCTCGACGGGTGGGTCTCGTTCTGCGTGGTGTGTTCGGTGGGGCTGATCGCTAACATCGGCGTGGCAGGCTTCCTGCACGATGCGCGCGACGGCGGCTGGGCGCTCTCCGCGCTGATCGGCGTGCTGGTGGGGGCGGTGTGGAATTTCGCGCTGTCGTCGCGCTTCGTGTGGGGGCGCTATTAGCGCCAGCTGTCGAACCACATCCAGTGCAGGAAGGCCTGATCGTCGGCGAGCGGCGCGGCCGAAAGGATCGGGTAGAACCACAGGAACAGCGCGAGGCTCGCCAGCACCGCCGCCTCGTTCGCATAGCGCCAGCGCGGCGCGAGATAGCGCTCGCTCGCCCCGATGATCGCCAGCGCGAGCATGATGCTGGGGATGTAGTAATAATAGAAGAAGCCGATCTTCTTTGGGATCACCACCCAGATGCCGTAGCTGGCGATCCACAGCAGCGCGACGCCCAGCAGCGCCCGGTCGCGCCCCGCAAGGCCTGCCCACAGGCACGCCGCCACCGCCGGCAGCCCCGCCCACAGCACGAAGGGATTGCCGATCATCAAAATGCCGCGCTGCGCGCCATCGGCATATTCATAGAGATACCAGATCGGCCGCTGGTCGATCGGCCAGCTCCACCATGGCGATTGATAGGGGTGCTTGGCGAGCGGCGCGGTCTGCTGCACGAACATCTCCCACTGGAACGGCAGCAGCCGCGCGAGCGTGAGCGGATCGAAGCGGTAGAAAAAGGCCGGTGCGAAGCTCGCGAAATAGACCGTGGCGCTCACCAGCGCGAGGATGGCGATCATGTGGACCGCGCGCATCCCGCCGAAATGGACAGCGCCGCTCGCACGGTCGCGCCAGCGCAGCCACAGCATCGCCAGCACCGCGAACAGCAGGAACGGCGCCGCCGACCATTTGCTCGCCACGGCCGCACCATAGAGCGCCGCCGCGACGATCAGCCAGCGGCGCGCGCGGGGATGCGGCGCGCGCGCGGCGGCGATGGTCGCAGCGATCGCGAGCAGCAGGAAGGCCGCCATATAGCCGTCGAGCATCGCGATCCGCGCCTGGATGAAGACCGTGAAGTTGAACAGCGCGATCAGCGCGGCATAGGTCGCCGGGCGGATGCGCCCCCAGAGCTGCCAGCCGATCGCAAACACCCCGGCGATCAGCGCAGCGCCGGCAATCGCCGAAAAGAAGCGCCAGCCAAAGCCATTGTCGCCGAACAGGGTGATGCCGCCTGCGATGAACAGCTTGGCGAGCAGCGGATGCTCGTTGTTATAGGGGGCCCGCAGCGCCAGCAGGGTGCGGGCGGCTTCGACATAATAGATTTCGTCGAACACCGGCTTGTTCGGCACGCCCAGATTGGCGAGGAACAACAGCAGCGCGAGCAGCGATAGCCCGCCCGCGACGAGCAGCGGACGCGGGCGCGAGGAAACGGAATCGTCGGTCATGGCGGCTGCGCGCATGTCATCTCAACGCCGGCGGTTCAAGCGCTGGCGTGATCGGGGCATTGACGCGCGGCGGGCGGGTGCGCAAACCGGC
>FSSH01003331.1_pt2 | contig 12612 bp, 18 predicted proteins | sample 1166101 | NCBI WGS metagenome assembly FSSH01 (sample SAMEA32972668, study PRJEB13176) | freshwater metagenome | biome: Drinking water system; feature: Biomass in drinking water that filtered by 0.45 um membrane; material: drinking water | place: USA | collected 2012-12-20 | depth 0 m | reverse complement strand
CTCAGCGTCAGCCAATCCCGTTCCGTCTTCGACTACGATAGCCATTGTCGATCACTCCTTGTGAGCGCGGATCGCCGCAAGAATGTCGGCCTTCTTGGACGCGTCGCCCAAGTCGATCTCCTTCTCTTCGGCGTAATCGATCAGCTCGGCCTTGGTCATGTCGTCGAGCTTGTCAGTGTCGTCGCCTTCATCTTCGTCGGTGTCACCGTTGCCGGTTTCCGAATTGGTATTTGCGCCGTCCAGACCGGTCGCCGGGCCGTTGCCGAGATCGGCCTTCATCTTGTCCTCGCGGCGCTCGAGCTCGGCGAGAATGATCTCCATCGCCGCTTCGCGAGTGCGAACTGCTTCGTCGCTGATTGCCGCGGCGAGCTTCTGCATCTCGGGGAACGACATCTGATCCCACTGCTGCGGAATATCGACGGCGACCGTACCGTCTTCGTTGTGCTCGCTCAGCTCGCGCGTGAACGTGCGGCGATCGAAACCTTCGTAGGCGCTCTGGATCGTCGCCTTGACACCGGCCGGAAAGTCGCCGATGTACTCGATCTTGTCGGCATCTTCCTTGTCGGTGAAATTGGTCGCATCGATCGTGCGAGCGTTGGCACCGTTCGACCGAAGCTCTACGGCCCGTTCCTTGGCCGCAGCCGCGGACTCGGACCCGTAGTGGTACAGAATGTGACGCATCTTCACGTTTACCATAACTGATGTCCCTTATAAGAGTGGGCGAGCACAGAATTGTGCCCGCCCTATCAAGCCGCACCCAGGGAGAGGATCAGCGCGACTTGATGACGACGCCCGGAAAATCCTTGAAAGACTGCATGACGGGGTCCCAGTTGCCCGCGGTACCGACCGCCGAGTTCGACGGGTTGGCGCCGCCGTTCGTGGCGTCCCAGGTGAAGCCCTTCATCTTCAGGTTGTAGGCGTATTCGCCCTGCATCCGGACGATGAGGTTCTCGAGGCCGGTGATGATGTCGCGGGCGATCGTGGTCTCCTCGGAGTCCTCGACTTCCAGCGCAGCAGCGGTCAGGCCGAACGAGTAGTAGTCGGTCACAGCAGGCGAGCCCGAGGTGACGACGAGCGACGCGGAGTCCGTGACGAGAACCGGGCGGTTCAGTGTGATCGGAGTCGCGGAGCCGATGTTGAAGTTGGACACGCCGTCGATGTTCGCCGTGATCTGGTTCTGCACCAGGTCGTAGTACGGCTTCGAGTGCATGACCCACACGACGATGCGATCGGCCGCATCACCGTACTTGGCCAGACCGGACACGAGACCGGAGGTGCCGAGCGTACCGCTGGAGGGAACGGTGTAGAGGTTGGAGGCCTGGTTGTTCAGGGCGACACGGAGAGCGAGCAGCGCGGTGTTGAGCTGTTCGATCTGCATGGCCTTGGCAGCCTGGACGCCGATGGCGAAGTCGAGCGCATTCTCGTTGAACGGGCCGTGCTGGATCTTCTTGAACGAGTCGATCGTGTTGGCGACCGGCCCGATCTTGCGGTTCAGCTTGACGCCGATCTGTTCGGCCTGCGCGAGGGCGAGGTCGGTGACAGCAGCGAGCGCGGCGGAGCCGACGTTGACGCGACGAGTCACGAGGCTGGCTGTGGAGGCAAAGAAGGACTCGTAGTCGAAGTCGCCGCGGCGATTGACCGAGGTGAGCCTGATGGCGCCGCGGGATGCGGCGTTGAACGCAGCCGACATCTGGACGAGGGTCTCGACCATGCCGGAATGCGTGAACTCGTTGTAAATCTTGAAGTTGGAGGCGGTACCGGTGGGCATATGAGGCTCCCATTCAGATGATGATTGCGGGACTCACAGAAGCCTACATCGGGAGAGCGAGGTACTTCGCTTCGCCATGCTTGGCGATGAAGTCCGACTTCTCGGTGATAGTCATCTGCGAGCGCTTGATGTTTCCGTGACCGGCACCGCCCTTGTCATCGGTATCGGAAGCACCGCTTCCGGATTGACCCGTGCCCTTGAAGAGCGACGGATACTTCGTCTTCGCCTCCTTTACGAGGTCAGCGAAGGTAGCCTGACCGTCGGCACCGCCCCCAGCCATTGCAGTCTTCTTGTCGCCGGACAGGATTTTGGTCTTCACCGTATCCCCGTCGACTTCGAACTGGACCCGATCACGAAGAATGTTGGGCAACAGCTCGATACCTTCCGCAGTCGCCTCGTTCTTCATCAATTCCGAAGTGAGGTTATACGAAAGCTCCGTATTTTGGTACTTATTGCGCCAAATGTCAACTTGGCTGGTGAGCGTACCCTTTTCCTTCTCCCAGTTGCTCTGATGCTGACGCAGCAGGGCCTCGTGATCGCCGGCCTCGCGAGCCTTTTTCTCGGCATCCGCGGCCTGAGCATTCAGCAGCTCTTGAATTTCCTCAGCGCTCTTGCCGAGCTTTTCCCACTTGGTGACTTGGGCCGCCTTACTCTTGGCGTCCTTCAGTTCGTTCTTGACGTGGGTGACGGTATTCTTCAGAGCAGTGATGTCCTGAAGGTGGAACTTCCCGTCCTTCTCCTCGTAGAAGCCACGGATGGCCTCGTCCACGGAGTCGAGCGAGTCTACAACTTTTTCGATTGCCATATCAGCACCGCTGTTTATTGGTCGCCACCGGCGAACCAGGTTGAAGTTGGATAGCCGAGAAGCTCACGGGTCCAACCAGAAAGTGACCGCACAGTATGACGAAGACGAGGGTATGCGATTTTCCACGACTCGGCAAACTGATCTCGCTCATGCCACGGGTCACGATTGAAGAAGTGACGTTCCTGGGCTTGGAGCGGGATGCCTGCGAGTACAATTCGATCGTAACCTTCTTCTTGCGCCGCCTTTACAGCCAGCAAACCTGACGAACCGCTTCCGGTCATGCCAGGATATCGATAATCCAGCCATTTGTCGATACGCGGATCACCACCAGGCACCAAACCGGCCTGGCACTGCTCGTGTGCGTATGTGAGATAGTCGTCATTTAGTCCGTTCTTGCGCCTAAGTGTTTGCCACTTAAGCATTTTCTCCGGGTGGAGCGTTACCCAGAAATCGATACGATCTGAATAGATCGTGCCGATATCGTTCACCACGAAAACTGCAGCTGGTCGGAATTCGCGGAGTGCGATTGTGAGGTCGTCCCATACACACGCGGCTCCCCCGACGACGAGGGCGGTGCGAGGTCGTGTATCTCGTTGAGGCGTCTTCTGAGCCATGCCATTCTCGCTTCGCCGACGTAAGCATCGGGGTGATCATCGTTAGGACTGTAAAGACTCACGCGACTTCCGCGCGATATGGACGCGATCAGCGTGACGGCCTCCGGATCGTCAGTATCAAGCTTGGCGTGATCGTTGAAGTAAGGCCAGCACGCTTGCCACAACGCGCGACCACAGAACGCCTCTATAGTCGTGAAATGTTCGGGGATCATCGGATTGTCGCGAGAGCCCCGACCATAGCATGTGATCATGTCGCCGTCGGCATCTAGCTCGATCGTGAAGTCGATGACGTAAGCGATCGGCTTCTTGCTCGGCAGCTTGCCGCGAAAGTTAATTACATTGGACATGGGCTGTCATCCATTCATCCACCTGGCCAATCTTCACCATGCCGAGAGCTGTGAGCTTATTACGCCACCAGCCAATCGGCTTGATCGTCTGCTGTATGCGCTTACCAACCAAGTCATTGTAGCCCAAGTCTCTGATCGGAATGGTGAAGTAAATTTCCTTGCGAGCCAGGTGATTGAGGCATAGCAGTGTCTGCGGCACAAGGTTTTCTGGCACGTGATCCATCATGCCGAGGCAAACGCCGTAGTCGCGATGCTGCATGGAATACACGTCAGACATTTGGGTAAGATTCACGAGCTTGGTGTCCGGGTGCGCTTTGATCATGTCGAGTCCGAACGTGATAATGCCTTGGCTGTTGAAATACTCAGTCACAGCACCGTCGCCGCAGCCAAAGTCATAGACGTAATCGCCGCGGCTGACCCCGATAGCCCGCTTGACCTGTTCGGGCGTCAAAAGCCCGGGCGCTTCGGCGTATTCTTGCTGACGCCAAGCAGCCTTGAGTGCTGACACGGTACTCATGCGGGCACCGGATAGCTGCGATCGCCGACCCACATAGGAGCCACAGGATCGTGGTCGACGCCGTAGTTGTGCTGATAGTTGTGCGGCTCGCGGATTTCGCCGGACGTCTCGAGCCGATACTGCTTGACGCCCGCGGCACGATACAGATCGAGCGCAGTGCGATTGATGACCGAGGTGGCAGCAGTCACTGTGATCGCCGACACGGTCGAATTGCTCATGGAATACGGCGCCGACTCCTGAAACCCGGCGAGGGCAGTTTGACTGAGCGAATACGCTCGACGCATGGCCTTGAGAACTCGCGCGGTCTCGAGGGCTTCAGCTGATGCGAGCCACGAAGGCAGTGTGCGACCAAGAATAGGCAGGTCAACGTTGCCGGTAACGTTATCGGGAGCAGGTATACCGAGCTGCGTGCCGACATAACCAACAGTCTCCTTTGCTAGCTGCGTGAGTTGATTGTGCAGATTGACTGAGATCGCTGCCCAGGCCGATTTGCGCGCGTTCGTTAAGGATTGCGTCAGCGTTTGCGCTGCGTGACGACCTACGAGCGACCTTGTGCTCAGGATCGTCATCACAGCATCGCTCGTTTTGCTAAACTCGGCGAGGTTCGTGCGCAAGTGCGATCGGAACAATATTCGCTGTCGTTCCTCGAAATCTTTCATGGCTCTCTCATCCCTCTTGCAAAGAGTGCGATGGTCTTGTCCATGTCAGGAGTTGACACCACAGAATGGTATTCGGTGTCGGTTTCGATGACCATGACGAGATTGATCGCGTTGAGTTCTCCGGCATCGATGCGTCGGAGAGTATTGATCAGAGCCTCGCGCGGCGTCCATAGCTTAGCGCGATCTTCCTTGCGAGCTCGGTATTCGCCGAGACTCACAGGAGCTGTAGAGAAGTCGTCGTCATTGTCGGGCATTACTGCACGTCGCTCCCAACGCCGGGTGTGCCACCGTTAGCTGCGCCCGGTACGCGTGCGGCAGCCTGTCGCTCGAAAGTCTCGGCCGCTTGCTTGAGCGCGTCCTCCTCCTCTTTCTTGACGAGCAACGACTCCGCAACCTCATCGAAATCGTCGGCAAGAATGTTGCGACGCTTGAGCTCACGCCAGAAGGTTTCACGCGAAATTTCCCCAGCGATGCGGGACTGGATAAGTCCCTGCACGTCCGCGGCGTCGCGGAGCGTAATGCCGAAGTCGGTGTTGACCTTGACCTTGGCGGTTTCATCGATATTCATCCACTTCGCGCTGGCCCACAGAGCCAGATCGATCGTGTCCTGCATGCCGAGAGCCATGAATTGCAGCGGCGAGTTGATGTCCGCGTAGTCCAATGCCTTGGCCGTGGCAGTCTGACCGCCTCCGTTCATCGGCATGAGCAGCTCGAGCCCCATGAGCCGCATATTGTCCTCCAGGTCCAGCAGGTCCTCACGGCCGGAGGCGATCGCGGCGCCCGAGTGCTCGACGTAAGTCATGGTCGAGTTCTCTGGGCCTTGAATATGCCGGTTGGGCCCGATGATCAGTTTGTCGGCTTCTTCGCCGAGGCCCGAGGAGAACAAGATCGGCACGCGAGCGACGTGCAGAATGTGACGCTGGTCCGAAGACGACTGCCAATGCGCGACGTTCATCCACGCAAGGTCCTCTAGCGGCGGATTGGCAAGCTGGAAGCCGACACGACCGGTGTAGACGGTGAAGAACGGAATGAACCCGAGTGTCATCGGGCCTTGCTCCTCGACGACCCACGATGAGTCCGCGGGAACCTGACGCCAGATGATGTAGTTGGTCAGATTGATCTCGCGGATGCGGATCACCTCTTTTTCGCCGTAGTCGCCGTCTTCCTCCATCGTGACTTCTCTGATGCGCACGCTTGTGAGCACCTGCTGTGAGCCCACTCGCCTGCTGCGATAGCCGATGAGCTGGCGGGGCTTGACATGCACCCAGTACGGACGACGCTTTTCTCTGAGATCGTCGGCCAACGTGGGGTTGGGAACAGAGGATTTGGGCATGTCCACGAGAATGTGGCTCAGCCCGTAAGTCATGGCAGTGCGAAACACCTCCTCCATGAACAGATTGAGCTTGCGTCCTTCTTTGTCGATGTCTTCGGCCATCTCCGAGAGACGATCGCCGGCACCTTCTCGCATCACGATCGGCTTGGAGAACGGTTTGCCGGTCATGGAGCGGACGGTGCGTGCGAACGCGTTGAGCAGAAACGAGCGGCGCAAGCGTGTGTCGTAGCCCGCATCGCTTTCCTTGTCGTCCTGCGGCAGGTATGTGTGACCCGCAGCACGCATCGCCGTCGTGCCGCCCATCAGTGTCTCCGGCAGGTGCCAACGCAGAGCCATCGCCTGGTAGTTGCGTGACTCGAGCCCCGGATTGATCGGTCCGTTGAGCCCGTTGGTGGTCGTGACCGTGGGACCGAGCCCTCGGGAGTCTGCGATCTGTTGGACTGTGGGCATATTAAACCTCCGCGCTGGTGGATTTCCTGAGTGGGGATATCAGCAGGTCTGTCAGGGCCCAGATCGCTGCGTCAGCACGGTTGGGTGAGCCTACACCCATATAGCCGTCGTGAGTGAAGAAGCACAGCTCGTCCTCAAGCACAGAAAACTGGCCCAAGTGGTGGATCTTGTGCTGCTCATACAGTGATGCGACTGGCTGTGCGCGAATGTGCTTGCCGCGCGACGCGTGGATCAGTTTGACAGGCACGTCTCGGCCACCCGGCACGGAGCGGATCGTGTTCTCAACCATGGCGCCGCCGAAGTTGGACTCCGCGACGATGCAGTCGGCTTCGTACTCGTGGTACGCGGCCACAGCTCGCTTGGCCCAGACGCTAGGAGGCGCGTTGCACGTGCGATCGTCAATGATGACGCCGTGCCGGTCGTGAGTGCGACCTGCGACGATGATACCAACGTCATCCTGCGTCTCCGAGCCGCTGGTACCGGACGGGTCCACAGACACGATGATGCGGCTGAGCTCCGGCAGTAGCTTGGTGCGGGACTTCTCGATGTCGTCTCGAGCGAACATGGCGCCGGGCACGTCGTCCAAGATCTCCGCGTCGATTTCCTGTCGACCAAGTCGTGTACCCTCGTACTTACCGATGACTTGATGGAAGAACGAGCGGGCGAGGTTGGCCTCGTTGTCGTATGTGGACCCGCGGGTGACGTGGGTGTAATCGTACTTGAGAATTTCGCGGATCAGCGGCAGCGGTCTGGGGGTTGTGGTGATAAGTTGTCTGGGGTTTTCGCCGAGTCGCATACCGAACTGCAGCTGATCCCAAGTTTCTGACATATATCGCCACTTGGCCAACTCGTCGAGCCACGCGAACTCGAACTGCGGTCCACGGAGCTGATCGGGCTCGGTGGCATTGTATAGGCCGGCGGATGCGCCGTTGGGCCAAGTGAGTCTGCGTTTGGACGGTTCGTAGAGTGGACGGAAGGCTTTGGGCGTGTTCTTGAGTATGCCGGACGGGCCTTCGATCATGACGTCTCGCACGTCGGCCGCGGTTTCGCCGATGATCGCGAATAGCTGTGCGCGGCCACGGGAGAGAGGAGTCTTACCTTCTGCGAATTGGCGGACAGTCTCAGCGCCAGTGCGGGTTTTGCCGTAACCACGACCGGCGAGAATGCACCAGATCGACCACGGGTCTGAAGGTATCTGTTGGTCCTGTCTGCCCCAGAACTTCCAGTCATATCTTAGTGCGTCGGCTTGGCTGGGTGATAGTGACTCCAGAATTTTCTGGCGTGTGTTGACGCTCTGCGAGGCGAGCAAGCTGGCGAGCGATAACTTCGGAGGCGCTCTCCTCAAGGTTGTGGAGTTCATCGTCACCATCTGGGGTTGGGAGCGGGGCATTGTCGCGGTAGATGTGCGGGCGTCGTGATTTCAAGAGAAACATCAGCAGCACGTCGGATTTCTTCCGGACCGTGTTGACGCGTCGTCCCTTGTAAAACACAGGCTCCATGATGCCCGCGACAGCGCGGCGGTGCAGCTCCGCTTCGATCGCGTCGGTACCCATGTCTAGCGCTTCTTGGAATGCCTGCTCTGCTCGTGGGTTCGCTCGTCGGAACTTGCGGATTTGCTTCGTGGTGAGTTCCGCTTGTCGCGCAGCGTCGTGAACATTGCCGCACTCGATTAAGTAGTCTAAGAAGAGGCCGAACTTTTTGTCCGTGGGTAGCTCGATTGGGACGAAGTCCTCCAGCTCGCTTTCGACTTTCGCTATCAGAGCCTTTGAAACCATCTTCTTTTCCAAAATCAAGAGTGGGCTTCTTCAAAACTAAGCCCCACGTGCGGGGCCCGTCGGCGGCAAATTTCACGCCATCGCGCGTGGGTGGGACACGGTGACGGTTATGTGGTTAATAAACGATGCATGCCCGCAATGTCAATTGCACGACGGACATGCATGTATTCGATCACGCGGCAAGCGTAATCGTTGCGCGTATATTGTGATCATGCACGTCCATGCGCATGATGTTGCATGTATAACGTTGATCGTCACCGTATAACATCACGCATATACGATCGTTGTCATACAACATCGGACGTGTATACATTGCGGGTGCATCGATGATCACGCGCATATGATCACATGCGAACGTGATGGCACGTTGCATCGTGGGTGCGTTGCACACGATGACCTTATCGTGTTCAACATAATGGATCATGAATACATGATTACCCGCATCATTATCAATCGCGACGGGTTGACGATTGCGACGGCCGAATATCGTCATGATTAATACCTCGTTAAAAGAATGTGCGCACATGACGGGTCAGCGTCACATGCGCACGTTGCAGGATCAGGAGATGTCAGCGCGTCACGTGCGGCAGGATCGCAGCGACATCAGACGGACGGAACGTCCATTTCGTGACGGGCATGGGCAGCGTCGCACGGACGTCGGCGTCAGCATACATGACGCGGAAACGATTGCGGATCGATTTCGCGTTTTTGTTGTGCGCGACACACAGGGAGGCGAGCGTCACGAGGTCGGTCGACGCATCGACCTGCGCCTGCATGTCATCGATGCGCGCCTGGATCGTCGCACGATTGAGCGAGGTTTTTTCGCGAAGCGGCTTGACGGGAGGCGTGATCATCGCGGCGAGAACGTTGTGAGCGGCGACGAGCGAAGCGATCGAGGTGCGGGTCATGATGTTCGTTCCTGTGTTTGCGTCGCGTCATTGCGACAATCACAATGTAGCACAGATGCATTTCGGCGTCAGGTGTGTTTGCAAGAAATGGTTAATGGATCGTTAAGCGATCCCGACAATTTGACCGAACCATTTATGACAAATTGGACTGATGGGTGTAACGAGCTGTTAACGTGAATTATTAACGTTAACGGATCGTGAATAAACCAAACCACGCCCGTGCCATAATGACACGGACGCGGATGGTTAAATGATCGTGTGTTCCCGAACCCAAATCGTCGCGAAAATTTCCGTGCCGCATTGCACGAAATATCGAAAATACGTTGCACCCGTTTCCGACAAAATCAATTCAAAATCGTCGGCGGTTTCACGACATTCCTCCGAAAATTCGTCGCGAAAATCGATGAACGCGCGTTGGGCGCAACGTTCGTGGGTTCGTTCAACGTGTTGAGGCAATGACGCCAACGTTTCCTGATCGAAATCGTTATCGTCGCGCATGCAATCGACATCGGCAGCGGTGGCAGTGATCGAGGTGAATAATTTCATCGACGCACCTCCCCGACGCAACGCACGATGTCGCGCGACACGATTTCAAACGCGGACGAGGTCGGCGTGTCGCACGCGTTCGGCGGCGCGACGAGGTCGCGCGGCATGGAGCGCGTGTGAATGTCGGCGACAGTCGGCACGAATGTGCGGGTGTAAACGGTGACGGATTTGTCAGCGTCACGGCGGATCGTCATCTTGGTCGCGGCGTTTGCGATCGATGCGACGTTGCACACGATGATCGTGGCGAGCATGATTTTGCGCATGATCATCGTCCCGTCCATTCGCGACGCACGATTTTGTCGGGATACGTTGACGCGATCACGTCGGCGATGATGCGCGACGCGATGCGAGGTTGACGTGTGCGAAACAACGATGCGAAAAATCGAAACATGATGTCCTCCGTTCGTTCGATGAATGATCATCGCACGTTGCGCACAGGATCGCAACGCACGATGATCGGCAAGGTTAATCAATCGTCAACGCGGGTTATCGTCGCGAGGTCGAATGATTTGTGGGAACACGTGTAATCGGTCATCATGAATTTAATCAATTTGGGTTCATCGTGATCATCGATCACGACGGTCGATCGGATGCGGATATCGATTTCGACATCATTTCCATTTTTATGCAAATCGCGCATATCGGTCGACATGATGTCGGCAACGATGTCAACAAACGCGGACAACGCGTCGGTGCACGTTTCGTGGATCGTCGTTTCGGGCGACGTGTAAACGGTTTCGGTCGATGCGAGGTGAAATTTCATGGGTCACACATTCATCGGTTCGAGGTTAACGCGATATGAACGTTTGCGCATCGCGTCGGCGCGCATCACGGCATCGTTGTATGTCAAATGATCGATCACGCGGCGTTCGTTGAAACGCGTCACGTAAACGACGCGGAAACGCATCGTGTCGTCGTAACGCGGAAACGTCAGCGCGATGGTCAAATTCGTGTGTGGGTTCGTTTTCATGTGATGATCATCGCACGTCACAACGATAAGCGCAAGGTTAAGTGGTCATTAACGTTAATGGATTGCATTTTACCTACACCGCCCGTTAACGTTAATTATTCACGTTAATACCTGCAATTCGACACAAATGCGACCGTTAACCATTTCCGCGACACCGCGCTCTATCCGTCTACCGCTCTACCGCTCTGCCGTTCTACCGCTCTGCCGGCAGCACTGTGGCCACCGGCAGGTCAAATCGTAAAATCGCTAGGAACGCTAGCTAGGTCGCTAGGCGATGCGATCGCGATCACTCTGCGTCAAACGCGACAAACGCGCCTCAGCGATCGCCTGTGCGCGCCTCAGCGTCTCCTGATCGTCGCTGTCGAGCGTCATTTCGCGTTGCATGTCGCAAGCGATCTCGACTAGGCCTGCGCACTGCGTTACCCACAGAAGCATGCGCAAGGTTTCATAAGCCTGCCATGCGATCATGTGATCAACCTCCCTTGCGCCTGGTTCTTGCACGCAGTAGAGCGAGTCGATCCACATGCGCATAGCTGTGGCCCACTCCTTGTCCTTCAGCCAGATGCAGGCAGCGCGACGCATCTCCGGAGTCGGCACCACCAGCTCCAAACCGCCAGCTTCCAAATCGCCAGCTTCTAAATGAGCCAGCTTCTCACCCGGTGTCTCCGGTATCTCCAGTTCCCGCCCATCGGTGAATGTAGTCTTGATCATTTGAGCGCTCCCTTGATTGCCTTGCTCACACGAGCCTGCTCGGAAGGTGCGAACCACCAGCCATACTCGGGTTTCGTCCAGCCCAGCGTGCGCAGTGCAGCTCGTGCGTGCGGTGGCGCAACGTCAGGCACCAGCTCCGAAATGTGTATGTAGCCATCGGGGCGGGTGCTGGCCTTGGTAGGCGGTTTGGGCGGCTTGGGCTCACCCCGCTCGCGCTTGGGCTTGCGACGGCCCTCAGTGCTGCGCTCATCAGGCTCGATCACGCGATCGGACATGAACTGCGCGATTTGGCTGGTATACGGCTCAGGCAGTTCCCAGCTCGTTTCGGTCTCGATCAGCTTTTCGAGGCCAGCTTCCGTATCCGCTTCAAGCCGGACGCCCTCGGTTTCCCACAGGAGGCCCGTGCGTCGGGTGATGTCGCTTTTGACCCACTTGAACTTGTCGGGCGTGGCGAAGTCTTGGACGAGGTACTCGAGGAACGCTGCGGCGCCTTCGAACGTTGCCCAACTGCAGATGATCCGCTTGTCGGCTCGGTAGGCGTAGAGGCAGATGACGGGCGGCCTCGTCGGCGATGAGGGAGAATGCGCGTCAACAGCTCGTGTATCTGGATCAGCTGCTCGTCCTTTGCGTCGGGCCATTCCCATCTCCCATTGTTGGTGAAGTGTAAACGAAGAATACTGCGCAGATTGCGCGGCTCAAGATCGTATTGTCGGCAGAGATGTTTCAGAACGATCATGTCTTGCCTCCTTTCGATACATACAGTCTAGAGAGTATGGGCGTTGACGTCAACTGCAATCTAGAGACAAGGTTAACGCCTATCTGCGAAGCAGGTATGCGGGTCTGGAGACGGGTGGACTGGCTAATCCGTCTTTTAGATTATGGTCGTGGTCTGGCCGCCCCATTTCCATCACTTACAAGGCCTCACGCGCATACGCGTAACGCCCTCACGCACCAGCGAGCGCGCGCACGACTCAATTTGAAAAAAAGTGATCATTTTCCAGCATCAATGCCAAAAAGACCAGCTCCATCAACACGTTATCAAAATACAAATCGGCTAGTATCAAGATAAAATCATCGCTAAACAAACACAATCATCACTAACGCCGTGTAAGTCATTGAAATCATTGACATCGCGTTCAAAAATTATCCTAGTCAGCACAAACAGACCGATTTTAGCGATAATTTTATCTATATCCTAGCCGTTTTATA
>FSSH01000575.1_pt1 | contig 12622 bp, 18 predicted proteins | sample 1166101 | NCBI WGS metagenome assembly FSSH01 (sample SAMEA32972668, study PRJEB13176) | freshwater metagenome | biome: Drinking water system; feature: Biomass in drinking water that filtered by 0.45 um membrane; material: drinking water | place: USA | collected 2012-12-20 | depth 0 m | reverse complement strand
GCCGCGGCCGTTGTCGGTGACGGTCAAGTATCCATCCTCGCCGAGTTCAACCTCAATGCGTGTCGCGTGGCCGGCGACCGCCTCGTCCATCGAATTGTCGAGTACTTCGGCGAAGAGGTGGTGCAGCGCCTTCTCGTCCGTGCCGCCGATATACATGCCGGGGCGCTTGCGGACGGGTTCAAGCCCCTCCAGCACCTCGATGTCCTTGGCGGTGTAATCCCCGGCGGCGCCGGAAAACAGGTCGGCTTCCGGTAACTTCTTCTTTGGGCGGCTTGCCATGATCTGACGCTGACTCCACGGTGGAGGCGTCCCCTTAGGCCGACTCAAGGTGAGCCGCCAAGCGCTGGGGAAAAGGGTGAGAGGGCCTCGTCATGCCGTTCATGGTCGATGACATGGCGCTGTGCGAGCGGGCTTTGGCGCTGGCCGGTGAGGCGCGCGGCGAGACGGCGCCCGCCGCCGCAGCGCTCGATATCGCCGAGGAAGTCTTCGGCGAGGAGGACCGCTTCGTCACCGATCTTGCAGCGAGCCCCTTGCCGTTCGAACTCCGGCGGCGGCAGGAAGGCGCGCGCAACTACGTGATGACGCGCGGGCTGATCTACATTCACGTGAAGTCCCGCCCGAATGTGGCGATCCTCGTGCCGCCGCATTTCGTGACGGATTTTGCCAGCGTGCCGGCGCCGTTCCGCGGGCTTGTGCCGCAAGACGGCCCCTACGCCGCGGCGGCGGTCATCCACGATTGGCTCTATTCAATCGCCGAGCCGCCGAAGCGGCAGTCGCAGTTCCGCAAGGAGCGTTTCCGCGCCGACCGCGTCTTTCTTGAAGCGATGCGGACGAGCAACGTCAACGCCTTCAAGACGAGCGTGCTTTACCGTTCCGCGCGGCTCTTCGGGCGCCGCGGCTTCGGCGCAATTGACGAGCTGCGTTTCATCGACCCAAGGGCGCCGGAGCGGCTGATCGACCCCAAGCGCTTCGACAAGAACGCGCTGCGGACCTTCACCATCATTCCGCGCCCGGAAAAGCCGAAAACGCGCGCGCGGTTGTTTTTCTAAAGGCGTTTTCCGCCGCGCCCTTCACCGTCCTTGAAGCGCGCCGCGCCGGCGAGCGTTTCGCCGGAGGCGAGCGTTTTTAGGCCGAGCGCGAATTCGGCGGCGATCGCGTCTTCCTCGCGGAGCGACCATTGCGTCAGCGCCGAAAGGCGATCGTTCCGCATACAGATTTGCGGCAGGCGCGCGAGATCATGCGCAAGCGCCTTGGCTTCTCGCAGCGCGCCTCCAGGCTCGGCGAGGCGATTGGCCAGGCCCCACGAAAACGCTTCCTCCGCGCTGACGCCGCGCCCCGTAAGGATCATGTCCGTCGCACGGCTGGCGCCGATCAGGCGCGGCAGTCTGACCGCGCCGCCGTCGATCAGCGGCACGCCGAAGCGGCGGCAGTAGACGCCGAAAGTCGCGCCCCGCGCCGCCACGCGCAGATCGCACCAGAGCGAAAGCTCCAGCCCGCCCGCGACCGCGTGCCCTTCGACCGCCGCGATGACCGGTTTTGACAGCATCAGCCGCGAAGGCCCCGTCGGCCCGTCGCCGCCCGGCTCAACGCGATTGCCGCGTCCTTCCGCGACAGCCGTCAGATCGGCGCCCGCGCAGAATTGCCCGCCGGCGCCGGTCAGGATCGCGACCGCTAAATCGGCGTCGCTGTCGAACGCGCGAAAGGCGCTCGCGAGCGCATCCGCGGTCGCGCGATCGACGGCGTTGCGCCGCTCCGGCCGGTTGATGGTGACGACGAAAACAGGACCGTCGATTTCGGTGAGGATGAGGGGAGCGTCGGTCATGCGCTGAAACTGCGCCGCGCGCCGTCAGCCGTCAAAAGAAAAAACCGCCCGGTTAAGGGGGCGGCTTTTCCAGCAGAAGTCCGGTGCAAGGACGTCAGGCTTTTTTTCGCACGCTTCGTGCCAGCGAGAGGCCGCCGAGGCCCGCGAGCATCAACAGCCCGGCGGCGGGCAGGGGCGTCGCGAGCGCTTCAAGGTCAAACGAGCGCAAGGAAAGGTTTTGAGCGGCGAGCGCGTCAAGGTTGATGAAGATCGTCCGGCTGGTCAGTGTAAGGGCGGAAAGCTCGCTCATCCGATAAGCGACGCCGTTAATGATGACGGTCCGCCCAGCCGCGCGTTTGCCGCCGAAGCCTTCGTTGAAGGAAAGACTGCTGAGGCTGAAGCCGTCTTCAAGCGTAATTGCCAGCATGGTCTCGGCGGCGAAGGTCCGCGACGGCGACGGGTCGACGAGAAGGCAAGGGGCGCCGCGCGGTTCAAGGCAGCGGCCAAGCGCGCGGTCGCGGGCGCCCGCGCGCAACAGAGTCTCGGCGGGTTCGGGCTCAAGAACGGAAATCCGCGCGCCGCGCACGGCGCCGCCGCCATGGGCGATGATGTCGCCAAGATCGATCGTGCGCGCTTCAGCGGCGCCTGCGAGCGCCGACAGGGCGGCGCCAAGACTTAACATCATCGCGCGCATGTCCATTGTCCTCTTAACAAATGACGGCGCGGGCATCGCCCGCGCCCTGCCAATTCGGGGCAGAAAGGTTATGGTAAGGTTAAAGAACCGTCAGAATTGCGAAATAATTCGTATGCGGCGTTAACGAGCGGGCGGCGGCGCCCGGCCGATGGACCTGTAGCGCCTTCCTGTCGGTCAGGTTAACCTTGCGAGCGTGTTTTCAAAGGGAGGCGCTGATGTCGCCGTTGTCGTTACCGGCCGGACTACAGCGCGTATTGAACCGATTGGATGAGGTCGCGCGCTGCCGATCTTTTTGGGCGCGGATTGTGACGCGAAACCGGGGCTCAACTTCGCTGCTGCCCGCGTTAGCCGCGGCGTTAGCGCTTGGCGCTTGCGCATCGGCGCCGGACGCTGTTGCGCCGCCGCCCTCGGCCGCGACGATCGATCAGGAGGCGCGCCTTGCAATGGCGGCGACCGGCGCGCGGGGGATCGCCCTCGCCGTGATCGAGGACGGGGAGGTCGTTCATGTCGCCAGTTTCGGCGAGCGCAATGCGGCCGGCGCGCCGCTGATGACCGATACGATCATGTACGGCGCTTCCCTCACCAAGGCGGTTTTCGCCTACACCGTGATGCAGATGGTCGATGAAGGCCTTGTCGATCTCGATCGTCCGATCGGCGAGATGCTGCCGCGTCCGCTGCCGGACTATGTCGCGCCTGAGGTTGAGGACCGCTATGCGCGGTGGAGCGATCTTGCCGGCGACGAGCGCTGGCGCGCGCTGACGCCGCGGATATTGCTCACCCATTCGCCGGGGTTCGCCAATTTCGGATTCCTTGAGCCGGACGGCGTCTTGCGTTTCCACTTTCAGCCAGGATCGCGCTACGCCTATTCCGGCGACGGCATCATCCTCCTGCAGTTCGTGCTGGAGCAAGGACTGGGGCTCGACATCGGCAGGGAGATGCAGGCGCGCGTCTTCGATCCGCTCGGCATGGCGCGCACCAGCATGATGTGGCGCGCAGACTTCGCCGGCAATCTCGCCGACGGGTGGGACATGTCCGGGCGCCCGGAGCCGCATGACGAACGCAGCATGCCGCGCGCGGCCGGTTCGATGGACACGACGATTGCGGACTTCGCAAAATTCGCCGCCGCCTTTGCCGCCGGTCGCGGACTTTCCGGGCCGGCGCGGCGCGAGATGACCCGCGCGCAACTGCCGATCACGACAGCGTCACAGTTTCCGACGCTGCAGCCTGAACTGGCGCCCGCCGACCGGCGCGCCGACCTCGCCGCCAGCGTCGGCCTCATCGTCTTCGAGGGGCCGCAAGGCGCCGCCTTCATCCGCAGCGGCCATAACGACATCACCGGCAATATGTGGGTCTGTGTCGAGGCGGGGCGGCGATGCGCCGTCCTGCTCGCCAATGACGTCCGGGCCGAAGCGGCCTTTCCCCACCTCATTGACTTCATTCTTGGGGAGACGGGGGCACCGTGGACCTGGATCCTCAGCGACATGGCATTTTGGAGCGGGAGCGCGGACGTAAAGCCGAATCAGGGTGAGTAGGCAACACGCGGCTTTCCCGCGTCTCCGGGACCCTACATGACGACGATCGCCGATCCGTTGACGCTCCCCTGCGGGGTCAGGCTGAAAAACCGGCTCGTAAAAGCGGCGATGACCGAAGGGCTCGCCGACACGCAAAACCGCGCGACGGCGCGCCACGCGGCGCTCTATGCGCGCTGGGCGAAGGGCGGGGCGGGGCTTCTCCTTACCGGCAATATCCAGATTGACCGGCGCTATCTCGAACGCCCGGGCAATGTCGCGATCGAGGGCGCGCAAAGCGCGGACGCGATGCGCGCGCTTGAAGCCTACGCGGCAGCCTCGACGGCGAACGGCGCCGAGATCATGGCGCAGCTCAGCCATGCCGGCCGGCAGACGCCCGTCTATGTGACGAAGACGCCGGTCGCGCCTTCCGCGGTCGCGGTCGATCTGCCGGGCGGGCAGTTCGGGCCCCCGCGCGCGCTCAGCGCCGATGAGATCGCCGACGTGATCGCGCGCTTCGTCAACGCCGCCTCCGTCTGCAAGGCGGCGGGATTTACCGGCGTGCAGGTTCACGCCGCGCATGGCTATCTTATCTCCGAGTTCTTGAACCCGCGCGTCAATCAGCGCACGGATGAATGGGGCGGAAGCCTTGAGAATCGCGCGCGCCTGTTGCTGAAAACGGTTTCAGCGGTGCGCAAGAAAGTCGGCTCCGGCTTTCCGGTGTCGGTGAAACTGAACTCGTCGGACTTCCAGAAGGGCGGATTTTCCTTCGACGACTGCCTCACGGTGATCGGCTGGTTGAATGAGGAGGGGGTCGATTTCCTTGAAGTGTCGGGCGGCTCTTATGAACAGCCGCGGATGATGGACATCGACGGCATGGAAGCGCCGGTCGAAGAGCGCAAACGCGAATCGACCCGGCGGCGCGAGGCCTATTTCCTTCAGTTTGCTGAGGAAGCGGCCCGCGTCGCGAAAATGCCGTTGATGGTGACAGGCGGCTTTCGCAGCCGCGCCGCGATGGACGAGGCGCTGGCGTCGGGCGCGGCCGACCTCATCGGGATCGCGCGGCCCTTGTGCGTCGATCCGGACGTGCCGCGAAAACTCCTATCGGGCGAACTCGCCGCCGCGCTGCTCTATGAGAAGTCGCTGAAGATCGGGACCGGCTTCTGGGGGCCGGCGTCGCCCAACGCCACGATCAAGGCGATCAACGGCTTCGCCGCAATGGCGTTTTTCTACAAGAATCTCTACCGCCTCGCCGACGGGCTTGAGGCGCAGGAAAAAATGGCGCTGCTGCCCGCCTTTCTCAGCCATCAGATGGCGGAGGCCAAGGCGGGAAGGGCGCTCGCGCGGTGATCGCGCCGGCTGCCTCGGCTGTCAGCTCTTGGCCGGCGCCGGCGGTTTTTTGGCGCTCGCCCTGGCGAACGACTCGCTGACCTGCGAGACCTTCGAGGCCCCTTTCTTGTTCTTGTCCTGCTTCGGCTTTTTCTTCTCGCGGTTGCTGCGTTGCTGGCCTTTGGCCATGAGTCTTTCCTTTCCGGACGGGAGAAGCGCGCGCGGTTCGCGCGCCTTCGACTCGCATCCTAGGCGTCGTCGCCGGCCATTGACAGACCGGGTCCGGCGCTGGAGCGCGGCGGCGAACGGGCATAGACGGGCGCTCGACCGTCGCCGGGAGGGCGCGTGATGAACAGGCCCATTTTCGATCTCATCGGCAATCTCGACACGCTGATCGCGGTGACGATCGGCGCGGTTCTAGCGACCCTCGGCGCGCTCTTCGCCGAGCTCATCGAGGACCGGATGGACCGCAAGCGGCGCGAGCGCGACGCCGCGCGGTTTTTCGGCGAGATCCTGTCGACCATGGGCGGCACGATCGACATGGCGGTCGCCTCGCAGAAAGTCGGCGACCCCTGGGGGCTCGTGACGCAGCGCATGTTCCGCATGGCCCAGCGCGAAGCGCAGGTCTATGAGCGCAACCGCGAGCGGCTGTTCGACATCGACGACATGGGACTGCGCGCGCGCATCCACAAACATTTCCTGACGGAGATGTTCCCGATGGAAGCGATCATCGACAATTGTTCGGAGATCGACGCGATCAGGCGCACGCTCGAAGACGAGGCTGAGCTGGCGGCGGAAAAGCGCGGCCAGCTCCACGAGCGCGCGCGCGTCCTTGCCGACACGCGCCAGCGCGCGCTCGACCTGTTGTCCGCCGAACGCCCCGGCACGCGCCAGATCTGCACCGATCTCGAACGGGTCGCGAAAGTCCAGTTCGGCTCGATCTTCTCGCAGGCGCAAGCGGCGCAATGGCCGCCGACGCCGCGCGGGGCGGAGGCGGCGGCGCCCCCGGCCGCGTAGCGCCCGGCGCTTCATCCGCTTTTGCGCATCCGGACGATCGCGGTGTCGAGCGTTTGCAGGAAGCGCGAGCGGTCTTCCTTCGAGAACGGCCGCGCGCCGCCGGCCGCCGTCGGGTCGCCGGAGCCGCGAAGGTCCGCCATGATGGCGCGCATGGCGACGGCGCCGCCGATTGAGTCTGGCGTGAACGGCTTGCCGTTGGGCGCGACGACGGCCGCGCCGCGCTTCACGCAGCGATCGGCGAGGAGGATGTCCGCGGTGACGACGATTGTGCGATTGTCCGCAGCCCCGGCGATGAAATCGTCGGCGGCGTCAAAGGCGTCCGAGACGATTTCGCGGGCGATCAGCGGATGATCGGGAATGCGCACGCCGCCATTGGTGACGACAGCGACCGCAACAGCGTGGCGCAGCGCGACCTTGTAGACTTCCTCCTTCACCGGACAGGCGTCGGCGTCGACGAGGATGCGAACGGCGCTCATCGCATTTGATAACGCACAGGCATTTTCTTGATGCCGGAGACGAAGCCGGATTCCATATACTGAACGGCGCCGGCGCGCTCGATATGGGCAAGACGCGGGAGGAGGCGGCGGAAAAAGACCTCGATCTCCATGCGCGCAAGGTGCTTGCCGAGGCAGACATGCGGCCCATAGCCGAAGGCGAGGTGCTGGTTCACCGGGCGATCGACCGTGACGCTGTCCGGGTTCGCGAAATGCGCCCCATCGCGCGCCGCCGACCAGAAGGCGAGCATCAAGGTCTCTCCCGCCTTGATGTCGACGCCGCCGACGGTCACGTCGCGCGAGGGCGTGCGCAGGAAGTGCCGCACCGGCGCGGCGAGGCGCACGAATTCGTCGGCCGCCGTCGCGCAAAGATCGGGCCCGGCTTTAAGGCGCGCCATCGCGGCCGGGTCGTCGATCAGCGCGTTCATCCCTTCGGCGATCGACGCGCTGGTGGTGTCGTGGCCGGCGGTCGTCACGAGGATAAAATAGGAAAGCTGCTTGAAGGCGTCGATCGGCGCGCCGTCAATCTCCGCGGTCGCGAGCACGCTGGCGAGGTCCTCCGTCGGCCGCGCGCGACGCTCGGCGATCAGCGCGTTCACATAAGCGGCGAAGTCGCCGATCACCTTGATGACGCCCATCTCGCCCGCTTCCTGGCCGTAGCCGAGATCGGGGTCCATAAAGCCGAAAAGCTGCTGGGTCAGCTTGAGAAGATGCGCGTCGTCCTCCGGCGGCACGCCCATCAGCGACATGACGACGCGCAAGGGGAACCAGAACGCGACATCGGACGCAAAATCGCACGCGCCGCCCATCGCCGCCATCTTGTTGATGAAGACGTCTGCCTGGCGCTCCGTTTGCACACGAAGCTTTTCAATGTTCGACCGGTTGAAGAAGCCTTGCGCGATCAGGCGGTGCTTGCGGTGCTCCTCGCCGTCCATGTGGACGAGCGTCTTAAGGCCGTTCTTGTCGCCGAGCTTTTCGAGGTTGACCTGCTCTTGCGCCAGCGATTGCAGGATCGTCCGCGGCCCGGCGAGGAAAGTCGCCGCATCGTTTTCGATCGCCTTGATGTCGTCATGGCGGGTGACGAGCCAGATAGGCGGAAAGCCCGCCATTTCGACCTTCGTCACCGGCGCTGCCGCGCGCAAATGGCGAAAGAGCGCGTGAAAGCGCTCCGGCCGCGCATAGGCGGACGGGTCGAACAAGGCGGCGGTCGTGTAGGCGGACATCGGTTCTCCGGCGCGGCGTCAGGCCCCATGCTGTAGGAAGAATCCGCGCGCCGGGAAATGGCCAAGCGCAGCGCCGGCCAGGTCGGTTCCTCCCCTCAGCGCCGCTCAAGCGGCCAGTTCTCGGCGCGCAGCGCCTTTGGAACCATGGCGCCGAAAAGGCCCATCATCGCGTTCGTCACGCGCCCGCCGAAGGTTGAGCGGCCGGTCTCGATGAAGGCCTTGAAGTTCGCGACGATGAATTTCGCCCCGCCGTCCATCGCCTTGACGCTCTTGGAGCCGGCGACGATGTTTTCAGTGATGAGGCAGAATTCAACGCCTTCGGGCGTCTCCTTTAGCGTGTAGGTGACCTTCGACGGCGGATCGTCGAGCGAGGTGAGGCGGAATGTGTGCGACAGCAGGTGCGGCGGATTCATTTCGAGGAATTCGCCGACGACGCCGACGGCGCGTCTGTCGGCCGAGAGCATGCGAAAGCGTTCGCCCGGCGCAATTTTCGCGGCGTCCCAGGAGGAATTCCAGAAGAACGGCCGGGGCGACGCCTGCTTCACCAGCTCCGACCACACTGTCTCGATCGGCGCCTTGATGATCACGCGATAGATCTGCTTTTCCGCATGCTGACCGTCGGCCATCAGTCCCTCCCGGTTTGTTTTTTCTTCTTGTCCGCGCCCGCGCGCGCCTCGGCGAGATATTTAAGGCGGGTGATCTCGCCCGCCCAATAGCCGCTGTAATCGTCCGTCCAGCGATCATAGATCATCCGGATCGGCGCGGCGTTGAACCAGAGCCGCCGCGTGCGCCCGTCCTTTTGCGAGACGATCAGGTTCGCCGCTTCCAGAACAGCGAGATGCTTCATGATCGCGATGCGCGATACGTCAAACCCCGCCGCGATCGCGCCGACGCCCGCGCCGGGCTGATCGCGCAGGCGATCAAGAATGCGGCGCCGCGTCTCATGGGCGAGCGCGGTGAAAACGGCGTCCATGTCACAGTCGGCGGTCATTAGGTAACTAGATAGTTACACGAATCCGCAATGTCAATTCTGGGCGGCGCCCGCCCGGCGCTGAGCGCGCTGCTTTCTAATCCGTAATGTCGCTGCTATAATCGGTTGCAAGGGGAGCGGGCTGCTACGCCCGATTACAACGAGGGGACCATGAAAAAAGTGATTCTGCTCGCCGCTTTGGCGGCGACGGCCGGCTGCGCGACCGTTATTCGCGGAACGAAAGAAACGTCGAAATTCGAAAGCGCGCCGTCAGGCGCGACGGTGACCGTTGAGTCGATCAGCACCGACAAGCTCGGGCCGTTCACCTGCGTCACGCCTTGCGAGCTTGAGCTGAAGCGCAAGCGCGAATGGAAAGTTGAATACACGCTCGACGGCTACAAGCCGGTGACGGGTCAGCTCGTTCCGAAAGTGACGGGCGGCGGCGTCGCCTCGGGCGCCGGCAACGTCATCGCCGGCGGCATCATCGGCATTGGCGTTGACGCGGGGACGGGGGCCAATCTCGACCTGCGGCCGAACCCGATGATAGCGAAGCTCGCGCTCGCTGATTCTGCGGATGGCTCGGCGATCCTCTTGGACGACGACGCTAAAGAGAAGAAGTCCGGGAAATCGAAAAAGGGCTCGGCGAAGGACGAGAATGACGCGGCGGTCCCGGCGGTGCAGCCCGCTCCAGCGGGTGAGGCGATCCCGGCGGTGGACCTTGCGCCGGCTGAGCCCGCCGCTGCGCCCGAGCCGCTCGTGATGGAGCCGGTCGATTCCGCCGGCGACGACACCGAATAATCCTTGACGCGGCGCCCGCCGCGCGCGACCGGCCTTTTCACCGTGCGCGCGCTGACGGATTTTGAACGAACCCTATTGCCCCCGCCGCTTGCGGCGGGGGTTGATCTTTCAGCCGTGCGCATTTTCCCGCGCGCGCATAATCCTTATGCGGCGCTGATGCGGATCAGCGTGGTGCGCGGTGGCCGCATCTATTGGCCCGGCGCGCCGGCGGAGGCGTTGAGCCTTCCCGACCGCGCGCATCTCGCACATGAGCTTGTGCATGTCTGGCAGTATCAGGCGCTGAAACGCTCAGGGATCGAGCTGTTGTTTTCGCGTACCTATCGCTACCGCCTCGACACCGCGCGCGCATTCTTGTCCTACGGCTACGAACAGCAGGCGGCGATCGTCGAGGATTACGTGCGTCTTTGCGGCGGAGGCGCCTGCCGCTGGACGGAAGGCGGGGGCAGCCGGGCGGATTATGAACGGATGATTGCGGCGGCCGGTTTCAACTGAACGGCGCCATCCGTCAGCGCGGCCTCGCGCAGCATTTGCGCGCGCTCATGCGGCGCAAGGGCGCAGACAAGATGTTCGCCGGCGCCGGCAAGGCTTTCACGAAACCGGCGCGGCTGATTGAGCCGCTGCCAGCGCAAGACGGCTTGTTCGACGAGGTCCATGGGGCGTCTCCTTGACAATCCGATGAGCGGCAATTTGACGCAAACCAAAGCCGGGCACGATGCAAAAGGCGCTCGCATCGCCTCACCCCTGCGTGAGGCGGGAAGTCATTTTGACATCACGCGCCGCCGCTACGGTTCTGGAACGAGGCCATGATAGCGCGAGCGGACGACGTGCTGAAGGAGAGTCACCGCGCCGCGTGCGAACGCGCGACGGCCCGGTCCTTCGGCCTCATTGGCAAAAAGTAGGGCGCCCCGTCCGCTCCCCCGTGAACGGGGAAGCGGGGGCTTTCGAATGTTGATAAGTCTTTATCCATGAGACGTCCGCACCCCAACGCGCGCAAACTCCGCAACGATATGCCCGAGGCGGAGCGGCGCTTGTGGTCGCGCCTGCGCCTGAAGCAGCTCGGCGGCTTTCGCTTTCGGCGACAGCATACCATTGGGCCCTTCATCGCGGATTTCGTAAGCGTTGAGGCGATGCTCGTCGTCGAACTCGACGGCGCGCAACACGGCCGCGATGATGCGCCGGCGCGCGACGCGAGGCGCGACGCGTTCATCGAGGATAAGGGCTATCTGGTGTTGCGCTTCTGGAACGAAGCGGTGATGCGGCGAATGGACGACGTGCTGAACGCAATTCATCGCGCCGCATGCGAACGCGCGACGGCCAGGTCCTTCGGCCTCATCGGCAAGGAGCAGGGCGCCCCTTTCCGCTCCACCCGCGAAGCGGGGGAGCTGTCACGGCGAAGCCGTGACTGAGGGGGACTCTCTATCCACAAGCACCGGCGCCCGTTGCACGACCACGCCCCCTCAGTCGCTGCGCGACAGCCCCCCGTAAACGGGGGAGCGGGGACTTTCTCCTCTACATGCAAGCGAACGGGGCCGCACTAAGAACGACAGCCCGAGTCTCGTCGTATCATCTTATAGTCGTTGCCGCGGCGAACGACTGCGATCGCTGCGCCGACTGCACCCTCGTCGTCGAAGCGCTGACCGGATTCTGCAATGCAATTGCCGCTCGCCGATTTCAGGCGCAAGCGCCATCCATCTTTCGCCTCATAATATTCGTAGCGGGGCCAATCTACAGACTTCTGCACGGGAGTAGTCGGCGTTGCACAGGATGCGCTCGCGAAAACGCACATCGGCAGCATTCGACGGTCCATCAATGGCCTCCTTTGAATCATCACGCCACCCGCTTCCCCTTAGCCTTCCCCTCTTTCCCGCGCGCCAGAACGCCTTTCAGGAACCGCCCCGTAAAGCTCGCGCTGACCTTCGCGACGTCCTCCGGCGTTCCTGCCGCGACGATTTCGCCGCCGCCGTCGCCGCCTTCGGGGCCGAGGTCGAGGATCCAGTCTGCCTGTTTGATGACGTCGAGATTGTGCTCGATGATGACGACGGTGTTGCCGCTGTCGGCCAACTCCTGGATCACTTCCATCAGCCGGCGCACGTCTTCGAAATGGAGGCCCGTCGTCGGCTCGTCGAGAATATAGAGCGTGCGGCCGGTGGCGCGCTTTGACAGTTCCTTCGACAGCTTGATGCGCTGGGCCTCGCCGCCCGACAGCGTCGTCGCCTGCTGGCCGATGTGGATGTAGGAGAGGCCGACGCGGTGGAGCGTCGCGAGTTTCTCGCGGATCGACGGGACGGCCTTGAAGAACTCGGCGCCTTCCTCGACCGTCATGTCGAGCACGTCGGCGATCGACTTGTCCTTGAACTTCACCTCGAGCGTTTCGCGGTTGTAGCGCTTGCCCTTGCAGGCGTCGCAGGTGACGTAGACGTCCGGCAAAAAGTGCATCTCGATCTTGATGACGCCGTCGCCCTGGCACGCCTCGCAGCGCCCGCCCTTCACGTTGAAGGAAAAGCGCCCCGGCTGGTAGCCGCGCGCCTTTGATTCCGGGAGCCCTGCGAACCAGTCGCGGATCGGCGTGAAGGCGCCCGTATAGGTCGCGGGGTTCGAGCGCGGCGTGCGCCCGATCGGCGACTGGTCGATGTNNCGATGTCGATGACCTTGTCGAATTCCTCGAGCCCCTCGATGCGGTCATGCGCGCCGGGCGCGTCCTTCGCGTTATAGAGCCGGCGCGAGGCGGCCTTGTAGAGCGTCTCGATGACGAGGGTCGACTTGCCCCCGCCGGAGACGCCGGTGACGC
>FSSH01001314.1_pt1 | contig 12655 bp, 6 predicted proteins | sample 1166101 | NCBI WGS metagenome assembly FSSH01 (sample SAMEA32972668, study PRJEB13176) | freshwater metagenome | biome: Drinking water system; feature: Biomass in drinking water that filtered by 0.45 um membrane; material: drinking water | place: USA | collected 2012-12-20 | depth 0 m | reverse complement strand
TGTGTATAACGATGAGCGCGCCGCGTGGGACCGAGAAAAACAAACAGCAAGGCCATTGGTTTCGTGCAGAATACCAAATGCTGAGTTTCTGCACTGTTGATTTTTTTTACAAAAAGTCAAATATCTGCTGACATTTACCCGCCAAAACATTACGTGTATTATTGATTTATTTTAAATAAAATAATATTGGCTTGATTTATGCGTCTAGTTTTAATGATATGCTGACGATATCAAATTTTATTTAAATAACTTTACAAGGTGTAATTAATGAAAAAACAAACTCTTGTTTTCTTGGGAATGTTAGCTTTTGCAGGCAGCGCACAAACCGCTTCCGCCTCTTCATCCGCTCAGGCCTTCATCGACTGGGACAATATTAGCTTTAAGTTAGTTGACTATTCAGGTGGCTTAAACGCACCAACGCTAAATTGGTCGTCTAAAAATGGCACAGTTAGCACATCAGCAACGACTGTGGATCCTAATGATTCTGGTTCGGCCAATCAAACCCGCAATAACTTCACGACAGCACTGTCTAGTGAAACAGATACACTTTTTGCGCAAAGCTCCGCCGCCCGCAATAGCACGGGCTTGAGCGCTAGCGCATCTTCTCAAATGGGAGCCTCTGAAGCAGGAGTTAATTTTGGCATCAATGCCGCCTCTGCCAGTGCGTCGAATTCCGGTAACTTCCAACTTGGAGGCAACGGCCTGTTACTGATTAGCATGGATTGGGGCCTCTCCTCCACGGGCCCAACAGGCGATCTCTACTTTGGCGGCATCGGCGAATGGGCCAGCTCATCCATTTCAATCAGCGGGTCTTATAGCGGCCAATTCACTTCAGGTAACGCCAGTGCGTCATACACCACAACACCCTACTGGAGCTTTGGCGGACCAGAATCTCAAAGCAGTACTTTTGTCATGGCCATATTTAACCCTGGCCTAGGTATTATTTCCGGCAGCATTTCCGCCTTAGTTTCCGCGTCCACCAACAGCAGCGCTTTTGTCGCAAGCCTGCCAGCCTCCCCAGTGCCATTGCCCACTTCGGCATGGCTGTTTGGTTCTGCTCTGTTTGGCTTTTTGGCGCAAAGAAAGCGTAGATTCAGCTCAGCCATCTAAACAACTTACGATTTGGAAGGACAGTTTTGCTGTCCTTTTTCTGGTCCCCACGGTCCTCCGTGGGAACCCATACAGCCTTCAAAACTAATATGCATTCCCACGCCGGAGCGAGGGAATGAGGAAAATATTTTTACCTCGTTGCCGCCCGCGACCTAGGTTTGGAGGACAAAGATACGATCTCGGCTTTTTTTAAAGCCTTACTCAGGGTTAGATAAGTATCCCGGTCGAACGCCGGGCGGCCGCTGACCAGCAGTTCATGAATATCCGCTTCATGCTTGGCCGTCCCCAGATAGCACCAGCGATCCAACACATGTAATTCCTCGCCCTCGCGGACGCCTATCGGTCCCGGATAAGGCCAACTGCTGAGTTTCAGCTTATCCATCGCAACCATCAGCCGCGCGGCATGCGCCAAAGGCTGCTCTTTGCCCACGCAGGCCCCCCGGCATTTTTTCAATTGATGCGCAAAGCAGGGCCGGCCAGGGCTAGTTTTCTCGATACCCAACACGCTCAAACACAATTGCTGTTGCTCGGCGAGGTTGCGTAAGGCTTTTTGGGCATCGCGCAAGCTGTGATACAAGCCGTAGAGATTATCCTGCGCACCAAAATCCAGTTGCTCGGCCCAGGTCAAAACCGGACGCAAATGCTCACCCTCTTGTTGCAATTGCCAAGCACACAACGCGCTTTTCCGGCGCAAACGCTGGTTATGTACCGGCATCATTTGCTTGATCAGTTTGGACTCGGTGAGTAAAGCCCCCAACTCCCCGGGTGTTTCGATCCAATCGATGCGCCGCAGTTGCTGGGCCAGGCTCATTTCCTTGCTGTTCTTATGATCGGCACCGAAATGCGCTAATACCCGGTTACGAATATTCACGCTTTTACCAATGTACAACGGTAAGTCGTTCTCACCGTAAAACAGGTAGACGCCGGGCGCTTCCGGTAAATCGTGAATCAGTAAGGGATCGATATTGGACGGCAGGCTGGAGCGACCCACCAAGCGCTGCACGGCAGCATCGACGGTTTCGTCGGAAAATTGTTCGTAGGCTTGGGTCCAAAATTGATGAATCAATTGCGCGTCGGCCAGCGCACGATGCCGGTCTTTGGCCTGCAAACCGTGGCGTTCGATCAGGCTGTCCAGGTTATGTCTGTGAAAATGCGGATACAAAGCCCGCGACAATTTGACGGTGCATAGCACTTGCGGCCGGAAAGACATACCCACCCGGCTGAACTCGTTCTTCAAAAACCCGTAATCGAAACGGGCGTTGTGGGCGATAAACAAACGCCCTTCCAACAATTCCGCCACTTCGCCGGCCACTTGCGCAAAGCTGGGTGCCTCGGCGACCATCTCGTTGCTGATACCGGTCAATTGCTCGATAAACAGCGGAATACGGGCTTGCGGGTGCACCAATTGATTCCATTCGCGTACGCCGTCCTCATCAACCAAAACGATACCGATTTCGGTGATGCGGTCTTTGGTGGCTGAAGCGCCGGTCGTTTCCAGATCGACAAAGGCTAAGGCTTGCGGGCAGGCGTTCAGGAGATCCCCTCAATGGGCTCGGCCCAATCGGTCGGGCAACTGCACATAATGTTGCGGTCGCCATAAACGTTATCGATACGCCCAACTGGCGGCCAATATTTATCGTCGTGCTGATGGCTGTCCGGGAAGAAGGCTTTTTGCCGGGAATACGGCAGCGTCCATTCCTCCAGCAACAGCCGATGGGTGTGCGGCGCATTGTGCAGCACGTTGTTTTGGCTGTCGGCCAGGCCGTCTTCGATCTCTTTAATCTCCTCACGGATCGCAATCAAGGCTGCGCAAAAGCGGTCGATCTCGGTTTTATTCTCACTTTCGGTGGGCTCTATCATCAAGGTATCGGCCACCGGAAACGACACGGTCGGCGCGTGGAAACCGTAATCGATCAAGCGTTTGGCGATGTCTTCTACGGTGACATTGGCGGATTTGCGGAACTGATGGCAATCGATAATGCATTCGTGCGCCACCCAGCCATTGGCGTCGGTGTAAAGAATCGGATAATGCGGCGCCAGTCGCCGAGCAACGTAGTTGGCGTTCATGATCGCCGCCAAGGTGGCTAGGCGCAAACCGGTCGCCCCCATCATCGCGATATACGCCCAGGAAATGGTCAAAATACTCGCCGATCCCCAGGGCGCCGCCGATACGGTGCCGACCGTGCCGTGCTCGCCCTTGGCCGGATTGACGCCTTCCACCAGCGGGTGATCCGGTAAATAAGGCGCCAGATGCGCGCCGACGCCTATCGGGCCGACACCGGGGCCGCCGCCGCCGTGCGGGATGCAAAAAGTCTTATGCAAATTCAAATGCGCGACGTCCGCGCCGATTTTGCCGGGCCGACTGATACCGACCAAGGCATTGAAGTTAGCACCGTCCATGTAAACTTGGCCGCCGTGTTGATGGACGATGTCGCAAATCTCCCGAAAGGCTTGTTCGTATACACCGTGGGTAGACGGATAGGTAATCATCAATGCCGCCAGGGTATCTCGATACTGCTCGGCTTTGGCGCGCAAATCGTCGACACTGACGTTGCCTTGCTCGTCACAAGCGACCACCACCACGGTCAAGCCGGCCAAGCTGGCGCTGGCCGGATTGGTGCCGTGCGCGGACGCCGGTATCAGACAAATCGTACGTTGCCCCTGGCCGTTGACTTGGTGATATTTACGGATCACCAGCAAACCGGTGTATTCGCCTTGCGAGCCGGCATTGGGCTGCAAGGAAAACGCATCGAAGCCCGTTAAATCGCAGAGCATGTCTTCCAGCTCCGCGAACAATTGCTGATAGCCTTGGGCCTGATACAGCGGCACAAACGGATGCATGGAATTGAATTCGTAGAACGAAATGGCCTGCATCTCCGTGGCGGCATTCAGCTTCATCGTGCACGAGCCCAGCGGAATCATTGCCCTGTCCAGGGCAATATCGCGCCGCGCCAAGCGGCGCATGTAACGCATCATCTCGGTTTCCGAGTGATACAGACTAAACACCGGGTTTTGCAGAATCGCATCGTCACGCAATAGCGCATCGGGGATACATTCGTTCAAAGTTGCATCCAGCGCGCCAATGTCAGGCAACTCCGCGATGGGCGAAGCAAACACCTGCCACAAGATCCGTAAATGCTCGCGAGTGGTGGTTTCGTCCAGAGAAATACCCAGAGTGTCGGCATCGATAATCCGTAAATTGATATTCACGTCAGCAGCCTGCGCGGCGATGCGCCGGGCGCGATTGGGCACCCTGACCACGACGGTATCGAAATAACATTGGCTCAGCACTTGATGGCCGCTTTGCGCCAGACCAGCGGCCAGAATCTGCGCGTAGCGATGCACCCGGCCGGCAATCAGCCGCAGACCTTCCGCACCGTGATAGACCGCGTAAAAACCGGCAATCACCGCCAGCAACACCTGCGACGTACAGATGTTGCTAGTGGCCTTGTCGCGGCGAATATGTTGCTCGCGGGTCTGCAAGGCCATCCGCAAGGCGATCTGGCCGTGACTATCCTTGGAAACGCCGATTAAGCGGCCGGGCATCGAGCGTTTGAAGTCGTCGCGGGTCGCAAAAAACGCCGCATGCGGTCCACCGTAACCCATCGGCACGCCAAAACGCTGGGCACTGCCCACGGCGATGTCGGCATCAAACAGAGCTGGCGGCTTTAACAGCACCAAACTCAGTAAATCAGCAGCCACCGTCACCAGCGCTTGCTTGCCATGGGCAATCGCGGTTGCTTCGCTAAGATCACGGATTTCGCCGCTGGAGCCTGGATATTGCAAGATCAAAGCAAAGAAATCGTGTTGTGCCAGATTGTCGAACGGATCGGCGACGACGACTTCGTAGCCCAATGAGCCGGCTCGAGTCTGCACCACCGCGATGGTTTGCGGGTGACAATCTTTATCGATCAACACGGTGTTGGACTGGCTTTTCGTTAAACGCCTCGACATGGTCATGGCTTCCGCCGCCGCTGTCGCTTCGTCCAGCAAAGAGGCGTTGGCGATCTCCATGCCGGTTAGGTCGATGATCATTTGCTGAAAATTCAACAAAGCCTCCAACCGCCCCTGCCCAACTTCGGCTTGATACGGCGTATAGGCGGTGTACCAGCCGGGGTTTTCCAGCACATTGCGCTTGATCACGGCCGGCATGATGGTGTCGTAATAACCCATACCAATCATCGACACCAGCACCTTGTTACGCTCGCGCATTTTGCGCAGGTACTTGATCACCGCCCGCTCGCTGATGGTGCCGGTGAGTTTTAAGGGTTCGTGGTTGAGAATATTGGCCGGAATCACTTGGCCGACAATGTCTTCCAGATCGTTCAAACCCAAGTCAGCCAACATTTCGTGAGTCTGCTGAGGATTGGGGCCAATATGCCGCTGAATGAAATTACCGCGCATTTCCAGTTGGTCGAGTCGAGGGTGTTTGGCAGACATGGGCTTATTTTCTCAAGTAGCGGTGTGGAACAAAAGGTAGCGAAGTGACCGTAACCGGAATGACAGAGTTCCGCACCAGCGCGGTTAATCCTGCGCCCTGCTCGGCAAACCGACGATCCAGTAATGCCATCGCCACCGGTCGATTCAGACTGGGCGAAAAACTGCCGCTGGTGACATAACCGATTTGCTTGTCCTGATGAACTATCGCGCAGCCTTCCCGCACCGGAATACGGCCATCCACCAGTAAACCGACGCGGACTCGCCCCGCGCCATCTTGCCGTTGCGCCAGAATTTTGTCCGCACTGGGAAAATCGCTGTGGCCTTTTTTGAATATCCATTGCAAGCCCGCCTCGATAGGCGTGATCGTTTCGTTGAGTTCGTGTCCGTACAGGCACAGACCGGCTTCAAGCCTTAGCGTATCGCGGGCCCCCAGGCCTATCGGTTCGACACCGTCTTCCGCCAACAGCAAACGCGCGATTCGCTCCGCGTCGGCTTGCGGCAAGGAAATCTCGAAGCCGTCTTCGCCGGTGTACCCGCTACGGCTAATATGGCATGCGCTCCCGGCAATGTCACTGGCACAAGCCTGCATAAATTTTAGTCCGCCGGCCTCGGTCGAAAACTTAGCCATTACCGCCGCTGCGCCCGGTCCTTGTATGGCAAATAAAGCTAAATCGTTTGATGGTTCGAACAAGCAATTGACCGGTAACTGGCTAAGCAGATAAGCAAAATCCTTGTCCTTGCAACCGGCATTAACGATAAGAGCCAGGCCAGACTCAATGCGCGTCACGATAATGTCGTCGATCACGCCACCCTCGGAATTAGTCAACACTGTATATTTCTGCGCACCAGGCTTTAAATCGACGATGCCACCGGGCGTGAGCTTTTCCAGGGCTTCCGCCGCATGTTCCCCCACTATCCGGCACTGGCCCATGTGGGAAATATCGAAAAAGCCGGCCTGACTGCGGCAGTGCAAATGCTCGTGAATGATGCCGCCTTTGTACTGCACCGGCATTTGGTAGCCGGCAAACGTGGTCATTTTGGCGCCCAATTGCAGATGTAAATCGTACAAGGGCGTTTGCTTTGAACTAGTCACCGTGACCATCCTATACTGTTTAGCGATTTTATAAGTCTAGCGCCGGGACGAAGTCCGACCAACTAAATTTACAAACGGCTCATTTGCCTGTGCCAATGACAGCCAAGTACGGTCAATGTGTTGAACGGACCTTGGCGATTTGTAAATCAGCCGCTATTGGTTTGTAATTTAATCACTTTTACCCTCGACCCAGCATTAATAACCTAAGCAATAACTATGATAAATATCGCAAGTTGGATCCGCAATACTTTCGAAATATCCCATATTGGCCATAACGCCATTCGCTCGATGGAAGGCATACGCGGCTTTGCGGTGTTTCTGGTATTTCTGGTTCACTATGTGACATTAATCGAACCATGGCTGCTGACAAATTCGATTACTCACGCAATTGCGAGAAACATTCATACCATCGGCAATACCGGCGTTGATTTGTTTTTTGTATTAAGCGGTTATTTGATTTACGGCATGCTGATAAAAAAGCCTACCGAGTTCAAAAAATATTTATACCGCAGAATACAGCGAATTTATCCAACCTTTACCGTGGTCTTTATTATTTATTTGGCACTTTCGTTTGCTTTTCCGTCCGAATCGAAAATCCCCCACGACTGGAAAAGCGGATTTGTTTTCGTGATGCAAAATTATTTGCTGATGCCCGGCTTGTTCGATATTACTCCTATCATTACCGTAGCCTGGTCATTGAGCTATGAGTTTTTTTATTACCTGTTGATTCCGTTACTAATAACGACACTTAAGCTGCGCTCTTGGCCGAGAAGATACCGGATATTATTATTTTTATCGACATCGATTATATTATTCGGCTATTTTTATAATCATAGCGGCCCAATTCGCTTATTAATGTTTGTTGCCGGAATAATTTTATACGAAACCGTCGAAAGCGGTTATTTAAAACACTTCCCGCCTATAGGCTTGCTAGCTTTAATATTGGCTATTACATCATTCGAGATAACCAGCTACTACCCCATCAATATTTCATTAAAGTACTTATTGCTTTACACGCTGTTTTTTATTTTCTGCCTGGAATGTTTTTGTACTTCAGGATTTACCAATTATTTATTTACATTGCCCTACCTTAGATGGCTGGGCAACATGAGTTATTCTTATTATTTAATTCATGGCCTGTCATTAAAAGCTATTTTCATGGTATTTGCCAAACTACTTCCTCCCCATCACGGCAGCGAACTAATATTCTGGATGGGTTTAACGCCTATTTTCCTGATTACCTTATTACCTTCGGCCGTATTATTTTGCTGGATAGAAAAACCGTTTTCCTTGCAAAGACGCCACAAATAAGCCAGATTTTAATCGCGGAGCAAATTTAGATAGTCAGCGCGCGACAACAGATAGACAGGGCTGGATGAAATGGAAACATTGGCCTTGCCTGCACTATCGACCGCCAAGTCTCGAACGTGCCCGACCACATCCACCGCCACCCAGGCTTTTTTTGGGTCTAACTGCATGGCCCACACACTACTGGTTTCGTCCGCGCGCCAGATCATCAAGGTGTCGCCAAAATAGGCGGCCTGAATATTGCCATCCTTGGTATCGATAGCACGGTAAGGCAGCCCGTCGATCAGCGCACCGGCGGTATACATGGCCGCCTCGCCCGGCTTATGGCCCAAGGAATAATCCCAGATTCGGCCATAAGCCAAGTCGTATTCATGAGCGATGCAAAATGCCACGCCCAGATAATCCTGTCGGCTGTTGACCCAGGCGATGATTTTCGCCACCTGCTCAGCCTGCCAGCGCCGGCCGGTGAAGCCGTGCATGGCCTTGGCACCGGTTTCGCCCAGCCAGAACGGCAATCGGTTGGTTTTGCCTAGACTGGCATAGGCAGCCAGTACACCGCGTTCATCCTCGTTGGCGCCATTGCCGATCGCCCCACCAAAACGCGGCGGCTGTTGCGGATAAGCGTGCACGTCCCAAGCATCCTGATAATTATCCAAACCCAGTTGCAATACCTGTTTAAACCACTCACCCTCGCCCGGCCTGACCAGGCTGCCGCCGACGACATGCGCATCGCTGCGTGCCAGATGGGCCATCTGATATTCCCATCTGGCACGCTCGATCCAATGCGCGGGCTCGCGCAACTTTTGCCACTCGGCTTCATGGCGAATATCGATTTCATTCGTGGCTTTGAAATAGCGAGTGTAAGCTGCCGCTGCATTGATAAAGCTTTGGCCGTCGCCCGGCTTGTCGTTCAGCCAGTTGCTGTCGCCCGAAGAATCAGCGAATAACTGTAAGCCGCGCTGCTTGGCTTGGTCCCAAAGTGGCCGGTACTGGGGATCAAAGCCCGGATAGCTGCCATAGCTTCTGAAAATCCCCATGCGCTCCAACCAGGCAAAGTAGCCGCCGGAGTGCCTGAAACTTTTATCGCCGTCGGCCAGCGCATAATAATCGTTGTTCCAGACTTTCTTTTGCGCCAGCCGTTGCTTTTGGGCGGCACTGCCGCCGACCAAACTAAAGCCGTCGGCTGGATAACGCATGATCAAGCGGCCATCGTTTGTATACAAGGATGGATAGACCGCGTAATAGCCCGGCTCAAGCAGCTTGCCGAAATCGGCTTCGACCTGACCGGGAAAGGTGTCGCTAATTTCCCGTTCAGCGATTTGTTTGCCGTTGTAATCGACCAGACGCAGGCGTAACTTTGCCGGGAAACGCAATAGCGGCGCCGATAATGTCATTTCTTCCAAAACAGGTTGCCAGCGTAAATCCACTTTTAGCTTCACTGCGTCGCCCTGATGCGGCAGATTGGCCGGTGCGTCAACGAACACGATAGGCCGCAATTTGCCGGCTATGCGTTGCAAAGCCAGATCGGCATCGGGGTCGGCGACTTGGGTTTTCAAGCCTTCCAATGCGCGCCCGGCCGCATCGGTAAACACGCCGGAGAAATGAAAGCGCTCGCCTTGATCATGTTGCATCACCAGTTTAAGCAGCAGGCTATGCCAGCCGGGCGTCAGGTTTAGCGTCGCGACTTGCGGCGACTGCGTACGCTCGGATGTAGCGCTTGCCAGCAAGCCTTCCGTGGTCAAACCATGCAATAGGGCTTTGGCTTGGGTGCCGAAAGACGTGGGCGCGCCAGTTAAAGGCGTTGGATCATCATTAAACGTTAAATTCTGACCATCCAGCCACCCGGCGGACTTGATACCCGAATGTCGCAGATGCAGTTGCGTTTGCATGGGCTGCTCGGCGTATACGTAAAGCTGGGCATAGCCCGTGCCGCGCGACCAGCCGTAAGCATGCGGGGTGCTGGCTTCTATGTCGGTCTCGCCGTTGACCTGGGTAGGTGCGATGCGCCAATTACGCATTTTGCCGCCCATCATTTCCAGGCTCAGGTAGGGTTGCTCGGGATTGGGCAGCAAGGTGGTTTCCGTATCCAGGCCAATCACCGAGACGCCAGCCTGCCCGTCCTGTAAGCCGCCGACCAACCAAGCCTGTGACACACCATTGTTAAGCAGTGTTGGCTGCGCGGGAGCAACCTGAGTAGGTTTCGGCATCGTGCCGAATTTGTCGGGCTCGGTCAGAAACTTGGTAACCTCCGTTTCGTTCTTTGGCTGCGTGAGTACGCCGAGCACGGTGAAATGATCGTCGGTGATTAGCGCTGCGGGCAGGGCCTCGATACTCAATTGCCGCGCCATCGTTTCCGCTTCCGGGCCGATCAAATAGGTCACCGGCAGTTGCTCGTAGACAGACCTCGCCGCATCCGCCGCCAAGCCTCGAAACAACATCTCGGCCTTTTCACCCTTGCCATCCAGGAGATAAAGGTGTCCCGAGCCTGCGGCGGCAGGTTTGATCAAAGCCAGGAAGCGATTTCTGGCCTGAGCCTGCTCGGCGGACATCCAATCGCCCAATGGCTTATCCAGTTTCAATAAGAAGGCATCGAAGACTTTGGCACCGTCGGCCTTGCCGCTATTTTCGATGTCCAACCAACGGTCGCCGGGCAGCAAGTTGATAGTCGTGGACGCCGGTAACCATTGATATTCCCACGGCGTGGAGTTAGTCAACGCAAACTCGGCCCGAGTCGCCAGCTCTTCAGGCTTACCACCCGCCTTAACGATAAAGCGTTGCTTGACCTGCGACACCTCGCCACCGCTTTTATAGCGGGCTTGCAGCCGGTATTGCCCGGGCTTCAGCGTTGCCGGCAACTCAAAACGAAAACGTCCGCCCCATTCGCCAAAACCCTGATGAAACAATAATGCTTCGTCGTTCTCGATTGCCAATGCGCCGGTATTGGCCCCCGCCGTGGCGGTACCAGCAACGACGTCAAGATAGGGAGGTTTGGGCAACGCTGCCAAGGTCGGCTCCTTGCCCAACTCCAACAGGACAACCGGCTGATCGACACTACCCGTCAAGGGCAATGCCGACCAAGGCGAGGCCAACAAAAACGCATCGAACACTTTGGCATCATGGCCGTTGCCGCTATTGCGAATCTCGATCACCTTATCGTCGGCTTGCATCGGCACCGTCACATCGCCGGTAATCCAGGAATATTCCCAGCCCTTGGGTTTGAGCGACAAACTGCCGCGCAGCGCCAACCGAGCCGCATCCGGCCCGGCCCAAGTTTCAAAAGTCTGCACGCAAACATTCGGATCGCCACCCTGCCGCCAACGCGCCCAAAATTTAAAATCACCCGCGACTGGTTGGGTTAAGTCAAAACGAAAAACCGCTTGCCATTCACCAAAGCCTGAATGCAGCACGTTGACGGCGTCAGGCTCGACTTGCCAGCTAACACCAGCTTGCGGGTCTTGCAGCGCGTGGCCCTGTATGAATTGAACACCGGGTAACGAGCGAGATTGTGTGTCAGGCACGCTGCCCAGGTCCAGCAATAGTGCCGGTTGCTGCGGCGTGGGATTGATAGGTAGATTGAATGTGTCATTTAGCCCGGCCTGACACACACTAGAATTAGCCAATGCCATTAAGCAGGCAAAAATGAAACTGGAAGAGGCCGAAAACAGCCGAATGAACACAGCACAGGGAGACATCGCAAATCCTTGTCTATTGGAAACGCCCGAGACCAACCCGGGGGCGAACACATCCTTGTTGGTGCCATGATAAAACAGCTAGACGAAAATTTCCGCTTTAGTCCGACCTGCTTCACTGATAGCGTTTGGCTAACGCAACTTTTTTAACCTACGAAATAATCATTGGGCCTTGCGCCGCATGGATAACACCCAGTATGTCTAAACGCGGCTCTTGCCTATTGGCATTAAACTCGCCTTAGATCCGAGCTCAAATTAAACCGATATTAGTCGCCGAAAACCGCCGAAGCAAAGCAAAAACTCAATTGACGGCCTGAGATACTTGTAACAGCGGCGGACTGAAATCAAAACCAAAGTGTTTTGGGTCTTCCCCTATTACCGCGGCCGAGACGATGTAAAACACATAATCGTAGGTTTCTACCGGAATTTCGTATTGTTGGATGAATTTCCAGAAGTTGCGGTCTCGGGGGTTGTCGGGCATTTTTTCCACCATGCCACGCACTTTATTATGACCATAGTTATAACTGGCCATCACCAACAATCCGGACGCTTGCGCTTGCTTGCTATAGATGTATTTCAGGTATTTGGCGCCGGCTTGGGTGGCCTGCGCAAAATCAAAACGGGCGTCCTGGTCGTCGTATTCTCTGATATTCGCCAATGGACCGGGCGGCAGGCCGTATTCCTGGCCGGTGGTGGCCAAGAATTGCCAAGCGCCCTTGGCAATGCCAAAACGGGTCTCCGGCCCTATCGCCTTGGTGTCGTAATTGCTTTCCTGCAGCGGCAGATACATAAAATAAGCCGGCAAACCTTCCTTATCCAACGCATCCAAGACCATGGTGCCATATTGGTTGTCTTGCATGTTTTTAATGGCTACGCGCAACCGGGCGGTATCCTGCCAGTTTTTGATGTATTGCCGCACTTGTGTGACAAACTCGTCCGGTAGCTCCAACTCGCTTTCCCCAAAGCCTCTGACCACGCGGGTGATCAACTCACGCTCGTATTGTTCGTCGGTCGG
>FSSH01003072.1_pt1 | contig 12671 bp, 11 predicted proteins | sample 1166101 | NCBI WGS metagenome assembly FSSH01 (sample SAMEA32972668, study PRJEB13176) | freshwater metagenome | biome: Drinking water system; feature: Biomass in drinking water that filtered by 0.45 um membrane; material: drinking water | place: USA | collected 2012-12-20 | depth 0 m | reverse complement strand
CGACGTCTGGGAGCACGCCTACTATCTCACCTACCGCAATCGCCGCGCGGACTACCTCAAGGCCTGGTGGAACGTGGTGGACTGGTCGAAGGTGAACGACCGGTTTGCGGCGGCGAAGGCCGGGACGTTGGCGATCTGAGGATCGCATGATGATCTGAATAGGCGCCGGATCGATTGGTCCGGTGCCGAACTTTACCGCGCAGTCGGTACCATCAGAGCGGAAGCCACGGCACGAATTACGTTCACTCCCACTCGATTATTTCCTAGAATCATAATGCACTGATTTTACTGCGCAAAATATTTTTCTCGGGACGCTATACCGTCAGTCACACCGTCAGAAAATGGCGCTGCTGAAAACATTGGTTTTTTGGGCTCGGTATCGGAAAATGACCTTCCGCCATCTATCGCCAATGACGGCCGAAACGGTCACTCGAAGGGCATTCATACCGACATCGCCGTTTCCACGCTACACTACGACCGGTGTGAACTCTCCTTCCCCTATCTATACCGTCATCGTCGAGCTGCCACCGTTCAGCCGCCTCAAAGATTGAGATCGCGTACGGCAACGAAGGCGCGGTTTGTTTCGGCAGCGCGACGCGACTTCTCTTCCAGCACGTCGATCAACGACACTTTGCGCGACAGCACTTCATACAGATCGAGCCCATCAGCGCAGATGAGATTGGTTTGCCGCCCTCGCGAAAACGCTTCAAGCCCTTCGGCCGTAAATCCGGAATTACTGACAAACAGCCCGCGCGACCAAGCCGCCTTGCCAGAGACCTTCCCCGAGAAGGTCATCAGATCGGCAAAGCCAATCTGCGGCCCGTGCCACTTGGCTTCGACCAGATAGGTGTGACCCTGGAGTCGGAAGCTCCCATCAATCTGCTCTCCGACGATCCGAAAAGCACCGCGCGGCGCTAGCCCGAACCCGGCGAACAACTCGTTGAGGAACCCCTCAAACCGTAGGCCTCGGGTCTGCGGGTCAAGCTTGGTGATCTCGATCAGAAGCGCCGCAAGTTCCTGCGCTTTCGCCTCGCTCAGTATCGCAGCCGCTTGTGTAGAAGGCTCCTCCGCCTTTGGCCCTCCAAAGCTTCTGAGAAACCCGGGATCGAGCAACTCGGGAATTTTGAATTGCACGCCCGGAAGGAGAGTGTTCAGCCGGTCTATTTCGGCGCGGCTCAGGGGATTGCCCTTGCCGCGGCGGTACGTCATCGCCTGACGGACGATCGCGACGATCAGCTTCGTGAAAAGCGATCGGCGCTGTTCGAGAGTGGCGGTCAAGAGCTGGACGATCGCCGGCCGCTTACTCCCCGGAATCCATAGCTCGCCGACGCCAGCCTGGGCGGCCGCAAGCGGGAACGCTGTGCGGGTGTTCCCGCTGCCGGGAAGGAAATCGTAGAAGAGATCGGCCAGGTCTTCGACAGCCTGGGCTTCACGGAATGACAGCATAGATTACTCGCCCTCGGCCTCCTCCATCCGCTCTTCAAGCTCATTCAGGAACGGCGAGCGCCCCCAATGCATTCGCCCGCGGCCGGTATCGACGTAACCAGAATACAGCATGTGGATCTCGTCACGGGCCCGCGTCAGGCCAACATAGAACAGCCGTCGGCTTTCGCGTCGCGCCGCCGGCAGCTCGTTGCGCCACGGCAAACCGCCCAGATCGAGCCCCACCATAATCACGACGTCATATTCGCAGCCCTTTGCCGAGTGCAACGTCAACAGATTGAGGTGGAGAGGCGACCCGTCGCGACCACCGAGGCTCGCCAGATCCAGATCAGCGAGCGCGCCGCCGACGGCGAGCGCCGCCGACATGCGCACCACCTGTTCACGCTGATCGGCGAGGCTTGGCTCTGCCGTCATCAGCGCATCGAGCATGCCCGCCCGCAGCGCGCCGACGAAGTCCCGCGCCAGCCCATCGTCCGCCCGCAGCGACCAAAGGAGCCGGGTCAGCCGATGAGCCTCGCGGCGGGCCTCAGCCTCTGCGAGGCGAGTGCGGTGAAAGCCAAGCCACCGATCAAGCAATCCGCGTAACTGTGGCCGACCCTCACGCCAGCCGTTAGCGCACCAGGCCGCGCAGTCCTCGATCCAGCTTGTCAGCGCGACCTTGCGATATGGCGCGGCAGTATCGACGCGGATGAAGTCGAGCCCCGCAGCGGCCACGGCCTCGGCGACGACGTCGCCGGTGCGATAATCCCGGTACAGGATGGCGATGTCGCCTAGCGCGCGGCCGGGCTTAGCCGCTAGCGCTGCCGGGATTATTTCGGCCACAGCGCGCGCCGCCTGACCCTCAAGTCCATCGTCGCACTCGACGAACGCGATCACTGCTTCCCGATCCGGATCGTTCGAGACGTAGCCGCGCACCTCCCCCAGCGCCAGTTCCGAGGCGCTGACGATCCGCGAGGCGGAGCGATAGTTGAGTTGGAGCTGGACGCGCTCCACGTCATCCCGTTCAGCCAACTCCTGCAACAGCGCACCGTCGGCGCCGGTGAAACCGTAGATCGACTGATCGGAGTCTCCCACGGCAAAGAGCCGGACGCCGCCATCGAAGGCTACGCGCTTGACGATGCGGTGCAGCGCCACCCCGAGATCCTGATATTCATCGACCGCCAGGACCGGGAATTTCGCCTGAAGCAGCGGGAGCACCCAGTCATGCTCGGACACGAGCCGTTGGCCGAAGATCACGAGGTCATCGAAGTCGATCAGGCCCATTCCGCGCAACTCGGCCTCATATTCTTCCGCCCATTCGGCCAGTTCGCCTTCGCTTGTCCAGGCAACCGAGGCCCGATCAAGGATCGACCGCCGATGGCGACCGAGATCCATCGGCTTGTTGGGATGCCCGACGCCGAAGAGCCGATCGCCCACCCGCTTCATCGCCTGATCGCTCTGCCGCTGCGTTGCGACGGCGAGAGGGAACGGCACGGGTAGATTAGCGAGACGGGCATAGGGCATGAGGAGATGCCTCAAGCAGAAGCCGTGAACCGTGCCGATGAACAGGTTAGGCGCTTCACGCAGCCCCAACCGTTCCAAGCGTCGCGTCAGCTCGCGTGCGCATTCCTGGCTATAGGTGATGCAGGCGGCGCCGCGCGGCGCCCGCACGTCTTCGGCCATGATCCGGGCCAGCTTGAGCACCAACGTCTTGGTCTTGCCGCTGCCCGGACCCGCCAGGACAACGCAGTGTCCGCTCGAATCGTAAGCCGCCTGCTGGCCCGGATTGCCAGCGAGATCGGCCGCCTGGGCGAGATAGGCGGCACTGACGCTACGAAACGGCATCGCGGATATGCTCCAACGCTTGCCGAATGTAATCCGGGCACGTCTCGTCACTGACATGGGGAGCGAGAGCCTGTGCGAAGCGCCCTTTTCCAATCCGCTCGATGAGCTTGATCAGGCGCTCCTCGTCGAGATCGTCGGTGTCATCGACCCATCCTTGGAGCTCTGCGCGTGTCTCCTCGCCAATGGATAGCTCCTCTTCAATGACCTCCTGCATCGCCTCGGCAAGCCCGCCGGTGAACAGCTCCGGCTCGAGGGTGTTGCTGTTTACGAAATAGCCGAACGGCTCGGCGCGAGCGATCACGGCGTCGGCGTTGAGCGGCGTATAGTTCACCCCGTCTTCGACGAGCCGCAGTACATTGATCAGCCGGCGCCTGACGAGCGGCGGCTTGGTGCCGTTCGGATCGCGATCCGTCAGGATGACGTGCGGGATGTTGAGGCCCTGCGGTCCCAACAGCTTCACATAGGGAGTGAAGTTCGTGCCGCTCACCGAGCACACCGTGATGCCCAACATGTCGAGCGGGATTTCCAGTTCCTCCGCAAACGCGGGGATGAGGAACCGCTCGGCATCGCCCTCCACCAAAATCACGCCACGCGCGAAGAAGATTTCGCCGCGGCTGACGTCGATGTAGCGCTGCAGGTCCGCCTCGTCTCGCTGTGTCAGCGGCGCTTTCGCGGTTGAAACCGCTATCGTCGTCTCCTCGCTGACATCATGGCGCAGCAGCACGATCGAACGGATCGGAGTGACGCTGGCGATATGCGGTGAGTGCGTCGTGAGGATTGTTGTGAGCGGCGGCGTATCCTCCTCGACATCCCCCGTATTGCCGAGGAAATAGCGATAGACGAGCCGTTGCACATGCGGGTGAAGATGGGCTTCGGGTTCCTCGACCACGAAGAACGTATGGTCCCGCTCACCGTCAATGACGAGCCGGTCGAGTTCAAGACTCTTTAGCGCCAGGAAGATCAGGTTCGCCGTGCCCAGGCTGGCGTCCCCGATACCGCGGGCGCCATTGTCGATCAGCAAGCGCAAACTGCGCAGCAGCGCGTCTACCCGTGTGGGCGCGAGACCGAGAGTCAATGGAACCGCATGCTGCTCGCCGGCGATCGCAATCAGACGCTCACCTATCCGTTGGGCCGTAGCGACCACCTCGGCCCGGCCCACCAGGTCAGCCTGCGCTTCGCTAACCAGCTCCTGGATTTCGTTCCGCGCGTCTTCATCAAGCGAGGTCGCCAGTTGCTCGATCAACGGCCTGAGCGGTGAATTGCGCCAGCTCGCCAGATCCTTCTCGGCATCGCGAAGCGCGACCTGCACGTCGAGCGGCAGCATCCGGCGCAACGAAGAGCCGATGGACATCTCCGGATCGTCGCCGCCGAAGATGATATACTCGTAGTCGGCCAAGCTCTCCGGATCGCGTCCGAGATTAACTTTCGGTTGGAAGCGGTAGGTCAGACGCGCGACCATCGGCGGACCTGGGTCCACCACGCAATCGCCCAGATGGGCCATCAACCGCGGATCGTCGGTGAAGTCGGTCAGTTCGACAGAGATCTCTACAGTCTCTCCGAGCTTATCCTCCCCGAGTCCGTCCCAGAAATGTTCAAGCCCAAGCTGGCGATCGCGCTCGGACAGGCCGGGATCGAGGATCAGTTGCAAGGCGCGGACGAAGTTGCTCTTGCCAACCTTGTTCTCGCCGACGATGACAATGCTGTCGCCAGTCTCCACGTCGAGGTCTGAGAAGTTGGCGAAGTTTGTAATTTTGATCCGCGAAATTCGCACGGCGCCGTCCCCCAGTTTTTTTCTATTCGCGGACGCGATTGGCTCGCTCGGCGATATTGGCACATCGCGCCATCAGCGCTTCGAAAGGCTCGGCGTCTTCCAGAAGAAGCCCGTCGTCGACCATGCGGGCGTAGTCCTCTTCAAGCGCCTTCAGACCATCGCCTGCGGGCACAAGCCGCAGACCGCCGTTGACAGCCGCCGCGTAATCGATGGGTGTTCGATCGGACGACTTCTCGGCGAAGAACATGGTCTTGTGGCGCGCGACCGCGTTCGCCAGGTCGAGATCAGCGAAGGCGGACGCGGCAAAGCCGGTTTCGTCCAACCGCGCGACATCGTGCCAGTGACGAGCAAAGCGATCGCCGCGCAGCCGCTCCTGCAGGCAGAAGACATGGATGGCCGTCGCCTTCTCCCAGAAGGTTCGCTCCGCATGCATCACGCGTGGTCGAGCCGTGGGAAAGGTCACACCCTCAATCAGGCCAGACGCGTCGCAGGCGATGTCGCGCAAGCTCGCGGGCTCGCCCGTCGACCGTGCTCCGAATTCGAGCATCACGCTCGGTGCCACATACCCGGAGCCAGCCGTCGCAGCTTCGTAATCGATGAACAGTTTCTCGCCTTCGACGCGGATGATGGCCGCCAAAGCTTCAGCCGCGAGCGCGTCTGCGATGATCGGCTGAACGCTTCCTTCAACCCAATCGGGCAGGCGCTTGCGCACCTCGCTGGACCAGCGTTTTTCCTCGCTGCGCGTCTTAGGCAACGCTTCGCCGTCGTCGCCCACCAAGTCGGGTGCAATCGCCCGGATGTCGTATGTCAGGTCGACGTCCTCGGAAAACCGCCGGATGACCTGATAGGCCTTGGATAGCGACGTGCCGCCCTTGAACACCAGATGTTCGCCGAGCGCCGAGCCGTAAAGGGTCGCCAGCGCCCAGACCACCCACACATCCTTTTCCAAGAGATGGGCAGGTCGCCCAGCACGGTCGGCCGCGACACCCAGGGCGTCGCGGCGATCCTTAGCCGAGAGACGAAGAAAGGCATCAGCCATATGCGGCCTTCCCAACACTTCGAGCGAGCCAAGTCGGAAGCCGCGGAGCAACAGCGACCAACTCACCAAAAGCGCCCGGCGGCATTTTGCGCTTCAGCATCTCGATGGCTTCCTCCGCTCTCTCCGGGCCAAGCCAGGCCAGCGCCCGTAGCGCTTCGCCTGCCGGCCTATTGGCCAATGTCAGTTGCCAACGCGGCGCGTGGCGCAATTCGACCGACTGCTTGCCCAATTTGAGAGTGCGGCTACGTCCCGAGGTGAGATACACCGCGCGCACGGGAACTTGTGTAGTCAACCCAAGAGCGTTTGCAGCCGCCGCGCCACTCGGGGCGATTACTTCGCCGCGTTGCGCCGCTACAGCACTGACGACTTGCTCGACGGTGGGCGGCCGTGTTCCGAAGCGGCTTTCGACGGGCAGGACGTAGACACCTCGTCCCGCACGTTGAATCTGGCCACGCGCAGCCAGCCGGTGCAGCGCCTGATCAACCGCCGCCCGATTGCCAAGATGCAACAAGCCCTTAGCCGAAACCGGAGAGCCCTCCGGCAGCTGCGTCGCGTGCGCCAAAATACGTTCCGTCAATCGCTGCATGACTGCCTCACTGTCAGAAACATAGACCATCTTCTGACAAACTGCAATTCAGTTCCGTTTGCGGAAATCGGAGCCTGTGGAGGGCTATGGCGCGCCCTTGACGGCAAAAGCGTCGCTCACTATATTCACTTGCAACACGTGAGGATAATGAGTTGCGATACGAACTGCTAAAACTGATGGACGGGCGTGAGGTTTTTTCCGGCGGAGTTGCCGGACGGAAGCTGCTCACTGCGTTGATCGATACAACGCCGCCCCTCAAGGAGCCGACAGCCTGCTTCCTCGACTTCCAGGGAGTGAAAGTCGCAACCAGTTCCTTCCTACGCGAGGCTATCATCGGGTTCCGCGACTATGCGCGTCGATCCTTGGCCAACGTCTACCCTGTCGCCGCCAACCCAGATCCAGCTGTTCTCGAAGAGCTCGAGTTCTTCCTGCAAGCACGCAACGACGTCTTCTGGGTCTGCGACGTTGACGCTCACGGGCAAGCGAGCGGTGCTCGGCTAGTAGGCGATCTCGACCCAGCGCAGCGTTCAACGTTCGAGACAATCTGTGAGCTTGGGTCCGTCACCGCGCCCGAGCTTGCGGCGCGATTCCCCGACCAACGTATAGGTCCGACCGCTTGGAACAACCGCCTCTCCAGTCTTGCCGCAAAGGGGCTGGTCATTGAACGGAAGGCGGGGAAAACCAAATCGTTCAGCCCTGTTCTGGAGACCGCCTGATGGGTATTGATTACATCCGAGCCCAGACGGGCAGGCCTTGGAAGAAGCGTTGGGACGGCGGTCTCAATCGGCTGAAGCAACCGACATTGCTCGACCTTACGATGTCGGAGGCTGCTCGCACCGTGACCGTCGAGCTTCAACCCGGCGCGTCGCTGCGAGCGGGTGACACCCTGATTGTCGAAAGTGGCCCGACCGGCGTCACCGTCAGCGATGGCCTTCGCCCGATCGGCCGTGTTTCCAATCCCTCCGCTGATCTCGCGTCCGCCCTCGCCACGGGCGGCGGCTACGCCGAGGGAACGGCGCAGCGCATTGGCCTATTCGGCGATACGGCGGAGGTCAGCATTCGATGAACGAGCGCCCTTCCAACGAGCCGTCTCGCTACTTTCCGCACCCCCAGCGTCTCTGGGACGATGATATCCGTCACGCCCCATCCCTTGGCTGCCCGACCTGTCTCGAATTCAATCGTTGCGGAGGCGTTCACACTGACGCCGGCGTCCTCGATTGCCGCGACTTGTGCTCTTGCCGCGACAAGAGCCGGTGCGACATGGTTTGTCGTTTCAACCAGCGCCTGTTTGTCGCCCGAATGCGAGAGGTCGGCGGGCTCTCGTTTGACACCGCGCCGCGCGTGCCTCCGCGCGGCGTCCCCGCGCTGCCGCGACTCGTTCCGTTCATTGACCATCGCTATGGTCGCACTGGCACGCTGAATGAACCTGTCGTTGCCCTGTCGCTGTACGAGGTCGTCAACATGGCGACCGGTCAGCTGCATGTCGCATCCCAGGACGAACTTGCGGCACGCTTCCTGATTCCAGTTGACGCCATGATCGTCCTCAGTGGCGTCGATAAGGACGGCCCCATCGAACGTTGGTGGGAGCTTCCGAACCGCCCTGAGCTCCTCAGAGGTTTAGCTAACCTGGGGATCGCAGCGATCACCGCGCCCAATTATAGCGTGCTCCTAGACGTCCCGCGGACGGACAACCTCCACGCTATGAAGCGCATTCTGCTCGCATGGACGGAGATGGCTGCCGCCGGCCTTCACGCCGCACTTCATGTCAACGCCCGCACCGACCACGATTATCGCCGGTGGGGCGGTCTTATCGCGAAACGACCCGAAATCGAGATTCTCGCTTTCGAGTTCGCTACCGGGGGTGGTCGCGGTGAGCGCATTGACTGGCATGTCGATCAGCTCTGCACGCTCGCAGACCGCGTTGCCCGCCCGCTCACGCTTATCATCCGCGGCGGCGGCCGGAAGGCGACGCAGCTTCGCCGCCACTTCAGCCAAGTCAGTCTGCTGGACACCGAGGCGTTCGCGCGCGCGATCCGCCGCAAGCGCGCGGTGCTCACGGAATCCGGTCAGCTTAAGTGGGCGTCATCGCCGACACCAAAAGGCGCGCCAATCGACGACCTGGTCGCTCACAACGTCAGGACCGTGCGCTCAGCCCATGAGCTAGGTGCGGAGCCGTCGCCGCGCCTGCGCTCCATCATCGCGCGAGGGCACGCACCTGACCGTAATGATCATCCCATCCAGCCAAGCTTTTTGAGCGACCTCAAAATGCCCGCTGAGGCTGGGAGCGTCACCCCAAAGCCGCAGCGCGTGATCGCCGCTGCGAAAGCGTAGGTCCGCCGCATCATGAGCCAGCGCCCGGAAAAGTTGTCCGATACCGTAGCCTCGTCCACTCACGCGGCCGTGGCGCGAGGCGCCGTCCGATACGGCGACCTTCAACGCTTCACCGGAATTGCTGAGCTGGGAATATTCGGGATTTTGCCGCAAGCTCGCCAGGGCGCCGACTCCCGAGTCCGCAACAACCAACTCGAATGCTCCGTTAACCGTCGCGTATGCCATGAGGCCCGTTTCTGGTCGGCCACTGTGCTGATAGACGTTTTCCTGCAGCTCACCCAGCGCGCCCATCAGGCCGCTGACAAGGCCGCGCGCAAGGCCGGACGCTACCGCTGCGTTTTCCGCGTGGCTCGCCCATTGGTGCCAGCGGCTGTCGTCGCCGTCGGGTTCGTTTCGAACCAACGGAAACACGCCCGCAATATCGCGAGCGCCGCCTCCACTGATCTGGCCGGCGGCCAAGCCCTGCAGCACCTGCTTAAAGAAAGGCGGGGTGACTTTGACAGAGGCGTAAGCCGTCGGCGTCGCGCGTGTCGCGAGCGCCAGTTCGACCAGTGGGCCAATCTGTCCCGACCGTCCGATAGTAATCGCACCGCGACCCGCCAGCCGGCCGGCGCTCGCCTGCCAGAGAAGATCGTCGGCAACATCAAATGTCGCCGCGAACGCGCTCGCCGCTGCGTCCCCCAAGTTTTTCCCCCCACCTGGCCGGACAGTTTTTCCGCCAGCGTCAGTAGGCAACGTAGAATAGAGGCCGGCATTGGTCGATACGTTACCTTTGATTTCTACAATCAACCGAGCCGCCCTTACAGGATGGCAACGTCGGCCTCGCATTCATTTCCAATATCTGGACCTCAGAGATAATCCTGTATGGCAAAGCTCCTACTCAATGCAGTGCGTATCGAAAGCGATCCGGAAGCCAGCTTAACGGTCGGCGTTCAGCCGTTTAACAAAGACGTCCTCGAGCAACTCCGCACCAAACATAGACAGGAATACCTGTTCCGGCGCGGGGGTGAGGACGGTTCATCGATCCATTCGGTGGCGCTGGTCGATGGCCTCACGCGGCTCGGAAATTCGGCCGAAGATCACCTCGCAAGCGAAGCGCCTTGGCTTCTAGGGCCTCTCACCCTCGATGCCTTGCTAAGGCTTTTCATAAGGTTGGGGCGCGAGGTCATAGGATGGCATCCCCTGCGCGTTCTCTCGCAGCAGCCTACAAATCTGCTCCCCGCAGATAGCGGCCTCCCCGACTGGCTGCAGCGCCGGGTGATCTTCTCTTTCGACACGCGTTCGATCCGCACTGGCGACAAGCGCTCGGAGTTGTTGCTCATGTGCGGTGTACGCACCACCAACCGGATCGAAGCCAACTGCGAAGCCCTAATGACCGCCGGTATTCCAATAGAAGGCCGGTATGTCACTTCCTTCCATGCTCGCGACGACGAGCGCTTGCGCGGCGCATATCAGCTCGCCGGGCGCGTAACCTCACTTCAAGGCTCCCGTATTATACTTGAAGACCACGGCGATGGGCCCTCCTCTATCGAACTCGCTGATGCCTTCCTCGAGAACAGAAAGGAAAACTTGGTCTGGTGCTCCGAGCGGCTGCTTGGTTCGAAGGCCGCGAAGGTTCTCAATGCGGCCGATCACACTGCATCCAAGCACGTCAGCGGCCCGGGTCGCCTCGAACACACGCGGAGGATGTTCGACTACCTTCGTCGGCAGGAGATCGAGTTGGCTCCCGGTGTCCCACTTCGCCTTGGCCCACTGACCGGCAGCGTCAAAGGAAGCTGGAATTTCGCAAGCGAGGTGATCAAAAAGCCGATCCTGGTCTTTGACCCGAGCGGCACCCGGACAGGTACTTGGAACGAAGGGGGTCTCGACAAGAATGGACCATACGACCAGCGCTCGTTCACGCCTAAGGAGCTTAGAATCGCGGTGGTCTGCCAATCGGCGTTCGAGGGGCAGGTAGATCGGTTCTTGGCGAAGTTCCTCGACGGTCTCCCAAACGTCAAATCGGGTGATCGCATTCCGTACGAGAAGGGCTTCATCCGGCGCTACGCACTCCAAAAACCGAAGGTCCAGATATTCACATCGCGAGGCAGCAGCATGGCGGAATACGCCGCTGCGTGCCGCGAGGCGATCGAAGCGGCGACCAACGACGGCTTCGAGTGGAATCTGGCCATCGTACAGATCGACAAAGCGTTCCGTGACTTACCTGCGGTGAGAAATCCATATTTCGCGGTGAAGGCCGCTTTCCTCAAACAACGCGTGCCCGTTCAGGAGATCACTCTCGATACGATGAACATGCCGGACGGACGGCTCGTCTACGCGCTAAACAATATGAGTGTGGCGACCTACGCCAAGGCCGGCGGCGTCCCTTGGCTCCTAAAGTCGCACCCGAGCGTCGCCCATGAGCTCGTCATTGGCATTGGATCTCAGAATATCAGCTCCTCCCGCCTTGGGGGCCAAGAACGCGTTGTGGGCATCACGACCGTCTTCAGCAGCGACGGGAGATATCTTCTCGAAAACCGGACAGCGGCGGTGTCGTACGACGACTATCCTCACGAGCTATTCAAGTCGCTGGCACACTCCATCGAGCAGGTGCGCAAGACAGACAACTGGCGAAGCACCGACGACGTCCGTCTGATTTTTCATGTGTTCAAGCAGATCAAGGATGCCGAAGCAGAAGCTGTTGCTAAGCTCGTCGATAACCTTGGCCTATCACAAGTGAAGTACGCGTTCCTGCATGTCGTCGATGACCATCCGTTCAGTCTATTCGACGAGACCAATCAAGGTATTCGATGGTCAGGCGCCACCAAGGGAGCGCTTGCTCCAGAGCGAGGATTGTCGGTCGTGCTGAGCGACTCAGAGACGCTTCTCTGCTTCACCGGCAGTCGCGAAGTGAAGCTGCCGCATCACGGTCTCCCGCAGCCTTCCCTTCTGAAGCTTCATCGGAAGTCCACATTCCGAGACATGACCTATCTTGCTCGACAGGCCTTCGATTTCTCCTGCCACTCATGGCGTATGTTCACGCCGGCCCCACTTCCCATCACGATCCTCTATTCCGAACTCATCGCGCGCCTCCTGGCCGGACTGCGCGACGTACCCAATTGGGACCCCGACACCATGCTTGGTTCCATCGGCCGGACGCGATGGTTCCTGTGACCCATCTGATAGACCAGCTAAGTGAAGCACTTGCGATCGCGGCCAGCGATGATGTTAATCAGCCGGAACACGCTCGCGCGTTCTCTCAATGGATGGGGTTCAGGCATCACGGCAACATCACAATTCTCGCAGCTCTTGGTGACGCTGCAATGGCGCCAAATGGGGCTGCGCGTGAGTCCAAGCACGCCGCCGTCCTTGGCTATGCTTACCATCTCGACCCAGGGTTTCAGGCCGCGTTTGTCGACGCGCTGAATTGGCTCCAGCAGCGGTCTTTCTTCGTCCCAGGTCGGCCGCTCGCGTTTGAAGTAGACGGCATAGCCCTGCTTGGAGTGGCGCTCGGGATTTCGAAATTGCCCGCGGCCAAGGCAAAAGAAGCCGCCAGTTGGCTACGCAACTTACTTGCAAAGCAGCCGGCACCAGGAAATCCCGGTGACTGGAATGATGCGCTCATTGCCTCAGCGTCTGAACTCCTCGGGCTAGCCGCGAGCACGATGACGGCCGACTTACGGGTAGCGTCCGCGGAC
>FSSH01003505.1_pt2 | contig 12702 bp, 8 predicted proteins | sample 1166101 | NCBI WGS metagenome assembly FSSH01 (sample SAMEA32972668, study PRJEB13176) | freshwater metagenome | biome: Drinking water system; feature: Biomass in drinking water that filtered by 0.45 um membrane; material: drinking water | place: USA | collected 2012-12-20 | depth 0 m | reverse complement strand
GAAGCGCCCCGACATGTCGTTCAGCGACGCCTTCATGAAGTCAGCGCAGCCGAGCCGCCGCAACTGCCGGGCGCCGGTTGCGATCAGCAACAGCGCGCTCAGCACATGCGTGCCCGCCCAGATCGCGACATAGACGAAAAGCCCGGCGCCGGACGCAAGCGCGATCGCGCACAGCGCGCAGCGCACGGTCATCGCGATCACCTGAAAATAGGCGATCTCGCGAAACTTTCCGGCAAGACGCATCACGCCGGTCGGCGAGCCGTTGATGAGAAGGAGGAGCGCGGCGGAATAAAGGAGCAGCGAATTGCGGATTTCCGCAGACCAGCCGAAGCGATCCGCGCCAAAGAGCGCAAGGCCCACCGCGATCGCAAAGCCGGCGACCGCCGCTGACAGGTCGAGGAGGACGCCGAACTTGATGACGGATTTAAGGTCGTCGTCGCGGCCCTGTTCCTTCAGCCCCGCGCCGAAGCGGATGATCGGCTGCCAGGTCTGGAAGCTGACAAAGCGCTCGATCGCCTGAATGAAGGTCGAGACGAGCGCCAGCACGCCGAACTTCTCAACGCCGAGCCCGCGGGCCGCGATGGCGACGGCGAAAAAAGCGATGACCCCGGCGCCGAAATTCCCGGCCATCAAATGGCCGATGTTCCAGAACCGTTTCTTGAAAGCCTTCCCGGCGCCAATTTCGCCAAAAAAGCGAAACGCCCGGCGCCTACTCGCCTGATATCGCCGGAGCATGACTACCAATCGCTTGCAGGGCTCAAGGCCCCGCCAACCGATGTTTTTTGAGCACAGTTCATGCCGCAAATCCAACTCTTGTAGCGGCCAGTGGCCAAATTGAGCGAGTTACTCCTGGAGGTTTGCGGGTCGGCGGTTTCGATCCTATTGACCGTCCCGGCTTGGAGTAGGTTACTCAGGATTTCGATGCGGCCTCGACGGGTGTGTTTTCCTTTTATGGGCCGAGAGCTTGGCGGCAGCCATTTCTCGTCGCGCGGACTGATTCGCGCGCTCGACCGGGCGCGATATCAGCCGGTTCTCATTTTCCAGCACCTTGAGGGACCGGTTTTCGACCATTTTCGGAACGAAGCGGTGGAAATGGTTGCCTCGCCGCTAGTTGCGGAATTTGAACCCGGACGGCCGTTTGGCGCAGGAGCCGCAATGCGGGCGTTGACCGGCGCCCGCGCGCTCGGTGAATTCCTTCGAAGGCTGAAGGTCGATATCGTGCATTGCAACGACGGCCGCACAAACGCTGTCTGGTCAGTTCCGGCCAAGCTCGCCGGCGCAAAACTCATTTGGCACAACCGCGGCAATCCGGAGGCGAGGGGGCTTCGCTACGCTGCGCCCTTTCTTCCCGACCGGGTCATCTCGGTGTCGGAATTCGCGTCGCCGAAAGGCGGCGTCATCTCCGCCGCCAAGAAGAACGAAGTCATCTATAGCCCGTTCGACGTCACGCTGCGGGTCGATCGCGAAGCCGCACGCGCGCGCCTCGCCCGCGAACTGGGCGTTTCGCACGGCGTAAAGTTCGTCGGCTATTTCGGATTGCTGATTGATCGTAAGCGGCCTTTACTCTTTGTCGAGACGATCGCCGAGCTTCGACGTGCGGCGCCGGAAACGCCGGTCGCCGGATTGTTTTTCGGCGAGGCGTATGAAGGCCTCGCGGACCGGGCGCGCGCGCTCGCTGCGCGCTTGGGCATTGAAGACAGCATTCGTTTCATGGGATTTCGCTCGCCCGGCGCCGAGTGGATCGCAGCCTGTGACGTGTTGCTGGTCACCGCAATCGACGAGCCGTTCGGCCGTACGCTGATCGAAGCCATGATCGTCGGGACGCCGGTCGTCGCGACGGCGGCAGGCGGCAATCTGGAGGCGATCGACGACGGAAAAACCGGACTCCTCGCTGAACCGGAAAACCCAAAAGCCCTCGCCGCCGCTGTCGCCCGGTTGCTGCATGAAACAGCCCTGGGACAGGCGATCGCGGCTGCAGCGCAGGCGGAAGCGTGTGCGAAGTTCGGCGAAGACCGGCATGTTGCGTCCGTCATGCGGATTTACGATACGGTGCTTGGTCTCAACGGGGATGCTAAATACTCCGGGTCCGCCGAGCCCGGCGAAAAGAGGGAAACCAAGCATTGAGCCAATTGGTAAGCCGAAGCACCGCGTCGTCAGGAATGGGTCGTTTTGGCGTAATCGCCGCCGCATCGGCCCTCGCGCTTTCCGCGTGCGATGCCGTCTCTCGCGTGCCTGCGACGCCGGAGCCCCAGGCGATCGACAAGGTTGACGGTGACCTCGCATTTCCAGGCGCGGCTGGACACGGGCGTTTCGCGAAGGGCGGGCGCGGCGGCGAAATAATGTTCGTGACGACCCTTGATGACGCAGGGCCCGGTTCGTTGCGTGCGTGCATTGAGGGGGCGGAGCCGCGCGTCTGCATATTCAGGGTGGGCGGCGTATTCCGGTTTACGTCGGAGCGCCCGCTGATCAGAAATCCGTACCTGACCATCGCGGGGCAGACCGCTCCTGGCGGCGGCGTCCTCATTACTCACGACGGCGGCGAAACCGGCCTGACGCCCATCGCAATCAAGCGATCGCACGACGTTATAATCCGGCATGTGCGCGTCAGGCCTGACAAGATGGGGGAGCGGCGGGAGTCAAACAGCGGCTTCATCATTGAGGAGAGCAGCGACGTTGTTCTCGATCACGTTAGCAGTTCTTGGTCGCGAGATGAGAATTTCGGCGGTCAGGGCGACAACCAGAACATCACGGTGTCTTGGTCAATTCTCGCTGAAGGCCTGAGGCCGCACGACAAATGCGCCCTGCTGAGCAGTGACTCGCGCAAGCCGCAAAATCTGAGCTTTCATCACAATCTGTGCGCGCTGAACGGTGATCGTAATCCGGATATCAATTTTCCCCGCGGCTCGTGCATTGNNNAAGTTGTGAACAATGTCTTCTATGGCGCGACCGGGGAGTTCGCCGAAGTCTGGGAATCGAACGGCGGAAGCCCGGTGTCGATCGTCGGCAATGTTTTTCGATCGGGGCCAAAGACGCCCGCGGGCCTTGCCGCCATTTCGCGTTGGCTCATCGAAACGCGCGGCGAAGCTTCAATTTACGCCGCGGACAATCTCCTCGACGGAGATTTGAAGGAGGCGACCGAAAATGTGGCGGCCGTGCGTGTCGATAAACCGCCCTGCCCGATAACTTTGCCGCAACAGAGGCCGCGCGAGGCTTACGACGCCGTGCTCAGCGGCGCCGGCGCTTTTCCCCGGGACTCTTTTGACGAACGCGTGGTTCGCGACGTTCTCGACCGGGTCGGGGAGCGAGTGGACGCGCCAGGCCGTCTGCCGGCGATATCGGGCGACTCCGCGCCTGAAGATCGCGACGCTGACGGCATGGACGATGAGTGGGAAAGAGCAACCGGCGTTGACGACACCGTGTTCAACCCATGGGAAGACCATGACGGGGACGGCTGGCTCAATCTCGACGAGTTTTTAGACTACGCGCATCACCGAACTCTGGCGTCGAGCGCACCCAACTCTGGACGTTGATCTTCAAGCCGTCATTTGATGGTGACGGTGCGTTCACGCACCCAGCCGTCTGGACCCGTTTCAAAATCGACCTTCAGCCAGTTGATGCCGTCTTGTTTGGCGGGACCGGAAGTCATGACCCCCGATGCGCCGCGCCACTGCGTTCCCACGCGCGCCCCGCCTGGATTTGATCGGACATTTTCGCCGGCGGCGGTCACTTCGACAATCCGGCCGCCTGGCGCAGGCGGCGACGGCGGAGGGGCCGTCGGCGCGTCGTCGTTGCGGATTTGCGCCGTCGCGCTGTCAGGCGCGGCAATCGTGACGCCGGTGGGCGCTGTCAGCTGTACGATGAAGGATTCGTCGCTTTCATTGATGGTGTCGCCCGCCACATTGATCAAAACGGGTTTAGAGGTCTCGTTCGCTGCGAAATTGATGACGCCGGATGGAAAAGCGCCGCCCGTGAAATCATTGGGGCTCGCAACCTGGCTCGTCGTTCCGGCGACGGCGAATCGAACGGAGGCTGCAGCAGTGGCCGGCCCGCTGCGCGCCACCGTGAATCTGAAGGACGTCGAGCCAGAATTGCCTTCCGCGGCGGAAGTTGTGACGGCGGCGATCGAAACCGTCGGCGCAGTCGTCCCGGGGGCTGGGGGCGTTCCAGGCGGCGGCGCTGGTTGTCCGCCAGTGACCGAAAGCTTGACGGTCTTGACGCCAGAGCCTCCAGGTCCGGTACAGACAAGCTGATAGTCGCCGGAGTGCTTGGCCGGGAATGTTTCCTGGCCAATAACCGCCTTGATGCCGGACCATCCTCCTGAAGCGACGCACTCCCCCGCAGTGGAAGCGCGAACGCCATCAACAGTCCAGGTAAGCGTCACGGACTCGCCGAGCGCATAGCTCGCCTTGCTTGCCGCGAGATTGACGACGGGTTTCGGCGCGACGCCGTCCGGCGTGACGAAAACGGTGCGTGAAATCCAGTCATCCTGACCGGTGTCAGAACAAATGAGATCGAACTGCGTCGTCTCCGTAATGACAATAGTTTCCGTTCCGGCGGTTTGGGTCGGCGGCAGCGAACTCGCCCAGTTCCGCTTGCATGAACTTGCAGTCGCAGCGTAGTTCAGCGTCACGGCGCCGCCGGGCCGCACCGCCAGCGGCGTCGCTGTGAATGAAGCGATTTCCAGATCCGCGCCGGGCGCGATCGAAAAGCCGCAGGTCGGGTTCGGATCATTGCCCGCGCCGCGCCCGACCTGTGAGCCGGCGAGATCTCCTGCGAGTTCGTTCAGGTATTCTTCGAGGTTTGTATAACCGTCGCCGTTCCTGTCGGCGTTGCGATCGGCGCTGTTTGCCGGCGAAAGCCCGCGCGCCGACTCCCAGGCGTCCGCCATGCCGTCCGCGTCGGCGTCGGCGGGCGCAGCGGCGCTTGCGAGGATCGGCCAGCCGCCGCGCTGGCCTGGATCGTCGATGATGCCGCCGGTGCAGTTCCTGACTTCATTGGCGACGCGCGCATCAGCCGCGTCGCGCGCCGGCTTCGTGGCGCCGGCGAAGCTCAAGACATCCTTATAGGCTTGCTGAGGACCCGAGATCGACGCTGGCGCAAGCGATAATGCTCCGTTTCCAACAGGAGATGCCTTGATGTAGGACCAGTCCTTCGGATCAACGACCAAACGCTGGTCCTGCGACGAACTCATCCGGTTCATGTCTAGGTTGTCGTTGACGTAAAGCCGGTGAGTGGCGATTCCGTCGTTTAGAAATATATTGACGGCGTTCCGATCCCGCCTTTTTAGCGTGTCCGGCCCGACAATGGCGACGCTTCCGATCCAGTTCACGTTGCTGGTGCCGTGGCGATTATAGATTTCGCCGAAATATTGCTGGGCGTTATAGACAACGTTGTTGACCCAATCGACCTGGCCGACCGTGCCGAGGTTCGGATTGCGCCGCTGCGAATGCGCAATCAGGTTGTGGTGAAACGAAATGTCCTGCGCGCCGTAGCCGAGATAGGTCGAGCGGCTGTGGTTGCTCGCCGAGTGGGTGGAATTGCGCAACGACTCATAGATCATCGACCATTGAATAGTGATGTTGCGTGAATTAGCGACGGCGCCGCCGGCGCTTGATCCGCCGTTGCCGACGATATTGAAGGTTTCGTCCGTACCCCACGAAAATGAAGAGTGATCGACGATGATATTCTCGCCGTCAATCAGAATGGCGTCGACGTTGTCGGAAGTCTGCGTTGAGGCGCCGGGGCGGATGCGGATGTGACGGATGACGACATGATCGGCCTGAATGTCGAGCGGAGAGTTGAGATTTGAGGTTCCGCGATTGGTCAGAACGATCCCGCCGCCCGGCGCCGTCTGTCCGGCGATCGTCAGATAGCCGTTGCGCACCCGAATGCGCGACTGCGTGCGGATCTCTCCCGACACCGAGAAAACGCAGGTTCGCGGACCGACCGCTTCAGCGCAGGCGCGGAGCGAACCGACGCCTGAATCATTCAAATTGGAGACAACGAAAACCGCGCCGCCGCGGCCCCCTTGCGAAAATCGCCCAAAACCTTCGGCGGTCGGAAACGCGAGCTGCTGGGCGGCGGCGTCAGTAGCGAGAACTGCGGTGAGGCCAGCGCAGAGAAGCGTCGCGGCTAGAGGACGATGAAGCGGCATACTGAAACCCTTACAAGTCAGCGGCGGGGGGAGGGGGCCGTCGAAGCGCGTTTCAGCCAAAATGGCGGTTCGGCGGCGGAAAATTGATTCAAATGACCGACAAATTCTCGGGGGAACTCCTTGGCGCCTTACTCGTCTTTGTGCGGATCGAACGACCCTATTTAAAAGCTTGCGGTCGAGGCCTTTCTATCGTCTTAAAAAGCGCCGCCGCCTTCAGCGACAGCCGCCGCATTGCAATTAAGAATTGGCAAGGCGGAAATTCCAATCAGCTTTCGAAAAATACGCGCGTTCTCTCTCCTGTCAGGTGAATAATGAGAAACGTCTTGACGTGGAGCAGACTCTGCTTGGGCGGCGCTCTTGTCGGCGCCAGCATGACAAAATTGAAAGCATGCGTGGAGCAGCGCGCCGCAAACGACCGCGCCGGGGTTTGTTCGCAATTTTAACTTGTTGATTTTAGGGAGTAAGGCGGACTACTCAACTTCGGCGTTCGTGACTTTTGGTGGACTATGCGGAGCGTCTTGATCTTGTCGGCCGGGCGGCGGGTTTCGCTCGTTAAGGGCTTTCAGGAAGCCGCAGGGCCGCGGGGGATCGCCGTTCTGGCGGCCGACGCCGCGCCGGGGCTCAGCGCCGCGGCGCAGATCGCCGATCGCGCTTTCGGCCTTCCGCGCCTGTCGGCGCCCGATTACGCCGATGCGCTGTTCGCGCTCTGCCGGCGCGAGGGCGTGCGTCTCGTCGTGCCGACGATCGACACGGAGCTGCCGGCGCTGTCGCGCCTTCGCGCGCGTTTTGAGGCCGCGGGCGTGACGCTGCTTGCATGCGAGGAAGCGCTGATCGCCGCCTTCGGCGACAAGCGCCAGACGGCCGCATTCTTCGCAGAGCGCGGGCTTGAGACCGCGGCGCTCTATCCGCGCGACGCCATTAGGTACCCGGTCTTCGTGAAGCCCTTTGACGGCTCGCTCAGCGCCGGCGCGATGCTGGTGCGCGCGCCCGCCGACATGACGCCGGCGATCCTCGACAATCCGCGCAACATCTTCTGCGAATATATCGACCACGCCGAGCATGCTGAATTCACCTGCGATCTCTATTACGATCGCGGCGGCCAGCTGCGCTGCGCGGTGCCGCGCCAGCGCATCGAAGTGCGCGGCGGCGAGGTTTCAAAGGGGCGGACCGCAAAGGGCGAGGTTGAGGACATCTTCTTCGACAAGCTTGCGCGGATCGACGGCGCGCGGGGGGCGCTGACGGTCCAGCTGTTCCGCAACAACAAGACCGGGCGCCTTGTCTTCAACGAGGTCAATGCGCGCTTCGGCGGCGGCTATCCGCTCGCCCGTCACGCCGGCGCTGATTTTCAGGCGTGGCTGATCGAGGAATATTTCTTCGGCGCGCCGCCGCCGGTGCGCCGCGACTGGAAGGCGGGCGTCTTGATGCTGCGCTATGACGCTGAAGTCATCCTCGGCGCTTGAGCATGGAACCGCTCGGCTTCGTCTTCGATCTCGACGATACGCTTTATCCCGAACGCGACTATGTGCGCTCCTGCTTTCGCTGGATCGCCCCTCATCTCGGCGGCGCGGACGTTTTCGACGATCTCTGGCGGCGGTTTGAATCCGGCGAACCCGATCCGATCGGCGCCGTCGCCGCCGCGCGCGGCGTTGATGAACGGACCAGGGCCGCGCTTGTCGATGGGATGCGCGCGCATGCGCCGGCGATCGGGCTCGATGACGGCGCGGCGGCGCTGATCGGCGCGCTGCGGCGGGCGGGGCGGCGTTTTTCGATCGTCACGAACGGCCGCAGCCGGACGCAGCGGGCCAAAATCGCGGCGCTGGGGCTCGAAGACGCCGCGGCGATCGTCATCTCGGCGGAGTTTGGCGCGGCCAAGCCGGACGCCGCGCTGTTCCGCGCCGCCGCGCGCGGCCACAGGGCGGCGCGCCACCTGTTCGTGGGCGACAATCCGGCGGTTGATTTTGAAGGGCCCAACGCGCTCGGCTGGATGACGGCGATGCTCGTTCGCGGCGACGGCGTCCGGCGCGCGCCGTTCACGCCGCAAGCCTTGCAGCGCGCGCAGCGCACGATCCGCACGCTCGGCGAGCTTGTCGCGCTGATTTAACGTTCGACCTTGCGGACGAGCACGAAGGCCTCCGCCGCGGCGACGCCGATCTGCGATCCGCGCAGCTGCGCCAGCGCCGTCATCGCCTGGCGTGAGCGCGGCAAGGGCGCTTCCTGGCGCTGGCTGGCGTAGCAGTCGATCGCCGTCAGCTTGGCCTCAAGAAACGCCGAAATATCGACATGCCGGTTCGGTGAAAACGCCGGTTCGAGATAGGCGGGCCCAAGGTGCGTTTCCGACGGCGTCTCATAGCACCAGACTTCTTCAATCGCCCCGCCGAGCGGCAGATAGGCGCGCGCCTGCACCGTGAAGGCGTAGAAAAGCTCGCGGTGGTCGCGGTGCAGGTCGTAGGCAAAAGGCAGGTACAGCCGGTGGGGGCGCACGCGCTCGACAAGTTCGCGGGCGACAGCGTTGATCTTGTGCGTCGGCAGGCTGTCGAGCGTCACCGCCGGCAGATCGCGCAGATGGCGGTGCTTGACGCCGAGGCTGTCCATCGCCGCATCAAACTCGGCGCGCACGCGGTCGAAATCCGCCTTCGCGATGAACGGATGGGGCTCGCCCGCGCCGTAGCCTGTCATGAGGGCGACATGCACCTGCGCGCCCGCGCTGACATAGCGCGCGATCGTCCCGCCCATGCCGAGCGATTCATCGTCCGCATGCGGTGCAATGACAAGAATGCGAAGAGGGGAGGCGGATGCGGTCACGATGGGGTTCCGCCAAGGACGGCATGGGCGCGAACATCGCCCTTCGGGCATGTCCAGTCCGTCGCCAGAATTGCGCCAGCGCCGCAGGCGATGGCAAGCGCCGCGCCCTGTTTCTCGATCACCTGGCCCGGCTGGGCCGCATGGCGGCGCGCGTCGGGCCACGGCGCTGCGGCGTAGATCGTCAACCTTTCGCCGCCAAGATGGGTGAAGGCGCCGGGATAGGGCCGCGTCACCGCGCGAATGAGGCGCGCGACTTCTTCGGCGGGGGCGCGCCAGTCGATCAGGCCGTCCGCCTCCGTCCGGCGCGCGGCGTAGGTTGCGTAACGATCGTCCTGGGCCGCGCGCGGCGCGCGGCCGTCCGCGAGCGCGTCAAGGCTTCCTTCCAGCATCTCGTCAAGCGCGGCCATGTGGCGGGCGTAAAGCGTCGTTGCGGTTTCGTCCGGCGCGACATGCAGGAATTTCTGCGCCAGGATCGGCCCGGAATCAACGCCGTCATCGATCCAGAACAGCGTCGAGCCGGTGATCTTTTCTTCAAGAAGGATCGTCCACGGAATAACCGCCCGGCCGCGCAGGCGCGGCAGGGCGGCGGGATGATAGCCGATGACGTTGCCGCCGGCCGCCGCGCGAAACGCCGGCTTGCAGATCTGCGACCAGCCGATGACGAAGGCGTAATCGGCGCGCGCGGCGCGCACCGCCTCGATGACGTCGGGCGCGTTGGAATTCGCGGCGGCGATCAGCCGCGCGCCGCAGGCGTTCGCGTCGGGTTCAAGATCGACGAAGTCGGAATGGCGCCCCGCCAGCGCCGCCGGCAAGGTGACGACCGCGCTCACCGTCCAGCGCGGATTGCGCGCGAGCGCCTTCAGCGTCACCCGCGTGCTTTCGACCGCGCCGACGACAACCGCCTTCATTCTCCCGCCTCCGGCGCCGGTTTCAGTTTCTCGCCGAAGATAATGACGCCAATCGTCTTAACGATGATCTTAGCGTCGAGCCCAAGCGAGCGGTTGCGCACATACCAGAGATCGAGCGCGCCTTTGCGGGTGTCGCTTAACAAAGCGTTGCCGTTGACCTGCGCCCAGCCGGTAAGGCCCGGCCGCACGCTGAGGCGCTCGTCGCCCGGCGCCCCGAGATTGGGCGCTGACGTCATGAGCAGCGGGCGCGGGCCGACAAGCCCCATATGACCGCATAGAACGTTCCAGAGCTCCGGCAGTTCGTCGAGCCGTGACCGGCGCAAGAAACGCCCCAGCGGCGTCACGCGCTCTGCGTCGCTGAGCAGGCGCCCGTCAGCGTCGCGCGCGTCCGTCATGGTGCGGAACTTCACCATCCGGAACGGGCGCCGGTTGCGGCCGGCGCGCTCCTGAATGAAGAAGGCCGGCGCGCCCATCGTCATGCGGACGGCCGCGAACAGGAACGCCATGACGGGCGCTGCGGCGACAAGGCCCGCGCCCGCGGCGATGACGTCAATCGCCCGCCGCAGGGCGTCCGGCGCCGGCGCGCGCGCCGGCGCTGAACCGTCGAGCCCCATGGTCTTCAGAAGAATGGCGTTGACGATGCGCACGTCGAACATCGACAGCGCCCGCGCGCGCGAGGCCGCGCCCATCGACGCAATGAGAGCGGGATCGGCCAGAAACCGCTCCATCGCCGCCGCGAGAGCCTGGACGTCCTTCGGCGGCGTGAGGAAGCCGTTGACGCCAGGCGCGACCGTCTCCCGGCATCCGGGCATATCGGTCGTCACGATCGCGCGCCCGGTCGACATCGCCTCAAGGATCGATCGCGGCAAGCCCTCGCGGTGATAGGACGGCAGCACGAAAACGCTCGAAGCCGCAAGATAAGGCCGCACGTCGCCGGTTTCGCCAAGATAAGTGACGACGCCTTCCTGCTTCCAGGCATCGAGATCGCGCGCGTCGATGCTGGCGGGATTGGCGTCGAAGGGCCCGAGGATCTGAAAGCGCGCTTGCGGCCAGCGCGCCTTCAGGCGGCGGGCGGCCTCGACGAACTCATAATGGCCCTTGTCGCGCATCAGCCTTGCGACAATGAGAAAAACCGGCGCGCCGGTCGGCGGCGCCGAGGGCGGATAGTCCGCCGTATCGACGCCCGATCCCGGCACGCGCACCACGCGCTGATCGGTGAGGATGCCGCGGCGGCGCATTTCCGCTTCGTCGTCGGCGTTGAAAACAAAGACGGCGTCGGCGCGTTTGACCCCCGCGCGATAGAGCAGCGAGACGAGGCGGCGCAGCGCGGCGTTCGTGTTCTCCTCGCTGAAGGTGAAACCGAGGCCGCTTTGCATGGCGTAAAAGCGGGGCGCCCCGGCAAGACGCGCGGCGAGCCCGCCATAGATGATCGGCTTTTGCGTATAGGCGAGCACGATGTCCGGCCGCTCGCGCCGGAAAAGCGCGACGAGCGCGGCGAGCGTTTTCAGATCGCCTGCCGGATTGGTGGAAGCGCGCGCCATCGGGATGCGCTCAAAGCGGACGTTCATCGCCGCAAGGCGCGTCAGCGACTCCGCCTCTTCCTCCGGCGCGCAGGCGACGACCTCAGCGCCGGTCTTGACGAGGTCTTCGAGAAGCGACCGGCGAAAATTGAGGAGCGAGCGCGTCAGGCTGGCGATGACGAGAATCTTCATGCGCGCCCGCCTGCGCAGACCGATGCGATAAGATCGGCATACTGCGCGCGCACGGCGCCGAGCGCGTAATGCCGGGCGACGCGCTCCCGCGCCGCCGCGCCGAGTTCCTTGCGGCGCTCCGGCGGCAGCCGCAGGAGGCGGAGAAGCGCTTCGGCCAAGGCGCTTGCATCGCCCGGCGGGGCGACCGCGCCGGTGTCGCCGATAATGGCGGCGCTGTCGCCGACATCGGTCGCCGCGCACGGAACGCCTGCCGCCATCGCCTCGCCGATCACATTCGGGAAAGCCTCGCCCCAGCGCGAGGAGAGCGCGAATACATCAACGCCCGGCAGCCAGGCTTCGAGGTCCGTGCGATGATCGGCAAGCGTGACGCTGCCGGCCGGCAGCGTCGCGATGAGATCGCGGATCGAGGCCGGCGGGGCCTCCATCCCGTCGCCGACGAGAAGAAGTCTTGCGCGCACGCCGCGACCAAGCACCATCCGGAACGCGGTGATCAGCGTTTCCTGCGACTTCATCGGGTGAAGGCGCGCGACCATCGCGATCACCGGATCATCGCCCTCAATGGCGAAAGTCGCGGCGAGGCGCGCGCGGGCCGCCGGGTCGGGGCGGAATTTCTCCATGTCAAAGCCGTTCGGGATGACATGCGCGCGCTCGTCATTGAAGCCGAGCGCCGCATATTGCCGCCGGGCGACATGCGAATTGTAGACGATCGCCGACGGAATGGATGAGAGCCGCGCGCTGAGCTGCAAAATCGCGCGCGTCTGGAACGGCTCGTGGCTGATGTCGGTGATCGAATGCCGGACGTTCCACAGGAGCGGCGGCGCGTCCTTAAGGCCGAAGCGCGCGAGCGTCGCGGCGAGATAGGCATGATGCATCCAGCCGAAAATCGCGTCCGGCCGCTGCTCGGCGATCATCCGCCGCAGTCTCCTCAGCGCGGCGAGCGAGGGAACGCCGCGCGCCATGCGGAGCGACTTCACGTCATAGCCGAGCGATTGCAGCCGCTGTCCGGTCAGGCCGAGATCCAGCATCGACACGATGTCGATGTCGGCGGGGGCAAGGCCGGTCGCGACTTTTTTCAGCATGCGCTCGGCGCCGCCGACATTGAGCGCGGTGATGACATGCATGGCGC
>FSSH01000932.1_pt1 | contig 12710 bp, 17 predicted proteins | sample 1166101 | NCBI WGS metagenome assembly FSSH01 (sample SAMEA32972668, study PRJEB13176) | freshwater metagenome | biome: Drinking water system; feature: Biomass in drinking water that filtered by 0.45 um membrane; material: drinking water | place: USA | collected 2012-12-20 | depth 0 m | reverse complement strand
CCTTGTGGCAGGGCAAGCGCAATGGCCGGCAGGATCAGTGCCCTGAGCGCTCCCCACCCGGCCTCCCAGCCGGGAAAACCACCAGATGGCAACAGTCCAAGCCCGACGGCGAATGTCAGAATAAGCAGCAGGCCCAGCCAGAAATTGGGAATGGCAAGACCGATCTCGCCAAACGCAGTCACCACCACGTAGAACCTTGGCCGCCAGGCCGCCAGCAGGGCAAGTCCCAGGCCCCATGACAGCGACAGCCCCATCGCCAGACAGGCAAGCGGCACGCTGACCGCAAGGCGCTCGCCGATCAAACCCGCGACCGCCACCCGGTAGGTCGTGGAGATACCGAAATCGCCATGGGCAAGCGCGCCGATCCACGCCATGAAGCGCCATGGCGCCGGCTGGTCGAAGCCATGCTCGCTCCTGAGCGCGGCGAGCGCGTCAGGTGTCGCGTTGAGGCCAAGCACGACGGCGGCCGGATCGCCAGGCAGGACATCGATGGCCACAAAAATCACTGCAGCAGCGGCAAGGAGGCTTGCCGCGAGCCCCGCAAGACGCACAAGCCCGCTGCGCAGACGCGCCGTGAGGCCGTCTATTTCCACGACAGCTCGGCCAGCGGATTGGCTGGCAGGGGCCAGTTGGTCCACATGCCGGTGAGAGGGGCCTTGGTCACGGTGACCTTGGGCAGCAGAAACAGGAAGACGTTGACCGCATCATCCGCCAGCCGCTTCTGCGCGCGCCCATAGGCAGCATTGCGCGCCTCATCGCTGGTGGCGGTTTCAGCATCGTTCAATGCCGCGTTGAAGGCCGGCGAACGATACTGGAAATAATAGTCAGGGCGCGCATAGATGTTGATGTCGAGCGGCTCGGTGTGGGCAATCAGCGTCAGATCGTAATCCTTGCCACGAAAGACCCGTTCCAGCCATTGCGGAAATTCCAGCGGCTCGATGGTGATCTTGACGCCGATCTGCTGCAGCATGGCGGCGATGATCTCGCCCGAGCGCCGTGCATAGGCCGGCGGCGGGAGTTTCAATGTCGCCGAAAACCCGTTGGGAAACCCGGCCTGCGCCAGCATCGCCTTCGCCTTCATCGGATCGTAGGCGTTGGTGGCGGTCAAATCGACATAGGCCGGATGGCTGGGCGAGAAATGGCTGCCGATGGGAATGCCAAGGCCCGACATGGCACCCTCGATCACCTGCTGGCGATCAATCGCCATGGCGATGGCGCGGCGCACGCGGACATCGTCGAAAGGCGCCTTGCCATTGTTCATCGCCAGGATTGTCTTGCCTTCGGTGTAGCCGGTCGTGACCGCCAGACGAGGATCGCGCTTGAGGGCGGGAATGGCCTCAGGCGCGGCGAGATTGCTCAGCGCGTCACAATCTCCCGCCTTGATGGCGGCAACCTGAACGGCTGGATCGGAGATGAAGCGGAAAATGGCTTTGGCGAATGTCGGTTTCGCGCCCCACCACCTGTCGTTGACGACCAGTTCCACCCGCTCGCCGCGAACCCAGCGGGAGAATTTGTAAGGACCTGTGCCGACCGGGACGGTGGCGTTTTCCGCCGCGCTTCCCTTGGCCACCATCACCGCATCACCCCAGGCGAGCCCATAAAGGAAATTTGCGGTTGGTCGCGACAGGACAATACGGGCGGAGAGAGGATCGGGCGTATCAACGCGCAAGATGGGATCAAATATCCATTTTTGCGCATTGCGGCTTTCCGGCCGCTTGGCCCGCTCGACCGAATAGGCGACGTTGAACGACGTAAAGGGCGTGCCGTCATGGAAGCTCACGCCCGATCTCAATTTGAAGTCATAGACCAACCCATCGGCTGATACCTTCCAGCTCTCAGCCAGACCAGGCTGCAGCCTGCCGTCACGATCAATCGCCACCAGGGTTTCGAAGATGTTGCCGTAGGTCAGCTCGCGGATCGCCTGGGCTGGTCCGCGTGTCGGGTCAAGCAATGGCGGCTCAAGTGGCATGCACAGCGTCACCTGCTCGGGCACCTGCGCGGCAAGCGGGGTGGAAAAAGCGCAGGCCAGCATGATCGCCCGCAGGCCGTTATGAACACGCATGACTGTCTCCCGGCTCTTTCGCCCTTACTCGCCCGCTGCCCCCAGCAGCGTCAAGCAGCTTGCCGCCATCACCTTGGCGCTGGCGACCATATCATCAATGCCGACCCATTCATCGGGCTGATGCGCCAGATCGAGATAACCCGGACCATAGGCGACACAGCCCTTGACCGCTCCAAAGCGTGTGACGTGCTTCTGGTCATAGGTTCCAGGAGAAGCGATATGGCGCGGCGCCCTGTCAAACACCTGATGGATGAAATGACCAAGCGTTGTCACAACGGCTGCCCGTGGATCGGTCATGGTTGGTGGAAAATGCATGATATCGCGCAGCTCATAGCCAAGGCCGGGTGTTTCATTGCAGGTTTCATCAAGTAGCGCGATAATTTCAGCCCTCACCTCGCCGAGGTCTTCCTCGATCAGATAACGCCGGTCGAGCACAAGCCGGCACGAATCAGCCACCACCGGCGCAGGATTGGCGCCGTGCGGTTCGCCCTGTCCGCCATGGATGGAATTGAAGTTAAGTGTGGCCGCGCGCGCGCCCGGCGGCTCGCACGGCATGGCGGTCAGGCGATGGGCGAGGCGCGGATAGAGCTTGTCCTCGACGCGGCCAAGAAACTGTCCCATGCCGCGAATGGCGCTGAGGCCGAGAAAAGGCATCGAGCCATGCCCGATGCGACCGCGCATGTCGATTTCAGCCCACCACACGCCGCGGTGACCCAGGCACACGCAGTCCGGGTTGAGCGGCTCGGGGATGATCACATGGTCAACGCGATCGGCGGCGAAATAGCCGTTGCGTGCCAGATAACCGACGCCGCCATACCCTCCCGATTCCTCGTCGACAGTTGCCGAAATCTCTATGGCGCCGCTGTAGGCGGCATTTTCAGCGATGATCGCCTCGATCGCCACCATTGCTGCGGCAAGTCCGCCTTTCATGTCGCAGGCGCCGCGCCCGTAAACGCGCCCATCCTTCACCGCGCCGGCAAACGGGTCAACCGTCCAGCCATAACCTGCCTCGACGACGTCGATATGACCGTTGAAATGAACCGTCGGCCCGGGAGTGGCGCCTTCACGACGGGCCAGCAGATTGAGCCGGGGATAGGCGTCGCTGTCGCCGGGCGTGCCATGAGCGCGGATATAATCAAGCGAAAAGCCGAGTTTTTTCAGCCGCGCGCCGATAAAATGCAGGCAGGGCTCATAGGCGTCCCCGGGCGGATTGATGGTGGGAAAGCGGATAAGCTCCTGCGTCAGCGCTACGAGGTCGGATCGCAAGCCCTCGATGCGCGCAAACAGCCGCTCATGCCGCGTTTTGTCCATCGACCGCTGCGTCGTGGCCCCCCCGTTCATGTCAGCAAACGGCTGACCATGCGAGCCGTGTAATCCACCATCGGCACGATACGCGCATAATTGAGCCGGGTTGGTCCGATGACGCCGATGACACCGACGATGTTGCGCTTGCTGTCGCGAAAGGGAGCGGTGACCAGCGAGGAGCCCGACAGGGAGAATAATTTGTTCTCTGAGCCGATGAAAATGCGCACCCCGTCCGCCTGTTCGGTGGCGCTCAGCAATTGGACAATGTCCTTCTTGCGCTCAAGATCCTCAAACAGCAGGCGCACGCGCTCCAGCTCTTCGACCGCCTTGAGGTTTTCCAGCAGATTGGCATGGCCATGAACGATGAGAAGGGGCGCCTGCCCTTCCTGCGGTTCGGTCAGGCTGGCAAGACCGGCCTCCACCACCTTCTTCGTCAGCTCATCGACTTCACGCTGGCGCAATTCCTGCAGGGATTCCAGATCATGGCGCACCTCATCGAGGCTTCGCCCGCGAATATGGGCATTGAGCCAGTTGGTGGCCTCGATCAACGCCGAGGCAGGCAGTCCCGTCGGTATCGCCACCACGCGGTTTTCAACCGATCCATCATCGCTCACCAGCACCACCAGCGCCTTATCGGCTTCCAGACGGACGAATTCGACATGACGGAACCGCGGATTGGTCTTCGACGTCACCACCAGGCCGGCGCCACGCGTGAGGCCCGACAGCATCGAGGTCGCATCCGACAGAACACCTTCGAGGTTCTTGCTCGCCCCGGAGGTCTTGACCTGTGTCTCGATGCGCTCGCGCTCCTCGGGTCCAAGCTCGCCAAACTGCAGGATGCCATCGACGAACAAGCGCAAGCCGAGATCGGTGGGCAAACGCCCTGCCGATGTATGCGGAGCGTAGATGAGGCCGAGCGCTTCCAGGTCCGACATGACGTTGCGCACGGATGCTGCCGACAATGTGATCGCCAGGCTGCGCGAAACATTGCGCGATCCCACCGGATCACCCGTCGCCAGATAATCTTCCACCACGCGGCGGAAGATTTCCCGCGCCCGCTCATCAAGGCGCGAAAGTTCAGCTATTGCTGGTGTCTTGACGATATCGGACGCCATGTCTGCCTGTCTGGCCTTCCCGTCGATGAAAGTATGGAGCGACGCCAAGTGTGGGCTCTTCCGCCATGAGTATCAAGCCGCGCTTGTTGTTGGTTGATGTCCAGTCTACACCGCAGCGATCATCACTGAAAGGATACGCCATGCGCCCGTCAAAACGCGCCCGCGATGAAATGCGCCTGGTCAGCCTGACGCGCGGCGTCGTTAAATATGCTGAAGGCTCGTGCCTTACCAAATTTGGTGACACGCATGTGCTGGTGACGGCCTCGCTGGAAGAGCGCGTTCCAGGCTGGCTCAAGGGGCGTGGCGGCGGCTGGGTCACGGCCGAATATGGCATGCTGCCGCGGGCAACGGCGGAACGCAACCGGCGCGAGGCGACCCAGGGCAAACAGGGTGGCCGCACCCTTGAAATCCAGCGCCTTGTTGGCCGCGCCATGCGCACCGTGGTTGATCTGCAAGTGCTGGGCGAGCGCCAGATTCTCATTGATTGCGACGTTCTGCAGGCTGATGGCGGCACCCGGACAGCGGCCATCACCGGGGCCTATGTGGCGCTGCGCGAATGCTTCGACTGGATGAAGGCGCGCAAGATGCTGCAGGCTGATCCGCTGCGCGATCAGGTGGCGGCGGTGTCCTGCGGCATTGTTGCTGGCGCGGCGGTGCTTGATCTTGATTATGCGGAGGATTCAACCGCTCATACCGACGCCAATTTCGTGTTGACGGGCAGCGGTGGCATCATCGAAATTCAGGGCACGGCCGAGCGCGAGCCCTTCAGCGAGGCCGAGTTGATGGAACTTCTGCGCCTTGCCCGCCATGGCTGCACCGACCTCTTGCGTCTCCAGCGCGAGGCGTTTGCGTGAGCCGGCGTCTGGCATCAGGGGCTACGCTGATCATTGCGACGCATAATGCCGGCAAACTTGCCGAGATGGCGGAATTGCTTGCTCCTTTCGGCATCCTCACCCGTTCAGCCGGCGCCCTGCAATTGCCGGTGCCGGCAGAAACCGGCCATACCTTTGCCGAGAATGCCGGCATCAAGGCGCATGCGGCGGCGTCGGTTGCCGGCCTGCCGGCGCTTGCCGATGATTCGGGGCTGTGTGTCGAGGCGCTCGACGGCGCACCTGGTCTTTTTTCAGCCGATTGGGCGGGCCCCGACAAGAATTTCGCGACGGCCATTGCCCGCGTCGAATATGAGTTGCAGCGGCGCAACGCGCGTAATCTGCGCGCCCATTTCGTCTCCGCGCTGGTGCTGGCCTGGCCGGATGGCAGCGAGGCATTGTTCGAGGGCCGTGTTCACGGAACGCTGGTCTTTCCGCCACGCGGCGCGCTTGGTTTTGGCTATGATCCGATATTCCAGCCCGATGAGGACAACCGCACCTTTGGTGAAATGACCTCACTCGAGAAGCACGGGCTGGAGGTGGCCCTGTCGCACCGCGCGCGCGCCTTCCGGCTTTTGGCCGCTGCCTGTCTGCACCAGCCCGAGGCAGTTTGAATTAGGCGGCGAAGCAGTTTAGGGCTTGACGCCATGAGCGCTGCTGATCCTGGCTTCGGTGTCTACGTCCATTGGCCGTTTTGCGCTGCCAAATGCCCGTATTGCGATTTCAACAGCCATGTCCGTCATCGCGCCATCGACCAGCCGCGCTACGCTAGGGCGCTCGCCAGCGATATCGCCGCCATGGCAGCCCTTGCGCCTGGCAGGGTCGTCACCTCGATCTTCCTGGGTGGCGGCACCCCATCGCTGATGGAGCCGGCAACGGTTGGTGCCATCCTTGAGGCTGTCGCTGCCCATTGGGCGGTTGATGGAAATGCCGAGATCACGCTTGAGGCCAATCCCTCATCGGTCGAGGCGGAGCGCTTTCGCGGCTATCGCGCGGCTGGCGTCAATCGTCTCTCACTTGGGGTGCAATCACTGGATGACAAAGCCCTGCAACGTCTTGGGCGCCTTCACAATGCGGCGCAGGCCATTGCAGCACTTGAGACCGCGCAGAGCGTTTTCAATCGCGTGTCGTGTGATCTGATCTACGCCCGGCCCGAACAGACGGTGAGTGAATGGCGGGGCGAGCTGGCGCGCGCGCTGAAAATCGCAGGCGAGCATATTTCGCTCTATCAGCTCACCATTGAACCGGAGACGCCGTTTGCCGATCTCCATGAGCGCGGTCAGATCAAAATCCCGCTGGGCGATGAGGCCCGTGCCTTTTATCAGGCAACGCAGGAGCTGACCGAAACGGCGGGTCTGCCAGCCTATGAAATTTCAAATCACGCCCGACCCGGCGCCGAATCACGGCACAATCTGCTGTACTGGCGTTATGGGGATTATGCCGGCATCGGCCCCGGCGCCCATGCCCGCCTGCCACTGGCAGGCACAGAGGAACGCGCCGTCTACGTCGGCGAGCGCCAGCCGGAAACCTGGCTCAGCAAGGTCGAAACGGCCGGGCAGGGCTTCAGCGAATATGAGCGTCTCGATGGCGAGGCGCAGGCCGATGAAATGCTGCTGATGGGCCTCAGGCTGCGCGAGGGCATCGACCCGGCCCGCTACGAGCGCCTGGGCGGGCGGGCGCTCGACCCCGCCCGCATTGCCGGGCTGGTGGGACAAGGTCTGCTGCAGCGCGCCGATGACGGCAGGCTGATGGCAAGCGAGGACGGATTCATCGTCCTCGATGCCCTCATCGCCGATCTCGCTGTGTAGAGCACATGGCGGTTTCGTGTAAACGCAATCTGCCCTTAGGCCTTGAACCGCGCGGCCACGACATCCCAGTTGATGAGCGTGTCCAGGACGGCCTTCACGTGATCGGCGCGCCGGTTCTGGAAATCGAGGTAATAGGCGTGCTCCCACACATCGATGCCAAGAAGAGGTGTCATGCCGCGTCCGACCGGATTATTGCCGCCCGGCGTCGTGGTGATCGCCAGTTTGCCATCGCCATTTTGAACCAGCCACGCCCATCCTGAACCGAAGACGGTATTGCCGGCGGCGATCAGCGCTTCCTTCGTCTTGGCTAGACCTTCGAGATCGCTGTCAATTTTCGCTGCCAGCGCGCCGGCGGGTGCCCTGGCGCCGCCCGGCTTGAACTGGTCCCAATAGAGTTCGTGATTGTAGCATTGGCCTGCCTGGTTGAGGATCGCCTGGTCGGCTGGAATGGTCGACGCCTTCTTCACCACATCGATGAGCGACATGTCGTTATAGTCCTTGCCCTGGGCAAGGCGATTGAGGTTGGCGTAATAGGCGGCGTGATGCTTGCCGTAATGAAGCTGCACCGTCTGCTGCCCGATCGCAGGGCTCAGCGCCGTGTCACTATAGGGTAGCGGTGGCTGGATGAATTTAGGCGTGCCTTGTGCCCGCACGAGACGCGGCATGGCAAGAGTGGCGGCGCTGGCCGCAAAAACGGCCAGCATGGCGCGGCGATGAATGGTCATTGGAACGTCTCCCGGGAAAAAGCTTATGTTTGGTGACCGACTGGTGTCGATTTGGCGCCAGATCGCGCAAATCCTATTGCGCGACAGTCAAGCCTAGCCGATCTATTGATCCAGCGGAACGACGCAGGCGCAGGTATGGGTGAGGCACGATGAAGCAAGGGGCAGGCGGGAAGGGTGCCTTCCTTGATCGCGACGGCGTCCTCAATATCGATCACGGCTATGTCAGCCGGACGGAGGATTTCGTCTGGGTTGAGGGCGCGGTGGCGGCCCTTCGCCGGCTCAAACAGGCAGGCTATGTCGTCATCGTCGTCACCAACCAGTCAGGGATTGGCCGGGGCTATTACAGCGAGGCGGATATGAACGCGCTGCACGCATTCATGAACGCCGAGCTTGCGCGTGCCGGCGCCGGGATTGATGCCTTCTATCATTGCCCGTTTCATCCCGAGGCCGAGATCGCCGCCTGGCGCGCCGCCGATCACCCGGACCGCAAGCCCAATCCCGGCATGATCCTGCGCGGATTGGCTGATTTTTCACTCGATCCGCGGAAATGCTTCCTCATCGGCGATCGCGATAGCGATATCGAGGCAGCGCAGCGCGCCGGGATTGCCGCCCGTCAATTCGCCGGCGGCAATCTCGATGATGTCGTCGCAACGATCCTGTCAGATCAGCCTTCCTGAAGGCCTCAGGCCGCCGCACCGGTGCCGATCGGGCAGGAAACGCCAGTGCCGCCGAGGCCGCAATAACCCTGCGGATTCTTGGCGAGATATTGCTGATGATATTCTTCGGCGAAATAGAATGTCGGCGCCGCGCCGAGTTCGGTGGTGATCGGACCATAACGCTTGGCCGCAAGAGCGGCCTCGAAAGCCCGCTTGCTGCTCTCGACAGCCTCGCGTTGCGCCGGCGTCGTCCAGTAGAGCGCCGAGCGATACTGCGTCCCCATATCATTGCCCTGACGCATGCCCTGCGTCGGGTCATGATTTTCCCAGAAGCATTTCAGCAGGGCCTCGAAGCTGATTTTCGACGGGTCATAGACTACCAGGACGGCCTCCGTATGCCCCGTCTGCCCCGAACACGCCTCGTGATAGGTGGGGTTTGGCGTCGAACCGCCCGCATAGCCAACAGCGGTGACATAGACGCCCTCGCCAAGCTGCCAGAATTTGCGCTCGGCCCCCCAGAAGCAGCCCATGGCGAAAATCACGGTCTCGCACCCCTCAGGATAAGGTCCTTTCAGCGGGTGACCATTGACAAAATGACGCTCGGCGGTGGCCAGAGCCGCCGCACGCCCGGGCAGAGCTTCAGAAGCGGTGGGAATCGACACTTTTTTGCGCAGGCTGAACATCGAACTCTCCAAAGTTTGCGACGGGAGGGGGGTTTCAGAACGGATAATGATCGGACAACGCGGCGCCGGCTGCAACCGGCCTATTCGAGAACATCGCGGCGCGGGCGCCCGATCCGCAGGAAAAGAAGGGCAAAAATCGCCAGGACCATGACGGTTGGCATCCTCAGGATTGTCGTCATGGCGGGGTTCCACAGCAGAGGATGGACATTTTTTTCCATCACCACCTGGAGCGCTGTCAAGGAACCGGCATGGATCTGGAACCAGGTTTTGGCAAGCGACGTCCACACCAGCGCGCTTGTTGCAATCGTCCGCGTCCCGTCGATGACCAGGGCGACAATTGCCGCTGCCAACAGCCAGAAACCGATAAAGCGAAACGTTCCGGCGATCATGTGGCGGCGTCTGATGTTCCGGTGAGTGTCAGGACAAGGCCAAGCGCCCGGCGGGTAAACGCCAATTCACCATGGCGGCGGCTCACGCGCAAGCCACGATCGGGTGAGCCCGTCCGGCGACACCTGAGCGGCACCGCGCCTTGCATTAATCTCCGGCCTCTTTGATCGCCGTTTGATTTTTCCGCGCCGCCGGCCTAACAACGCCAGCTTGCGGAGAGGTGGCCGAGTGGTTGAAGGCGCACGCCTGGAAAGTGTGTGTACGGGAAACCGTACCGCGGGTTCGAATCCCGCTCTCTCCGCCATTACTCAGAATTTCGCATAACTGCGATCTGTCGCGTAGCAATGCGGCAAAAAATCGCTATCCCAAACAGGTCCGGAGGACGGTGATGGACGCCATCAGAATGGCGACACCAGACTCACGGTTGGGAAGTACGTTCGGTAGCGCGACGCATCTCGTGTCAAAAGTGTCATGCCCGAGACCGCAGCATGGGCACCGATGAAGAAGTCCGGAAGCACGCCCGTGCGACGGCCACCGTGTCGACGGTAGGTGTGAAAGGCCTTGCCCGCCAGGAATAGCGCTTCACGGGGGATTTCTACCCAGCCTATATCCACGTCGGTGAGTCGCCGCTCGACATCCTCGATGCGCTCGTAGCCGACAGAGAATTCGCAATAGATCACGCCGTTGACAACGACCGGGCCAATCGTTGACGCCGCGTCCAGGCTTTCTATCGACCAACTCGCCCAGGTCGGATCGTTCGTCGCAATATCGAGCAGTACATTGGTGTCCACCAGGATCAAGTGGATTCACCCCGCGTAAGAGCCATGATCTCGTTGGTGCTAAGGCGCGTGGTTGCGGTCCCCCGCAGGCGCTCGAACCGGCTCGGCGGCGTCTGCGTCGCGTCCTCCGCCTGGATGAAGGCGCGACCGTCCTTGTCGACCCTGAACGAGACCTTCGTCCCGGTCTTGATCCCGAGCCGATCCCGGATGGGCTTGGGTATGGTGACCTGTCCCTTGCTGGTGACCGTGGCGGGCATGGCGATCCTCGTAATACTTCGTCGAAGTGCGGTATTACATAACATGGTGACCATGGCAAAGCCAAGGCCGACCATCGTCAGCTACCCTTGGATTCACTTAGGGTCCAGACCCATTCATGCCGTTGCGTTGAAATGAATAGGTCTGGACCCTAGTTTCGCAGCTCTTCGCGGTCTCGCGCAGCAGCCTGAACAGAGCGTCCGCATCCGGTATCCTAATCCTCTGCCATTTTGCATTCCCTGCTCTGCACCACCTCAGGCGCGTTCAAACGGTTCGGCAGAGCCGCGCGTGGAGAAAGCGCCCGCTTACACCCTCTCGAGGGTGATCGGCTCGTCCTGCTCCAGCTCGGAAATCTGCCGTTCACAGGCAGCGATGACGGAGGACGTGGATGACACCACGATCTGGTCAAGTATCCGCTTGAACGGCTGCTTGGTCCTGCGGGGATCATTGCGCAGGGTCTTGACGATCGCGTCGATGCGGCTGGCGCGCTCCTCTCGCGGCACGCCTTAACTCAGCTTTTGGGTTCCCGACAATGTCCCTTTCACATCGACGGCTCGGCTCAAGTTGACCCTCGCCGACAACTCCGCGGCCGTTTCCACACGTTCGCTGTAGCGATCGGTCAGGTGATCCGAGACATCGCGTGTGAGAAGCGTGAATTTGACCAGTTCCTCCATCACATCGACGACGCGATCGTAATAGGCGGATGGTTTCATGCGTCCGGCGTCGTCAAATTCTTGGAAGGCTTTGGCGACGGATGACTGGTTGGGGATGGTCACCATGCGCATCCAGCGGCCGAGAACGCGCATCTGATTGAGCGCGTTAAAGGACTGTGAGCCGCCGCTGACCTGCATGAGCGCGAGCGTCTTGCCTTGTGTCGGCCTTGTCGCGCCAGAGTTAAGGGGTATCCAGTCGATCTGCGCTTTCAGGATTGCGCTCATCGCGCCGTGGCGCTCGGGCGACGTCCAAACCTGGCCTTCCGACCAGGCCACCAGTTCCAGGAGTTCTTGCACTCGCGGGTGATCGTCAGGCGCATCATCGGGCAACGGAAGTCCGCTCGGATTAAAGAGGCGCGGTTCGGCTCCGAGGTGCTGAAGAAGGCGCGCGGCCTCTTGCGTCAGGAGGCGGCTGTAAGATCGCGACCTTACAGAGCCGTAGAGTAGCAAAATGCGAGGTTTATGCAATGATTGAAGCGGTTTTCGCAGTGCGCTTGTATCGGGCGCTGGCAATGCCTCGCTGCGAATGTTGGGCAGGGTAAGTTCGAGCTCAGACAACAGTTTCGCCTTTCTGGTCTGTGACGATCTCGCCGTCTTCTTTCGTGAACACTCCGATGTCTGGATTGGGCAGAATGTCGAGCACCGCTTCGGACGGCCTGCAAAGCTTTGCTCCAATCGGCGTGATGACAATTGGACGATTGATAAGAATTGGGTTTCCAAGCATGGCGTCGATGAGCTCGTCATCGCTCCACTTGGGATCGCCGAGACCCAGTTCATCGTAAGGGGTCCCCTTTTGGCGCAGAAGATCGCGCGGGGTGATGTTCATGGCGCGGATCAGACCAATCAGGTCTTCTCGGCTTGGCGGCGTCTTGAGATATTCGACAATCCGCGGTTCTTCACCGCTTTGGCGGATCATCGCCAGCGTGTTGCGGGAAGTTCCACAGGCGGGATTGTGAAATATGGTAATCGTCATTTGCGTTCTCCTGCGGGTTGAGGAAGCACGATCGGCCAAGGCCGAGGGTGCCGATAAGCTGGGCCAAAACGAAGGGTGGGGCCTTGGCAAGATTGATGCCCGCAAACGTATCGGAGCCGACGATGGTTGCGCGCAGGGGCGCCGTCGCGATGCCTCGCAGACAAGTCGTGATGTAAGAGCACAACTCCCCATCAGGCACACGCAGCCGATGTCTTGAAGACCGAGCCACACAGCTCCCGCTGCCCCTGACAGCAATCCTCGGTCAGATAAGTCAGAAGCTGGTTCATACCGTTGAACTGAACGGCGTAGCGGATGAACCGCCCGTGCCGGTTTGATACGATAAGCCCGGCACGATCTGGGGTCCAGACCTATTCATTTCA
>FSSH01005735.1_pt1 | contig 12731 bp, 13 predicted proteins | sample 1166101 | NCBI WGS metagenome assembly FSSH01 (sample SAMEA32972668, study PRJEB13176) | freshwater metagenome | biome: Drinking water system; feature: Biomass in drinking water that filtered by 0.45 um membrane; material: drinking water | place: USA | collected 2012-12-20 | depth 0 m | reverse complement strand
AGCTCAACAAGCTGCGCGGCGATGATATCTATGCCTTCCGCCTTTCATACACGCTCTCGCGCCTGACCAACGACACCGACGACCTCAACTTCCGCGCTTCGAATGCGAATGATTTCGCGGCCGATTTCGGTGCCTCGGCGAATGACCGGCGCCACGTGCTCTCGGCGGTCGGCTCGCTCTACCCGGTCAAGGGGCTGACGCTGACGGCGGCCGGGCTGTTCCAGTCGGGCCAGCCGGTCAATTTCATCCCCGACGCCAGCATTTTCGGCACACAGGACCTGAACGGCGACGGGCAGAGCTTTGGCGAAGCCTTTGTCGGCAATTCGGATCGCTACCCCGGTGTCGGTCGCAATACCGGGCGGCTGCCCTGGTCGACGCAGGTCGATATCGGCGCGCGCTATGCGCTCGACCTGCCGGTGGGCGCGATCGAGTTCAGCATGGATGTGTTCAACCTGTTCAACGCCAATAATCTGTCGGGCTTCGCGAATGCCGCGAGCACGTCCAATCAGGTGCAGTTCGGCGGTGGCGCGCCGTTCGTCCAGCGCAATGCCGGCGCCCCGCGCCAGTTCCAGTTTGGCGCATCGTGGAAATTCTGATGGGATCAGGACGTGATTGACGGCCTTGCGCATTTTCAGGGGCTGATCGGCATCGCCGTGCTGATGCTGCTCGCCTGGGCATTGTCGGAGGATCGCGCCGCGCGGCCGAGCTGGCGCTGGATGGCCGGCGCGCTCGCGCTCCAGGCCGGCACCGCGCTGGTGGTGGTGCGCGTGCCGCTGATCTGGGCGGCGATCGGCCTGGCCAACAATGCTGTCTCGGCGGTCGAGCGCGCGAGCAAGGCGGGGTCGAGCTACATGTTCGGCTATCTTGGCGGGGCACCGCTGCCGTTCGCGCTGGCCGGGGGCGCGGCCCCGCCGGTCGTGATCGCCTTCCAGATCCTGCCGCTCGTCATCGTGTTTTCGGCATTGTCGGCGCTGCTGTGGCACTGGCGGGTGCTCAGCGTGATCGTCCGGGGCTTGTCCTGGGCGTTGCAGCGCACTTTGGGGGTGAGCGGCGTCGTCGGGCTGGGGGCGGGCGCGACGGTGTTTCTGGGCGTTGTCGAATCGCCGCTGGTGCTGCGCGGCTATTTTGCGCGGATGAGCCGATCGGAGCTGTTCGCGGTGATGACGCTGACGATGGCGACGATTTCGGGCGCCATACTGATCCTCTATGCGCAGACGCTGGCAAAGACCGTGCCCAATGCCGTCAGCCACATGATCGCGGCGTCACTGATCTCGCTGCCCGCCGCGCTGCTGATCGCGCGGCTGATGGTGCCGGGGGCGGGCAAGACGGCCGAGGACAAGGACGCGCCCGTGCTGCGCTATGACAGCAGCATCGACGCGGTCCTGCGCGGCACGATGGACGGGCTGCAACTGTTCCTGGCGGTGATCGCGGTGATCATCGTCGCCTTTGCGCTGGTGTCGCTGGTCGATCAGATGATGAGCGTCATTCCGCTGGTCGATGGCGCGCCGGTGACGCTCAGGCGGGTGTTCGGCTGGCTGCTCGCGCCGTTCATGTGGACGCTCGGCATCCCCTGGGATCAGGCGGGCGCCGCCGGCCGGCTGATGGGGACCAAGACGATCCTCAACGAATATGTGGCGTATCTCGATCTCGCGGCGCTGCCGCCGGGCACGCTCGACCCGCGCAGCACGTTGATCGTCACTTATGCGCTGTGCGGCGTCGCCAATCTGGCAAGCATCGGCCTGCTGGTCTCGACGATCGGCACGCTATGTCCCGAACGGCGCGGCGAAGCATCGGCGCTGGGCTTCAAATCGTGGATCGCCGGCAATTGCGCCTCGGCGATGACCGGGGCCGTGATCGGCCTCGTGACCTTCGGCTGAGCCGATGTTCGACGCGCGCCTGCGGCCGCTGATCGATCCGCCGCTCAATGCGATGGGGCGGGGTCTCGCGCGGGCCGGGATCACCGCCAATCAGGTGACGCTGGCAGGCCTGACGATCGGGATGGGCAGCGCCGCAGCGATTGCGGCGCAGCATTTCTGGCTGGCGCTGGCGCTGGTCGTCGCCAGCCGGCTGCTCGACGGGCTTGACGGCGCCGTCGCACGCGCGCGCGGCAAAAGCGATTTCGGCGGCTATCTCGACATCGTGAGCGATTTTGCCTTCTACGTCGCGGTGCCGGTGGGGTTCGGCTTTGCCGATCCCGCCAATCTGCCCTTTGCGCTGGTGCTGGTCGCGTGTTTCACGGTGACGGGGGTCAGCTTCCTCGCCTTTGCGGTCCTTGCGGCACAGCGCGGCGTGGAGACGAGCGCGCACGGCGAAAAGAGCTTCTTCTACAACACCGGCCTGGCCGAAGGCGGTGAGACGATCGGCTTCTTTCTCGCCATGTGCCTGTGGCCGCAATGGTTTCGCCCGCTGGCGGCGGCATTTGCCGTGCTGTGCGTGCTGACCGTCCTCCAGCGCAGCCTTGCCGCCCGCCATGGGCTGAAGGCCGATCGGTAGCGGCGGCTCCCCGGGCGTTCACCCCCGCTGCAGATCGGCCAGAAACGCGCGGATGCGCTTGGCATTCACGCCGATATCGCTTTGCCCGACGCGGCTGATCGAGCGCATGTCGACGATCGCGCCGCCGGCGGGCGAGCGATCGGGGCGGACGCGCACCACCACATCGTCCTTGAAGCGGAAGAACAGCGACGTATCGGTCGCCTCGATCGTGCCGGTTGCGGCATCGACCTTGGCGATCGCCCAGCCGCGCGCCTGCACCAGCCGCGTCGCGCGGTCCATGGCCTTGGCGGTATCGAGCGGCAGATGCACTGTCTTGAGATCGCGATAAGCCTGGCGGTGGATCGCCCGCCAGCGGGCATCGGGCGGCAGGGCGGCGAGCGCTGCGTCGCCGCGCGAGGGGATATCGGCCAGATTGTCGGCGCGCACCGGCAAGGTGGTGAAAGCCGGCACATCGGCCAGATCGGTCGTCACGTCATGGATCGGCGGCACCTGCATCGCCGCCTGAACCTGGCCGATGACATAGCCGCCAAACACCAGCGCAATCGCCAGCGCGATCATGGGCGCGCGCGCCGCTGCCACGCCCCGGCGGCGGCCCGCAACCAGGGCGATGATCGCGATCACGCCCCCGATCACGCTGGCCAGAAAGCCGAGCACTAGCAGCAGCAGCCCGATCTTGAAGCCGAAACTGCCCTGTCCCGTGCCGATGGCGGCGAGGACCGCGAGCGCCAGCCCGCCACCGCTCAGGATCAGCGCGAGCCGCGCCAGCCGGCCCGACCCCTTGCCCTGCGTGCCCGGCGATATCGGCTTATCCATGGTCTTCCCCTTCCATCACGCCTTGTCTTAGCGGCTGAACGAGCAATTGGTCGATCCGTTGATCGCGGTCCGCCCGAAATACCGCGAGCCCGATCGTCATGTCCTGATGCCCGGCCGCCGGCTGGGCGCGATAGGTGCCGAACAGCCAGTCCCACCACGGCAGGTTGAACCCGAAATTGCTATTCGTTTCGCACGCCTCGATCGAATGATGGACCCGGTGCATGTCCGGCGTGACCAGCATCCGCCGCAGCACCGCGTCGATCGGCGGCGGCAGGGCGATATTGCCATGGTTGAACATCGCGGTCGCGTTCAGCAGGATTTCGAAGATCAGCACCGCCAGCGGCGACGCGCCGAGCGCTGCCACCGCGGCGAGCTTGACGAGAGCGGACAGCAGGATTTCGGCCGGGTGAAAGCGCAGCGCCGTCGTCACGTCGAGATCGGGGTCGCTATGGTGGGTCCGGTGGAGCCGCCACAGCCAGGGTTGGGCGTGGAAGGCGACATGCTGACCGTAGATCACCAGATCGAGCATCACGACGGCAATTGCGATTTCCGCCCATGGTGCCAGCGCGATCCGGTTGAGCAGCCCCCAACCCCGTGTCTCGGCCGATGCCGCCATGCTGATCGCGGCCACCGGGACGATCAGCCGCACCGCCACGGTGGCGATAGCCACCAATGCGAAATTGCCCGGCCAGCGCTGCCGGCGGCGCAATAACGGCGCCCGGCGCGGCAGCGCCCATTCGAGCGCCATCACTAGGGCGAGAACGGAACCGAAGCAAACCAGCCGGATGGCAGCTTCAAAACCGCCCAGCGCCATCACGATGCGTTAAAATCACGCGGAGAGCAGGGGGCGGCGATCATGCGCTCGACCATAAGGGGCGGGCGTTGCAGCGACAAGTTCCGCCCAAACGGGCATTTGCCTCGACTTTGGTCTGCGTGCGCCCCCAGAAGCCAGAGAAGCGACGTGCCAGCGCGAACGACGCGCTGCTGGTCTGGCGATGGCCGATCCCCGACTATGGGGTCAAAGGCGATTCCGAACGAGTTCGCCGCCGCGCATGATGACGCCAAGCGCCGCGCCGTCTTGCGCCAACAGGCCAATATCGGCGAGCGGATCGCCATCGACAACGATCAGATCGGCATATGCGCCAACCGCCACACAGCCGAGTTCATCGGGCTGCATCAGGATTTCCGCCCCCATCGAGGTGGCCTGACGGAGAATCTCGATCGGCGAGAACACCTCGCTGCGGATCGTGAATTCGGTGCATTGCCGCGTATAGGTCGCGCCCATCAGGTCGCTGCCTAGCCCGATCCTGACCCCGGCCGTTCGCATGATGTCGAGGCTTTCGACGGCGGATTTCGCGGCCACCGCCATCTTGCGCTGGCTTTCTTCGGGGAAGCCGAGCTTGGCACCCAGTTCGTGCAACCCGAGGATGACCGCCATCGTCGGCACGACATAGGCACCGCTTGCAGCGACATATTCGGCGGTTTCGCGGTCGATCAGCGTGCCATGCTCGATCACGCGAACGCCGAATTCGACGCAGCGCCGCACCGCGCTTGCCGGATGGCAATGCGCCGAGACATAGGTCCGCCGTTCGCGGCATTCGCCGACGATCGCGCGGATCTCGTCTTCGCGATACTGGTTGGCCCAGATCGGATCGGTCGGTGAAGAAACGCCGCCCGACGCCATGATCTTGAGGCAATGCGCTCCCTGACGGAGCTGTTCGCGCGCAGCCTTTAGGCATTCGTCGACGCCGTCGGCCATGACGCAAAGCGCATTGCCGCCGCCGCAGCCGCACAAGCCATCGGGATGCTGGTGTTCGCCGGGATCGCGGAAATCGCCATGCCCGCCGGTCATCGACAGCACCTTGCCGGCATAGAAATAGCGTGGCGCGCGGATCAGTTTGTGTTCGATCGCCAGCGCCAGGCTGCGATCGCCCCCGCCAATGTCGCGCACCGTGGTGAAACCGCAATCGAGCGCATGGCCGAGCATCCGCGCACCATAAGCGGTGCGATAGGCCTTGCCCGCCAGCTCGACCTTGTGGAAATCGACGTCGCAGGCATAGGCATGGGTGTGCAGATCGATCAGGCCGGGCATCAGCGTGCGGCCGCCGACATCGATGCGCTGTGCACCGGGCGCGGCGATCGGCCGGTCGGAAATCTCGACGATGCGGTCGTCCTCGATGAGTACCGACATGCCGTCGGGGCAATCCTCGCTATGGCCATCGAAGATGCGGGCGTTGGTGAACAGGGTCTGGCTCATGTCGATCGCTTGCCTTCGGGTTGGTCGGTTGTTCCCGCTGTTTTGGTCATGAATTTGATCAGCCGCGTCATCTGTCGAAGCCTGCCAGTGCAAGCCGCGCGAGCCGATCGACCAGCCCGTCGCACCCAATGTCTCCCGAAATGTGCGTATCGCATTTCACCTGGTTGAAGGTCAGCGCCAGCGTCACATCGGCATGGGCGAAATGGACCAGTTGCACACCCCAGAACCCGCCATGCGACCAGCACGGCCGGCCGCCAATCACGGTGCTGCGGAGCAAGGCCGAATGGATATGGCCTGCATCGCCAATGGCTACAGCCGGGGTCAACAGACCAGCGGCGAGCGTTTCGGGATGGGCGAACAGTGCGCCACGCAACAGCGCGCGCAGGAACCCCACCAGATCGCCGGTTGTCGACACCAGCCCGCCGCCGCCGAACAGATCAGCGCTCGGGTCGATCGTCGCGACCGGCAAGTCGCCAAAATACTGACCGGCGCGGGCCAGGCGCTCGGGTGGCGGCTCGACCCTTTCCCAGAATGTCCGGGTCAGCCCTAGCCGATCGAAATCGAGCAGCGTCCGCACGGCGTTTGCAAGCGTCATGCCCGTCACGTTTTCAATGAGTTCGCCGATGAGCAAATAGCCGGTGTCCGAATAAGCGAATTGCTTTCCCGGCGGCGCCAAAGGCGGTCCATAGGTCATCGCCAGCTCGATTTGCTCGGCGCGCGTCCACACATGGCATGGATCGCCAACGACACGGTCGGCATAATCGGGGTTCGATCCGTGATCGCGCAGCCCCGCGATATGCGCCAGCAGTTGAAACGGGGTGATCGCGTCGACCGGATGTCCATTGTCGGCCAATGCTGCCAGGGTGCGCTGTGAGAGCCACCGGTTCGCGGGCGCAAACAGGCTCAGCCGCCGCTGCTCGACCAGACGCAACGCCGTTGCTGCGACAAAGACCTTGGTTACGCTGGCAATGCGGAAAGCGTGGTCGGGGGTTAGCGCGGCGTTGCCATCGCGCGCCACCGTGCCGACGGCACCCGACCAGCATAGGCCGTGCCGATCGGACACGACGGTTGCGATGATCCCCGGCAGCGACGCATCCGCGGCCATGCTGCGATGCAATTCGGCGTCAAGGGTGGCGGCCAGATCCAGAACGATGCTCCGTTATTTCGGTGCCGGGTACGCAGTGCCAGCGGTGCCCTTCCTGGCACGTCCTCAACGGCACGACCAAGCCCAATTGCCTATGCGGCATAACATACGTACACGTATGGAACAACGGAGACTCGCGATGGCAGGGCTGCAGGATTTTTGCGATATCGACCGTGGCGTGATCGATCGCCGAATCTTTTGGGATCGGACGATCTATGACCAGGAACTGGCGCGAATTTTTGCCCGCTCGTGGCTGTTCGTCGGCCATGAAAGCCAGATCGAACAGCCCGGCGCCTTCGTCACGACGAACATGGGCGAGGACGCGGTCATCGTCGCGCGCGCCGATCATGGTGGGATCAATGTCTTCCTGAATTCGTGCCCGCATCGCGGCAACCGCGTCTGCTTTGCGGATAGCGGCATCAGCAGATCATTTGTCTGCAATTATCATGGCTGGGCGTTCGGTCTCGATGGTGGCTTGCAGCGTATGCCCAAAATGGGCCTGTACAAGTCGACGCCGGGTTTCCGGATGGAGGATTGGGGCCTGAAACGTGCGCGCGCGGCGACTTACAAGGGGCTGATATTCGCCACCTTTGCCGAAGATGCGCCCTCGCTCGACGATTATCTCGGCGACTTCCGCTGGTATCTCGACGCGGTGATCGACGTCGAGGAAGGCGGCAGCGAATTTGTCACCGGTGGCTCGATCCGATCAGTGATCGGCAGCAACTGGAAATTCGCCGCCGACAATTTCGCGGGCGATGTCTATCACGCGCTGTGGACGCATCTGGGCAGCATCGAGCCAGCGCTTGGTGGCCCCGGCAAGGTCGATCTGCGCAACGACAATAGCTGGCAGGCCTCGGTCAACGGCCATTGTATCGAATTCAACGAGAGTTTTACCGGTAATGCCATCGGCATGGGGGACCGCGAAATCCTGCGTTACATGCGCAGCCGGCAAGAAGCGATCGCGGCGCGATTGGGCGAGGTGCGATCGAAGATATGGGGCGCGTCGGGATCGGCGACGATCTTTCCCAACCTCGCCTTTCTACCTGGCTTCTTCACTTTCCGCACCTTCCAGCCCAAGGGACCGACCAGCACCGAGGTCCATGCCTGGACGCTCGTTCCCAAGATGATGCCCGAGGAGATCAAGGACCGCATCCGGCGCGGGTCGTTGCGAACCTTCTCGCCCGCTGGCCTTTTCGAGATGGATGACGGTGAGAATTGGGAACATTCGACCAGCGCCAATGCCGGTTTCGTCACGCGCCAGCAAAAACTCTGCTACGCGCTCGCCCCCGCCGATGACGCGATGCCGATGCATGACATGCCGGGCACCGTGCACCGGGGGCAGTTGAACGATGCCAATCAGCGGCTGTTCTACAAGCGCTGGGCCGAGATGATGACCGCTGAAGATTGGCGCGACATATCGCTCGACCGGCCAACGGTCGTGGCGAGGGAGCCCGTGGCATGACCGGCACGCCGCGCCGCGCCTGGCCGGGCAAGCCGCCTGAATTTACCGACTACCCTACGCTTGATCGCGATCAGGCGACTGCGGCGGCGCGCCGGCTGATGGCGCTGCGGGGGGAGGGCGCTCCGGTATCCGACAATCGGCTGCTGTCGATCGAGCGGTTTTGCCGGATGGAGGCCCGGCTGCTCGATGATGAGGCTTATCCGGCCTGGCTCGACCTGCTCGCCGACGATCTCTATTACTGGATGCCGGTGCGCCACAATCGCTACCGCGCCGATGCGGCGGGGGAAATCGACATCAACGGCATGGCGTTTTTCGACGACCGCAAGCGCGATATCGTTCAGCGGATCGCGCGGATCGCCTCAGCCAAGGTCTGGGGCGAGGACCCGCCGACGCGGCACGTCTATATCATCGGTAATGTCGAGGCGTTCGAGACCGATATTCCCGGCGAGTATGAAGTCCAGTCGACCTTCATCCAGACCCGCAGCCGCGGCGAGCATGACGAAACGACGTTGCTGGGGCGGCGCAAGGACATTTTGCGCACGGCCGGGGCCGGATATCAGATCGTCGGCCGCCTGATCCTGGTGTCGCAATCCACGCTGCTCTCCAAAAATCTGTCGGCGTTCTTCTGATGGCGCGGCTGGCCGGACAAAGGATTGTCGTCACTGGCGCCGGATCGGGGATCGGGCGCGCGGTGGTGCGCCGCTATCTCGCCGAGGGTGCGCAGGTCGTCGCGGTGGTGCGCAACCCCGCCGATTGCGAGGGACTGGAATCGGAAGGGGCGGTGCCGTTGGTGGGCGATGTCAGCCAGCACGCGGCCGCCGCCGCCGCCGTGACGCTGGCGGTCGAGCGGTTCGGTGGGCTTGATGCCTATGTCGCCAATGCCGGTCTGTGGGATTTCCACAAGCGCGTCGACAGGCAGAGCGCCGCCGAACTTGAGGCCGCGTACCACGAGATTTTCGGCGTCAACCTGCTCGGCGCGCTTTATGGCGCGCATGCGGCGGTGGCGGAGCTGCGCAAGACCAAGGGAAGCCTGATCGTGACGGGGTCCAATGCCTGCTTCCTCGCGGGTGGCGGCGGGGCGCTCTACACGGCGTCGAAATTCGCGCTGCGCGGGCTGGTGCTGCAATTGGCCAAGGAATTCGCCCCCGATGTCCGCGTCAACGGCGTTGCTCCCGGCGCGACCGACACCGGCATTTCCGGCCCCGCCGCGCTTGGGCAGGGCACCCGCGCAATGAATGGCGATCCCGACCGGATGGCGGCGATGGCGGCGCATATGCGGCTGGGAAGGGTGTCGAGCCCCGAGGAGCATACCGGCCTCTATGTCCTGCTCGCGGATCGCCAGGATAGCAGCTATGTTACCGGCGCCATGCTGCTCAGCGATGGCGGGCTGACGATTTCGGTTTAGCTCAGAGCCGCATAATCAGCGGCCAAGGCGTCGACGATCTCGGCGACGCTCTCGACCCGCTCGGTGGCACCGACCGAATGGCCCGCGCCCCAGATCGTCTTCCACGCCTTGGTGTCGCCGTGGAGATTGGAGAAATCGATCTTCTTTGCACCCGCCAGCATTTCGGGCGTAAACCCGGCGGCGTCGAGGCTGTCGCGCAGCCAGTTGGCGGGCACGCCGGTGATCGCCGATGTGGTGACGATATCGCTCGCGCCAGCCTTGACCAGCATCGCCCGGTTCTCGTCCGAGACCAGGCTTTCGCGCGCGGCGATGAAGCGCGTGCCCATATAGGCAAGGTCGGCCCCCAGCATTTGCGCTGCGCGAATACCGCGCGCCGAGCCGATCGCCCCGCCCAGCACCAGCGGCCCTGCCCAGAAGCGCCGAACCGCCTCGACAAAGGCGAAGGCGCTGAGCTGCCCGGTGTGCCCGCCCGCACCCGTCGCGACCAGCACCAGCCCATCGGCCCCGGCATCGACCGCTTTGCGCGCCTGCTCGACCGAGATGACATCGGCGAACACCGCGCCGCCATAGCTGTGAACGCGATCGAGCGGACGCCGGGGACTGCCAAGTGCGGTGATGACGATATGCGGGCGATAGTGGCAGATCAGATCAAGCTCGGCATTGAACCGTTCATAGGTCGGGTGGACGATCATGTTGATCGCCCAGCGATGCGTCGCGCCGATGGCGGTCAGCTCGGTGGTGATCCGGGCAAGCCAGGCATCGAGGTCGGCGATGGTGCGCGCATTGGGTGCCGGGAAGGCACCGATGATCCCGGCCCTGCCCGCCGCGATCACCAGATCGGGGCCGGAAATGAGGAACATCGGCGCGGCAATGACGGGCAGCCGTAGGCCGGCGATCAAGCCGTTCAGTCCACCAATGTCCACATCAGCCACCGTCGCGCGCGCGGACCAGATCGAGCGCGACATCGACGATCATGTCTTCCTGCCCGCCGACCATTCGCCGCCGCCCGAGTTCGACCAGGATCGCGCGGGTATCGAGCCCGTGATCGAGCGCCGCCTTTTCGGCATGGCGCAGGAAGCTGGAGTAAACCCCGGCATAGCCGAGCGAAAGCGTCTCGCGGTCGACGCGCACGGGGCGGTCTTGCAGCGGGCGGACGAGGTTTTCGGCGGCATCCATCAGCTTGAACAGGTCGCAGCCATGCTGCCAGCCCTTGCGATCGGCGGCTGCGATGAACACCTCCAGCGGCGCGTTGCCCGCACCCGCGCCCATGCCGGCGAGCGAGGCATCGACGCGGATCGCGCCCGCCTGCACCCCGACGATCGAATTGGCGACCCCCAGTGACAGATTGTGGTGGGCGTGGATGCCGCGTTCGGTATCGGGTTTGAGCACTCGATCATAAGCTTCGCAGCGCGCGCGATAGCCATCCATGTCGAGCGCGCCGCCGCTGTCGGTGACATAGACGCAGGTCGCGCCATAGCTTTCCATCAGCTTGGCCTGCTGCGCGAGCGCGTCGGGCTCAATCATGTGGCTCATCATCAAGAAGCCGACGGTATCCATGCCCATATCGCGCGCTGCGCCGATGTGCTGGCGGGCGACATCGGCCTCGGTGCAATGCGTCGCGATCCGGACCGAGCTGACGCCCAGCGCGTGCGCTTGCTTCAGATCATGCACCGTGCCGATGCCGGGCAGCAGCAGCGTGGTCAGCCGCGCCGACTTGACGACATCCGCGACCGCCTCGATCCACGCCCAGTCGGTATGCGCGCCAAAGCCATAATTGAACGACGAGCCATTGAGACCGTCGCCATGCGCAATCTCGATCGCGTCGACCCCGGCATCATCGAGCGCCGCCGCGATCGCGCGGACATGGTCGAGACCATAATGATGGCGGATGGCGTGCATACCGTCGCGCAGCGTCACGTCCTGGATATAGAGGTTGGTGCTGGTGGGATCGAAATTCATGCCGCCGCGCTCCATCGGTGCTGCGCGATCCGTTCGGCGGTGCGCAGCGCTGCGGAGGTCATGATATCGAGGTTGCCGGCATAAGCGGGCAGATAATGGCCCGCGCCTTCCACCTCCAGAAACACGCTGGTCTTGATGCCGGTGAAGCAGCCGACGCCGGGAATCGAGACGGGATTATTGTCGCCGAAGCGTTCGAACTGCAGCGCCTGCTTCAGACGATAACCGGGGACGTAGGATTGCACGCGCGCGACCATTGCCGTCACGGCGGCCTCGATCGCGGCTTCGTCCGCGCCCGATGACAGCGTGAACACCGTATCGCGCATCATCATTGGCGGCTCGGCGGGATTGAGGATGATGATCGCCTTACCATGCGCCGCGCCGCCGACGGTAACCAGCGCTTGCGAGGTGGTCTCGGTGAACTCGTCGATATTGGCGCGCGTGCCCGGCCCTGCCGACTTGGAAGCGATCGAGGCGATAATCTCAGCATAATGGACCGTCGCGACCGAGGCGATGGCCGCGACGATGGGGATCGTCGCCTGCCCGCCACAGGTCACCATGTTGACGTTCGCCGCATTCAACTGCGCATCGCCATTGACGACGGGGACGACATGCGGGCCGATCGCCGCCGGCGTCAGGTCGATCATCACCTTGCCAATGTCCGTGGCGATGGCGTTGTGCCGGGTATGCGCGCCCGCCGATGTCGCGTCGAAAACGATGCGGACATCGCGCCAGCAGGGCAGGGCGGTCAGTCCGTCGATACCGCCCGCCGTGGTCGCAATGCCGTGCCGCGCGGCAAAGGCGAGGCCGTCGGAGGCCGGATCGATCCCGACCAGCGCCGCCACTTCAAGGCTCGCCGATGTCCGCATGATCTTGATCATCAGATCGGTGCCGATATTGCCCGATCCGATGATGGCGACGGGAATGCGGTTTGTCATCACGATTGCGCCCCGACATGAAAGCTGCATGTGCCGAGGCCGCTGATCCGGGCGCGCACGGTCTGGCCGGGGGCCAATGTCACCATCGGGCCGAGCGCGCCGGTCAAGATGATGTCTCCGGCGCGCAGCGGTTCACCCCGCGCCGCAAGGGTCTGGGCGAGCCAGGCAGCAGCCTTTAGCGGATGGTCAAGACAGGCCGCGCCTGCGCCGAACGACACTGGGGCGTCGTTGACTTCGAGCACCATCCCGCAGCCATAGAGGTC
>FSSH01004489.1_pt1 | contig 12747 bp, 22 predicted proteins | sample 1166101 | NCBI WGS metagenome assembly FSSH01 (sample SAMEA32972668, study PRJEB13176) | freshwater metagenome | biome: Drinking water system; feature: Biomass in drinking water that filtered by 0.45 um membrane; material: drinking water | place: USA | collected 2012-12-20 | depth 0 m | reverse complement strand
CTGGTGATGATATTGCGCACCGTGACGCTCATGGCCGCCTGTTGCTGATGCTCGGCATGCACCAGGTCATCGGCAGTCGTACCCTGCGCGGCCAGGCGCTCATCCAGCCACAGCAACACGGGGCGCACCTTGGGGTCCAGGTCACGGAGCCGCTGAACAAGCTGTACGGCAAACGCCGGATCTAGCGGGCTGTACTCAAATCGACGCAAGGCCGTGGCCGGTGACTCCGGAACCAACGCCCCGCTTCCCAGCAGGCTGTCTGCCAGCTCATCGGCTTCCAACCGGGCCCTCCGGCTATGAACGATCCGTTCGGCCAGTCTCCGAAGATTCTCCACCAGCACGACACGTAGCGAGATCGCCACCGCCCACAACTCACCGATCGTCAGCGGTTGCACATGTTGATAGGCCACCACAAAGCGACGGAGCATGTCGGGGTCAAAACGACTGTCTGTGTGTGCGACGAACGCCCAGGCAACCCCGAACACCCGCGGGTAGTTCTGCAAGTGACCCGATGCAAGTTTGGGTAATTGTCGGTAGTAGCCAGGGGGCAAATCGTCGATGATTTCGCGGAGTTGTTCGTCGACAATATGGAAATTATCGACGAACCATTCAGCCGCCGGCGTAATCGCTTTCTCATCGCGAATCGTACGGGCAATAGACTGATAGGACTCCACCAAGACCCGCCCGTTATCGAGGACTCGTGGCGTGAGCAACCGGCCCATCCGCACATCATCGGTGACGCCCTGTGCCACCGCGAGACTCGCGGCATGTTGTTCGAGCCGTTCGACACCAAACAGCTCCGCACGAATCGGCTCTTCCAGCTCGGCACACATCGCAATAGGTGAAACCATGGGATTCACTGGCTTTCCGACCATCTGCTGGTTCGTCAGACTGAGTCCGCCGCCTAAGCACCCCGGCATACCGAACGTGAGATCCTTACGTACATCAACGAGATAGGTTGCTTGAAGCCGGACGCACGAGCAGATACGTCTCTCGATCCACTTCGTGCTGCGAGAAGAGAATTGACCGTTACGCGAGAAACCGCCGAATTACTCTGCCAGCAGGCCGCGCTTACGACTTCAAGCCGTTAGGCCGGCGTGGCATACAGCAGAATTTCGACGCGGCGATTCGTTCGCCGCCCCTCTTCGGTCTCATTGCTGGCGATCGGCCGGATGTCCCCATACCATTCGATAGTCGCGTTTTGTGAATGCATTCCGTTCTCATTCAAGACACGTCCCGCCTGCGTCGCACGTGCTTTGGAGAGCGCCACCATCTCGGAGTACAAGCCGGGGCGGTCAGAGCCCGGGGCCCTGTCGCCATGCCCCGCCACTCGGATTTCTTTGAGGGAGGCCACCTCGAGGAAAATCCCCATTCGCCTCAGCACATCAATGCCGTCCGGCTTGATCTCATAACTCCCCACAGCAAACAGCAGTCGTTCGGTAATCACGATGGTGAGATGATCACCGGCTCGGCGTATGCTGAGATCACCATGCGCGATGTTCGTGTGAAGCGACTTTTCCAACCCTCTCTGGACCTGTGTCAACCGTTGGTCAGTGCCGTTCGTACACCCCACGAACAGGATGATGCCGAACAGCCCGCTACCCCAGCGTACGAATGGCTCCATGTTCCCTTCTCTCTTCCACGAACAACCTGGCTGGTGGAAGCGCCCACAGTAGACATTCCACCGATGGAGCCAATGAACTGATCGGGCTGGCCGGGCTCCTCAGAGGCTCCTTTCGCACAATCGTTGGGGCTATAACACAACGATTTCGACGCGGCGGTTTTTGGCGCGACCCGTGGCCGTGTTGTTGCTGGCGACCGGATTGCTGTCCTCGTGACCCGCCAACGATAAATAGCTGTTCCAATGGATAGTCCATCCGTCCACTTCACCGGCACGCGTCCTTGTCACCAGACAACCGCTCACGCTCCCTATGCATGGCCGTACGAGCGGCCTCGACCGCCTCGGCCAGGACCGTCTGCTTGTCTTTAATGAAGTCGCGTCCCTTGTCCAGCGCCTCGTCCACAACCTCGCTGGCCTTCTCGGCCAGCTCATGAACTTCCTCTTCGGCTCGTCGCGCATACCCTCGCAACTGTTCCCGCGACTGACGACCAGACTGCGGTGCCAGCAACAACGCTGCCACAGCTCCCAGCAATCCTCCGGTCACAAACGCCAATCCCGCCGTCCCTAATGAGCACCCTCTGTTATCTGCCATTGAGCGTTCCTCCTTCTGCCTTCCTGCCCACCCATACAGCACTGCGGTCAGGAGGGCTACTTGGTTTCGTGAACCATGCCGGTTATGACATTCACATAGACTGTATGAGTTTTCTTTCCACCTGCAATCTCAGCCTTGCATATGTTTGCTATCACTGAGGGAGCAGGAGACGGCTGAGCACCTGTCAACCAGCATAGCGGGAAAACCGACGGGGGTCTGGTCAAGACAGCTCAGGTGAACAGATATGGCAATGGCTACGCGCGCGGCGTCCTTGTCCCGGTCCCCCCGATATACGGCAGCCGGCTGCCATCCTCCAAGTCTGTTGCGGATTCCAGATCAGAATTGTGACTAAGCATGATCCATTCCCCGCACCAGCGTCACGTCTTTTGCAATCCGCATCGCCACGGTATGCCACGACCCCAGTATTGAGAGACACCGGCACCATTCACTCGTTGCGCCATTGTCATCTCGCAACATCCCCTCAAACACCACCAGTATGACTGGAAGATCAACGGTAGTTTGGTCACTATTGCTCAGATTGAAAGAGACCGGACAGCGTATGGTGAGTTTTATGCATGGTTCACATCTAACTCGGGAGGTTATCATGGTATCCATTTACAAGGACGTCGGCGTCATAGCTTGCGCATTCTTGCTGTGCCTGGGTTTGTCCCATACGGCCCAGGCAGAGCATTCGCCTTCGGTTTCAGACGTGATGAAGACTGACTCCCAATCTGATCGGCAAGGCTTTCAATCTGATGATGACAGGCAAAAGAACGTGGGCGATCAGAAGGGAAGCACCGGGGCAGAAGCCGCCAAAATGATCACCGGCGAACTGGTCCGCATCAAAGACGGGAACTATTTTCTCAAATTGAAGACCGGTGAGAAAATACGGCTGCATACGGATAAGACGACCCAGATGATTGGGACAGTCATGAAGAATGATCGTATTGAGGCAATGGTGAACGATCAGAATCACGCGCTGTCGATTCGCTCGACAAAATGAAGAACTGCCACCGGCCACGGACAGGAAGCTGGTCGCGCAGCTGACTCCACTCTCAAGTCAGGCGACAGCAACTCAACAAAGCAGTAATCGTTGTCGCAGTGACCGCCTGCGGTGCGCCACGTTAAAGGGCAGCGACCTGCCGACTCTTTGATCACTGCCGTGACAATGGGTCAAACAAACAGTTTGTTCCCGCCAGGGATAAGTAAGGCAAGGAGAGTCGAGCAGCCATGACCGGTCGATCGTTCTAGCGGGGAGTGAGAGATAATGCACGGATCTCTTTGCCGGCATATCGCTCACAGCAACTTGCGCCGAGCTGTTGACATGTACATGGATTTCATTCCGCCATTGATGGCATCTCAAGCTGATGGCCGCCAAGCTCTCGGTTGGTCAAGTCCGCATTGTGCCAAGGCTGCGGCCAGAATATGTGAGGGAAAGACCGAACTCTCCACCAGACACAAAAGCGCACTCGATAATCCAATCCTGTGCACACTCGATCATTCCGTGACAATGCACGCTGCTGTCACCCTTTCCTGTCGCCCGACAGTCGCCCAGGCTCCTGATGCATGGCGATGTGCCCGGCCTCAACCGCCTCGGCCAGGACCGTCTGCTTGTCTTTAATGAAGTCGCGTCCCTTGTCCAGCGCCTCGTCCACAACCTCGCTGGCCTTCTCGGCCAGCTCATGAACTTCCTCTTCGGCTCGTCGCGCATACCCTCGCAACTGTTCCCGCGACTGACGACCAGACTGCGGTGCCAGCAACAACGCTGCCACAGCTCCCAGCAATCCTCCGGTCACAAACGCCCATCCCGCCGTCCCTAATGAGCACCCTCTGTTATCTGCCATTGAGCGTTCCTCCTTTTCCATTGACCATCTCTCCTGCACCGTGAATGAAGTGTGCCCGGCTATCCTGATCGAAAATGCTCGCACTAACTTGTCCCGATCGCATGATCGCCGTCGAAGCAGGCACTACGCTGTTCGAATTGAGTGCCTCCTCCACGGTCTCTTGAGCGAGGCCGTCAACAGGGAAAAGCACCTCAGGCTCAAGTGATCACCGATGAGATCACCATACGATGCGCTGTCTGCAGAGTATGGAATCGAGAGGAGCGGAGACATCCTGTCAGCCCTGTAAGAGGGCTTACCAAGGGTGGCGCAGCTGCCTGGTTTTCATATTCTCGAGTCAACGGGGCAATCGTGTGCCTGTCAATCATCGTGGCCTTTGCCGGAAGGCTCAGGTGCCATTATCTCCAGCCGAGATGATGGCCTTCTTCATCCAATTACCTCTTATGCCCAGCAATCTGCTATCACGGAACGAGGGACGACGGGGCACCTAGGGACCAGCATAGCGAGAAGACCGTTGACGGTCTGGCCAAAACCGATCAGGAGAGAACTAAGCAGACGGGTAACGACATGGTGCCCTTGTTTCGGTGAATCCCGCCAGGCATAGTAGCGCGCACCATAATCCACATCTGTGGGGAATCGCAGATTGAGACTCTTGGTGAGGGGAATCTATTCCCCTCATCTCCCGCCTGCGTCAGGCCGTTTTCAATCTACATACAAACCGGCATGGCACGACTGCCAGCACAGAAAGGCCGTACCGTCGCTCATGCGCTTCGCCACTTGGCTTCCATCCCGGCTAATTGCTCCCGCACAAGCTGCAGATTGATTTTTTGACACTGAAGACGCTCGACCTGGGCCTGGACGTCGGCCAGCATGCAATCGATCTTCTCCACCGTGATCGTCAGACCAACCGGCCTTCGGTAAACAGGCTGACCCAGGTCCCCATCATTCACCGCGCTCGCTGGTGTCTGGCATACACCTGCTACATCGTTGTTTTTCCAGCGCTCCATCCTTGAACCCTCCTCAAGATCTGGTGTACTTTCAGTTCTCTGCAAGCGCATCGTCAGGGCGCTCCATACATGCTCACATCGAACACCCCTCGATCGGACTCCAGTTGAGGTGATACCCCGATCGCCGCGCCTCCACTCTCCCAGGACCGTCCCATCAGCTACCTCCGGAGCTGACTACGCTCCTGTCGAAGACCGAGTTCATCCATTATGATCACGATACGCGAGTTGTCGTGGGAACTCCGATCTGCCAGCCCGAATCCGCACGCTAGGAGCTTGCGCTTTCCCTCATAGAGGACACGCTTCAATTTAAAGGGCTTCCAGATATTGGCAGTTCTGCGATGGTCCAGGCCTGCTTGGACGGCATTCCGGAGTTCGCGCACCGGCGCCGAATGAATCTCGCAGACGGTCCCAGTCTCAGCCTGATCGAGATGGCCTGTCAGTTCCAAGGCTCGGCGATTCGCGTGCAGCAATTTCTGCCCACGAGAGAATATCAGAATACCGGATCGGTAGCGCATCGTGTCATTCAGCGAACCCAGTTCGGAGACCGATCTCTGTCCGAGTGGCGTCTGCGCTATATGGTCTTGCTGCTCGATGGTTTCACCCTTCCTTTTGAATGGCTCCTTACGATCAGAAAGAGGGCTGGGCATACGGCGCTCTTAGATCCCTCTGTCATGATTGATTGTGTGAGGGGCATACGCTGCAGCAGCAACCGCTCATCCGACCGCTCTATACCCTTACGCGTGCACCTGCTTTGGCATAACATCTTTACTCCTTACCATCCTGCGCGGGAGCGCGCGCGTGCGCACCGACCGCCTGAAGCGATTCGCGCGCACGACGGCATCCTCGACACATCCGCAATTGATGCAACGTGTGGCCGTGCTGAGGCGGCCCATTTTGTCTATGAGATCACCGAATGTCTCTTGTACAAGTAACCCCCGACAACGTTGGCAGAACATATGTCCTCCCTCTGCGCCCAATGTTGCGCGCGTGACGCACCACGCATGGTCCTTACCTCACCTCTCGCTTTGACGCTCACCCATCAAGAGACTGGTCAGATTCTCCGCATGCTCTGCCTCCTGCGCCAAAATCTGCTCCAAGACCCTCCGGGTCGTCGGATCATTGGGGCCGATAGAAGCAATCATGTCGCGATAGCTCTCGACCGCGGCTCGTTCAGCGATCAGATCTGCCGTGATCATCTCCACCAACGAATCTCCTTCGACATGTTCTGCATGGCTTCGGTTCAGCAGCCGTTCAAGCGATCACACCGGCTGGCGCCCAGCTGGACGATGCGCTCAGCCAATTGATCGGCATGAGCTTGCTCCTCAGTCACGTGCTGAAACAGCATCAACTTCACGTGATGAGAACTGAACCTGGCGATCATGAAGCAGTGCCGTTTGTAGCGGAGGACGCACATAATTTCGGAGGCCAGCGCTTCATTCAATAGCCTGACCACTGTCCCCGTGATAGTTCCGTCTACTATGGTCATAGCGCCGTTTATAACCTCTTTGTGTCCTATAAATGGCAATGACGGCATAGTGTTCACCCAAAGCAGATAGTATGTTTATGTATAGGCGAACCCGGCATATCCGTACCGAATCGGGACCACGCCGCTTGCTGCGCCAGAACTATTCACCGCCTCTCCGTTATGGGAAAGCATAATGGAGTGGCTGACTGCAGTCTGTTCACAATTGCTCAGTAGGTAACTTTTGCACAATCATGATGGCAAGGCTTGACGCGGCCCCGCTTAGCTTTACTGAATCAAAGAAGCGGGATCAGACAGGCATTCTAGTCGTGGAGCACGACATTGAGGAGAGAGCTATGCACCTGCAATCCATTAGTCCCGGCCATCCCGCCCTTGTAATCAATGAAGCCGAGCTTGCGGAACTTATTCATAAAGAAACTGACGCGCGAACGGGTGGTACCGATCATTTCGGCTAACGTTTCCTGGCTGATCTTGGCAATCACCGTCTCCGGCTTGCCCTCCTTCCCAAAATGGGCCAACAACAGCAGCGCCCGCGCCAGCCGCTTCTCGCTTGAATTAAACAGCAGATCCACCAAATCCTCCTGGATTCGGATCGAGTGCATCAGTACGTAGGACATGAACGCTTCGGCAAACGTGGGCTGCTCGTGAAGCATGCGAAGCATGGCGGCTTTGTCGATGCGTAGAATGCGGGAGTCTTCCAAGGTGGTCGCCGTCGCCGTACGGACCGTCTGGCCCACGAGGCAGGATTCTCCTAAAAAAGCACCCCGTTCAAGAATTCCAACGACAGCTTCCTTCCCATGCTCGGACACCACGGTCAACTTCACCTTACCTGCCTGAATCCGGAACACCGCATCAGCGCTATCCCCTTGCGAAAAAATAATCTCTTTTTTAGGAGACAGAAGAATCGTACTGCCCCTGTCGCCCTTCCTGAGAAATGTCTCTAGATTAGGCGGGGTTCGGGTGAGTGCCATAAATTCACCTTCTCTATAGGGACCGCATTTACAGCTTTCGGCTCCTCCTTTCGAGAAGCCGCCAATACGCTCTCAAACCTCTACTTTCGACAGGCCGTTCCTCCTGCCGCAACTGGCTGCCCACGTTACCGATTGCGGTTCAGGTAAGACGACCCACCCGACGACGAGACTGGGGCTTGTAGACTGTCCACATTCTGTTGCATTTCCCGCAATGCAAGACCGATCTGTTTGACCGAGCAATGGCGCAGAGCATGAATACTGTCCCCCATCCACAGTCGAAGGCCTTTTCTGGACGGTGAATTCAGCGTCAACACATACGTCCGTGATGTCATTTTCATCGTATCCTCCCTGGTAATTGCGGCCTGCCGCTTCTTGCTCGGCCCGAGCCTGAAACGACGGGCCATGATCGGGATCCCATTAGACTGCCCGAAATACTGCAAGCAGGTCGCTCAATGCCATGGTCTTGTGTTTCAGCACAGCCCGCTCTGCCTTCAGCTCATCCAGTGCGGCCCCATTCGCGGCTCCCTCCGCGAGGCAGGCCATGGTAAGCGAGCGTACCCGATTGCACTCCCGCTCGACCTTTGCCTTCACCACCTGATTGACAGCCAGCATGTCCAGGACGGTGGCCCTGGTTGAGGCGAGATGCGCCTGTAACTCAGCATCCGGATAGTCGATACGTGCTGCCTCGCTCACACAGCGATCCATGCTTTGCGCCAGAAAGAGATACAGTCTGGCCCATGTGTCCGTGATGTCGATATGACTATGAATAGCGGATTGGACATTCATGTTTCATTCTCCTTCCAGTTGCAAACGCTATGGTGTCTCGATAGTGGCTTGCGCAGCCTGAGGTGACTGGCTGCCTGGCCCCGGCACGGTTTTCACGGAAAGACTCGGCTCCGACGCCGACTGCATCGACGCCTTCAGTTCCTGGATCGCCAGTGCGACATCCTGCTCCGTCGATCCAAACCGGTCTCCCATCACCTTGATCGCCTGAGCAATCGCTTTCTTCATTCTCGAGACCTGCACGTCTGTTGTCATAACACCTTTCTCGCGGGTGAATCTCCGCAGCGCATCTGATCAGCCAGGACACGCGGTTCGTGCCCCTCGTGACCAAGTGAATCATCAACAACACCAACCCACTCAACAGCAGGGAGGAACAACCCTGCGTCTCCCCTCGCCTCAAATCCAGCCACGCCGAGACCCCGGCAAGCACGACCAAGACTCGCGACCAGTGAGAAATGAGCGAGAAATGGTCGTAGACTGAGGGTACTCTCTCGCGTCGAGGCGGCGGAGACTGTTGAATCGGTTACGCACGGAGAGGGGGGGCAGAGACGGCAAAAGACGACCCAATGAGCACAACCCAAACGTCAGACAGGAAGAACCTTGACCGCGCCCCTTCTCTCTTCACTCCTATTGCAGTCTAGGCGCATTAACTCTACACTGTCAAGCAGCATGTTCCTTCGTCATGCATTTCCTATCACAATTAACTATTAATAGTTAATCCATCATCCAGGAGGCCGCTCGTGCCCATTGCACTGCTCATCAAGAATCGCTTGAAAGAATTGGGGATCGGTCAGCGAGCGCTCGCCCGTTCGGCCCACGTGACCGAGTCGTACATCTCGCAGTTGCTGACCAACAAAAGAGTCCCACCCGCGCCGAACCGGACCGACATGTATGAGAAGATCGGACGGGCGCTGAAATTACCGAAGGGACAGCTCGAACAGCTCGCCAACCTGGAGCGTCGAGAGCATCTTAGGAAACGGTTGGGAGACCACACGAGTCCATTACTGCACGACGCGCGAGAATTGATCCTCCACAAGTGTCACCCCGGAAAGACCCGACAAATCCGTGCAATTTTTGAGAAACAACCATTCGGTGAACTTGAGCGGTTTGTCACACAGAAGCTGTTGAGCGTCGTCAAGAGTGTGGCTCGGCATGAACTCGACAACCCTGCGTGGGTGCGCCAGGTAGCGCGACTGAGCAAGAAGAGTTACCCCCAGATGCGGGTTACCATACTACAATTCCTGGATACGACGGTCTTTGACCTCTCGAACGCAAACTGTATTGCGTTCCTCGAACCTTTGATCGAGTCCTGGGATATCGACCTTGCCACTTTTTGCATTGAGATTGTGTTGAACCGCCGGGTGGCGCCGGGCCACCGCAAAACGTTCGAGTTCATGGAAAGAGAGCCCAGCAAAGCATCAGGGGAAGAGCCCGGGTTTAAGGACTTTCTCCAAGACCCCTTGCTAAGCGGAGATGCGACCGAGGAGGAACTCACTTTTCTGCGCACACTGACGTTTGAGAGCAAGCGGCCAACCCCGCTCTACTATTACCGTGAGCTTCAGAACCTCAGAGACCCGCTGCATTTTCACACCTCCAGCAGGAAGCCTTCGGCAAGGTAACAGCGCATGGCTACCTTGCGATTCCGTCAGCATACATATAGGTCAAGGCCAGAGCGACCGCCCACGTCATCACATACGCGAGCAGTACGAGTTCCCATCCCATGTCACGCCGAAAATCACGCCAAACACCCATGACTTCCTCCCGGTATTCGCTATTCCCTGCATACTGAGACAGCCCGCATAACCGCATCAATGACCGGCAAAATGATACCCACCATTACAAGCCCCACAGTCCGGATCAGGCCCTAGTCTCTCACTATCAGGCACCCCTCTCACTCGCTCCAACGACAGAAGGTTCACCCCACGCCACCCTTCCCAAGCCTCATCACAGGTGATCCAGGGACTCGCGCACGGCTTCGAATCGGCAGATCGTGACTCGCTCGATTAGCCTCAATTCCAGGATCCGTCATCGCACCACAGAGCAGACAACGCCATCCAGACACCACAGGCTGCCCCATATCTCTCATTTGGACGGCAATCAAGAGACCCTGGCAACGTGAACACTTCATGACGCCTCCTATAGGCCGGCTCTACAACACCCTTCTCAATGTCTGGTTCCAGATAAGGCATGCATACACGGGATTGAAAGAACTTCGATGAAAGCAATGCCACCATGCCTCAGCAATAAAAGCGCACGGCCTGATCATGTCAGGCCTCCTTCACGGCCTTGAAGACTAACAAGCTTTGGGCGGATGATTGGATGCGGCGACGTTGAAAACCGCCAGATTCAGATGCTGAAACTCCAGCCGCTTCTCGCGTGTCCGATACGTACGATCCCCGATCGTCAGCAGCTGCTGCTTATCGAGAAACAAATCCCGCTTGTCACTGACCGCCCACTCGTATTCCCGTGTCATCGCCAAGGCATCGACCGGACAGGCTTGGACGCACAGTCCGCAAAACAAACACCGCGTCATATCCATCGAATACTCTTGCGCGTATCGCTTCGTCGGTTCGCCCGGCACTTCGGCGCTCACCACTGCAATGACGCGAGAGGGACAGGCAGCCTCACAGAGATCACAACCGACACACTTCTCGGTCCCATCGTCATAGCGCAGCAACGCCAGCATGCCGCGATAATTGTCCGGCAGAATCCGCTTCTCGTGCGGATATTGAAGGGTCACGGGCTTGTAGTGGAGGAGATGGCCCAAGGTCAACTTCATTCCCACTGCGAGCTCATAGAAAGTGACCAGCTTGATCCAAGCCGTGAATCCACTATAGTGCCTTGCCCATCTCTCTCTCAGTCTCATGGGTATTTCTTCCTGATCATGATGACCTGTCAACCGGACCTTGTCTGCCCAACTCATCGAGTGATCAATACCTTCTATCCTCCACCTCTTCTGGAATCGAGGCCCATATCGTGATGCCACACAGCAACGCGACAATGCTAAGCAAGCCGCAAATCTGATACATCGTCATCACCCCGCTTTCGATTTCCCTTCGAGTTTACTCATTCATCTCCGCCCACACGTCGTCTTAGTCTTTCCACCTTGTCCCAGTGGACGCGCGAGCTACCGTGACCTGTCGCGACAACTTCTCGACACACGCATTCAGAAGGTCGGCGCCGACCGGATTACTTTCCTCGTCTCCTCTTCACCTGCACAGGTCTGTTTAGCCAGCATGCGTTGTCCGACACTGGCGACTTTGGGAATTCTCGCCATACAATTCTTTAGCGAATCCCCCTCTGCGCCCGATGCCGGTACACTAACCTCTCCTACCGGAGCGAGATGTATCGCTCCCTTCACAATCGGATCTGCCGCTTGAGCCGGTTGAGTTGACCATATCGACAGTGCCGCGAACAGCACCAGCGTTAAGACTGCAGCCGCCGGTTTTGTGTTGGTTAGGATTTTCATCATGACGATCTCCCTCTTCTCGTTAGTGGCCTATACTCGCTCACCCCACGGGCAACCCATGCAAAAGCACGCATGTGAACCGGTCCATCACATAACCGCTACCTGCTGTGCAGACACACGGCTGTGGGATTGGTGATTCGCATATCGCACCGCTTAACTGGATGAGACTCGTTTTTCGAAGAAGCGGCGGAGACTGGGGAATCAGACGCGCTGTAGAGGCAGGGGATGCGCGAGAGATGGGACAGTCGGCGTAGCTTGGACCATCACCACATCACTTTACGGACCACTTACTTAGGTGTCAACGATTCGAGAGCAGCGATAAGCTGTAAGGTGATGATTCCGTGGGGGTATATTTATTTTCAGCAACGCATCACGGGAGGGGACACTACGCGATGGTTGCTCTTGCTGCGGCAAGCCAGAGATGCTTACTGCCTAATACCGGCCCTTTGGTTCGAGCGGGACAGACGTCAATTCACGGTAGACCCGATGAAACTCTTCCGTCGTCAGGTCCGGGGCCTGCAGTTTGGCAAGAGCCTCCTGATTGATGGGGTACTCGACCGTATCGTCATAATTCGATGAGGCAATCGTCACGAATCGTGGAGGGAACAACCGCTCAGGCAGGAGAATGCCGATGCCCAGATTGTACTTGAGTGCCAGCCGGATCACCTCTCGCGCTTTGTCGGCCGGGACATCCCGGCCGAGTCCGATATTCTGCGGCGGTTGCCCTCGCTTGGCAAATTGGAAGTGGACATTGGTCATGCCAGCTTGAGCAAACTCTTCCTTCAAAGCGGCGACCTGATTCCGATATTGATCCGCCAGTACAACCTCGACGCGGCTCACAGCTTGAACGGACTCCGCAGCGGCACATACCGTAGTTATTCCGGTATCCATGAGCATAACGAGAAGCGCGCCGCTGATCAGTGATCGCCACAAGCTCATCAACTATGTTTCCTCAAAGACAACTACGTGGGTGTGCAGAG
>FSSH01000748.1_pt1 | contig 12752 bp, 11 predicted proteins | sample 1166101 | NCBI WGS metagenome assembly FSSH01 (sample SAMEA32972668, study PRJEB13176) | freshwater metagenome | biome: Drinking water system; feature: Biomass in drinking water that filtered by 0.45 um membrane; material: drinking water | place: USA | collected 2012-12-20 | depth 0 m | reverse complement strand
AGCCGCTTCAGCATGTTGACATTTAGCTGCCGAGTCGCGATTGCCGGTATGGCATTGGGCGAAATAGCCGCAATAATGCTGCGGTGGGTGACTGGATACAAGCCAAGTACCATGCCTATCGGATAACCGGTAAATGCATACTGCTCGCCCTCCCTCACTCTCAGGGAGTCACCAATTTCCAGTGCCGGTAAGGCGCCGCCGTCTACCGTTAACAACGCCAGATCGTGATCTTCGTCAGTGGCGGCCAGATCGGCAATTTGCATCTGTTCTTTTTGCTGATGCCGATAAAACACCGCGTAACGCTCTAGGTGTTCAAGGTCCAGTTTTTTTGCCGTAACGTGAGCGTTGGTGACTACCTTTCTGCCATCGGCAACAGCGAATCCTGTGCCTAGGAAAACCGCGCGCGGATTCCGGGTCGGCATATAGGTGCCAATAGCTACTATACCGGGTTTGATACGGGCAAGAATGTCGGGTAGGTTAGCTTCATCGGCATAGCTTGTGGCGATGGTGGATAATCCGATAGATAGCGCCAAGAGATAAAGTGTCTGTTTTTTCATGGCTGGAGGATTTATGGGTCCTTAATTGGCACAGCTTGCAAAGTTTAGTCTAACTTAGCATGAATGCGGTCGGCGTCGTGAATTAACAGTTGTTTGCACATTGGTAACAGACAGGCTTGGCTCAAATAGCGCGCAATCTAAGCCTAGAATATTTACCGAGTAAAATTATATACCGAGTGAACTAGTTGGTTTCTAATGTGTCTTTTCTAGCGGAGATAGTGACTCAATGTCCGGTAGTGTCTGATAGAGATGTATCAGGCGGTTTGAGATTCAAAAATACAGATCGCTGGATTCGGTTGAAACGCTACCGGTTTTTTTGTGGTTAGATTAGACCATTTCTCTTTCAAAATCGTTGTTCCGCCAACATAAAATCTCCGCTCCATCCGGTTTCCAATCCGCCAATACGTAACGTTTTGCAGGCGCACCATCCAGTATAAATTCGTGTAATTTGGGACGGTGTGTGTGCCCATGAATCAATGTGCAGCAGGCATACTTACGCAGCGATTCGAGTACGGTATCCTGGTTGACATCCATAATATCCAGAGCTTTGCCGCGTTTATGGTAATAGCTGCGGAAACGATACCAACGTGCTGCTATCAGCCGCAGCCACAAGGGTTTGGAAAGCACATTGTGTTGCCATTCCGGGCTGTGCGATTTAATGCGAAAGGCCTGGTAGGCCAAGTCGTCGCTACAGAGTAAATCGCCGTGGGTCAGTAAAATCCGCTGACCACTCAATTCAATAGGCGCATATTCGTCCAAGAAACGTATGCCGGTTTCCTGACAGAAATTTTGACCCAGCAGAAAGTCGCGGTTGCCCTGTAGCAGAAAAATCTCGGTGCCGGAGTCGGCAAGTTGTTTGAGGGCTTTTTTGATGGCCGGGATAGGCCGAGTATTGTCGTCGTCGCCGATCCAGGCATCGAACAGATCGCCAAGGATATACAGCGATTTTGCTTTGATGGCGCGGTGCTGCAAAAAGCTTAAGAAACGCCGGGTGATCTCCGGTTTTTCCAAAGCCAGATGCAGGTCGGATATAAATAGTACGTCTTGTTTCACGTCTTGAAACAGCGGCTTCCGCCTTGAGTCTGGTGGAAGCCGCTAACTGTCATTCGATAACTTCGGCTTTATCGATAACTATGTCGGTTTTTGGTACGTCCTGATGCGGGCCGCGATTGCCGGTGGCTTGTTTGGCCATGGCATCGACTACATCCATGCCTTCGATAACTTCACCGAATACCGCATAACCCCAGCCGCTGGGGCTTGGGCTGGTGTGGTCCAGAAACGAGTTATCTTTGTAATTGATAAAAAATTGCGCGGTAGCGGAATGCGGATCGTTGGTGCGAGCCATCGCCAAAGTGCCTCGCTTGTTTTTCAGGCCGTTATCCGCTTCGTTCTTGATGGGCGCATTGGTTTCTTTTTGCTTAAAGGAGCTGTCGAAACCGCCGCCTTGTGCCATAAAGCCGGGGATAACCCGGTGGAAAATGGTGCCCGAATAGAAGCCCTGTTTTACATAGCCCAAAAAGTTGGCGGCGGAAAGCGGCGCTTTTTCGTCTTCGAGTTGAATGACGACGTCGCCCAGTGAAGTGGTTAATTTGACTTTGCTATGTGTATTGGACATTTTATTTTCTGTTGCAAATGAAAGGGTTGAGAACAAAAACAGCATCAGGTAAACCAGGGTGGTGCGCATTAAAAGCTCCTTAATATCGCTGCAAGCCGCGAATTCTATGTGTTTTTATCTTGAAAGAGAAGCCAAAATCTTGATAGATTGCCAGATGTTTCGCTGCATCCATTTATTATCGTCATGCTGAAAATCTACAACACGCTAACCCGAAGTAAGCAAGAATTTTTTCCCAAACAGCCAGGTAAAGTCGGCATGTATGTCTGCGGTATGACGGTTTACGACTATTGCCATATCGGCCATGCGCGGGTAATGGTGGTGTTCGATACGGTCGCCCGTTATTTGCGGCATGCCGGTTATCAGCTTACCTACGTAAGAAATATTACCGACATCGACGACAAAATTATCCAGCGCGCCAACGAGAATGGCGAGGCGTTTACCGCGTTGACCGAACGCTTTATCGAGGCAATGCACGAAGACGAGCAAGCCTTGTCGGTGCTGCCGCCGGATATCGAACCCAAAGCCACGCAATCCATCGCCGACATCGTTAAAATGATTTCGACACTAATCGAGCGCGAGTTTGCTTATGTGGGCAGCAATGGCGACGTGTTTTATGCGGTAAACCGCTTTGACGGATACGGCAAATTGTCCGGTAAAAATATCGATGATTTGCAGGCTGGCGAGCGGGTCAACGTCGATACAGCCAAACGCGATCCGCTGGATTTTGTACTGTGGAAAATGGCCAAGCCCGGCGAGCCTTATTGGGATTCGCCGTGGGGGCAGGGTAGGCCGGGCTGGCATATCGAATGCTCGGCGATGTCCACCTGCTGCCTGGGCAATCATTTTGATATCCATGGCGGCGGTATGGACTTGCAATTCCCGCATCACGAAAACGAGATCGCCCAGTCGGAAGGCGCCACCGGCGAGCCCTTCGTTAATTACTGGATGCACAACGGTTTCGTGCGGGTCAACGAAGAAAAAATGTCCAAATCCCTGGGTAATTTTTTTACCGTGCGCGAGGTGTTGAAGCAATATAGGCCGGAAGTGATTCGCTTCTTCATCCTCTCCAGCCATTATCGTAGTCCGCTCAATTACTCTGATGAACAATTAGACGAAGCTGGCGTAGCGTTGAATCGCTTGTATACAGCATTGCGGGGTATCGAAACCACGGACAGTGAAATGGCCTCGGATTATAGGCTGCGCTTTGAACAAGCTATGGATGACGACTTCAATACACCTGTTGCTCTTGCAGTTTTATTTGATTTAGCTAGAGAACTGAATACAAGCAAAAATAAAGAAAGTGCGAAGTCATTAGCCGAGACGTTTCCAGACCTTAAGTTCTCAGAAAAGCCCGAATATCCGCAAAATGATCCCGTTCTACTAGCGTTTACTCTTAAACGTCTAGGCAGTTTCTTGGGTTTACTACAAGACGATCCCGACAGTTTTCTGAAAGGCGGCGCAGCAGTCGATGGCCTTAGTGAAGCAGAAATTGAACAGCTAATCGGCGCCAGAAGAGCCGCCAAAGCCAGCAAAGACTGGTCGCAAGCCGACCAAATTCGCGATCAATTGAAGGCTCAGGGCATTGTTTTGGAGGATGTGGCGGGCGGTAATACCATTTGGCGCCGAGAAAATTAAGGGACTGGCGATGAGCGAAATCAAAGATAAAACGGTAGAAACATTTCTGGACGAATTGGCCAGCAAGCAAGCTACCCCCGGTGGTGGTAGTGCGGCGGCGGTGATGGGCGCGCAGGCGGCGGCTTTAACCAGCATGGTCTGTAATCTGACTATCGGCAAACCAAAATACGCTGAGGTGGAAGCGAAAATGCAGGCCCTATTGACCGAAGCCGAAGCTTTACGCGCGATCTTGATTGGCATGATCAAAGCCGATGTCGATGTGTTCGACAAACTGATGGCGTGTTATGGGCTGTCTAAAAGCACCGATGAAGAAAAGGCTTTGCGCACCCAGCAAATCCAGGCCGTGTTGAAAGAGGCTACTATCGTACCTTTGGAATGCGCGAAAGCCTGTGCCAAGGCCATTGAATTGAGTCGGGTGGCTGCGGAACACGGCAATCTGGGGGTGATCAGCGATGCCGGCGTCGCGGTGATGGCGGGCTACGCTGGCTTAAAAAGCGCGGCGCTGAATGTACAAATCAATGCCGCGAGTTTGAAGGATAGGACGTTTGCTGAAGCGCAGCTAGCGGAGCTGGATACTTTGTTGCAAGCCGGCGAACTGGCTGCCGAGCAGATTTACCGGATTGTCAGGGAAAAGCTTTAAATCATCTGCTAATTCAAAGGCGCGTCGCGTAAGTCGTCATTGCAGCAGGGATTCATTTCGTGCTCCTCTAACGGGAGCCGAAATCCAGGCTGTATGGATCGCTGGAATCTCACCATCCATTGCACTGTTGCCTGCTCTAGTATCTGTGGGTATCCCGGTGAGCATGACGGACTTTTTGGGTTTAGCTGAAGCTGCTCGCCAATCAGGTTAAATCATATGTTTTGTGGGCAAGGGCAATTTCAATTGCCGCCTCTCTGCTTAACTTGAGCGGCAGTTTTCTAAATCTGCTTCACGTTGATATTCAAAGTCTGAATCCGATAAGCAATCTGCCTAGGCGTCATATCCAGCAGTCTGGCAGCCTTGGCTTGCACCCAGCCGCTTTGCTCCAGTGCGGCGATCACTCGCTCTCGTTCGTCCATGTTCTCGTCGTGCAGATCGATGTGTTTGATCGATTGCGGGGTGCGGCTGATGCCGATTTCATTTTCCAGACCGGTGCTGGCGATCACGTCGCGGTCGATAATGCCTTCCTGGCTCATGATCGCCGCGCGTTCCAAGCGGTTTTCCAATTCGCGGACATTGCCCGGCCAATCGTGTTTCATCAAAATCCGGATCGCGCTTTCCTTGATTTCCAGGGGCCGACCGCCTTGCTGGCGGGAAATCCGGTTCAACAGAAAGCTGGCCAGTTCGGGGATGTCCTCGATACGCTCACGAAGCGGTGGCATATTAATGGGCATCACGTTCAAGCGGTAATACAAATCCTCGCGGAAATTGCCTTCGGCGACTTCCTGCTCCAGATTGCGGTTGGTGGCGGCAATGATGCGGACGTTCACTTTCAAGGTGCGGACGCCGCCGACTCGCTCGAATTCGCCTTCTTGTAGCACACGCAACAACTTGGCTTGAAAAGATGCGGAAATCTCGCCGATTTCGTCGAGAAACAGCGTGCCGTTGTCGGCCAGTTCGAAACGGCCCTTACGTTGGCCGATCGCACCGCTGAAAGCACCTTTCTCATGGCCGAACAATTCGGATTCCAGTAACGTGTCGGGCAGCGCTGCGCAGTTCAACTTAAGAAACGGGCCGTTAGCACAGGCCGAATTGAAGTGTATCGAGCTGGCGACGACTTCCTTACCGGTGCCGGATTCGCCGCGAATCAACACCGTGGTATGCCATTTTGCCACCTGACGGATGATGTCGAATACTTTCAGCATCGGCTCGGAATGGCCGATGATGTTCTCGAAGCGGTAGTTTTTGACCAGCGTTTGTTTTAAATAGTCGCGTTCGCTGGTCAGTTCGTTTTGCTTGCGCTCCATGACCCGCAGCATGTTCACGCTTTGGGCGATCAGATTGGCGACCATTTCCATGAAGCGGGCGCGTTCGCCCAAAAATGTCGAGGTACAAGGCTGCGCGGCCAAAATGCCGACCACTTCGCCTTGCTCGATGGCTAATGGTGAACCGATAAACGGTAAATCCGGATTATAGACGCCTAAGCGGCTTAAAAAACGCGGTTCGTCGGCAATGCGTTCCACGACGATAGTACTGCCTTCGTCGAGGATCGCGCCGACCAGACCCTCGCCCGGCTGGTAGCGCACCGAACGGTCAATGCCGTCGCCATAAATTTCGCAAATGCTCATGCTGTCGTCATCGACGTCGCGTAGCGTAATCATGCCGAAATGCAAGCCGTTACGCTTGTGCAAAATCTCCAGAATACCCTTTAGTTTGGTACGTAAATCATGCGTGCTATTCAGCAATTGACTGACGAGAAACAGGGTATCCAGCTCGGATTCAACCAGTAATAAACGATCACTCATGGATGTTCACCATGGCTAGGTTTTTTTGACAGGGAAAGCGGACTTTAAAGCTGCAACCGTTTTTATACTGCGGGTCGATCTCTATCATGCCGTTATGCTGATTAACGATTTCCTTACTCATGACCAGTCCCATGCCGGCCTGGACGCCGGCGGTGCTTTGATTTGTCGTAAAAAACGGTTCGAATACCTTACTCCGTTGATTGGCGGGTATGCCGGGGCCGGAATCGGCTACCGACACACAAACCCAGTCATGCTCGATAGTCGTGCTGATTTTGATGATGCGTTCCTGGCTGCTGGCCCGGTTCATCGCATTGACCGCATTGTCTATCAATTGTTTGAATAACATGCGTAACTTGTTCTCGGAGCCGAGAATATTAGGTAATACCGGGTTTGGCAGCCAATCCACCACGATGCCGTTCGCCAGAAATTTGGTGCTATAGAGAAGCATGACTTCGTGCAACAGCTGATTCAAATTCACCGGTACCACTGCGGATTCCGGAATTTCCGGCACGCAGCGCTGCAAAGTGGTGAGCGTTTCTTCCCCCATTTTTTGCACTTGGCCCAGCAGGTCGCGGATCGGGCTATTGTGGGCATCGTTGCGTTGAGTCATGATTTGAATCGCTGCGTTGATTTGGTTTAAGGGTTGGCGAATCTGGTGCATTGCCCCCAACAAGGTTTCGCGGATGCTGCGGATATGCTCCTCTTCGGCCAGCATGGTGCGCAGAGTCTGAATTTGCAGCTTTTCCTGCTGGCGGCGCAAGGGACTGATGTCGTTAATGGTCAACAATAAGTAGTCTTTGGATTGTCTGGCGAAGAAGGTGTCGGCGCAGACGTCGTTTTCGATAAACCAGTTCCCGGAACAGGAAAACCAGCGCGTACCCTTGAGCCCGGAACTTTCAATCCGCACTTCGCGATTGGCGAAACCTTGTTGCCGGTCGATGTTTTCGCCCCACAAATCGCCCATGTCCTGTTCCAGAGCCTCCAGGAAAAATAAAGCGGGTTCCTTCTTGTCCAGTTCGCTGATCAGCATTTTGTACATCTGATTGTCGAGGACGACGCGTTTGTCGCTATCCAGAACCACCATTGCTACCGGCGAGGCGTTCAACACCGATTCGATCAACTGTTTTTGGTTGCTGACCTGCTGTTCCGCATAATGCGCCTGGGTGACGTCGCGGTGCATACCGATGTAGTGGCTAATGGCGCCGCGGTCATCGAACATGGGCGCGATGATCAGATCAGCTAAATAGCGTTGGCCCATTTTTTGCCGATTGACCAGTTGACCGTGCCAAACCTGTTTACGGGAAATGGTGTGCCACAAATCGTAATAGATTTGTCTGGGCGTGGACTTGTCGGACAGCTCGGATTCGTTCTTACCAAGAATTTCGGCGGCGTTGTAGCCGGTTACATCGGTGAAGGCTTGGTTGATATAAAGGATGTTGGCTTTTTTATCGGTAATCGAAATGGCGACCGGCGCCTGCTCCACAGCCTCAACGAATAAGGAAAACGGCAGAGTTTTAGAGGCTTTGCCGCCTTTGAGCGGTTGCCCGAGAGCATTTAGGGCTGGCGATAGCATATCGGCCGTTTCAATCTCAATCTGGCCTTGCAGGTAGTCAGGGGTGGATTTGGTCATGGCAAATGGTTCTCGCGTGTTTTTCTAGGCTTAAGTTGGAAAACTACATGCAATTTGAGAGCCAAATGCGTTTCGGCTTAGCTGCTGTTGGAAAATCCCGGCTATTTGTATGGTTTGCGACAAATTTTAGCGGACTTGTTTCAGCTCTGTGTTTTTTAGGACAGAGATGTTGGCGCTAAATCCCCCGGCTTTGCACTAAATCGGGGAGTTGTGGGGTTTTCGCAGCATTGGCATAAATGATGCTGTCTTGTTACAAAACACCGGGTCTAAAACGATGAGCGAATACTTACTACTGATATTGGGTACGGCCTTGGTCAACAATGTCGTGTTGGTCAAGTTCTTGGGATTATGTCCGTTCATGGGAGTTTCCAACAAGCTGGATACCGCATTGGGCATGGGTTTGGCAACCACGTTTGTACTGACCCTGGCTTCCGCTGCGAGCTGGGTGTTGGAGCATCGCTTATTGATACCGTTCGATATCGGATTTTTGCGAGTGCTGGGTTTTATTCTGGTGATCGCCGCCGTGGTGCAGTTTACCGAGATGGTGATACACAAAACCAGTCCGGTCATGTACCAGGTTTTAGGGATTTTTTTACCGCTGATTACGACTAATTGTGCGGTTTTGGGTGTGGCGCTGCTTAACATCCAAGAGAAATACAATTTCGTGCAAAGCCTGCTGTTTGGCTTTGGTTCGGCAATGGGTTTTACCCTGGTGATGGTGCTCTTCGCCGGTCTACGTGAACGCCTAGCGCTCATGGCAGTGCCGGCGCTTTTTTCCGGCACCCCCATCGCATTTATCACCGCCGGCATACTGTCGCTGGCGTTTATGGGATTCGCGGGGCTTTACAGCAAATAAGAGGCACACCATGTACGTTTTATCTGCCATTGTTATTCTGACATCGCTAGGATTGTTACTGGGCGTGGCTTTGGGGATTGCCGCCAAATATCTGAAGGTGGAATCGGACCCATTAATAGAAACCATCGAGGCCTTAATGCCCGGTTCGCAATGCGGGCAGTGCGGCTTTCCCGGCTGCCGGCCAGCTGCGGAAGCTCTGGTATCGGGCGCTGCACCGGTGACATTGTGTCCGCCAGGCGGCACATCTCTCGTCGAACAGCTCGCCAAATTGCTAGGCGTCGATGTCGATTTAAGCCAAACGCAAGATCAAGAAGCAATGGTGGCTAGGGTTAGCGAAGAAACCTGCACCGGCTGTACCCGCTGCTTCAAGGTTTGTCCGACCGACGCCATCGTCGGCGCACCAAAACAGATCCACGCGGTGGTGGCGGATGCCTGCATCGGTTGCAAAAAATGCGTGGAAGTATGTCCTACCGAATGTCTGCAAATGCACCCTGTTGAAGTGACCTTGCGCAACTGGCGCTGGCCCAAACCGCTGGCCGCTTGAGACGGAGACAACTATGTTCGCCTTGTTCGAGAATCCCCGTTTGCGCGGCGGCATCCACGCTGAAGAGCACAAATCCGAAACCTCTCCGCTCAGCATTGTTACCGATTTTCCATTGCCTAAGAAGTTGTACATTCCGGTGCAACAGCATGTCGGCAAGCCTGCCGAGCCCGTAGTTAAAGTCGGCGAAAAAGTTTTGAAGGGGCAATTGCTGGCATATAGCCAAGGCACCATTTCGGCGCCTGTGCATGCACCAACATCGGGCGTTATTGCCGATGTGAAGGATTTTCCGGCGCCGCATCCGTCCGCCTTACCGATTCGTACTGTAGTGATTGAAAGCGACGGTAAAGAACAATGGGCCGAATTGATGGTGCCGGAAGACCCGTTTCAACTAGAGCCGGAAGAGATCTGCCAACGTGTCGGCGCAGCCGGTGTGGTGGGTTTGGGAGGTGCGGTATTCCCGTCGGCGGTCAAGCTCAGTTTAGGTCGCAAAAACAAGATTCACACCCTTTTGATCAACGCCGGCGAATGCGAGCCTTATCTGACTTGCGATGACCGCTTGATGCAGGAGCGCGCCGAACAAATCGTTGCCGGTATCAGGTTAATGTTACGCGGTATGGATGCTCCCAAGGCCTTGGTGGGTATCGAGGATAATAAGCCCGAGGCTTTCGCCGCCATGCAGGCGGCCAGCCAGAATTTTGCCAATATCGTCGTGGCACAAGTGCCGACTCGCTACCCAATGGGCTGGGATCGGCAGATGTTACGTTATCTGACCGGCCAGGAGATTCCTGCCGATGGCCGAGCCACCGACATCGGCTTAGTGGTGCACAACGTCGCCACCGCCTTCGCAGTCTATCAAGCGATATGCTTGGGCCAGCCATTGATCAGTCGGGTGGTCACGGTCTCCGGCGCAGCTGTTGCAAAACCCAGAAATGTGGAATTGCCCATCGGTACCTTGATGTCGGAAGTGTTGGCATTTTGCGGTTTGGAAAAATCGAAAATGGCCCGCTTGGTGATGGGTGGGCCAATGATGGGCGACGCGCTGCCTATTGCCGAAGTGCCGGTCGTCAAAGCCTGTAATGGCATTTTGGCCTTGGCCGCGGCCGATATTGACGAACCGCCGGTACAGCCTTGCATTCGTTGCTCCAGTTGCGTGACCGCTTGTCCGGTGGGTTTGTTGCCCTTGGAAATGGCCAGCCGCATCAAAGCCAACCAACTAGACTCGGCGGTTGATTTAGGCCTAAAGGACTGCATTAGCTGTGGCAGTTGTTCTTATGTCTGCCCGTCGAATATACCCTTGGTGCATTACTTTAAATTCGCTTCCGGCGAGTTAGTGAAGCGGCAACAAGCCGAGCATAAGGCCGAACAAACCAAGCGTTTAGTCGAGGATAGAAATAATCGGATGGAACGGGCTAGGTTGGAAGCTGAAACGGAAGCCCTGCGCGCTCAGGAAGCCAGAGCCGCCCGTCTGGCTGCCGCACAACAGGCGCAAGCAGCGCCAGCAGAGGAAACCGTATGAGTAATAAACCGATTAGCGGGCCTCACGTTGCGGCTACCCGCCGCGTCGATCAAATCATGCGCTTGGTCATTATTGCCCTAGCGCCGGCCACGGCCTGCGGCGTATTGTTGTTCGGCTGGCCAGCGCTGTATTTGCTGGCGGTAACTGTATTGTCGGCGATGGCTTTCGAAGGTTTGTGTTTGAAGATGAAAGGCGTGGCGGCGATGCCTTATCTGCGCGACGGCTCGGCGCTAGTCACCGGCTTATTGGTGGCGATGACCTTGCCGCCTTGGGCGCCATGGTGGATAGGCGTAGTAGGTTCGGCGTTGGCGATTGTATTAGGCAAGCATGTTTACGGCGGCTTGGGGCAAAACCTGTTCAACCCTGCCATGCTGGCTAGAGTGGCTTTGCTGATTTCCTTTCCCATCGAGATGACTACCTGGGCCAACGTGTCGCCACTGTTCACCGGGCCCGGCGTGATCGATAGTTTGGCGATAACCTTTGGCGGCCTGGAAAATCCCGATGCGGTGACCGGTGCTACGACGCTGGGTTGGGTCAAGACCGAGTTTTCGCAAAACCGGCTGTTGCCCGGCAGTTTGATCGAGTATTCCGGTCTTTTAGCTTTTCTTGGCTGGGAGCGCGGCAGTTTGGGGGAAACGTCTTCTTTACTATTGTTGGCCGGGGGTGTCTGGTTAATGCGGCAGGGTGTCATCAAATGGCATATTCCGGTCTCGTTGCTGCTGAGTATATTTGTCATGTCGGCGGTTTTTCATACCCTAGATAGTCAGCACTATATGGGGCCGTGGGTGCATTTGAATTCCGGTGCGGTGATGCTGGTGGCATTTTTTATTGCCACAGACTATGTGACGTCGCCGAACACGCCTTTAGGCCAGGTGATTTTCGGCGCGGGCTGCGGTTTGCTGATTTTCGTGATCCGTTCTTGGGGCGGTTATCCGGAAGGCACCGGTTTTGCAATCCTGTTGATGAACGCGGTCACGCCGTTGATCGATCATTACATTCGTCCGAGAATCTATGGCCGCTACCGTAACGGCAAGCCGCTCGATATTTCCAATTCCTGAGACCGGCTATGAATTCCGAACCCGTTAAATTACCTCCTAAAGCCAACCAATATGTAGAGTACGCCTTGCGTATCTTGAGTAACTTTAGGCAAAAACTGGCCGTATGGTTGGAGCCAGGAAATTTGGAACAACTGCGGCCGCTATTACAGTATCAGGCCGGCGTGTTGGGGGGATTTGCATTGCTGGCGGCGATTTTATTGGGTGTTGCCGATCTGGCGACGCGCGGCGTGATAGAGCTGCGCTTGCAGGAAGATCTACAGGCTAATTTGGAGCAAGTGGTTCCGGCAGAGCTTTACGATAATAATTTGTTGAAAGACAGCGTGCTGCTGCCTTCTGCCGATGCCAATCTGGGCGCTGAGCAAACTGAGGTCTATCTGGCTAAAAAGGCGGGTTTGGTTAACGCGGTCTGTTTTAAATTCGTCGCACCTGACGGTTATGCCGGGCCGATCAGTTTGGTGATGGGTATCGACAGCAAAGGCGAAATCCTAGGAGTGCGGGTTATCGCTCATGTCGAAACACCGGGATTGGGCGATAAGATTGAAGTGACCAAGTCCAAATGGGTACTGTCCTTCAACGGCAAATCCTTAAATAACCTGACCGTTGAGCAATGGGCGGTAAAAAAAGACGGCGGCGTGTTCGATCAGTTTAGCGGAGCGACGATTACGCCACGCAAAGTCGTACAGGCAATCAAGCGGGGATTGGAGTTTTATAAGGTGCATCAGGCGGAGTTGTTGGCTGAGAAATAACGCTTATTCAATGTATGGCAATTATTTTCGGTGGAGAAGGTTTTTTCCCGTATGCCGCGCCGAGCACCGGAGCTTATATCGAGAATAGCCCGACGGGGCAGCGCAGGGACGCGCTACGTCGGCGGAGGGGCTGGGAAGCCACTTCTGCCG
>FSSH01001278.1_pt1 | contig 12755 bp, 12 predicted proteins | sample 1166101 | NCBI WGS metagenome assembly FSSH01 (sample SAMEA32972668, study PRJEB13176) | freshwater metagenome | biome: Drinking water system; feature: Biomass in drinking water that filtered by 0.45 um membrane; material: drinking water | place: USA | collected 2012-12-20 | depth 0 m | reverse complement strand
GAGGGATAGACTAGTCCTTCTCATCCTTGTCTTCTGTTTCTTTTTGCACTTCTTTCAAGACCATCACACCCTGGACTCGACTCGCATTGAGATCGCTCTCCGGGACCTTCTTGTGGACCAGATTCTGATGGCAGTCAATGCAGGTGGCGCCCTCGGTTTCCATCTTCTTGTGCGCGGCCTTCGCCGATGCGCCCGGTGGCTTGGTATTCTTGTGACATTCGCGGCACGTGACGCTGTCCCAGTTTTTCAGAGACATGCGCGCGTAGTGGGCCATGATGGGCCGGCGCTCGTTAAATTTCTCGATCGTTGAGTAGTCATATTTCATTTCCGCGAGCACCGCCCGCGTTCCGTCATAGATGTGTGTCCAGGCGGCCAGATGGAAGTTCCCTAAGCCCTGGGGCACGTGGCAATCCTTGCAGCCCGGATCGGCCCCGAGCGCACCATAGTGCGAGGACTTTTTTAGCTCCTCATATGGATAGGTCTGGGAGTGGCAGCTCACGCAGAACTCAGTCCTTGAGAGGGCGTGCTCCCCGCCGAAGACCACGGCGATTGCTCCGACCGTAACAAGGGCGCCAAGAAGCAGGGCACCGCCATACACCCCCAAGTATTCCTTGATCTTCCCTTGCATGGTAATCCTCCTTGCTACTGTTCAATGTTTGCATACCCTATGTCTAATGTATAATCTTAATTGTCTAATCTGTCAATAGAGTTTAGTGATTATATTTGACAAACATTAGACATTACTATATAATGCGAAAATGTTCATGAATAAACATAGAATTCATAGAGTTGCGAAATTAACCGGTATTTCTAAGGACGTAATTCGTGTATGGGAGAGGCGGTATGGGCTCGTTACGCCTTCGCGAAGTTCGAATCGTTATCGCGAATACAGTGACGAGGATGTTGCGCTCCTTCGCTTTGTGAAGGCGCAGATGGAACAAGGCGCAACGATCGGTGGTCTCGCAACGGAAGGGCGGGATGCGCTCATTGCACGCATGCGTCTCGCAACTCCGTGTATCACCGAGGAACAGAAACCGCATGAGCATCTATTAGATGAGTTGATAGGATTGCTTGCCCCGATCGATAAGGCTGGGTTCGAGCGAAAGCTGAACGGTGCCGTAGCCGTCATTCCATTTGAAGAGGCGGTCCAGCGGATTTTACTTCCACTACAACGGCGTATCGGAGAACTGTGGCACGAAGGCCGTCTTGGGACAGCTGTCGAGCATTACGTGACGAAGCTCATCCAGCAGAAGTTGTTTTCTGTGATGAATCAGCTGCCGGTGAATGAGTTCGGTCCGCGTGTTTTGATCGCCTGTCCTGAAGGTGAAACGCATGAGATCGGGGCCCAAGCCGTCGCCTATATCGCAGCGACCAGAGGTTGCCAGGTCTACTACCTTGGTCCTAATCTTCCGGTGTCAGACCTCTTAGTCTTCTGCGAGAAGATCAGCCCTGATCTCGTGCTTCTCTCCTTCACGGAAGCAAAGTCTGAGTCCGCAATGCTCCAGCAACTCAAGGACATTAAACAGCTGGCCACTCAATGGCCTGTTGCCGTGGGTGGCCAGGGTGCCCGTGCTTTTGGAGACCTTCTTCGTGACACCGAGATTGAATTGCTTGACGATCTTCCCGCGTTGCACAGCCGACTGTCCATTCTCGTCTCGACCCGCATCATTACTGCGCGGGGGTGGTGGACCGCGGATTCTCGAGAACTCGGCGTCGATTGCTTATCAAATGGGCCGAACGCCGAGTCCCAGTATTAACGAACGGGGGACATTCCGATTCTGATAAGCCGGGATCGGTCACGATAGGAATGTGAGAAAAGAGAGGAGCTGCGCCATGACAAGCGCAGGTCCTCTTTTCTTTTGTGCCTTCGCCCTCATGCAAAATTGACCTGCTCCCTGTAGTTGTACCAGGGTGACTGAGAATCACGCGCAGTGCGATGCGATCGCTTCTGTTATTGGTGGACAATACTCCACTCCAAACAGTGGTAGATTCTGGAGCAGAGGTAGCTACATGACGATCCTCGCAGTGCCGAAGTATTTCACTTTGCCACCATCGCGAGGCCTGGGATGTTCAACGCATGGACTGCGTCCCGGACGACGTCGATGACGCGGGGGCGCGTAAAGCCGCGCCGCCACGCGAGCCCGATCCGCCGGCCCGGCACCGGTCTGGCCATCTCGATTGCAATCAACCGGTTGCTTTCGTGTTTCAAGGTGAGCGCGCTGGCGGGCAAGACGGTGATGCCGAGCCCTGAGGCGACCATCTGCCTGATCGTTTCCAGAGAATTCCCCTGCCAGCCCTCAGTGTCCGACCGGCTGAGTTCGGGGCAGCTATTCAGGACTTGTTGCCGAAGACAGTGGCCTGCATGCGGAAGAAGCACCTTTTCGGATGCCAGTTGGCGCGAATCAATCAGCTTTTTTTTCTTCCAGGGATGGCCGACCGGGATCACCACTTTGAACGGTTCGTCGTACAGAGCTTGAGTCACGATTGCCGGTTCGTCGAAAGGCAGCGCGATCATGATCACATCCAATTTCCCGCTCTTCAGCATGCCTGCCAGGTTCAGTGTCAGATTCTCTTCCAGTTCCAGCGGCATCTTCGGAGCGCGTGCGCTCAATAGCGGAACCAAATCCGGCAGGATGTAGGGTCCGACGGTTGCGATGACGCCAAACCTGAGCGGTCCATTTAATTGATCCTTGCCTTGAGCCGCGAGGATTTTGATTTGGTCCGTTTCCTCCAACACGCGCTGGGCCTGATGGACAATCTGCGCCCCGATCGCCGTCAGGTCAATCCGGTTCCGGCGCCGCTCAAAAATTGTCGCGCCCAACTCTTCCTCCAGTTTCTTGATCGCTAGACTCAATGCCGGTTGAGTGACGAAGGCACGTTCGGCGGCACGTCCGAAATGACGCTCTTGAGCTACGGCGACGATGTACTGCAATTCAGTCAGGGTCATCCTCTCCTCCTTCATCAATAAGCAGTACTTATGACAGTACAATATATTATCAATTGGATTAATGGGCAAGGGCTGGTTAATTTGTATGTAAGCAAGCAGGAAGAGCGCGGCACATATCAAACCATAAGGAGGATGTCATGAGAGCAAGAGGCAGAAAGTTGGGTGGGTTCTTGGCGGTGATAGCGATAACTGCAGCTGTGAACACGTCCGACAGCCTTGCCGGTGCGCATCGAGTGGACGTCATCGGAAATCCCGGCGGGACAGCGGTGCAATCGGACAGCATCAAGGCCAGAGGCGAGTCAATGAGAGTGGACGTCATCACGAGAATCGTATCCGAAGGGCCGACGTATTCGTACAGTCAGCCCATGAACCGCTGAGGGCTTGGCCGAGGCCCTGACTGAGGAGGGAGCCCTGTCCCTCTTCAGTCCCCTCCCGAAGCGCTGGACCAGATATGGGCGCTAGAAAGGTTGTCATATAAATGTTCGTCATCGTTCTGCCGAACCCTGTTCCAGCCACCAGTAGGGTCCAGGTGCCGGAGACCGAGTCTATTCTCAGGAGTGCCAGCTCGGATACAATCGCATTCTTTAGGACGAGATAGCAGCGGCCTTTCTCGGGGGGAACAATTTGGTGACTACCTGACGATTGAGTCAATGGCAGGAGTCATGATATGAGAAGATCGGCAAGCTAGGAAACTGGGCTTTGCTGAAGGAAGGAAACCATGGAAAAAACAAGAAGTCCGGGAAAAGCAGGGGGCGGAAACGGTCTGCAGATTGATCTCGGGATCGAACCGGCACAGCGGAAAGCAATCGCCGAGGGGTTGGCGAAGGTGCTGGCCGATACCTATACTCTCTATCTCAAGACGCATAACTTCCATTGGAATGTCACGGGACCGATGTTCCAGACGCTTCATCTTATGTTTGAACAGCAATACAACGAGCTGGCGCTCGCAGTGGATTTAGTTGCGGAGCGCATTCGGGCGCTGGGACATCCGGCGCCGGGGAGCTATGCCGAGTTTTCGAAGCTGTCCTCCATTGGAGAAGCATCGGGTGTGCCTCGAGCAGAAGACATGATTCGCCAACTGGTTGATGGACAGGAATCGTTGGTGCGAACCGCACGGAATGTATTTGCGACGGCTGAAAAGGCTTCCGATCAGGTGACGATTGATCTTCTCACTCAACGTATGCAGGTACATGAGAAGACGGCGTGGATGCTCCGCAGTTTACTGGAGTAGCGGGTTTCGGTTAGGAGGGCGTCGTATCTTGTCCGCCCTAGTAAGTGCGGCAGGATAAAGAGGCGGTCAGGACATCATAGACATAAGTATGCCGAAAGGGGGATCTGATGAGACAACGCAGGAAGGTTGGGAGTGTAGGACGGATTGGAAGGTTAGGGCTGTGTGTAGCTGTGGCCCTACCGCTGCTTTCGGTCGGCGAGACGCGAGGAGAAGATTATAAGCTCAAGATTCCGTTTGGTCTCGAAGAGACCGCAGTGGTCATTCCGGCTGATAATCCTCTGACAAAGGAGAAGGTCGAGTTAGGCCGGTTGCTGTTCTTCGACAAGCGATTGTCGCAAGACAACACCATTGCCTGTGCGAATTGTCATGCGGCGAAATTCGCGTTTACGGATGGCAAACCGGTCTCCACCGGCATCCGAGGCCAGAAGGGCGGTCGCAGTGCACCGGCATCCTTCAACAGGGTGTTCAGCAGCGTTCAATTCTGGGACGGCCGGGCTCCGACATTGGAAGCCCAATCGGTTGGTCCGTTTACCAATCCGATCGAGCACGGCTTTGCGAACTACGATGTGATGAATGCGAAGATGATGAAAATGCCAGGCTACCGGAAACTCTTCAAGCAAGTCTTCGGCGATGAGAACATCACAACGGAGAGGGTAGGCATGGCCATCGCCAGCTTCCAGCGCACGGTCCTCTCCGGTAATAGTCCGGCAGATCGGTTCGATCAGGGAGGAGAAGCAGGGGCAATTTCAGAAGCGGCGCAAAAGGGTCTCACCCTGTTCCGGGAAAAAGCCCGGTGCACAAAGTGCCATTCTGGATTCAACTTCACCGACGAAAAATTTCACAATCTCGGCATCGGCTGGGATGACAACAAGGTCGATCTTGGTCGCTACATGGTAACGGGTAATCCGGAAGAGATCGGCGCTTTTAAGACTCCGACCTTACGCGAGATCGCTCGAAGCGCGCCGTATATGCATGACGGACGCTTCAAAACTCTTGAAGAAGTCGTGAATTTCTACAATAAGGGTGGCGTCAAGAATCCTCACCAGGACAATCTCATTATTCCGCTCGACCTGACGGACCAGGAAAAGCGCGATCTGGTGGAATTCCTCCACACGCTCAACGGCGAGGGATGGCAGCACGTCTCGGCGCCCAAGTCCTTTCCGAAGTAGCAGCCGGGGAGGGTTCCATAGCACGACCTGGAGTGAAGGGCTCCCTTCGGCCGCTGGTCGAAGGGAGCCCTTCTTCATGTATCTGTTTGCCGAACATCTTGTCCGGCCGTGAGCGGCGGTATCATTTCCACAAGGTAGCGTCGCAAAATCGCTTGCTCGATGCGGGATCGGCCGCGATCCGGGGCGGGGAAGCGCAGCACAAACTGCATTTTGCCTGGTTCCAGCAGTTGAATGGTAATTCGCGGTTCAGGCGACGGTGCTTCAAGCAGATTGGTTTGCTCCAGTAATTTCATCTGGCGTGCCGCTTCTTCCATGTACGGCATGCATTCGGCCTTTGCGGACCGCAACAGAGTTTGCTCGGCATCCTGCCAATGTTCATCGGTCTGGATGGGTACCACCAGTGTGTACAACCCATACTCCTGCTCGGGGTTCTCCTTGACCAATGGATGTGAGAATAGCAGGCTGTTGGGAAAGATTGTCACACGACCTGTATACAAGTGGGCCGATTGACCAGGGCCGATTTCGAGCAACTTCGTCGCAAACACGTCGTGATCCAGGACTACTCCACGGTGGCCGGCAATCTGCACCCGATCGCCGACCGCATAGACTTTCCCGCCCACTCGCAACGCGGCTCCGCTCCAGCAAAGAATCAGTTCCTTTGTCGCCAATACCAATGCCGCCGCCAATGCGACGAGTGAAACGGTAAAGGCCTGCAGTTCGTGGGCCCAGATGCTGACCAGTCCGATGAGAAACGCGAAGACGATGGAATTTCTGGTCGTGACGACCCATCGCCGCTTGGCTTCCATCGAAAGTGTCGGATTTCTGGAAATCCATCGCACCACGAGCGCTCGTGTGCCCGTGAGGGCGATGAGAAGAAGGAGGGACTTAAGGACGTCGAGGGCTACCGAACTGTCTATATTCATCCAGCCAGTCTGCATGATGTGATTACGTGCGCATTGAATCTCAAGTGCCTACGATGACCAAACCGTCCGGCGATCGGGGTGTGATATGAAGCTTACGCTACACCTGAGCGGCTTTCTGTGCAACTCCGCCCACACAATATGCATGATGTACTTCCAGAGTCCCGAGCGCATGAACAGCAAGGGCTGGATTTGTCTATCGGGTTTTCGGTACCTTGAGTGGTCGCATGGTCCTTCAGTCGCGATTATCGTAGGAGTTAATCCGGTATGGATGTGGATGCTCGGCTCATAATCTGTGCGGCGGTCACCAGTACGTTGCTTGGATTTGCTTTTCCTTCTCCTCATTTCGCCTTGGCAGGCGATAGCTACCTGGCCAGACACGAATCTGTATCGGCAGGTTCGACGAAAATGGCAAAGTCCGATCTGCTTGCCACGCCGCATAAAGATAGAGCACATGAATTACATGCGTCCAATGGAGACTCCAAGGCCGGCGACAAGGTCAAGCCGGCGGCCAACGGCGATGCGTCCCACCACTCTGGTCCATCGGCGCACACTCCCAGCGAAATGACCGGAAAGGACGGCGCGCCGATGGTGTTAGTGCCTGCAGGAGAATTTGCAATGGGGAGCGACAAGGGTGATGAAGATGAGTTTCCCGTCCATCGAGTTCAACTGCATGCCTTCTACATCGACAAGTTCGAGGTCACGAATAGGCGATTCGCCAAGTTCGTTGAGGCGATTCAGAGTGAACCTCCCTGGGGATTTGCAGATAAGGACAAGCCTGTGATTCATGCTGATCGACCGGTGCGTTGGGTCAATTGGATGGATGCGATGGGCTATTGTCTGTGGGCCGGGAAGCGGCTTCCGACCGAGGCGGAATGGGAAAAGGCGGCGCGCGGGACCGATGGACGGACCTATCCTTGGGGCAACGATCCGCCCACTCCGGTCCATGCGGTCTATGGATTGAAGGAGGGTGGAGAAGAGACGACTTCAGACATCGGCGATCGCGACAAAGGCCAAAGTCCTTACGGCGCGCATGATCTGGCCGGCAATCTGTATGAATGGGTCATGGATTGGTATGCCGAAGACTATTACATGAACTTTGCCGCCAGTCCGGCGGTCAATCCGCGCGGCCCAAGTGAAGGCACGGCCAAGGTGCAACGTGGTGGATCATATATCAACAGTCCGTACCGGCTGCGGTCCTCCTTTCGAACAAAGGGCGAGCCGGCTGAGCAAGACTCGAATGTGGGTTTCCGCTGTGCGCAAGATGTTCCCAAGTCGCAGTAGCTCGCATCTGTTGCCATCTTGTTCATCGGCAGCCGACGGAGTTGGATACTGTCATGGTCCAGCGTAAGAGAGGACAGACAATGAAGCGGTATCGAATTCCACAGGGCGTCAAAGTGCACTTGGACAAGATGGACCCGGATGATACCGGCGACTATAAAAAGACCGAACAAGGGAAAGAGCAGGCGAAGGCGATTACGTCTGAGCTGATCGGACGCCTTGGAGAACTACAGGAAAGGCTGTACGCGAACGGCGAACGATCGCTGCTGGTTGTACTTCAAGGGATGGATACTAGCGGGAAAGACGGGACGATCAAAAGCGTGATGTCGGGCGTCAATCCGCAAGGGTGTCGGGTGGCTTCGTTTAAGGCCCCGTCGGACCGTGAACGTGCCCACGATTTTCTCTGGCGTGTTCACTATGAAGCTCCACCGAAAGGGCAAATCGGAATTTTCAATCGGTCTCATTATGAAGACGTTCTCATTACCCGTGTGCATGGGTGGGTGTCGGAGAAAGTGGTCAAACAGCGATTCAACCAGATTAACGAGTTTGAAAAGCTGCTGTATGAAAATGGGACTACCATTCTCAAGTTCTTTCTCCATATTTCCAAAGACGAACAGAAGGAACGGCTCGAAGAACGGATTCGTGATCCTGAGAAACGGTGGAAGTTCAACGAAGGCGATGTGGAAGAGCGTAAACGCTGGGAAGATTACATGCGTGCCTTTGAAGCCGTGTTGGGCGCGACGAGCACGGATCATGCGCCCTGGCATGTCGTGCCGGCTAATCGAAAGTGGTATCGAAATCTTGTGGTAGCGGAGACGATCGTCGAATCGATGAATGGTTTGAAGTTAAAGCGGCCACCTGAACCCAAAGGCGTGGATTTCAGCAAATTGCGAATTGTGTAACCTTCTCCGGCTGTCGGCCAATCGCTGGTCGATGGATCCGAAGAAGGGGTGTAAGGCATTGGCAGACCGAATCGGTGCCCAATCCCCTGTAGGGAGGCGGGCGCACCACCTAATGACTCGTGTCGGCTGTGAAAAATGAGTATGGCTGGCGTGTCCTCTTCCAAGCATGTCGCTTTATCGTCGGCATGGTATGTTTGGCATCCGCCCTTGGGAAGTCGATGGATTTCCAAGGATTTGTCGAGGTACTGAGCACCTACCGATTCTTTCCTGATTGGGGACTGTGGCTGGTTGCGATTGGGATTACCAGTCTCGAATGGGTGCTCGCGCTGTGGCTTCTCTCCGGCTGGCGCATTGAGAGCGGCGCACTCATCGCGTTGATCCTGTACGGATTGTATGCGGCCGGTCTTGTCATTACCCTGCTTCGCGGACTCGATCTTCCCAATTGTGGCTGCTACGGCGTGTTCTTTCCACAACCGCTCCGATGGTATTCACCGCTGGAGGATCTGGTGTTGGTTGGCATGTGTTATGCTTTATGGCTGTCTGTGAGAAAATCAGGGAGACCCATTGACACCTCTTTCTAATAGGCGTACGAGGTCAAGTGCGGCCTATGGTTTTTTTGAAGAGCGGGAGATCGGACAGACCGCGCGGCTGTCATCCAGGTCTCTCGGTGACTTCACTGAGAAAGGAGGGTGGATATGGACGATTCGACGCCACCTGGTCCGTCAGGCCCGCCGATGCAGGAGCGGGTTTCTCGTCGGTCGTGCTAGCCGATGCTCCACCGGCTGTGCCGTATCGGCACCTCAGGCCAACCGGATGATAGCCATGTTCTGAGTGGGGATCGTTCGGCAGTATGAGGAATTTCAGAACCCGGGATCGACGAAGTCTCCCCCGATTGGAACCCTGTAAGATCGGCATCGAACGGGTCTAGCGGCCGCGACAATCGAACATCAATACGGCGTCCTAAGCGCTACCCTACGGGCGGCCTCCCACCTAGTGCAAGGCCGCCCGTGGTGTATCTTGTGTCGGAGATTTTATGGCAGAGGCGAAACCAAGAACAGTGCGTGCAACTTCTACTGGGAAACGGCGGAGAAAGCCTGCCGGTGCTTCCACTGGACTTGGAGCGATGGATCTGCAATCCGCTGCGCCGCCCGGCGAGGTCGCGGCGCTACATCACGCCGTCGTCGATGACGGCGGGAAGGTGTTAACGGTCTATCGTGAGCCCTACGGCGGTCGCTGGCTTGTCATGGCTGCGCTCCCCATCGACCTTGTGGAACCGACACCCTATCAACGGAATCTCTCCGATACCCATGTCAGAAAATTGGAAGCGGTGATTGGCAAGGTCGGCCGGTTCCTCGATCCCATTATCGCCGTGCGCATGGCGAAACCCGATTATGACGCAAAGTATTGGACACCGAACGGCAACCATCGCTTATCCGCCATGCGGACGCTTGGGGCGAAGAGCATTGTGGCAATTGTGGTGCCGGAACCATCAGCAGCCTATCAGATTCTCGCGCTGAATACGGAGAAGGCCCATAATCTCCGTGAAAAATCGCTGGAAGTGATTCGGATGTATCGAGAGCTGGCGCAACTCGGTGGTGCGCCGGAAGATACATACGCGCTTGAGTTCGAGGAGCCGGCATTGATTACGCTGGGGCTCTGTTATGAAACACGCCCACGATTTAGCGGCGGCGCCTATCACCCAGTGCTGAAACGAGTGGAGGAGTTTCTGAAGAAGCCGCTGCAGGCAGCCTTGGATATTCGGCAGCAGCAGGCGAACACTCTCTTGGAGCTTGACGATCTAATCGTGAAACAAGTTGAAGCGCTCAAGGCGAAAGGACTGACCAGCCCCTACCTCAAGAGTTTCCTCGTGGCTCGCGTGAACCCGCTCCGGTTCCGCCCCAAGGATGCATTGCCCTTGTCGTTCACTGATGCGCTGGATCGCATGGCCCAGGCCGCGCAGAAATTCAACCCAGACAAGATCAAGTTGGATGATCTGGCAAAGTCCGGCGGAGTTTCTGACGAAGCTGAATAGGCGGGCCCCAATCTGCCTTGTTTCTCGGGCGATGGCCCATTTAGAATACCCTCAAATTCCAGGATGTAAGGAGGTTGGTCATGGGCCTAGCCGACAATAAATGTATTCCCTGTCGTGGAGGAGTCCCGCCGGTGCCGAATGATCGTGCCGAGGCCTTGCTGAAAGAACTGGGTCGAGGGTGGTCGCTCAATGGGCAGGGCCATCTTGAGCGGCTCTACACGTTCAAAGATTTTGCGCAGGCGTTGGCCTATGTGAACAAGGTGAGTGCCATTGCCGAGGCCGAAGGTCATCACCCCGATCTTTATCTTGCCTGGGGGAAATGCAAAGTCGAAATTTGGACACACAAGATCAATGGCCTGACGGAAAGCGACTTCTACCTGGCTGCCAAGGCCGACCGGGAGTTCGAGCCGTTCAGGGTTGCCACCAGCTAATCCGGATCCAACGTTCTGCCATGAACCAACGAGGCAGCAGATGAGTGACCAAGCCCAGGTGGCGCTCGTCAATATGCCGTTCAGCTATGCTAAGTATCCATCTATTCAGCTGGGCACCCTCTCTGCGCTCTTGAAATCGAATGCAATCCCTGTCGAATGTCACCATCTGAATGTCCGGTTTGCCCACCTGATCGGCGTTGAGTTGCACGAGAGCATTTGCGAGAAACGGGCGCTTTTCGGCGAGTGGCTCTTTTCATCTCTTCTGTTTCGAGACAACCCGAAACGCATGGAGTATCCGCAAGTCTTCAAGCCGGTCTTCGAGCAGATTGCTCAAGAGAGCGGGAAGCCAGCCGGGTACTTTGAGGAGATCGCGACGCGGATCGCTCCCCAGTTTCTGACCTGGGCCCTCACGGCCATTGACTGGGGACAATACAAGTTGGTCGGGTTTACTTCGACTTTCGATCAGAACGTCGCAAGCCTCACAATGGCCAAGCTCATCAAGGATCTGTATCCGGAAGTGACGATCGTCTTCGGCGGGGCCAACTTCGACGGCGAGATGGGGCTTGAACACTTTCGGGCATTTCCCTTCATCGATCACGTCGTGGTTGGGGAGGGGGAGGAAAGTTTCTTGCCATTAGTCCGCCGAATCCTGGACGGCAAAACGGAGGATTATCCGAACGGAGTGATCTACCGCGAAGGTGAGAAGGTTATGCTCACGCCGAATGCGGCGCTCTTTTCCGACTTTGCCAAGACTGGACCACCCGATTATGACGACTACTACCACCTGCTTGCAGAGCTGGGCCACAAGGCGCAGGGTTTTGAGCGTATTCTTTTGTACGAAGGCTCACGGGGCTGTTGGTGGGGAGAGAAACATCACTGTACGTTTTGCGGACTCAACGCGCAGAGCATGAAGTTCAGGGCAAAGAAGCCCGAGCAGGTCTTAACGGAGATTGCTGACCTCTCCCGACGCTACGATGCCGTGCGGTTTCGCCTCGTCGATAACATTATCGACATGACCTATATCGAGGGCCTCTTCGGCAAGCTGGCTGCGGAGCATTGCGATCTGGATGTGTTTATCGAGACGAAGAGCAATCTCCAGAAGCATCAGATCAAGACTCTGGCCGCTGGCGGTGTGAAATGCATGCAGCCGGGACTGGAAAGCCTGAGCCTCAATCAGCTGCGCGCGATGGACAAGGGTGCCACGCCGATGCAGAACATCATTTGTCTCAAGTGGAGCCTCTACTATCACGTGACGGTGCTTTGGAATATCTTGCTGGGGTTTCCAGGAGAGACGAACGAGGACTACCAGCGGCAGCTTGATCTAATCCCGTCACTGCTTCACTTCCAGCCGCCGGAAGCCACAGGCAAATTCTGGCTGCAGCGGTTTAGCCCCTACTTCACCAGACCACATGAGTACGGGATCCGCATCGCCGGGCCCGGGATGGCCTACGAATATGTGTACGACGCGCGGCAGCTCGATCTAAAAAAGATCGCCTACGACTTTGAGTATGAACTCGATAGCTGGCAGGTGGACCCACAACTCTATGAAGAGTTAGTCGTCGCGATTGGAAGCTGGCAGCGGCTCCACAAGTCCGGAGACCGGCCGTTTCTGTATTATTCTAAAGCGCCGAACTATGTGACGATCTACGACGGGCGGAATCCCCAGGCTCCCACGCGTCGGCGATACGACGGCTTGGCTGGGTTGATCATCGAGATTTGTACTGAGGCGCCAAAGAGTAGGGCACAGATCTGTGCAGCGGTAGCAGAACGGATGGATTGTCACGAGGCAGCGCTAAAGCCGGTCCTGAGCGAGCTCATCTATCAACGTGTTCTCTATGAAGA
>FSSH01000038.1_pt1 | contig 12755 bp, 8 predicted proteins | sample 1166101 | NCBI WGS metagenome assembly FSSH01 (sample SAMEA32972668, study PRJEB13176) | freshwater metagenome | biome: Drinking water system; feature: Biomass in drinking water that filtered by 0.45 um membrane; material: drinking water | place: USA | collected 2012-12-20 | depth 0 m | reverse complement strand
CGGGCCGTGGAACGGTTGTAACGGGACGGGTTGAAAGAGGTATCATCAAAGTAGGTGAAGAGATAGAGATCGTAGGCCTTAAACCCACGCTGAAGACAGTATGCACGGGCGTTGAAATGTTCCGTAAACTATTGGATCAAGGTCAAGCCGGTGATAATGTGGGAATACTGCTGCGTGGCACGAAACGTGAAGAAGTAGAGCGCGGACAAGTGCTGGCAAAACCGGGCAGCATATCGCCGCATACCAAATTCACAGCGGAAATATATGTATTAAGCAAGGAAGAGGGCGGAAGACATACTCCATTTTTCCCTGGTTATCGCCCGCAATTTTATTTCAGAACGACGGATGTTACGGGGGCGATTGAGCTACCGGCAGGTACGGAAATGGTGATGCCCGGGGATAACGTATCGGTAACGGTCAATCTGATAGCACCGATTGCGATGGAAGATGGATTGCGATTTGCGATACGGGAAGGCGGGCGTACGGTTGGTGCAGGCGTTGTCGCAAAAATTATTGAGTAGATTGTTGTAATAATAAAAGCAGAATAGTAATTGTTTTTTTGTGGTTTTAGCTTCAGATTATTTCAGTTAAAAGGCCAGTAGCTCAATTGGCAGAGCGTCGGTCTCCAAAACCGAAGGTTGGGGGTTCGATGCCCTCCTGGCCTGCCATTAACTGGATTGTTTTGATAATAATTAAGAGACTTTTAGCTAGTAAATAGCGGTTTTGATTGTGGCAATAAAATGAGCTAATTCAGCTTTATGGTGCAATCGAATGTTTTTACACAATCGCAAAGGAATAAAAGGATTCAATAGACGTGAATAAATTGAAACTTGGGCTTGTATTTGTATTTATTATTGCTGGCGTGGCAGGTTTCATTTATTTAAGTGAAAGCGCCATGGTTGTGCGCATATTGTCTATCCTGGCAGGATTTTTGCTGGCTGCGGTCACTGCAAGATTTACAACTCAAGGTCAGGAATTTTATGTGTTTTGCAGAGAATCTTCTGAAGAAGCGAAGAAAGTAGTTTGGCCTAGCCGCAAGGAAACACTGCAAACATCGGGTGTGGTGTTTGCTTTTGTCATTGCCATGGCACTGTTTTTATGGTTGATTGATGCTGGGTTGATGTCACTTGTAAAAGTTATGATGAATCCGGATGCTTGATCACGTCTCTCAGAGGAAAGAATGGGTATGAAATGGTATGTAGTTCACGCTTATTCGGGTTATGAGAAAAGTGTACAGCGCGCATTGAAGGATCGTATTGAGCGAGCTGGCATGCAAGATAAATTTGGTCAAATTCTAGTGCCGGTGGAAGAGGTGATAGAAATGAAAAGCGGCCAAAAAAATATCAGTGAGCGTAAATTTTTTCCGGGCTATGTGCTCGTAGAAATGGAGATGTCCGATGATTCATGGCATCTGGTCAAGAATACCGAGAAAGTGACAGGTTTTGTCGGTGGTTCCGCTATGAAACCTACACCGATAAGTCAGAAGGAAGTCGAGAATATACTCCATCAAATTCAAGAGGGTGTTGAGAAACCAAAACCAAAAATTCTATTTGAAATTGGTGAAGCAGTTCGCGTTAAGGAAGGGCCGTTTACAGATTTTCATGGCAACGTGGAAGATGTCAACTATGACAAAAGTAAACTCAGAGTCTCGGTTTCCATATTCGGACGTCCAACACCAGTGGAGTTGGACTTCAATCAAGTAGAGAAATCCTAGTAGGATAGTTAATTAAAGTTTTTTAGGTGTTTTTTATTGTTTATCAACGGGGAGAACGCATAGTCGTTCGAACGTACCCATCAGGAGAATGTAGTGGCAAAGAAGATTATTGGCTATATTAAGTTGCAGGTGCCTGCCGGAAAAGCTAATCCAAGTCCACCTATTGGACCGGCGCTCGGTCAGCGGCAGTTAAATATTATGGAGTTCTGTAAAGCGTTTAACGCGGCTACCCAGAAATTGGAGCCGGGTTTGCCTGTTCCCGTAATTATTACTGCGTATGCTGATAAAAGTTTTACGTTTGTAATGAAAACAACACCTGCATCGGTCTTAATTAAAAAGGCCGCAGGTGTTGGAAAAGGAAGCCCTAGGCCGCATTTAGACAAAGTAGGGAAATTAAGCCGTAGTCAAGCCGAAGAGATTGCCAAAACAAAAATGCCGGATTTGACAGCGGCAGATTTGGATGCTGCTGTACGCACGATTGCTGGAAGTGCAAGAAGTATGGGCATAGAAGTGGAGGGTATATAACATGGCACGTTCATCGAAGCGCTACAATGCTATTGCAGGTAAAGTAGATCGAAATAAGACATATCAAATTGACGAAGCGTTGGGACTCGTTAAAGAAGCTGCAACAGCAAAATTTGATGAATCTATTGATATTGCAGTGAACTTGGGTATTGATGCGAAGAAATCCGATCAAGCCGTGCGCGGCTCGGTAGTTTTGCCCGCAGGTACAGGAAAAACAGTGCGCGTTGCTGTATTTGCGCAAGGCGATAAAGCAAAAGAAGCGCAAGAAGCGGGAGCAGATATTGTTGGTTTTGATGACTTGGCTGCTGAAATTAAAGCTGGAAATATCAACTTTGATGTTGCTATTGCAAGTCCAGATGCGATGCGCGTCGTGGGTCAATTGGGTCAAATTCTGGGGCCACGTAGTTTAATGCCAAATCCAAAGGTAGGTACTGTGACTGCGGATATTGCCGGTGCGGTTAAGAATGCGAAAGCTGGGCAAGTACAATTTAGAGCAGACAAAACCGGCATCATTCATTGCACAATTGGCCGTGCGTCGTTTGGTGTGGATGCATTAAAACAAAATTTGAAAGCATTGATTGAAGCGCTGAATAAATCCAAACCGGCTTCGTCAAAAGGCATTTATCTGAGAAAAGTGTCCGTTTCAAGTACTATGGGCATTGGTATACGGGTAGATCAAACAAGCATAACGTAACAAAAGAACTTTGGGCCATCGAATACAATTTGTATTTGAGGATTATCAAAGACCGTTGGGGTGTGCTGAAAGTGAATGAAGGATTGACAGGATGACACTTAAACACTCAACTATGCAGAAAAAAATTATTGGAATTTTTAGTTTCTTTTCTGCGATACCTTGAGAACCCAGCGTAGATGGTGAACCCAGACAGGAGTTTTTTTTTCCTGGTTTAAGGTCACCAGTGTGTAGTGTTCGATGATGGGAAATTTATTCATGAGTCGAATGCTATTTTTAACTGATGGAGAGTGAACCTTGAGTCTTAATCTTGATGAGAAAAAAGCAATAGTAGCTGAAGTGAGCGCTCAAGTAGCTAACGCTCAAGCGATTATTATTGCAGAGTATCGAGGGATGGAAGTTGGTCAAATGACGCAACTGAGAGCGAAAACTCGCGAGTCAGGAGTTTATTTTCATGTCATAAAAAATTCATTGGTTCGTCGTGCTGTCGTAGATACGCCTTATGCAGGTTTAGCCAAGCATATGGTTGGTCCGCTTGCTTATGGCATCAGTACCGATCCGGTAGCAGCCGCGAAAGTGCTGCATGAGTTTTCTAGAGACAATGAAAAATTCGTAATCAAAGTGGGTGCGATCGGCGCACAAGTGATATCGCGTGATGAGATTACTGCACTCGCAGTATTGCCAAGTCGTGATGAATTGCTGGCAAGATTGTTGGGAACAATGCAGGCACCTATTGCCAAGTTTGTACAAACATTGAATGAAGTACCTGCTCGTTTTGTACGTGGCTTAGCCATGGTACGAGATAGCAAATAGCGTTCTTCAAGCTTCCTTAATACGTAAACAGAAAATAACCAGGAGAAAATAATGGCTGTAACAAAAGATGAAATATTAGAAGCAATTGCGAGCATGACCGTACTAGAATTATCGCAATTGATTAAAGAGATGGAAGAAAAATTCGGTGTATCTGCAGTTGCAACAGCTGCTGTTGCGGTTGCCGCACCGGGTGGTGGAGGTGCTGCTCCTGCTGCTGCAGAGCAAACTGAGTTCACCGTTATTCTCTCATCTGCTGGCGAAAGCAAAGTCAATGTGATCAAAGTGGTAAGAGCAGTAACCGGACTCGGTTTGAAAGAAGCAAAAGACTTGGTTGATGGCGCACCGAAACCAGTTAAAGAAGGTGTATCCAAAGAAGATGCTGCTGCAATTCAGAAACAGCTGGTAGAAGCTGGCGCAACATGCGAAGTTAAGTAATAAGAATTATAAATTTTCCAGGCTGGTAGGCTATTGCAGCCGCCAGCCTTTGATATTTTGACCATTTGATGTGTCATTTTGGGCATTAGAACAATTGATAGTTATCTGGCCTCAATCCTTCAATCCTCTGTCTTCTTCTCTCGGAGAAAATTTATGAGCTATTCGTTCACAGAGAAAAAACGTATCCGCAAAAGTTTTGCCAAACGTGCGAGCGTATTGCCTATACCGTTTCTTCTTGCTACTCAGCTCGAATCATACGCAGCTTTCTTACAGGAAAATGTCGCGCCTAATAAGCGCCAAAACCAGGGATTACAAGCTGCTTTTAATTCAATATTCCCAATCGAGAGTCATACTAAAAATGCGCGTCTTGATTTTATCAGCTATGAACTCGGAGCACCGGTATTCGATGTTAAGGAGTGTCAGCAACGCGGGCTAACCTATGCATCGCCACTACGTGCCAGAGTAAGACTGACGATTATGGATAAGGAAATATCCAAACCGACTGTCAAGGAAGTGAAGGAACAAGAAGTCTATATGGGTGAAATACCCCTGATGACCGATACCGGTTCTTTTGTCATCAATGGCACTGAGCGGGTGATTGTGTCACAGCTGCATCGTTCACCTGGTGTGTTTTTCGAGCATGATCGTGGTAAAACCCATTCTTCAGGAAAATTGTTATTTTCTGCACGGATTATTCCTTATCGCGGATCGTGGCTGGATTTTGAGTTTGATCCGAAGGATTGTCTGTTTTTCAGGATTGATCGCCGCCGCAAGATGCCTGTGACAACTTTATTAAAGGCAATCGGTTGCACTTCCGAACAGATACTGGAAGAGTTTTTCATTTTTGATTGCTTTCATTTCTCAGATAAAGGTATTCAATTTGAACTCGTGCCGGAACGCATGCGTGGCGAGGTAGCGAGTTTCGATATTACGGCTAAAGGCAAAAAGGTCATTGTTCAAAAGGATAAGCGCATTACCGCTAAACACATACGCGAAATGCATGAGGCCAAAATCGATCAATTGGATGTGCCGGAAGATTTCTTGCTGGGACGGATACTGGCGCAGAATATTGTTGATAAGGAAACAGGCGAGGTTGTCGCCCTTGCCAACGACGAGATTACCGAAGATATATTGGCTAAAATTCGTAAAGCTAACATCAAAAAAATTCACACACTGTATGTAAACGATCTTAATTATGGCGCTTATATCTCACAAACGCTGAAGATCGATGAAACGACCGATGAAATGAATGCGCAGGTTGCGATCTACCGCATGATGCGCCCAGGTGAGCCGCCGACCGAGGAAGCTGTTAAGGCATTATTCGCCGGTTTATTCTATTCGCCCGAACGCTATGATTTATCCGTTGTTGGTCGAATGAAGTTTAATCGCAGAGTGGGCAGAACCGAGTTGACTGGTGCTCAGACACTATCAAATGAAGATATTATCGCGGTTATTAAAATTCTGGTCGAATTGCGCAATGGCCGTGGCGAGATCGATGATATCGACCATCTTGGTAATCGTCGTGTACGTGCGGTCGGTGAGCTGGCGGAAAATCAATTCCGGTCAGGACTGGTGCGTGTTGAACGTGCGGTGAAAGAGCGTTTAAGTCAGGCCGAATCAGAGAACCTGATGCCGCATGATTTAATTAATGCGAAACCCGTTTCAGCAGCGGCTCGTGAGTTTTTCGGTTCCAGCCAATTATCACAGTTCATGGATCAAACGAATCCGCTATCTGAAATTACACATAAACGACGCATCTCAGCTTTGGGACCGGGTGGATTAACACGGGAAAGAGCAGGTTTTGAAGTGCGTGACGTGCATCCCACGCATTATGGTCGGGTATGCCCGATTGAAACACCGGAAGGACCTAATATCGGTCTGATCAATTCGCTGGCGTTATATGCGCGCACCAATGAGTATGGTTTTATCGAAACACCCTATAGCAAAGTGAAAGATTGCCGGGTGACGGAAGAGATAGATTACCTGTCCGCAATTGAGGAAGGTAATTATATGATTGCGCAGGCTAATGCTGAGCTTGATGAAAATCATCAGCTGATCAGCGATATTGTTTCCTGTCGCTACAAAAACGAATTTGCATTATCGTCACCGGAACGTATTGAATACGTGGATGTGGCGCCGGCGCAGATTGTTTCCGTGGCTGCTTCGCTCATACCATTTTTAGAGCATGATGATGCGAACCGTGCGTTGATGGGATCGAACATGCAGCGTCAAGCCGTTCCATGCTTACGAGCTGAAAAACCATTTGTTGGGACAGGTATTGAACGCGTCGTGGCTGTGCATTCAGGAACTACTGTGAGAGCCAAGCGCGGCGGTATTGTAGATTATGTCGATGCCAGCCGGATAGTCGTACGGGTGCATGACGCAGAGACGCGCATGGGTGAAGTGGGTGTGGATATTTATAATCTGATCAAATACACCCGCTCAAACCAAAATACCAATATTAATCAGAGGCCTCTGGTTAAAGTCGGGGACAATATCAGTAAAGACGACGTGATCGCCGACGGCGCTTCCACTGATATGGGAGAGCTCGCGCTCGGACAGAATATGCTGGTCGCTTTTATGCCATGGAATGGTTATAACTTTGAAGACTCCATTCTGATATCCGAACGGATCGTTGCGGAAGATCGTTTTACCTCGATACACATTGAAGAACTTTCCGTTGTAAGCCGGGACACTAAGTTGGGTACGGAAGAGATAACGGCTGATATTCCCAATTTATCGGAACATCAACTGGGCCGTCTCGATGAGTCGGGCATTGTTTATATCGGCGCAGAAGTAGAAGCCGGTGATGTATTAGTTGGCAAAGTTACACCTAAAGGTGAAACGCAGTTGACACCGGAAGAAAAATTATTGCGTGCAATATTCGGTGAAAAAGCATCGGATGTGAAGGATACTTCGCTGCGGGTACCATCGGGCATATCCGGAACGGTCATCGACGTGCAAGTGTTTACACGGGAAGGAATTGAACGTGACAAACGCGCGCAAAAAATTATCGACGATGAGTTGGACCGTTATAAAAAGGATCTGGCCGATCAGTTGCGTATCGTGGAAGAAGATGCATTTCAACGTATTGAACGCTTGTTGATTGGTAAGATCGCAACTGGCGGTCCTCATAAGCTGGTCAAAGGTAAAGAGATCACGGCTGAATATTTGCATAGCTTTGATCCGCATTATTGGTTTGATATTCGCCTGGCCGATGAAGATGCGAGCATACAGCTGGAGCAAGTGCGCGAAAGTATGGCGCAAAAGCGCAAAGCGTTCGATGCGGCATTCGATGAGAAAAAGAAAAAACTCACCCAGGGAGATGAACTGGCGCCCGGTGTGCAAAAAATGGTTAAGATTTATATCGCGATTAAACGGCGATTGCAACCAGGCGATAAGATGGCAGGGCGGCATGGTAATAAAGGTGTGATCTCGAAAATCGTACCGTTGGAAGACATGCCTTATATGGCGGATGGAACGCCAGTCGACGTCGTATTGAATCCGCTAGGTGTGCCTTCCCGGATGAACGTGGGGCAGATTCTTGAAGTTCATTTGGGTTGGGCAGCAAAAGGACTTGGCAGAAAAATCGACGAGATGTTGCAAGCTCAACAGAATGCGAATGAGATCAGGGAGTTTCTGAATAAGATTTACAACGGAAGCGGTAAAAAAGAAGATATTGCTTCGTTATCGGAAAGTGAAATCTTATCGTTAGCCGAAAATTTAACCGAAGGGGTTCCGTTTGCAACGCCAGTATTTGACGGAGCAACCGAGCATGAAATTAAAGATATGCTGGAACTTGCTGGTTTACCGCAATCAGGCCAAATTACCTTATACGATGGACGGACGGGAGAAGCTTTCGACCGGCCAGTCACGGTTGGCTATATGCATGTTCTGAAACTGCATCACTTGGTGGATGATAAGATGCATGCACGTTCAACCGGTCCTTATAGTTTGGTGACACAGCAACCATTGGGCGGTAAAGCGCAATTTGGCGGACAACGTTTTGGTGAAATGGAGGTTTGGGCGCTGGAAGCGTATGGCGCAGCCTACACCTTACAGGAAATGTTGACTGTGAAATCCGATGACGTGACCGGGCGTACTAAAGTATATGAAAGTATTGTGAAGGGTGATCATAAGATTGATGCTGGCATGCCGGAGTCATTTAATGTACTGGTAAAAGAAATACGTTCATTGGGAATGGATATCGATTTAGAACAAAATTGATATTCATGACTTTGAATGATAGAACGCGATTCTATTCTGCCATTCATACTTTAGATTTATACAATTTTTTATTGCCCCCTGATTGACAGGAGTGACAAATGAAAGCACTGCTAGATTTATTTAAACAAGTTACTCATAAAGAAGAGTTCGATGCCATCAAGATTGGCCTTGCATCTCCTGAGAAAATACGCTCATGGTCGTATGGTGAAGTAAAAAAACCGGAAACGATTAATTACCGTACTTTCAAACCGGAAAGAGACGGTTTGTTCTGCGCTAAAATTTTTGGGCCAGTAAAGGATTACGAGTGCTTGTGCGGCAAGTACAAACGTCTGAAGCACCGTGGCGTTATTTGTGAGAAGTGCGGCGTTGAAGTTACTTTATCCAAAGTGCGTCGTGAACGGATGGGACATATCGAACTTGCTTCTCCGGTTTCGCATATCTGGTTTCTCAAATCGCTACCGTCTCGTCTGGGCATGGTACTGGACATGACCTTACGTGATATTGAGCGGGTGCTTTATTTTGAAGCTTACGTGGTTACCGATCCAGGGATGACGCCACTAACGCGTTGCCAGCTGTTGACTGAAGATGATTATTTAATCAAAACAGAAGAGTATGGCGATGATTTTAGTGCCAGTATGGGCGCGGAAGGCATTCGCGATCTATTGGGTAATCTGGATATCACCGCAGAGATTGAAATCCTGCGGCGTGAGATGGAAAGCACGGGATCCGAAACAAAAATCAAGAAAATCTCTAAGCGCCTCAAACTACTCGAAGCATTCAATAAGTCCGGTATTAAACCGCAATGGATGATATTGACGGTGCTACCGGTATTGCCGCCGGATCTTCGTCCGTTGGTGCCGTTAGATGGCGGACGTTTTGCAACCTCCGATTTGAATGATCTGTACCGGCGCGTCATCAATCGTAATAACCGCTTAAAGCGTTTGTTGGAACTGAAAGCTCCGGAGATTATCGTTCGTAACGAAAAGCGGATGCTGCAAGAAGCGGTTGATTCGTTACTGGATAATGGCCGCCGCGGTAAAGCGATGACGGGTGCGAATAAACGTGCGCTTAAGTCCTTGGCCGATATGATCAAAGGTAAAGGCGGGCGCTTCCGTCAGAATCTGTTGGGCAAACGTGTGGACTACTCCGGACGTTCAGTGATTGTGGTGGGACCACAGCTCAAGCTGCATCAATGCGGATTACCGAAAAAGATGGCACTCGAGCTGTTTAAGCCATTTATTTTCAATAAACTGGAGATAATGGGAATCGCAAGCACTATAAAAGCTGCTAAGCGTGAGGTTGAAAATGAAAGCCCAGTAGTCTGGGATATCTTGGAAGATGTCATTCGCGAGCACCCGGTCATGCTGAACCGGGCACCAACGCTGCATCGATTGGGTATTCAAGCGTTTGAACCGGTACTGGTTGAGGGCAAGGCAATTCAATTGCATCCGTTGGTATGTGCAGCTTTTAACGCTGACTTTGACGGGGACCAAATGGCTGTCCATGTACCGCTTTCGTTAGAAGCGCAAATGGAATGCCGCACTTTGATGATGTCAACCAATAATGTGCTGTCCCCCGCCAATGGCGAACCGATTATCGTGCCGTCGCAGGATATAGTGCTCGGGCTTTACTATACAACGCGGGAAAAGGTTGGGGCGCGAGGCGAAGGCATGATATTTCAGAATGTAGGTGAGGTTTCGCGCGCTTATGAAACCCGCAATGTCGAGTTGAATGCCAAGATCACAGTGAGAATCAAGGAGTATGAGACAAACGCCGATGGCGAGCGCTGTGAAAAGATTACTCGCTATGAGACAACTGTGGGAAGAACTTTATTATTTGAGATTTTTCCGCCGAGCTTACCTTTCTCACTATTGAACAAAACTCTCAAAAAGAAAGAGATTTCAAAGCTTATCAATGCGAGCTTTAGACGTTGCGGATTACGCGAGACGGTTATCTTTGCAGATAAACTGATGTATTCGGGCTTCACATATGCGACACGCGCGGGGATATCAATTTGCGCGGATGATATGCTGATACCGACGCAGAAGGGCGATATCATTGCGGCAGCGGAAAAAGAAGTGAAAGAAATTGAAGGTCAATATACTTCAGGTCTGGTGACGCAAGGTGAACGCTATAACAAAGTAGTCGATATCTGGGGGCGCACCGGCGATCAGGTTGCCAAGGCGATGATGAATCAACTCGGCGTGGAAGTAGTGCAAGATCCAGCTACGGGTAAAGACAAGTTGGGTGAAGATGGTAAGCCATTGGTGCAAGAATCATTCAATTCGATCTATATGATGGCGGATTCCGGTGCACGCGGTTCGGCAGCACAAATACGGCAGCTCTCGGGTATGCGTGGACTGATGGCGAAACCGGATGGATCGATCATTGAAACCCCGATTACCGCTAATTTCCGTGAAGGATTGAACGTTTTGCAGTACTTCATTTCGACGCATGGTGCTCGTAAAGGTTTGGCGGATACCGCATTAAAAACTGCAAACTCGGGTTATTTGACACGGCGTTTGGTTGACGTGACGCAAGATCTTGTAGTTACGGAAGAAGATTGCGGCACCGGTAACGGTGTGGTGATGAAGGCACTGGTGGAAGGCGGTGAGATTATTGAAGCACTCCGCGAGCGGATTCTTGGTAGAGTTGTGGCAAACGATTTAATTAATCCGGAAAATCAGGAAGTCGTATTTTCTTCGGGCGCATTATTGGATGAAGATGCTGTTGATTTAATCGAATCCTTGGGTATTGATGAAGTTAAGGTACGCACGCCATTAACTTGTGAGACCCGGTACGGATTATGCGCTAAATGTTATGGCCGGGATTTGGGGCGTGGCACACCGGTCAACGTGGGCGAAGCCGTCGGTGTCATCGCCGCACAATCGATTGGCGAACCAGGCACGCAATTGACAATGCGTACTTTCCATATCGGTGGCGCAGCATCCAGAACGGCCGTCGTCAGTCAAGTTGAGAGTAAATCAAGTGGAGTAGTGCATTACTCTTCTACAATGCGTTACGTGACGAATGCGCAAAATGAATTAATCGCCATCTCGCGCAGTGGTGAAATCATCATTCAAGATGAAAATGGCCGTGAGCGTGAAAGACATAAAGCATCGTATGGTGCGACATTGATGGTACGAAACGGCGAGGCGGTAAAAGCCGGTCAAATATTGACCACGTGGGATCCGCATACACGGCCAATTATCACGGAATATACCGGTAAAGTACGATTTGAGAATGTCGAAGAGGGTGTAACGGTTGCCAAACAGATCGATGAAGTGACCGGATTGTCGACATTGGTGGTCATTGATCCGAAACGACGTGGTGTTTCGCAGTCGAAAGGTTTGCGTCCATTGGTTAAATTCCTGGATGATGATGGTAATGAAATTAAGATGGTTGGCAGCAATCAGTCGGTGAGCATTACTTTCCAGATCGGTTGTATTATTACAGTGCGTGACGGACAGCAGGTGAGTGTTGGCGAAGTGTTGGCAAGAATACCCCAGGAAACATCGAAAACGCGTGATATTACCGGTGGCTTGCCGCGTGTGGCTGAGCTGTTTGAAGCACGATCACCAAAAGATGCCGGCATGTTAGCTGAGGTAACAGGCATCGTGTCGTTCGGAAAAGATACTAAAGGTAAGCAGCGGCTTGTCATTACCGATCTAGAAGGCACCGTTCATGAATATCTAATTCCCAAAGATAAGCATGTTATGGCGCATGATGGGCAAGTTGTTAACAAAGGGGAAATTATCGTTGACGGTCCGGCTGATCCTCGTGACATATTGCGTTTACAGGGTGTTGAAGCACTGGCACGTTATATCACCGATGAAGTTCAGGACGTATACCGGTTGCAAGGCGTTAGGATTAATGACAAGCATATTGAAGTCATTGTGCGTCAGATGTTAAGACGAGTGCAAATTACTAATGCTGGTGATTCAACGTTTATTACCGGTGAGCAAGTCGAGCGCGCCGATCTGTTGATAGAGAATGAGCGGCTGATCGCTGAGAAAAAAATGCCTGCTACGTATGAATTCCAGTTGCTTGGTATTACAAAAGCATCATTGTCTACCGACTCATTCATTTCAGCGGCATCTTTCCAAGAAACAACGCGCGTGTTGACTGAAGCTGCCATCATGGGCAAAAAAGATGATTTACGTGGCTTGAAGGAAAATGTGATCGTAGGAAGGCTAGTTCCAGCGGGGACGGGACTGTCTTTCCATAGCAAACGCAAGAATCAAGGAAGAATATCCGAGTTAGGTTTGGAATCAAGCATTTCAATCGATAGCACAGTCTAGAAAATAGAAATTTAATAATCGATCATCTACAGTCCCCTTGACAGTGATG
>FSSH01003049.1_pt1 | contig 12759 bp, 12 predicted proteins | sample 1166101 | NCBI WGS metagenome assembly FSSH01 (sample SAMEA32972668, study PRJEB13176) | freshwater metagenome | biome: Drinking water system; feature: Biomass in drinking water that filtered by 0.45 um membrane; material: drinking water | place: USA | collected 2012-12-20 | depth 0 m | reverse complement strand
TTGCCGCTTTCTTCTTCTTGCGTAAGCGTAAACCTGCTAATCAAAACTAAGCCTAGTTGTATCGAATGCTGGTGTGAGATCAAGGGTGAGTTGCGTATGGAACTCATCCTTGCTGGAAGAATCAAACAGCGAAAAATATATTTAATCTGAAAAATTGAGAGGAAGCTGTGCAAGAAAAGCCATCAATACAGTTTGTTATTAAAAAGATAGCAGTCCTTGCGTCTCTGGTGTTAATGTTTTCTTTTGCATTTCAAGCAAAATCAGTGATGGCGCACGCAGCGCTAATTAAATCCGATCCACCCAGAAGAGCTACACTTTCCATATCACCCAAACAAGTGCGGCTTTGGTTTAATGAAAAAATAGAAGGGTCTTATGCAGCCGTTACTGTACTCGACTCCAATAAGAATTCAATGACAGAAAATAGCCCTGAAAGTGTTGCAGATGATCCAAAATCTGTTGTCTTGAGTTTGCCGCAGCTAGGATCGGGGCGTTACACTGTAAAATATCGTGTGATGTCGGTTGATGGTCATGTCATTGAATCAAGTTTTGATTTCAATGTAAAAGAATAAAATCGTAGCAAAATGGTAGAAGTAATCGCAGCAATTGCACGTTGGTTTCAACTTGCAGCAAACATGATTTTATTGGGTAGCTGTATCTTTTTAGCTATCGCAAATACTGGGAAACGAGCTTACCTGGAAGCATGGATTGAGCGATTGGAACGTTTGTTCCCATGGCTGGCTATCAGTATACCCATCGGTCTTGTGGTAATGCTGATGACATCTTTAGTTCAAATTACCGGGGATGTTAGTAATCTGTGGCAGCGGGATGTCTGGTTAGGATTCATCAGTGATACACGCGTTGGTCAAATATGGAGCTGGCGGACGTTATCTGCGGTATTTCTACTACTCATCATTGTTTTTCTTCGTAAATCTCCCAAAGCACGCTGGCAGTATATTTTAGTTGCTTTTGCTGCCGCCCTTCCTTTGATCGCAGGCTCACTAGCAAGTCATGCCGCAGCTGAAGAATTATCCGTATTGGCGGTTTTCCCTTATGCATTGCACATTATTCTAGCTGGTGTTTGGTTTGGAGCATTGCCGGCTTTTTTGCTATTGATTTATGAGAATAACAAAAATGTCAAGGCTAAACGTGGTGATGCGCTGGAATATAAGACGTTGATGCGGTTCTCATCAATCGCATTACCAGTGATGCTATTGATTATTTTGACCGGAATCACTGTGGCCGATCGTATCTTCGACGGTTATTATGCCGCGCTGGTTGCGACCCCCTACGGTTGGTTACTTAGCATCAAGATATTTATCCTCAGTATCATTCTCTTAATCGCAGCTCGAGTCCGTGCACATTGGTTACCGTTATTAGCAAGCGATTCGCAACCTGATAATGCGAGCCCTGGCAGAACAGGGATAAGGAAATGGGTGCGTATTGAATTCGTTCTGGCGTTGTTATTGCTATTCTTGGCGACCGTAATTGCCAATACTACGCCGGTGAAGCATGCACTGATTGAGAACTGGCCCTTCCCATTCCGGTTTTCAATCCTGGCAACATGGAATAATCCGAATGTGGCCACTCAAGTATGGGTTGGAGTTTTTATTCTAGTACTAGCGGCAGGAGCAATTCAGCTCGGCCAGCTTCGCAACTGGGGATTCAAGCGTTTGATCGGTATTCCTGCGTTATTGCTGGCATCCGGTCTTGCGATTGCTTTGCCGCCGTTGGCAATCCAAGCATATCCGGAAACCTATCGCAGACCATCGGTACCTTTTGATGCAATTTCTATAGCTAATGGTGCTGCTTTGTTTAATCAGCACTGCGTTGAATGTCATGGTCATCAAGGAATGGGCAATGGCATCAAGTCACGTACGCTATCGACAAAACTGCCCGATCTGTTGACCGAGCCACATACCTCAGAGCATACACCGGGAGATTTCTACAATTGGATTAGCTATGGAATGGCTAATACCGATATGCCCGGTTATGCGGAAAAAATATCCGAAGAGGATCGCTGGGATCTGGTGAACTATGTGCATGCATTATCGAGAGGTTATCAGGCACGGATTTTAACACCGGAAATCATAGCCAATAAAGCTTATATAAAACCGCCACTCTTTTCGTACACGGAAAATAATGGCAACAGTGGCACGCTGCAGGATTTTCGCGGTAATAAAGCCGTCTTACTGGTCATTCTCTCATGGCCGCAATCCCAGGATCGTATTGAGCAATTAAAGCAAGCGTATGACCGCCTCAGTGAACAAAATATCGCTGTATTGGCAGTACCGTCAAATGAACTTGCCGCTGCTGAGCTAACTCAAATCGCGGCTGAATTGCCGTTCCCGGTTGTTACGCAAGGTGCGGCCGAGATAGCTGCCAGCTATGCACTGTCGCGCCGGACGCTGACGCATCCCGATATTATCGGGCGGGGGAAAAATCATCCTGATCATATGGAGTTTCTGATCGACCGGAACGGTTATATGCGCGCGCGTTGGATACCATCAATCGATCAAGCCGGTTGGTCCGATATCGATAAGTTCTATCAGCAAATCAGTTTACTGAATCGCGAAAATATGAAAATACCGTATCCGGAAGATTTCGTCCGCTAACCGGTTGCTATTTACTGAACAGTAGAAATAACAACGAAAGCAATAGAGCGGCGATATTTTCTATCATTGCACGGATACAAAATTGCTCTGATCATAGCGAAGAATTAGGATCGAGCGTAACACGATAGGTTCCAGCATGATCTATCCGCGCATGCCGGATGCTGGCATGACGCACATCAATATCGAGCGCTCGCTCGAGAGAATGCTGCAGAATATGGCAGACGATCATCCGGATGACACCGCCATGCGTGATCAATAAAACCTTTCTTCCACAAAATTGCTGTTGAATATCTTCCCAAGCTGATAAAACACGTGCCTTGAAATCCAGCAAATGTTCACCATTAGGCGGCGGGTGATCGAGGGGGTTTTGCCAGAAGCGAGATAAAGCACCAGCATCGGTATGCATCAGTTCAGCGCTTGATCGATCTTCCCAATCGCCAAAATGTATTTCTCGGATACGATCATCCTGAGTGACGGGAATCGAATAACGTTGTCCCAAAGCATGTGCAAAGTCCGCGCAGCGGGTTAAAGGGGAAGTAACGATATGCTGCCATGGGGTTGATTGGCTATTAACGGCATGCCACATTTGCGTCCAGCCGAGCCCGGTCAGCGGATAATTCGTGCTGCCGCAATAACGCTGGCTGTTTTCAGTTACGCCGTGCCGCAGCAAATCAATCGAAGTCGTCAAAGTGCTATGGAAGCTCGTTTTGTTGCGAAACCTGTGCTTCGGAGAATGTCGCCATTTCATTATGCAACCTGCACGCCATGCGCAACAGATTTAGCGTCACGGCTGCGCCACTGCCTTCTCCAAGGCGCATCTGCAAATCGATGAGCGGATCGGCATTGAGTGCTTCAAGCACGAGCGCGTGTCCCAGCTCGGAAGATTGATGGGAAAAAATAAACCAGTCTTTACATCCCGGAACAGTATGTTCAGCGGCCAATGACGCGACCGTACTGATAAATCCGTCAATCAGCAGCGGTAAGCCCAGTTGCGCGCCATGGATATAAGCCCCCGTCAATGCGGCAATCTCAAATCCGCCCACGCGGCGCAATGCGTCCAAAGGCGAATCGGTTTGCGGCCGATGCAGCGATAATGCGTGCGCGATGACTGTTATTTTATGCGCGATGCCTTGTGTATCCAATCCGGTGCCGCGCCCGGTCAGCCGTGCCGGTTGTTCATTCAGCAGAAGACACGCCAACGCGGTGGCGCTGGTGGTGTTGCCGATTCCCATTTCACCGCCGATAAAGAGCTGCTGGCCAGTTTGCTGTGCGCGTTCAATGGTTTCAAAACCCGCCTGGAATGCTTGATTCAATTGTTCCCAGGTCATCGCGGGCTGCTGAACAAAATTGGCCGTACCCGGTCCCAAGTAACAATGCCGCACATGGGTCAGCGCTTGCGTATCGTGTACTGTTCCCAAGTTAATGATTTCCAGCGAAGCGTTCAATGCACGAGCCAAAACATTGATGGCTGCGCCGCCGCGCGTGAAGTTTTTGATCATCTCACCGGTGACCGATTGTGGAAACGCTGATACGCCCTCGGCGGCAACACCATGATCGGCGGCAAATATGGCGATGTGCACGCGATCGGCACCGGGTTGCAGGGTGTTTTGCAAGGCCGCCAGCCGGATCGCGAGTTCTTCCAAGCGGCCAAGAGAGCCGGGTGGCTTGGTGAGTTGTGCCTGGCGTTGTTCGGCTAATTGGTGTATTTCCTGATTGGTAACGGCCAAAGGAGCACTCAACCAATGAAGGGTACCCGGTTGCGTCATAACGGTTCTCCTTTAAGCACCAGTGGCAAACCGGCAACGGTTAAAATGACTTGATCGCAATGTTGTGCCACTGTTTGATGTAATTCACCGGCTTCGTCACAATAGCGGCGGCTTAATTCGCCCATCGGGATGATGCCCATGTTTGTTTCATTGCTGACCAAAATCAGTTTGTTGGTTACCAAGGAGAGTGCAGTGAGGAATGCCGCGCGTTCGGCATCGAATCGTTCGGCTTCCGGGTGGATCAACCAATTCGTCAACCAGAGTGTCAAGCAATCAACCAATAGACAGCATTCGTTGTTGGCATGCTGCATCAATACGGAAGCCAGTTGTAGCGGTTCTTCGATGACTTGCCAATGATTAGGGCGCCGTATCCGGTGCGCAGCGATTCTTGCGCGCATTTCATCGTCCTCGCCAGTTGCGGTGGCAATGTATGTGACCGGCAATTGACTCTCCAGCGCCAAACGCTCCGCCAGACGGCTTTTGCCGGAACGCACGCCGCCCAAAATCAAAGTCCGGGCGGATGTCATGATACCTGCGTAGGCAAGTTGAGCAACCGGTTCAACCGCGCGGTATCCAGGTATTGCTCGACACAATCCGCCAGCCGGTCGATGGCGGCATTGCATGTCGTCTGGTAATTGGGTGTTTCCACCTGCGCATCCAATCCGGCCCAGGACAGTAACTCTCGGCACGCGGCAGTGGATGTGAAAGCGCCGTGCAAATACGTTCCTGCTATCAAACCATCGCTGCTAATTGCGCCATCCTGACTTTGTGCTAAATGGATAAGCGGTTGATAGCATGTGTGATACGTGGTAATTCCCGCATGGATCTCGTAACCTGTCACGGTCGCATCGTTCAGAGATAAGCGTCCCTGGCAATTGCGCAGAATTTTATCCGCTGCCAATGTCGTTTCCATATCGAAAAAAGCAAATCCTTGCAGACTACCGGCATTGCCTTCAAGACCGGTGGGATCATGGATCCAGTTGCCGAGCATTTGGAAACCGCCGCAGATTCCCAGCAGTTTTCCGCCATAACGTAAATGCCGCTGAATTACCGGTTCCCAGCCTTGCTGGCGCAACCAATCCAGATCCGCGCGCACGCTTTTTGAGCCTGGTAGGATGATTAAATCGGCCGGTGGAATGGTTTCGCTGGGGCCGATAAATTGCACGTGTACTTGCGGATGTAAACGCAGCGGGTCGAAGTCGGTATGATTGCTGATGCGCGGCAGTGCAGGAACAATAATCCGGAAGAGTTTTTGCTCCGGCGAAACGGTAGAGTCAGCGGAGTTGGGTAAAGCATCTTCGGCCTCAAGGTGTAAGCCCTGCAGGTAAGGCAATACGCCCAGCACCGGTTTGCCGGTATATTGCTCCAACCAGTCTAATCCGGGATCGAGCAATTTTTTATCACCGCGGAAACGGTTAATGACAAAACCTTGAATGCGCGCTTGCTCGCTTTCGCTTAATAATGCCAATGTGCCGGCAAAGTGCGCGAATACACCGCCGCGGTCGATATCAGCAATGAGTATGACCGGACAATCGACCGCCTCGGCAAAGCCCATATTGGCAATATCGTGGGCACGCAGATTAATTTCCGCTGGTGAACCCGCGCCCTCGGCAATAATCCGCTCGTATTGATTACTGAGCCGCGTATGCGATTCCAGCACCGCTTTTAGCGCAATCGTTTTATAGTCGTGAAAAACACCAGCATCCATGTTGGCAATGGCATGACCGTGAATGATGATTTGCGCCTGTTTATCGGTATTGGGCTTCAGCAATACCGGATTCATATCGGTATGCGGCGCCAGACCAGCGGCCCAGGCTTGCACTGCCTGCGCCCGGCCGATTTCTCCGCCATCGCGGGTGACCACACTATTGAGCGCCATATTTTGCGGTTTGAATGGTGCTACCCGCACGCCCTGACGTGCCAGCCAGCGGCACAACGCCGTGACCAGCATGCTTTTTCCGGCATCCGACGTGGTGCCCTGAACCATCAGTGTTTGCGAGTTCATCGCGGGTGTTCCGCAATGTTATGGAATTGATGCTGAATGAGAGTCAAAGCGTATTCCGGGCGTTGTCATGCAAAGAAAATAATCGGGCTAATAGTCATTCCGGTGGCATTACCGAGTTGTTCCAGTGATTGTGAAAAAGCAATTCTTGCAGCGGACGTTCTTCCGCCCAACCTTGCAGCTTCAGCATCGGCGCGGGATAAAAAGCGTCGACATGGCCCAGGCATAGAATAGCAACCGGCTTACTACCGGAAGGCATGTAGAGTAATTCAGCCAGCTGCATGGGATCGAACAATGACACCCAACCCATGCCTAATCCTTCGGCGCGTGCAGCCAGCCAGAAGTTCTGAATGGCACAGGCGATCGAAGCCAGATCCATTTCGGGCAAAGTGCGGCGGCCAAAAATGTGTTGCTCGCGCCGGTCACTCAATGCGACGACTAGCAATTCTCCGCATTCCAGAATACCGGCGACTTTCAAACGCATGAATTCGTCGCTGCGTTCCGCCAGTGCAACGGCGGTGCGGTGCCGTTCTTCTTCCACCATGGATGCGATAGTCGTGCGCAACTGCGGATCGGTGATACGGATAAACCGCCACGGCTGCATCAAGCCGACACTCGGTGCCTGGTGGGCGGCGGCGAGCAGGCGTTTCAATATGAGAGGATCAACCGGATCGGGAAGAAAATGCCGCATGTCACGGCGTTCAGCGATCACGCGATAGATGGCGGCACGTTCGCTATCACTAAAGCGATGGCTATTACGCATGGCGTTACAGATCGATTCCTTTCTGCGCCTGAACACCCGCCCGGTAGGCGTGCTTGACGTCGGTCATTTCAGTGACGGTATCCGCCGCTTCACACAATGCCTCGGGTGCACCGCGCCCGGTAATGACGACATGCTGCATGGCCGGACGGTTTTTCAGGTCATTCAGAACAGTATTCAGATCCAGCCAGCCGAATTTGATCGGATACGTTAATTCGTCGAGGATGATCAAATCGAACGCCGGATCGCTTAGCATGGTTTGCACCACCGCCCAGCCCCGGCGAGCTGTTTCCGTGTCGCGTTCCAGGTTTTGTGTATCCCAAGTGAAACCTTCGCCGAGTACATGCCAGGTGACATTCGGTTGTTCGCGGAAGAAAGCTTCTTCACCGGTATCCGAACGGCCTTTGATAAATTGCGCCACACCAACGCGCATGCCGTGCCCCAGTGCCCGTGCCATCATACCGAAGGCCGAACTGGATTTGCCTTTGCCATTGCCGGTGAGAATCAGCAATAAGCCTTGTTCGCGGTCGGCACGCGCAATCGCCGCGTCGATGACTTCTTTTTTGTGCTGCATGCGCGTGCGGTAGCGCTCTGCGCGTCCGGAATCGGTCATGCCGTTATCCTGCCGACGTGTTACGTGGATTGAGTTGCTGCGCAATCAATGTAAATAGCACGTGAATCACGGCGGCGATACCGGCATAAAATACGAAGGTTTCGATATAAAGCGGGAAATATTTGATCAGTTGCGTACCGAATTCAGCGAAACTGGTTTCGGCAATGCGGCCGGAGAAGAAGTAGAATCCGCCGCCGGAAAATAGTTCACATAGCGTTAAACCGGCCACGATGCTGGCGGAAAGCGGCAGAACGGTGTTCCAGGAGAATTGATAGCGCTTGGCGTACCAGCGTCCGGCGAGCCATAACGACGCATAAGCCGGCAGTAAGAAGAAATAGGCCGGTGTCATACAAAAATCACTGACACCGCCCAAGGTAGTGGCGGCAACATCCAATCCCCAGCCCAAGGCAAAGAATCCCAGCAACGGCCATGCGGAACGCAGATAAATGCCGGCCAGAAAGAAGACCGCCCAGGAAGCGTCAGCGAGGTTATGCATCGTGGCAAAATGATGACTGCGGGTGAGCATTATTAAGACTGCCAGTAGCAAGCCAATAGCGATTTGATGGCGAGTGGATAAAGTCAGCATGTTTAACTCCTTATGTTAGGGTTGATAACGCAACATAGCGAAAAAATTCCGCCCTGGTTGATTGTAGAATGCAGCGGTTTGGTAGTGTTCATTAAATAAATTTTCAATTCGTCCTTGTAAGCGCCAATGCTTACTCAGATTATATTCGGCGCGCAGGTCAAATTTCACGTAACTGTCCAACTTGCGGGTATTGGCCAAATCGTCATAGCGTTGGCCTTCGACCAGCAGCATCGCACCCAACCGGTACTGGCCGAATTGCCGGTCGGCTTCCAGCCGGAACGATTCTGCGGCGCGCCGTGGCAGTATATTACCGCGATTTACCCCGGAAGATCGATTTTCAGGATCCATCAGCGTCAGGTTGGTATTGAATTGCCAGCCTTTGATTTGCGCACTGAGTATGCCTTCAAAACCGCGAATGCGCGCCTGATCGACGTTGGCGGGAGCGAAGATGCTGGCATCGTAAGCGATCAAGTGGTAGATGTGATTTTCGTAGACATTCAACGACCAAGTTCCCCAAGTTGCATTGCCGCGCGTACCGAACTCAAAACTGCGCGAATCTTCCGGACGCAGATGCGGATTGCTGAAGCCGGGAAAATACAATTCATTAAATGTCGGTGCTTTAAATGCGCTGCCGAAATTGGCCAGCAGGCGGACATTATCGGTGAGCGAGTAACCCCAGCCCGTGCCGCCGGTCACGCGGCTGCCGAATTGCTGGTTATCGTCATGCCGCAGCGACAGCTGAAAATTATGTTTGGCGACGGTGGCCTGATGCTGTGCGAAAACACCCCAATTGGTGCGTGAATTCACGGTAAAAGCTTCGGTGCTATTGATATGATCTTTCTGATAATCCATGCCGATGGTCAATAAATGATTAGGGTTTATCGTGAAATCGTTCAATACCGAAATGGTATCGCGTGTCGTGTTAAAGCGGCTTTGGAATAGGGTGTTGAGAAAATTATCCGAATCTTCACGGCTACTGCCACCAATCAAATTGATGCGCCAGAATTTGAGCGGAGAATAGCGTGCAGTGCCGCCAAAAACCTGCTGCATCACAATCCCTTTATTGACAAAACTGCCGTCAAACTGGGTTTTACCGGAAGATTGCATAAAATTGCCATCGATTTCCAGGCCGTTGTCGAAACGGTATCCCGCACGTGCGCTGCCTGCGACATTGCGATAACCATCTCTGTCGTATAACGTCGGGTCGGATGAATCGACAAAGCAACCGGCATCGATGGAACCGGTACAGGCATTAAATCCGCGCGTACCGATACCGCTTGCTGTCATATTCAACCAGCCCTGCTTGCCACCGTATGCGAATCCCGTGGCGCCTTCCAACGTCGCGAAACTGCCGCCACCGAAATTGAAACTCGGTTTAAATCCGCTGCCGCTGCCTTTGCGCGTAATAATATGAATCACGCCACCGATGGCTTCGGAGCCGTACAAACTGGAGCGCGGGCCGCGCACGATTTCAATGCGCTCAATTTGATCGACCGGGATGTTTTCAAAAGCGGTTGTACCCGATGTGGCGGAGCCGACCTTGATATTGTCGATCATGACCAGCACATGGTCGGATTCGCTGCCGCGCATGAATACTGCGGTGCTTTTACCGGCGCCGCCGTTGTTGGAAACGCTCATTCCCGGCACACCGCGAAATAAATCCTGAATCGAACGCGCTTGCTGACGCTCAATATCCTTGCGGGTAATCACCGTTACCGAGGCCAGTGAAGCATCGGCGGTTTGCGCCGTACGCGTTGCCGTGACAATCACCGGTTTCTCCTGATGATCCGCATCCGCAGCAAACGCATTTATTGCCGCGCCAGGCCACAGCACGGCCATTGCCGCTAGACGGCATTTTTGCATGATTTGATCCCTTCGCGCACACCCGCGCGTTATCAATGATTAAGGAATGCGAAGGGAAATTGGAATGGACAGAAAACCGGTCGGTGCAATGAAAACCGGTCAAAATGCCACTGATTGCCCGCCGCAATACCGTAGAAATATTCACTTCGGGCCGGTCTCCGGACTCATGAGTGGAAGCGATTCCACATCTGCGCCTTCCCGTGTGATGACACAGTGGCCTATTGCAGATGGTTAACTCATTTACCGTTGCGGGGGCAGTGCTGGCTTTGTTGCATTCGACTGAAACGCACCAGCTTCCCGTTTAACCTTCAAGAACGAAACCTTGAAAGCACCTGAAATGTGAGCGCGAAACATACCTGACGTGAAGTGTCTATGTCAAGAAATTGATCATATATTAGGGTTAATGCCGATACTTGGATCATGGATTCAATTGAATTGATCTCAAATCGTAGTTATTTATGATTGTAAGGGAATAATAAAATTAACCGACCTGAATATCAGCATTCGCATATTTGATATATTTTTTCTTTGGAGAAGCAAAGAAATAAGCGAAAGTCAGTGGTCCTACACGACCAATAATCATCAAAAAAATGATAACGATTTCACCTGTTACACTTAATTGGTTGGTTAATCCCCTGGATAATCCAACGGTGCTTAAAGCTGAGACAACTTCAAAAACGATGTCAATGAAAGGCGCCTTTTCAGTCAGCGTCAGGATAAAAATTCCAAAAAATATCATAATAATTGAAACGATGGTCAGTGCAAGGGCTTTCATGACTTGCGTTGGTGGCACGGTACGCTGAAGAATCACAACATCATCTCTTCGTCGTAAAAAAGCATAAGTTGCCATTATCAGAACAACAAAAGTCCCGATCTTCAGTCCACTGGCAGTACTCAACGATCCTCCGCCAATATACATCAATAAAATCATGAAAGTCGTTGTGGCTTGTGTTAATTCTTCTATCGGCACTGTATTAAAACCCGCCGTTCTGGGTGTTACCGCCTGAAACCAGGCTGTCATTGCTTGATCTGGGATTGATAACAGGCCCAGGGTTGCAGGGTTCTTTGCTTCAAGAATCCATATGAGTGCGAATGCGCATATATTGATTATGAGCGTGCTCAACAATACAATTTTGGTATTTACATTCAGCTTATGCCAATTTTTCTGGGTTTTTATATCAATTAAAACTAAGAAACCTATACCTCCAATGATCAAAAGCGCAGTGATTACTAAATTAACAGATACGTTATTAAAGTAAGGGGTTAGGCTATTGCTGCTTAAAGCAAAACCAGCATTATTGAATGCGGAAACTGTGTAAAAAAAAGCATGATGGATGGCTGTGCTTAACCCCAGTTCATTAAACCAAGTTAAAACAAGCAATATGAATCCAGTAAATTCTATAAGAAAGGAATAAATCAGCACATATTTTGCAATAAAAGTCACCTTTTCCAGGTTAGTTTGGTTGAATGCTTCTTGTGCAATTATCTGCTGACCAATTCCTAACTTTGCACCTAGGCTCACTGCGGCAACAATAGCAAAAGTCATAAATCCCAAACCTCCTGCTTGAATTAGCAGCGCGATAACAATCTGTCCAAACAAGGTAAAATGGGTGCCGGTATCGAGTACAGCCAATCCCGTGACCGTCACAGCGGAAGTTGCTGTAAAGATTGACTGTAACCAACTAGTTTCATCATACGAGGCGATAGGCAGCTTTAGTAAAACGGTACCGACCGCAATGAGCAATGCAAAGCCGAGAAATAAAACTGCCGGCGGGCTAAGGTTGAGTAAATTCTTTTTTGCAGCGATGATAGGTTTGTAAGGTAGTACATGAGGGTCCCACGGCTTCATTATCGCTATAACCTCGGGGCAATTGAGGCAAGAGTATCCAGCGAGCCGGATAACACTAGAGAGTCATTCAATTCCAAAATAAAATCGGGTTCAATGGATTTTATAATTTCTCTATTTCTTCGTACTAATAAGGGATCGATAGGATCACGAATATCTTTTAATAAGTCTTTGATAGAAATATCGTGACATTTCTCTGTTATTTTTATTTCAACTATATATAAATTGAAGCCAATGGGCATGTAATGATTGACCATTGGATAATTAAGTGATTGTGCTACTTTCATGCCCATTTCTTCTTCAGGATGCACAATGCGAGAAATTCCAATTCTTGAGAGTATAGTATGGTGTGGTTTTGAAGAAGCTTTGGCCCAAATCTCATTAATGCCCATATTTTTTAGCAGCAGCACGCAAAGTATGCTGGCTTCTAGACTCTCGCCAATAGCTACGATAGCTGCATCGCAATTGGAAATATTTAAGTCTTTAAGAGCATTCTCATCAGTAGCATCTGCTATTGCTGCGAGCGTCAATTGATCCGCCAGCTTGTTTACAATTTTTGCATCAATGTCAATTCCAATAACTGAATGACCAAATCGCATCAGCTCTAGTGAGGCTGCCGAACCAAACCTGCCCAGTCCTATTACTGCGAATTGTCTTAGTTGGTTTCTCATATTTCCTTAGTATTTATAAAAGGCTCTAGACTATCAGAGG
>FSSH01006527.1_pt1 | contig 12763 bp, 11 predicted proteins | sample 1166101 | NCBI WGS metagenome assembly FSSH01 (sample SAMEA32972668, study PRJEB13176) | freshwater metagenome | biome: Drinking water system; feature: Biomass in drinking water that filtered by 0.45 um membrane; material: drinking water | place: USA | collected 2012-12-20 | depth 0 m | reverse complement strand
TGTCATGCCAGCCTTGCTTTCGGCTGTCGAAAGCCACCCAGAGCAAGCCAAGCCCCAGCGGGAACATTGACAGGTAGTAGGCAAAATAGCGGCCGATGAATTGAGCCGTGCTCGGCGGGTTGCCAGTCTTTGCATCCACAATTTTTGCGGAGATTGCCATCTTGCCCGGTGTCGCCTGCTTGGCGACCCAAAAAGCAATCACTGCCGCTGCGGGAAAAATATAGGAAACCAATAAATCCACCGGCCCCTGGACAAAGCTTTCGCTGAACCAATATTCCTCGCCGTAAAATGCCATCAGTATCGGCAAAATAATCATGGCCATCAGGATGCTATCGATGATGGATGCGCCGACTCGCGGCCAGAAGCCGACCAGTTCTAATTCTTCGGGATTCATGCCTTACTCCTTGTTGGTTTAACGGGGATAAGAAATCATAGCCTGCCCTGCTCCAATTGACGAACCTCCGGACCAACAAATCTCACGGAAATTATTCCGGAAACAATTTATCCCGCGCATTCTCCAAAATCGCAGTCACGGCCGGATGTTTGAGTTTGCGGCGCATGGTAATCGCATAAAAACGTTCATGTACCGAGTCGATGCGACCGATGGCTTCCACACCGTATTGACTTTGGATTTCTGCTTCAACATTACTCGGCGCGACAAACAAACCCACCCCGCCGCTACCAAAAGTTTTGATCAACGCGCTGTCTTCAATTTCGGCCTGGATGGCCGGACTGATGCTTTCGGCATCGAACCATTGATCCAGCGAGCGCCGCAGCGAAGTATTGGCGGTCGGCAGCAAGAACGGTGCGCCGCTCAAGCAGCGCGGGAAACTTTGCCTATAGGTCGCTGCCAAGGCCGGCGAACCAAACACGGTAACTCCGCATTCGCCCAGCAGATGATTAAAGGCCTTGGCGCCACTAGTGGGTGTCAGCGGCGCATCGGACAACACTAAATCCATACCTTGCATGGCCATGTCACTCAATAGCCGCTCGGTTTTGTCCTCGTAACAAAGAATCTGTACCGGTTCCGGCAAGCGAAATGCCGGCTCTATCAAACGGTAAACGACCATTTTCGGTAACGCATCCGCGACGCCCACCACCAAACGCAAGGCTCTTCCGGTCGGGCGGCCTTTTAAGGTGTTGCTTAGCTCTCTGCCCAGCGAAAAGATTTCTTCCGCATAATTAAATACCACCCGACCGGTGTCGGTGAGTGCTAGTTTACGGCCTTGTTTATAAAACAGTTTTTCGCCGATTTGCTGTTCCAGCACCGCTAATTGGCCGCTGATGGTCGGTTGCGCCAAATGCAGTTTCTCGCAAGCTCGCGTGATGCTTTCTTCGCGGGCGACATTCCAGAAATAAAACAAATGTTGATAGTTGATTCGTTCCACTAGTGCTTAATACATAGAAATTTACGATGCTTTCATTCTAAACATTCTATTTAACAATATCAAAATGCTGCGTTAGGCTATCAAGCAAGCAACAATCACCATGAGAACTGAATATGCAAAAGCTAAAAGCGCTGCACCATGACAATATAGGCCCTAGCACAGGAACCGAACTGGCGGATTACGGCAAGTCAGCATTCGAACTGGACAATGTAAGCGCCAGCCAAATCCTCAGCGACCGCTTAGGCGATGCCCACGGCGACGACAAAGATCTACGCAGCTCGATTCGTCTGCTCGGCTCGATATTAACAAAAGTCCTGGCCGCACAGGCTAAGCCGGAAGTCGCCAACGCCGTCGCGCAGTTGCAACGCAAGTTTGCCAGTCTGATCAGAGAAGGCAGCGCCAACCGCCGCCGCCAATTCATCGAGATTCTGGAAGGCCTGGATGCGGAAGAAATAGGCGAAGTGGTGCGAGTGTTTAACGGCTATTTCAGCCTGATCAATATCGCCGAAGAATCGCACAATCTGAATTTGCGTCGGCAAAATCAGACCGGTCGGTATTGGCCCGGCTCGTTTCACGACACGCTAATCAAATTGCGCGACAGCGGGGTCAGCGCGGACAAATTACAGATTTTGCTGGACGAGATGCTGTATTTGCCGGTGATGACCGCCCATCCCACCGAAGCTAAACGCCGCACCGTCAAAAGCGCGCTACGTAACGTGTTCCTCAGTCAGGAAACCTTGGACGATCCGCGCCTGCGCAGCCAACAGCGCGGCGAAGCCCTGGATAAACTGCAGGCTCAGATTCAATTGCTGTTGAAAACCGACGAAGTACGGGCTCGCAAATTAGGCGTCGCGGACGAAATCGATGCCGGCCTGTTTTACTTTTCGCTGTCCTTATTTCAGGCCACCACCCTGGTCTACAGGAACTTCCAGCGTTCGCTTGGCGATGTGTTCGGCGCCGACATCGCCAGTCAAATCCGCGTTCCCAGCTTCTTGCGTTTTGGTTCGTGGATAGGCGGCGACCGCGACGGCAATCCGAATGTAAAGCCGGAAACCACCGAACTGGCTTTGCGCATGCAGGCGCAAACCATCATGCAGGAATATCTGGCACGCCTGGATCAATTGCGCGGCCAGTTGTCGCATTCGTATGGCCTGTGTGAATTGGCGCCTGAATTTATCGACAGCCTGCACGCCGACCGCACCATGCTGGGCGCGGCGGTAGCGGACTTGGAAAAACCGTATTTGCAGGAACCTTACCGGCACAAACTGATATTGATGAAATACCGTATGCAATGCACCTTGCAGCGCGTTCAACAACAGTTGCAAGGTAAACCGGAACAAGCCAATCGCCACGCTTATGCCAGCGTCGCGGAGTTTTTAATCGATCTGCGCCTGATCGATGTATCCCTACGCGGCCATGGCGACGCCAACATCGCCGAGTTGGAGTTAGCCGATTTGATCAGACTGTCCGACGTGTTCGATTTTCACCTGATGCAACTAGATGTCAGACAAGAATCGACCCGCCACAGCGAAGCCGTCGCGGAAATTCTGGCGGCGGCGCTGAACATTGACTATCTCGCGCTAGACGAAGCCCAGCGCATCACATTATTAGCCGAGGCTATCGCCGCGCCAGGCGGCTTGATGTTCGACGCCGCCGCGCTGACGCCCGCCAACCGCGAAACGCTGGAATTATTTACGGTGATGGCGAAAATGCGCCGGGAAATCGGCCCGAACTGCTTCGGCAAATACGTGATTTCCATGACCCACTCCGCCAGCCATATTTTGGAAGTACTGCTGCTGGCGGCGCAAGCCGGTCTGATCGGACGAATAGGCGGGCATTGGCATTGTCATATCGGCATCAGCCCCTTGTTCGAAACTATCGACGATTTAAACCGCATTTCCGAGGTGCTGACCCAGCTATTCGATACCGATTGCTATCGGGAATTGCTGCGGGTCAGCGACGACCGCCAGGAAATCATGCTGGGCTATTCCGATTCCTGCAAGGACGGCGGCATCCTGGCCTCGGCATGGGGCTTGTCACGCGCGCAGCGGGAAATCATCGCCATCAGCGAGCGTTACGGTTTGAAATGCCGCTTATTCCACGGCCGCGGCGGCACCGTCGGTCGCGGCGGCGGCCCAACTCACGAAGCGATTCTGGCCCAGCCGCCCGATACCGTGCGCGGCCAGATCAAATTTACCGAGCAAGGCGAAGTGCTGTTTTATCGGTATAACAACATGGAGACGGCGGTCTACGAATTGACCATGGGCGTTACCGGCTTGCTGAAGGCCAGCGTCAGCCTGGTGCAAGCCGTACCGGAGGATCATGCGGAGGATTTGGCGGTGATGGACGAATTGGCGCGGATCGGCGAGCAAAGCTATCGCGACTTAACCGAACGCACACCCGGCTTTTTGGATTATTTCTACGAAGCCACCCCGGTCGGCGAAATCGGCGGCTTGAACATCGGTTCCCGGCCTTCGCACCGCAAAAAACTGGATCGCTCGAAAAACTCGGTGCGGGCGATAGCCTGGGTATTCGCCTGGGCGCAATCGCGTCAGACGTTTCCGGCTTGGTACGGCATCGGTTTCAGCTTGGCCAGCTGGTGCGCCGGCAAACCCGAGCGCTTGGAAACGCTGCGCCGGATGTATCGGGACTGGCCGTTTTTCCGCAACCTGCTCAGCAACGCGCAAATGGCGCTGAGTAAATCCGACATGAACATTGCCCGCGAATACGCGCAATTGTGCGCCGATCCGGAAACCGGCAAACGGGTTTACAACCTGATAGCCGGCGAGCATCAGCGTTGCGTGGAGTGGATATTGGAGATAGCCAACGCCGACCGCTTGCTCGCGGAAAACCCGGCCTTGGCGGCATCATTGCAACGCCGCGATGCCTATCTGGGCCCGCTAAACTATCTCCAGGTATTTTTGATCCGGCGACTGCGGGAAATGAATACCGAGAATGCCGCCGACAGTCCGTGGATGAAACCCTTGTTGCGCAGTATCAATGCGATTGCCGCAGGTATGCGCAATACCGGCTGATGTGATTAGCCCGGCCCTGAAATACCGTTCGTCCTAAGCTGGTCGAAGGACTCGCCAAATCAGGCTTAGACAGGCTTAGCCCAAACGGTGAACAGGGCCGGGTTAATAACAAAGGGAAGCCGGTCCGGAGTTAAGCGAATTTAGGTTATTTGTACAATATTTGTCATCAGGACATCGTATAACGAATGCGCCCTTCTCCCCTGAATAGTGAGAAGGGGCTTTTTCGGCAGACTCTAAAAGGGAGGAGAACCATGCAAAAAGCCTACGCATTGGCACACTGGTTGAGAGTAATCATCATTAATACCGGGCGCTGGCTGTTTGAAAACAAGCCTGCCATGGCAATCTTGACCCTGATATTCTTATATAAGTTTGGCGACACCTTGCTACCCTTTCTATGGCACATTCTGCATCTGGCGATCGAAGTAGTCGAAATGCTGGCCGAGCATTTTTTGGAACATGTGTTTGGGGTAACGCCGCGTCAGGCCGAGTTTATTGTGTTTTGGACCGGTCTGACTTTGCTCGGTACCGTGGTTTGGCACTTGTCGTATAAAGCTTATCTCGTGGCCGTGCGAGCATGCGAAGCAGCTTGGCAGAACTGGTGTGAAAAAGCCGGCCCGGCCAAATTACTCGCGACTCTTAAGCTGACACTTTTGTTGAGCATACTTGGCAAGACCATGCTGTTATTCGTTTAAACCGATAGGATTTCGTTACGTATGAGCACCGCCTCAGGATTTAAGGAACACCCGCACCGAAAACAATCGACGCTGACCCTACTGGAGTTTTTATTCGGCTTGCTGGAGATGCACAGCCAAGCCCAAGGACTTACGGAGCGTTTGATAGAATCAGCCGGCGACGATACTCAGGCAGCGCTGGTCGCTATCGGCGACCATTTGGGCTTGAACATGGAGAGTGTGCTGCTCACACCAACCGCCGCCGCAAATGCCTCCGCCCCGCAAACCCCACTACTAACAAGGCTGTCCGACGGTTACGGCTGGATAGTCCTGTACGGATTTCGCGGCGGCAAAGTCAGAGTGGCTTTGGCCCAAGGTGAGGTCATCGAAGAGCGCCTAGTCAAGCCCGCTGACATCGGTAAATTACTGGGCCGATCCGATGCCGGCATTAGCGAATGGCTGTTAGCGCAAGCTCAGGCGCCGTTTGAGAATGCCGTCAGCCAAGACCATCACGCGCACATGCCGCCATTCCGCCGCTTGCTCGAACTGTTACGCGCCGACCGCCACGATCTCTGGCTATTGTTGGGCTTGGCTTTGGGCTCCGGCTTACTGGCCCTGGCTTCGCCGGTAGCGGTGCAAGCGCTGGTCAATACAGTGGCGATGGGCGGCATGGGTCAGCCTTTAATCGTGTTGGCGACCATCCTGTTTTTCTTTCTAAGCTTCGCCGGCGCGGTCTATGTGCTGGAATCCTATCTGGTGGAAATCGTGCAGCGGCGGATTTTCGTGCGCCTGGCCGCCGACTTGGCCTATCGCTTGCCCAGGGTGCGTAGCGATACCTATGATAGTCAACACGGCGCGGAACTGGTCAATCGCTTTTTCGATGTATTGACCTTGCAAAAAGCCGGTTCGTCGCTGCTATTGGACGGTTTGAGCACCGTGGTGCAAACCTGCGTCGGCCTGATCATGCTGGCCTTCTATCACCCCTTCCTCTTGGCTTTCGATGTGGTTTTGCTGTTGGCTATCACAGCGATAGTATTTTTGTTGGGCCGCGGCGCGGTCACGACGGCGATTCAGGAATCCATCAGCAAATATGCCTTGGTAGCCTGGCTGGAAAACGTGGCCGGCAACATCCAGACCTTTAAATTCGGTAACGGTGCAGCGATGGCCGCCAACCGTACCGACCAACTGGCACTGGATTATTTAACAGCCAAACGCCGGCATTACCGGGTGCTGTTGGGCCAAGTGATCGCCTCTGTGGCCTTATATGCCATCGCCAGTACGGCCTTGTTGGCTATCGGCGGCTATCTGGTAATAGATGGCCACTTAACCTTGGGTCAATTGGTCGCAGCAGAACTGATCGTCTCGTCGGCCTTACTGGCATTGATCAAATTCGGTAAACATCTGGAAGGTTTTTACGACTTGATGGCCGGCACGGACAAGATCGGTCATTTACTGGATTTGCCTTTAGAAACTTCCGCTGAGCTGGATGCAGAATTCAATGGTCCGGCGTCTTTAACGATCAGCAATTTGAAATTTGGCTTCAATTCGCAGCGGCCATTGTTCGCCGATTTTTCCATGCACGTACAGCCGGGCGAAAAAGTCGCGATTTTAGGTGGCCCCGGCAGCGGCAAAACCGCCCTGGCCTCACTATTAAGTGGGATGCGGCAAGCACAAGCCGGGCAGATACAAATCAACGGTCAGGCTCTGGACGATCTGCGCCTGAGCAGCTTGCGTCAGAACATCGCGGTGGTCAGCCGACTGGAGATTTTTCACGACAGCATGCTGGAAAATGTCCGGCTCGGCGATGCGAACTTGAGCGTCACCGATGTCGAGCGGGCCCTAGCCAAGGTCGGCCTGACCGGCATGGATTTAGATACCGTGATGAGTCCCGGCGGCTCACCACTTGCTCATAGCCAGGCCATACAAGTCATGTTGGCTAGAGCCATCATCGCCAGCCCCGCCTTGTTGATCGTGGATGGCATACTCGATGGGTTGGACACCGGATTGCAGCAGCAGTTGGCACCGGCGCTATTTGCCGCCGATGCACCCTGGACGCTATTGCTACTGACCGGAGCAACCGAAACAGCCGCGCTTTGCCAACGCGTTATTCATTTGCCCGGAGCCGCCCATGACTGATTTACAGATTAGGCTGTCCGCGCTATCGGCGGCACACACCCCGCGCCTAGTCAGCAGTTTAGCGCGCGCTTGCGTCTGGCTATTTCTGTTGACTCCTCCAGCCCTGCTACTGACACCGTGGCAACAAAACATCAACGGCAACGGCCGGGTCTCGGCCTTTGCGCCGCTCGAACGCCAACAGAATTTAGATGCACCGGTGTCCGGGCGTATCGTCAGTTGGCATGCTAAAGAAGGCACCAAAGTTAAGGCCGGCGATTTGCTGATGGAAATCACCGATGTCGATCCGGAATTGCTGGAACGCCTGCAACAACAACGCGCGGCAGCTGCTGCTAAATTGGCGGCCAAGGAAGCAGAGCTAAAGGCATACCGTCTGCAAATCGACAACTTGATTGCCACCCGCGATTTACAAGTGGCTACCGCGCAATACCGGCTGGATGTGGCTAGACAACGCGCGCGCTCAGCCAGCGAAGCCATTGCCTCGGCGCGCGCTACGTTGGAAACGGCTAGTGTGCAAACCCAGCGCCTGCAACGCTTGATCGGCGACGGCTTGGTGTCGCAGCGCGATTACGAAGTCGCGCAACGCGACGGCATCGTAGCGCAACGCAGCTTAAACAGCGCCCAAGCCAGTCTGGAAGGTGCATTGGCCGAACAACGCGCCGCCGAAGCGGAAATCGGCCGGATTCGCGCCGATGCTCAGGCCCGAATCGACTCGGCGACAGCCTCGGCCAACAAAACCCAAAGCGAACTGGAAGACAGCCGCAGCAGCCTGTTAAAAAGCGAAGTGGATGTGTCCCGGCAGCAGTCACAACAAATCAGAGCGCCGCGCGACGGCAGCATCCTCAGACTGCTGGCCAATCCCCAGAGCGACATCGTCAGACAAGGCGATCCGCTGCTGGTATTGGTGCCGGACATGGATGTGAAAGCCGTGGAACTGTGGGTGGACGGTAACGATGCGGTACTGATCACCCCGGGTCGGCATGCGCGTTTGCAATTCGAGGGCTGGCCTGCCCTGCAATTTGCCGGCTGGCCGGAAGTGGCCGTGGGCACCTTTGGCGGGCTGGTAGCCTTTGTGGATTCTACCGACGACGGCAAGGGTAAATTCCGGGTGCTGATCGTGCCCGATCCCAAAGACCGGCCCTGGCCGGCTGAACGCTTCGCCCGCCAAGGCGTGAGAGTGAAAGGCTGGGTCTTGTTGAACCGGGTAACGATGGCCTACGAACTGTGGCGTCAACTGAATGCCTTTCCACCGCAAATGACTACGGAAGCGCCGGCGACCGATCTGGTCAGGCAAAAATTGAAATAAGCGCTTATGAATCGTTTTGCATCCCGTCACCACCAAACAGGGGCTAAGGCCAAGCAGTTGCAAGCCTGCGGGCGGCGTATCGGCACAATATTGCTGATACCTCTACTGGTCAGCTGCGGACAGTATCTCGATACCAGCCCCGACCGTAAACTCGTGAAGCGGGTGGAAGAACGTCTGAATCCCGATGAAGGCTTGCCGCTGCCGGCCATCTCGCAGTTGCCGCCGCAAACCGTGGAGCAGGCCTTACCCAAGTTTAAGGAAGGCCGGCAAAAATCGGCGACCATCCTGCCCCCGCCCAGCGCGGCTAAACCCGAGTTACCCAAAGTAGCGCCGGAAGCTAGCAAGCAGCTATCCATCTCGGACGTGCGCAGCATGGCTTTAGAAAACAATCTGGACCTGAAGATCGCCCAGGCCGACCCGAAAATCGCTGCCACCGCGGTTAGCGAAGAAGAAGCCAAATTCGACGATTTGATCTTTGCCAAGGCCAAATACGGTAAGAAAAATACACCCGCGCAAAATCTGGATGTGGTCAGTTTCACCCCGGTCGACCCCACTTCTCCGCTGAAGAACGAAATCGACAAACTCACCGCCGTCCCGCAGGAAACCGAAGTGTTGGACATGGAAGCCGGCATCGTCATCCCATTGCGTACCGGCGCAAAAGTGACCGTCAGCTCGCCGTTCGACGGCAAACGCCAGTTTCGCGGCGTCGCTTCCGACCAATATCAAAATGCGCTGCGCTTCTCCATCAGCCAGCCCTTGCTGCGTGACGCCGGTATTTCCAATAACGTAGCAGGGATCCGCATCGCCCGTTACGAACAACAAGCGGTAGACGTAAAAACCCGCTTGCAGGCGATTCGAGTGTTGGCGATGGTCGAACGCGCATATTGGAGCCTGTATGTCGCCTGGGGCGAGTTGGACGTGCGCCGCCAACAGTACGAAAACGCCTCGAACAACCTGAACATGGTGAGAAAACGGGTGGCGGAAGGTTTAACTGCCAGCGTGGAAATCAACCGTGCGGAAATCGGCGTGGCCGAACGCATGGAGTCGCTGATCATCGCCGAAACCAGCTTAAAAACCCGCCAGCGCCAGCTGAAATTATTATTGAACGCACCCGGTCTGGACCTGGACTCGCAAACCCTGCTGATCCCCGATACCTCGCCGACCCTGCTGGAATTTAATCTGGACCGCGAACAACTGGCACAACGCGCCTTGGACGGCCGCTTGGAATTGCTGGAGTTGGAATTAAAGCTGGCCGCCGATTTGACCAAGATCGATTATCTCAGCAATCAAACGCTGCCGATGTTCATGCTGGATTACAACTACGCGGCCCTGGGCCGTGACACCTCGTCCTACGGCGGCGCCTTCGATCAGACCTTGAGCGGCAATTATTCAGATTGGTCGGTGGGCTTACGCGTGGAAATCCCGCTGAGCAACGAACTGCGCCGCGCGCGTCTGGACCGCGCCGTGCAGGAACGCATGCAACGTCTGACCACCCAACAACTGCGCGAATTGAGTGTGCGCCGGGAAATCTACGATGCCTTGGATCAAATGAGCCAGAACTGGCAACGTATTCTAGCCACCCGCCAAAACGTGGTGCTGGCCGGCCTAAATTACGATGCCGAACTGAAACAATTTAAAGAAGGCTTGCGCACTATGACCGAAGTGCTGGAAACCCTAACTAGGCTTGGCGAGGCTCAGCTGCGCGAAGTGCGGGCAATCGGCGACTATCAAGTGTCGATGATAGATTTGGCGTTTGCTACCGGGACTTTACTCGGACATAGCAGGGTGGATTTGGGCCTGAACACTACCTCTCGATGAAAGAGACAGTCCATGCAGTGGAAATGTAAGCGATAAATGCAGCGCGTTTATCGCTTACTAATTTGCGGCTAAAGAACGCTTACTAGTGGTGGCAGCCTGAGCCATGGATATGGCCGTGGGCCAGTTCATCGGCCGTGGCGGGTCTGACGTCGATGACTTCCACATCAAAGGTCAAGTCTTCACCGGCCAAGGGGTGGTTGCCGTCGATGGTGACATCGTCGCCGTCGATCTCGACGATGGTGATGATGCCTGGGCCGTGGCTAACGTCGGCATGAAACTGCATGCCGATATCGATATCCATACCGTCGAACATTTTTTTGGAGACGACTTGGATCATTTCTTCCGAGACTTCACCGTAAGCCTGGTCTGCAGCGATAGTGACGTTGAATTTATCGCCTGCTTGTTTGCCGTGTAAAGCAGCTTCCAAACCCGCAATAATGTTGCCCGCGCCATGCAAATACAACAACGGCTCTTCGCCTCTGGAACTATCCAGCTGCTCACCGTCTTGGTTGGTTAAGGTATAATGGATGGAAACAGCCGTTTTGTCTGTGATTTGCATAAGCGTCTTCGCTGGATGAAAAAAAGCCGACATCATATAACCTTTTCCCCGAAAAAACATGTCACGCTGGCGACCACCCCGCCCTAAATCTTCGCCGTACATCACCGCCGACGGCTATCGCACCCTGGAAACCGAGCTGAAACAGCTCTGGGAACGACGTAAAGACGTGACTATCGCCTTATCAGCCGCCGCCGCAGAAGGCGACCGCTCGGAGAACGCAGAGTATATCTACCGGAAGAAAGAACTGCGGGAAATCGACCGACGCATTCATTATCTGCAAAAGCGTTTGCCGTCGCTGACCGTGGTGTCCGAAAAGCCGGGCAATCGTAATCAGGTGTTTTTCGGCGCTTGGGTGACGTTAGAAACCATGGATGGCGAAGAAATCACTTATCGCATCGTCGGTGCTGACGAAATTGACACCACCGGCGGCTTGATCAGCCTAGACTCGCCTTTGGCGACGGCCTTATTGAAGAAGATGCTGGACGACGAAATAACCGTCCGACACGCCGAGCAAGAAACGCGTTATTACATCACCGCCATTCGTTACTGAAATAGCATGAGTAAACAAGCCTCGTTTGCCCGTTTAAAGTGGTTTGTCTTCATTCTGTTATTGACTATTGTCGAAATTGGTCCGGTTCCGCTGATGGGTTTGACCCTGCTTTATATCGTGGCCTTTCGCCCACGCTGGTTCAAGGACTTGGTCGACCGCATTTATTCATGACAGAACCGCAATACCTGTTTGTCTACGGCACACTGCGCCGAAGCCGTCAAAATCAAATCCAACACCCGTTTCTCGCAGATTGCGATTACATCGGCGATGCATTTATCCACGGCGAACTATACGAAATTGATGCTTATCCGGGCGCTATTGCTGGCGGAACAAAGCTGGTCAAAGGCGAACTGTATCTGATGCAAAACTCCGAGCACACGCTGTCGGCTCTGGATATTTACGAAGAATGCGCCGCGAATTTTCCGCAGCCGCACGAATATATCCGCCGTGAACTACAGGTAAGTTTGCCGGATGGACAAACCGTTTTGGCTTGGACCTATCTTTACAATCGTCCCGTGAACGAACTAATGCGCATCCACAGCGGCGACTACCTAAACTATTTGCAGGAACACACATGATCAGCATTATCCAGCGCGTGACCCAAGCCAAAGTCACGGTAAACGGCAGCGACATCGGCGTGATCGGCACCGGCATCATGGCGCTGGTAGCGGTCGAAAAAACCGATACGCCCAAGCAAGCCGACCGCTTGCTGGAGCGGATTTTGAATTACCGAATCTTTGCGGATGCAGACGACAAAATGAATCTGAGTTTGCGCGATATTCAGGGCGGCCTGCTGCTAGTACCACAATTTACCCTGGCAGCCAATACCGATACCGGCAACCGGCCCAGCTTTGCTTCCGCGGCCCCGCCGGAATTGGGCCGGGAATTATTCGCGTATTTGCAACAGCGTGCGCAGGAGACCTACCCAGCTAGCCAATTCGGCAAATTCGGCGCAGATATGAAAGTAGCATTGATCAACGACGGCCCGGTAACTTTTACATTACGTTGCCAGGGAATATAGCTCAGCAACCAATTTTTGGCATCGATTTTCCTACCTTCTCATTGACCCATCGCCAGCAAACACCCCATACCGAGCTTTCAGGAACCAAAAATAAACTGTGTTAAATAACACAATTTTATTTGCCTAACGTGCACCTTACCCCTACAATTGCGCCTCCTTTATCACCAACCGAGAAATACATATGAAAATTCAACATTTGCTCATCGCCTTAACCTTGCCGGCTTTGCTGACCCTGACGGGCTGCGAATCCGCAAAACCGGTCGAAGCAACTGCTGAGCCTGC
>FSSH01001178.1_pt4 | contig 12773 bp, 9 predicted proteins | sample 1166101 | NCBI WGS metagenome assembly FSSH01 (sample SAMEA32972668, study PRJEB13176) | freshwater metagenome | biome: Drinking water system; feature: Biomass in drinking water that filtered by 0.45 um membrane; material: drinking water | place: USA | collected 2012-12-20 | depth 0 m | reverse complement strand
GGTCTTTGCCAGTCCCGCTTGTCCTGCTGCTCTCGCCCCTCTCGCGTATGTCGAGCATCAGCGATTGCAGCAGCAATGCTCATGAGTAATGCGGGCTAGAACCATATCCGCAGGCCCGTTACGAATCGAATCTGACGCGGATCTCCGCCTTCCTGCCGGACCAGCGTCGCGGTTTCGCCGAAGCTTCGATCCAGGGAAAACCCGATATAGGGCGCGAACTCACGCCGGATTTCGTAGCGGAGACGAATCCCGAACTCAAGATTGTTCAGCCCGGAACCTGTCGTGAACCGCTCGACCCGTTGCGCCGCCGCATTGGTTTCAAACCGGCCTTGAAGGATCAGCCGCTGGGTCAGCAGAAAGTCCTTGGTCAGCGACAGCCGGCCGGACACCTTGCCGTCCAGATCGATGAAGAGCGCGGCCTCGAAGTCGTAGTTGTAGGGCACCACCCCTTCGATCCCGATCACGGTCTGCCCCCGCGTGACGTTCGCCCCGCGAAACGACTGCGTTTCAACGCGGCCCCCCACTTGAATGTCATAATACTTCCGAAGGAACCGCCCATAGAGGAGTTGAAAATCCACGTCGTAATCCGCCTTGAAGGCCGTGTCCCGCTGTCCTTCGCTTTTGAACCAGAGGCGATTGTAATCCCCGCCGTACCAGCCCTCGATGTCCCACCGGTAGTCACTCGTGCTTTCCCTCTTCGCCGTACTCGGACGATATTCCAGGACATCAACGAGGGTGAACAGGCGGTGTTCCTGATCGTTCACCGGACTGGGCCAATCCTGCTGTGAAGAGACGTTCGGCAATATGCGATCCTGCATGGTCACCGGACCAACCATCTCTGAGCGATTCAACGCGTGAGAGGCAGCGCCAACGCTCGATGTCGTTATCGAGTGAGGTGCCATGGCCTTCAGGGCAATCAGGTCCCTGGTTCCTGCAGTTTGCGCAAAGGCGAACGTCGCGCCGGTTCCAGCACTGACCAGGCAAGTCATTGCTGCGGCCACGACAGTTTGTCGACCAGCGTTCACGAGTGCCCGCCGTGCTCATTGTCGGCCACTTCGACGACGCGGAACATCCCCGCCTCCATGTGAAGAAGCAGATGGCAGTGAAACGCCCAGCGCCCCGGCGCATCCGCCGTAATGACGACGGACAGCCGCTCGGCCGGCTTGACGACGACGGTGTGCTTGCGCGGAAAATGCGGGCCCATTCCATTTTCGAGGTACATCCACATTCCATGCAGATGGAGCGGATGCTCCATCATGGTGTCATTCACAAAGGTGAGCCGCAGACGCTCACGATACCGGAAGCGGATCGGGTCTCTGGCTTCTGAATATGTTTTGCCGTCGAACGACCACATGTAGCGGTCCATATTGCCGGTCACATGTAGCTCGATCTCCCGCTCCGGCTCACGTTGATCGGGGTATGGCGCCAGGCTCTTCAAATCGGTATAGACGAGTACCCGCCGGGGACTTCCTTCCAGTCCACGACCCGGTTCGTGCAGCATATTGCGTGAGTACTCGGCGATCATTTGGTTGCCGGTACCGTGATCGTCGGGGCCGTGTTTGACCGGTTCGATACCGGGAATCTCCGAGCGGCGCTTCGCCTCCCTGCCCCTGGCCGGCATCTCGTGCATACCCTCGCTATGCTCCGTCCCTAAACCGGGATGCACAGGCTCTACCATGTCGTGATCATCAGGCTGTTTCCTGCCGGGCATATCGTCGAGCGCCTCCATGCCCTCCATCTCCGCGTGTTTCATCTGCATGCCCATGTCAGCCATCGTACGCACCGGTCTGGGACGGCGGGAAGGAATCTCAGCCGTCATCCCCGCGCGCGGCGCAAGCGTGCCGCGCGCATAGCCGCTGCGATCCATCGTCTCGGCAAAGATCGTGTAGGCGCGATCCTCAGGTAGTTCGACGATCACATCGAACGTTTCGGCCACCCCGATACGGAACTCCTCCACGATGACAGGCTGAACGTTCTGCCCGTCCGCCTGTACCACCGTCATCGTCACACCCGGAATGTGCACGTCGAAGAATGTCATTGCCGCGGCGTTGATGAACCGCAGGCGTACTTTCTCGCCCGGACGAGCCAGCCCTGTCCAATTGGCTGCAGTGGATAAGCCATTCATCAGATAGGTGAAGGTGTAGCCGGTGACGTCGGCAAAGTCGGTCGGGTCCATCCGCATCCGGTCCCACATCAAGTAGTCCTGAAGGGTAGGCCACCACCCCATTCGTGAAGCATCGTCTAAGAACTGACCCAGGGTGCGCCGCTGAAAGTTGTAATAGCCGGGGAGCTTTTTGAGATTGCCGAGCAGAGATTCCGGCGATTCAAAGGTCCAATCCGAAAGCATCACCACATATTCCCGGCTATACCGAAACGGATCCGGCTCAATCGGGTCCACAATCATCGGCGCGTACAGGCCTTGCAACTCCTGGCCGCCTGAGTGGCTGTGATACCAATAGGTGCCGCTCTGCCTGACCGGAAAGCGATAGATGAATGTCTCGCCTGGCCTGATGCCGCCGAAGCTCACGCCTGGCACGCCATCCATGTCGGGCTCCAAAAGAATGCCGTGCCAGTGAATGGACGTATGTTCGGTCAAGCGGTTCGTGACCCGCAGCGTCACGTCTTGTCCTTCTTTCAGACGAATCAACGGGCCCGGGACCGTCCCGTTGATCGTCATAGCCTGGGCTGACCGGCCTCCTACCGTAAAGCGAGATTCACTGATGTCCAGATCGATGACCTCGCCGCGCAGCGTCTCGGGCTGCCTGCCGGCAGGACTTGTGGTACCCAGTGAGTTGACCATGCAGGCAGGCAGAAGGTGCTGCATCGCCGCAAGCAGTCCCAGCGCTCCGGTTCGCTTGAGCAGCAGACGCCTGGAGATCACTCTGAATTCGTTCTGCATGATCGTGCCTATCTTTTCCCCCTTCATCACTTTCTTGTGCCCGGCTCACGATCAGGGATGCTCTTTGGCGCTTGGTTGCGTGGCTGCGCTGTCTTCCTTCACCTGATTCCCCTTCCGTTCTTTCCACCAGCGCCATATGACATAGACTGGGGGGATGACGAACAACGTGAGGACCATCGCGGAGAAGACTCCGCCGATCTGCGGGGCGGCGATGCGTTTCATCACATCGGCGCCGGTCCCGGTCGCCCACATCACCGGAAACAGGCCGATCACGTCCACAGCACCGATCATCGCCATCGGCCGGATGCGCTCGACTGCTCCCAACTGGACGGTCTCGATGAGGTCTTGAAGGGATCGCAGCCCCCCGGCCTCTTTTCGTCGCTTGCAAGCCTCGTCGAGATAGGCCAACATCACGGCGCTGGTTTCCGCCGCCGTGCCCACAACCGTAATGAGCCCGACCCATACCGCAATGCTCATATTGTATCCCAGAATCGAGAGATACCAGACCGCGCCGACCAGCGAGAGCGGCACGCCGACCATCACCATGCATGTTTTGGCAACCGATCGGAACGCAAAATAGAAGATGACGAAAATGATGATGAGCGTCAGCGGGACAACCAGTTTGAGCCGTTCTTTCACCCGCTCCATGAACTCGTATTGGCCGGACCAGACGATCGTGTAGCCCGGCGGCAGCGTGACCTTCTCTTTGGCCACTCGTTTCAGATCCTCCACATAGCCGCCGACATCGCGTCCCGTCATGTCCAGGAAGACATAGCCTGCGAGCATGCCGTTTTCGTCCCGGATCATGGGCGGGCCGTTGACGAAGCGGAGCGTTGCGAGCTGCGCGAGCGGCACTTGCATCCCGGTCGGCGTATCTACGAGCACGCGCTTCAGCTTTTCAGGATCGTCCCGCAATTCCCGGAGATAGCGGACATTGATCGGATACCGCTCACGGCCTTCGATGGTGGTGGCGATATTTTCTCCGCCGATGGCTGTTTCGATGATCTTGCCGACATCCATCAGCTTCAGACCATAGCGTGCGATTTCATCGCGGTTGATTTCGAAGTCGAGAAAATAGCCGCCGGACACCCGCTCCGCATAGACACTGCGTGTGCCCGGCACCTCCTTGAGCACCATTTCCAGATGTTCGCCGATCTGTTCGATCTGTTTGAGGTCCGGACCGAAGACCTTAATCCCTACCGGTGTTCGTATCCCGGTGGTCAACATGTCGATCCGCGCCTTGATCGGCATCGTCCACGCATTGATCACACCGGGGAATTGCAGGGCCCGGTCCATTTCATCCACCAGGCCTTCATAACTGAGACCGCGCCGCCATTGGTCCCTCGGTTTCAGTTCGACCACCACTTCCATCATGCTGAAAGTGGCCGGATCGGTAGAAGTTTCCGCCCGGCCGGCCTTGCCGAAGACATGGTCCACCTCTGGGAACGACCGGAGTTTCTGGTCCATGATCTGCAACAGGCGTCCCGCTTCCGTGATGGAAAGACCCGGCAAGGTCGTCGGCATATAGAGCATCGTGCCTTCGTACAGGGGCGGCATGAACTCGGAGCCCATCTGCTGATAGACCGGCACAATGCTGCCCATCAACAGAATGGCGCCAATCACCACCGCTTTCCGATAACACAGGACTGCCCGGAGCATGGGCGCATAGAGCCGTTGGAGCGAGCGACTCACCGGATGCTTCTGTTCCGGAAAGATTCTCCCGCGAATGAACGTCGGGAGACAGGCCGGGACCAAGGTGATCGCCAACACGGCACACATGGCGATGGCCAGGTTGTTGGTCCAGGCCAGCGGCTTGAACATCCGGCCTTCTTGGGCTTCGAGGACAAAAATCGGGATAAACGAAATGGCGATGACGAGGACGGAAGCAAAGATCGGTGGCCCGACTTCCTTGGCGGAATCGATTAAGATGCGGAGCCGCTCGCCCTTGCGCCCGTCTCGCTCCCACTCCTCTAACCGTTTATGCGCGTTGTCCACGATCACGATGGCCGCATCCACCATGTCGCCGATAGCCACAATGATGCCGCCGAGCGACATAATGTTGATGCCGATCTCCATCAGGTACATGGGAATGAACGCAATCAGTACGGCGATGGGCAAGGTAAGGACCGGCACGATCGCCGACCGGACGTGGAGCAAGAAGGCGATAATGAGTACGCCTGTGACGATCAGCTCTTCCAGGAGGCTTTCGCTTGCCGTGGCGATGGATTCGTGGATCAAGCCGCTCCGGTCATAGGTCGTGACAACCTTGACGCCCTTCGGCATGGATGGTTCGAGCTCTTTGAGCTTCGCTTTCACGCGCTCGATGACATTGAGCGCATTCTCACCGAACCGCATGATCACGATCCCGCCCACGACCTCGCCCTGGCCGTTGAGCTCGACCAATCCTCGCCGCATGTCGGGACCGAGCCGCACCGTCGCCACGTCACGCAAGAGAATCGGCGTGCCGTTCTCGTTGACACCCACGGCGATCTTTTCGATATCGTCGGTCTTCTTAATGTAACCGCGCCCACGGACGACGTATTCGATCCCGGAAAACTCCACGACGCGCCCACCGACATCGTTATTGCTCGCGCGAATCGTTTCGATGATGGAAGGGAGGGAGAGGCGATAGGCCGACACCTTCGTCGGATCCAAGTTGATTTGGTACTGGCGAACAAAGCCGCCGATGCTCGCTACTTCCGCCACCCCCTCCACGGCCCGCAGCCAATACTGCAAATACCAATCTTGGAAGCTGCGTAAGGCGGCGAGATCGTGCTGCCCCGACTCATCCACGAGGGCATATTGGAACACCCAACCGACGCCGGTTGCGTCGGGTCCCAGCTGCGGCGTGACGCCTTCCGGCATGCGGCCGGAGAGTTGGTTCAACCGCTCCAAGACGCGGGAACGGGCCCAGTAGATGTCCGTGTTGTCCTTGAAGAGAATGTAGACATAGGAATAGCCGAAGTCCGAAAAACCGCGAACCACGGTCACATTGGGCGCGGAGAGCAGCGCTGTGACGATCGGATAGGTAATTTGATCTTCGACCAGATCCGGCGAGCGCCCCGGCCAAGTGGTGTAGACAATGACCTGCGTGTCGGAGATATCCGGTAAGGCATCGATGGGCGTCCGCCACATCGCCCACAACCCGACCGCTGAGAATACCAAGACCAGCAGAAAAACGATGAAACGGTTTCTCGCGCTGAATTCGATGATGGATTCAACCATGATCAAATAGCTTTCAGCGTTCAGCTCTTAGCAATCAGCTTCTTTGGCTGATAGCTGGTGACTGACAGCTCTCATTTCATCCCCGGCATCCCGCCCATGCTGTCGACGACGGACTTGAGCCGGCTTTCACTGTCGATCAGGAAATTTGCCGACGTCACAATATGCTCGCCCTCTTTCAGCCCTGCCAAGACTTCCGACCACTCGCCTGTCTTCACACCCGTTTTGATCAGGCGCGGCTCGAGCTTGCCGCCGCCCAGATGAAGAAACACGACTTGCTTCTGGCCCGATTCGATGATGGCTTCCTGCGGGATGGCCAAGCGAGTTCCCAGATTTGCCCGCAACTCCACATTAGCGTACATATCCGGCTTTAACTGCTCATCGGCGTTGGCGAGTTCGAACCGCACCTTGGCGGTGCGGGTTTTCGGGTCCAAGGTGGGATAGACGAAGTTCAGGCGGCCGGTCAGGACCTTGCCGGGATCGTAGGAGAACGTGACCGCAGCTTGTTGTCCGACCTTCACGAACGAGAGTTCATATTCATAAATGTCGGCGAGAACCCAGACGCGCGAGAGGTCTGCAATGGTATAGAGCTCTTCCCCGGGCTCGACGTGCGCGCCTTGCAGAATGTTTTTGCTGATGACTGTTCCGCTGATCGGCGAATGGAGCGGCAACGTTTTGCTCACCTGCTTTGTCCGCTCCAACGCACGGATATGCTCTTCGCCGATGTCCCACAGGTGGAGGCGATGACGAGTCGCTTCCAGCAAGTCCTTGGACCCTCGCGCCACTTCGGGGAGATCACTGTCTCCAAGCTGCATTCGGCCCTGGAGCGCCAACAGATACTCTTCCTGGGTGGCGACGAGATCCGGGCTGTAAATGGTGAAGAGCTGTTGCCCTTTCTTCACATGATCTCCGGTGGCGCTCACAAAGAGCTGTTCGATCCAACCATGGAACTTGATGGTGACTTTGGCGAGCTTGCGCTCGTCCACGGCGACGCGCCCAACCGTCCTGATGATTTTCTCCAGTGGTCGCCGACTCACCTGCTCGTACTTCACCCCGATCGTTTGGAGCCGTTCCGGTGGAATCGTCACCGTACCCGCTTCGGGCGTAAGGCGTGAGGCGTCAGGGGTACGGGACTGTTCCATCCCCGGCATTTCCATCCCGGCCATCTCGCCTTGTCCGGATTCCGCCGGCGGGACGAGCGCCGGGCTCGACAGCAGCCAGATGAGAAGGCCTGCCATCAACACGAGAGCGATGCCCGTTCCGATGAGACTGCGGCGGATCATGATCCCCGCTTCCTTTCCTGCAGCAGACCGTCCAATGGCCCGCCGGTCACAGCTTCGAGGCGGGCGAGGGCTTTTTCGTGGCTCACCATTTCGCCATGGAGTTCGAGTTGACTGTCTTGCAGCGTCAACAGGCTGTTGAGCAGCGTCAGGAAATCCACTTTGCCCACCGTATAGCCGGCCTGGGCCGCCTGCAAACTGAGCGTGGCCTGCGGAATGATCGCATCGCGCAAAATGGTGATCAGCCGCTCGGCCCGCTGGGCTTGCACGAAAGCATCTTTCACCTGAAACAGCAGATCCTGCCTCATCGCCGTGAAGTCTTCGCGGGCGCTTTCGAGACCGGCCAACGCCTCCCGCACACCTTGCTTCTGCTTCGTGTCATAAAACAGCGGGATCTTGATCCCCACCATCACCTGATATCCGTTGTCATTGATTTTGTCGTTTCGGATGCCGAGGGCCGTCACGTCGAAGTCGGGATAGTACTGCCGCTGGGCGAGGGACACCGCCTGTTCGGACCGGTTGACACTTTTCGCCGTCGCAAGCAGCGCGGGAGAAAATTCGTCCGCGCGGCGGTTCAGTTCCGGCAGCGGAATCGTCAAGATGGTGGCATGCACGTCTTCCGGTGTGCCTAGCGGCCCGTCCGGCGGACGATTCACGAGACGGTTAATCGCCGCGTGAAGGCTCTCCTTTTGTTGATCGAGCACGGCCAGCCGGTCGAGCACGCGTGAACTTTCGACTTGGGCGCGGAACACGTCCTGCTGTGCGGCCTGGCCGACGCTGTACCGCGCTTTGGCCGTCTTCTCGAACTGGATCAGGAGCGCTTTGTTCTTTTCTACGACCTCGATGCTCTTATGCACGAAGTGGAGATCGAAGTAGTTCTGTTTCAGCACAGCTATCAGTCTCAGCCGGGTCGCAAGATACTCTTGCTCCAACCGATCCGCCTCGCGCTGCGCGACTTCCCCCTTGAGCGTGAGCTTGCCAGGAAACGGAATCTCCTGCCCGAATCCATACGTGGCCCCTTCCACCACCGGCGGCACCATCGGCATACGCTGATATCCCAGCTGAAGCCGGGGATCCGGTAGCGTCTGCACTTGCGGGACGACGGCTTTGGCTGCCTCCCAGCGGTGACGAGCTGCTTTAATCTCCGGACTCGCCTCTTCCAATTCTTGGATGAGGCCGGGAAGGTTAAGGCGCGGTTCATTCATCCCGTGCTCATCCGACCCTTGGACGCGCCCGTGTGGTAGCAGCACGGCAAACAGGAGAAGAACAGAAGCAGCCCTCACTGGATGGAGAACGTCAGTTGGTTTCACGGCAGCACCTCCGATGGCAAAAGAACGGCCGCCTGCTCAGCCTTTGCAGGCGAGTAGGAAACGATCGAGTCGGAGGTAGGGAATCAGATTCGGAGGACCGAGGAGGATGCTATGGAAATGGGGACAATGGAATGGGCGCTGCTCCGGAACCATCGCATCCCGGCCTGGGAAACAGTCGGGATGACAGCCTGACCTGGCAGGATCGACGCATGATCAACACCCAGGACCACGCTCTGCTTTATGTGCCGCTCCGGAGACGAGGTGAGTGACGGCGGGCACATGATTGCCTCGTCCATCGGACAGGCCATCCTGTCCTCAATCAAACTGGCAGTTTCATGCCGCTCCAACAGATCGGGTACGGCACACATCACTCCGATCACCTGACAGAAGGTGAACAGTAGTGCCAGTGCCATGTATCGTCCATGAACTTGTGAAATCATGAGAAAATCGACACTCCTCGGAAACCGGCGCTCCCGTTTCCGGCCCGGATCATCTCTACACCCCATAGACCAGGCACTTCAAGTAGCTGTGGCCTCACCTGAGATCGTTAAGCATATGCGATGCCAGAAAGACCCGAACCGGAGCCTTCGATACCCCGTGCGATTCCAACCTATTCTGCGGACAAGCCGGCCACGACTTAAACCTCTCAAATCGCCCTGTTGGGGCATTTCGGGTCATACGGCTACCCAATAGCCGTGGCAATGTGCCTCTTAACCCGCCTTACTCATGACGGTTCGTCGAGAAATTGCGCTAACGCGCCGGCCCCGTGAAGCGTATCTCGTATCTCGCAAACAAAGATATGGGCATACTCATTCCATCCTGCGCTCGCTCGCCTCGCGGCGAAGCCGAGGGCCTCGCATCTTCGGCGAAGCAGGCTTCACGCTTCACGAGAGACGGTTCACGAGAAACGGTGGTTAGCAGATCCTCGGGAGTTGTTCGCCGGATAAGAGGTCGAGAATCCGGTGTGTGCCCAGGACGGTCTTCAGGACGACGGGAGATGAGCTTCTTGAACCGATTGACCCGACCTCACCGACCAGCGAAGCCTTTCGCGCAACCGCGTGGTTGCGCATGATAACCAGGGCACGCGCTACGTCCGCTCTTGGCACGAACGCCACGAACCGCCCTTCATTGGCGACATACAGCGGGTCCAGCCCCAGCACTTCGCAGGCCCCCTGCACCTCGTTCTGAACGGCGATCGCCCGCTCGTCGATCGACAGCGTCGTTCCTGAGGCCGAGGCGATTTCGTTGAGCGCGCTGGCGAGCCCGCCTCTGGTCAAATCCCTGAGGCAGTGGATCTCGATGCCGGCGGCAATTAAATCCGCCACCACGCGATGCAATGGCGCTGAGTCGCTCACAATATTTCCGGCAAACGACAAACCTTCTCGCACGCTGAGCACTGCGACTCCATGCGACCCCAGGTCGCCGCTCACGAGGATCGCGTCGCCCGGCACTATCTGTTTGGGGCCGATTTTCACACCGGGCGGTACGACTCCGATCCCGGCCGTATTGATGAAGATGCCGTCGCCTTTCCCCTTATCGACGACCTTTGTGTCGCCTGTCACGATTGCGACACCGGCCTCTTTTGCCACCTTGGCCATCGAATCAACGACCCGTTGCAACGTCTCAATAGCCAGTCCCTCTTCCAGGATAAATCCGGCGCTGAGCCACAAGGGTTTAGCCCCGCACATGGCCAAATCGTTGACCGTACCATGCACCGCGAGACTGCCAATGTCTCCGCCGGGGAAAAATAAAGGCTGCACGACGTAGGAGTCCGTGGTGAAGGCTAATGTTCCTTCAGCCACGGGCCAGGTCGCCCCGTCGTGCAGGTGCGTCGAGAGTGGATCGCCGAACGACCGGACAAAGACATCCCGGATGAGCTGCTGCATCAGCCGCCCGCCTCCGCCATGGGCCAGTTGCACAGTCTTCTTTTCCGTGATCGGCAAAGGACAGACCGGCTCAAAGGATTGGTTATTACTCATGATTCGTATCTCCAAACTCGATACTGAGTTCCAAGGGTCAAGGTCCAAGTTTCAAGTTGCGCCGAAACCAACAACCTCAAACTTGAACCTTGATCCTTGAAACCGTTGGCCGATACGTTTTACGCCTCACCCCTCGCGCGGCCCCGATACCGGTAATACGCGGCGCAGGCCCCTTCGCTCGACACCATCGGCGCCCCGAGCGGACGTTCCGGCGTGCAGCGCGTTCCGAAGGCCTCGCAGTCGGTCGGCTTGAGCAAACCCTGCAACACCAGACTACTCCGGCAATCAGGATCTTCTCCGCCCGACGAACCGGACTTGGCCAGAACGTCACGGAATCGCAACGCAGCATCGAACCCGGCATAGGCGGCAGTCAATTTCAGGCCACTACGTGGGATCTCGCCGATCCCTCGCCAGGTTTGCGCTGCCGGCTCGAAAACCTCGCGCAGAGCTGCTTGCGCCGCCACGTTGCCTTCGCGGCGCACCGATCTCGTATATTGATTCTCGACGACCGCCCGTCCTGCTTCCAGTTGACCGACCAGCATCGCAACGCCTTCCAAGACATCGATCGGCTCGAATCCCGTCACGACCAAAGGCACGCGATAGCGCCGGGCGAGATCTTCGTACTCTTCATAGCCCATCACGGTGCACACATGACCGGCCGCCAGAAAGCCCTGCACGCGGCAGCCGGGAGCGGACAGAATGGCTTCAATGGCAGGTGGCACGAGCACTTGGGCTGTGAGTAGACTGAAGTTGGCAACTCCCAGACGCCGCGCCTGGATTGCCGCCATGGCATAGGCCGGCGCGGTGGTCTCAAACCCCACGGCGAAACAGACGATCTCCCGATCAGGGTTCGCGCGGGCCAGCGCCAGCGCATCTAACGGCGAATAGACGATCCGGACATCTCCCCCCGCCGCCTTGGCGCCGAACAGATCTCCCCGCGAGCCTGGCACGCGAAGCATGTCGCCGAATGTGCAAAGAATCACGCGAGGGATCGAGGCCAGCACGACCGCGTGATCGATCAGCGCGGTCGGCGTCACACAAACCGGACAGCCGGGCCCATGCACCAATGTCACCGTCTCAGGCAACAACTCATCAAGTCCGAACTTCACGATCGAATGGGTCTGCCCACCACAGACCTCCATGATCGTCCAGGGCCTGGTGACGGTGCGTTTGATAGCGCCGGCCAAGGTCTCGGCATGGCCACGATCCCGAAACTCATCCACGTACTTCATGAGCGTGATTCCTCGCGACTAGCTAACACGCGTGCTTCGTGAAGCGTATCTCGTATCTCGCAAACAAAGATAGAGGCTCCGTCCCGCGCTTCACGTTTCACGAACGACGCTTCACGCTCACGGCGATTGCACTAGAAGCGTTTATGGAGACTGACGACTTCGAAGAAGCGGCGAGGCATTGTGGATCAGGCGCCATTGGAGCGGCGGCCGTCTGGCGCAGCGCGTGTTAGCCAGCTTCAGATTGAATCTTTCCGTTCATGCCCCAGTCAAGTAGTCCACAAAGTCTTCCTGGAATAGGAATCGGCGGACGTTGTTGTAGGTGATGTCATGAACATGTCCGAGATTTTCGAGCACTTGGAGCTTACCCTCCAAGTCTTCGTGCTCATCCAGGTAGTAGGCCAGGTAGGGCCCGTGGCTGTTATAGACCCAGGCGCGTTTCAGAACAACGAACTCGCGAGTTGTCGGATTGTTCCGAAGATCTTCCCGCATCTCCTCAAGGAGTGCCGGCATGAGTCGTTCGATCTTCGCATGACCGGGTTGAGAATCCCTCCCAGAGTCCCTGCTTTGAGTCAGAGCGACGGCCGCTGATCGTTCTGCCGCACGCTTCCAACCTTCCAAGACGACCCGGCTGAACCGGATAGGGTCATTGTCGATCAGCTTGGCGCAGCTCTGGCATAGCCAGATACCATTTGAAGAATCCGCGCGCTGCTCGGATAATAGATCTACTTCGTACCGCGCCCCCCCGGGAGAGGCTGCCGATATGTGCGCTGCGACCCCAATGTTGACAACACCAGTTGGGTCAGCTTGAGGGCCGCTGGTTGCCTGTCGGCACTCCGGATTGGAGCAGGTGA
>FSSH01002138.1_pt1 | contig 12792 bp, 10 predicted proteins | sample 1166101 | NCBI WGS metagenome assembly FSSH01 (sample SAMEA32972668, study PRJEB13176) | freshwater metagenome | biome: Drinking water system; feature: Biomass in drinking water that filtered by 0.45 um membrane; material: drinking water | place: USA | collected 2012-12-20 | depth 0 m | reverse complement strand
GCCACCTCGTGGAAGCCGGAGAGAATGAGCTTCAGCTTGCCCGGATACCAGTTGATGTCACCAACCGCGAAGATGCCCGGCACGGAGGATTCAAAGCGTTCGGTATCAACCAGCACCAGATTTTCGTGGAATTCCAGACCCCAATTGGCCACGGGCCCCAATTTCATCGTCAGCCCGAAGAAGGGGAGCATCATATCGCAGGCGATATGGAAACTGTCTTTGTCACCCTTGATGTTGGCGCCTGACAATCTGCCGTTGGCACCCTCCAGGGAGGTCACCTGCCCGAGCTTGAAGTCGATCCTGCCCTCGGCCGCCAGAGCCTTCATGCGCTCGACCGAATGAGGCGCGGCGCGGAAGGCATCGCGCCGGTGCAATAAGGTGACGCGCTTTGCCACCGGCTCGAGATTGAGCGTCCAGTCAAGTGCTGAATCGCCGCCGCCCACAATCAGCACCTCACGGTCACGGAAGGCGTCCATCTTGCGCACCGAATAAAACACCGAACTGCCTTCATAGGCATCTATGCCCTCGATCGGCGGTTTCTTCGGCTGGAACGAGCCGCCACCGGCGGCGATCATCACCGCTTTGGCAACAAAGCTTTTGCCGCCATCGGTCTCAACAGCAAATCGCCCATCCTGGCGTTTTGTCAGCCGCTCGACCATTTCATTGAAATGGAATGTCGGCCCGAACGGCTTGCCCTGCTCGATCAGGCGGTCGACGAGTTCCTGGGCATCAACCCGCGGGAAGCCGGGAATATCGTAAATGGGCTTTTCGGGATAAAGCTCGGTACACTGCCCACCGGGACGGTCAAGGATGTCGATGAGGTGGACCTTCATGTCGAGAAGGCCGAGCTGAAACACAGCAAACAGCCCGACCGGGCCGGCGCCGATGATCAGGACATCGGTTTCAATCGGTGCAACGCTCATGATTACCGCCTGATGACAAGGTTGCGCCGTCAGCCCTGACGCTCGGGGATATGTGCGGTGATGCCGTCCAGCTTGTCCGTGATCTTGATCTGACACGACAGGCGCGAATTCGGCCGTACATCAAACGCGAAATCCAGCATGTCCTCTTCCATCGGCCCGGTCGCGCCCACAGCCGGCAGCCACGCATCGTCGACATAAACGTGACACGTGGCGCACGCGCAGGCTCCGCCGCACTCCGCCTCGATACCCGGCACCATGTTGCGGATGGCAACTTCCATCAACGTCGCACCGATTTCGGCATCGACTGGATGAGATTTTCCGTCAGCAGTAACAAAGTTGACTTTGACCATAGGGAAATCAGGCCTTCTAGACGCTGTTAACTTGTCACGTCTGCCTGTTGCCAGCCGCAGACACGCACATGCTCGATACCGCCCATATAAGCGAGAAAGCGGCCGGCGCAAAGACAAATGCCGCCGCACTTTCTTTATGCGATGCGGCGGCAAAAGCGATCATGCCAGCAAACCCGAGATTTCGCGGTTGGTCGCCTCAATCGCCTGCCGCAGCGGCGCCAGAGCCGCATCACGCGAGGACAGGCTGTCGCTGAAGAACGCTTGCTCGACCTGCGCCGCCAATTGGGCCACGCTCTGAGCGCCGATGCCAAGCGCTGATCCTTTGAGCTTATGTGCTGAAATCTTCCAGTCAGTGGCGCTTGACGTTTCCTCAAGACGCGCCATCAGCTGAAGCGATTGCTGACGAAACAGGCCAAGCACTTCATCCCGCAATTGCCGGTCCCCGAACGTGTTGCGGTCAAGAACATCAAGCTCGATCATCGAATAATCCACGCGCAATCACATGAGAAACTGAGCCGCACGATCCCCGCCAGCGACATCCCCGGATGACAAATACTGTAGCCGAACCGCCATTCCTTCGATAAAAAGCCGAGGAGCACGGGCGCACGGTCTCGGGCATGCATATTGAAATTAACCTTAACATCGCGTCAATCGGCTGGAATCGAGAAAACGGTTCCCTCGCCTTTTACGCACCACTACAATCGTCTGGAAATACAACCCGTGGCGAGGATGAGCGGACCATCCGTAATCACGGTTCGCTTGCGCTCATCGGGTAACGATCCGGCTATAATACGCGTGGTCCTGCCAACAGGCGGCGGCGCGAAGGAAACAGGTTAAAGAGGTTGAGTAAATGGTAACGCCGACCAAGAAGAACGACGAAATTTCTGCGCAGGTCGCTTTGTCTGCGGTCGAACAAGCGCTTAACCTCGACGGCGTCGATTCCGCGACAAAGAACCAGTTTGCGCCGAAAAGCCAGGATCCTTCATCGGACACGCGCCGCGAGCCCTCGCTGGGCGCATCAACTCATTCCGGCCGCCGCTTGCCCCCGCCAACGTCTGCCGCCAACGATACAACCAGCAACGCGGCAGCCGTGGCATCGGCACTCTATCGCCATTCCTCCGGCAGCCCCTATCTGATTGCCATCCTCATCGCTTCCGCCTGGGTCGGCGGCATCTTTGTCCTCACACCGGCGATCTTCGGGATTGATGTCTTCTCCCTGCTGACGCGTGATGGCCTGCGGGACAACCCTGGAGCGATCGCCCTGCTGGGCACGTTGCTGTTCCCGCCCCTTCTGTTTTTTGCCATCGGACACTTCATGGCGCGCGCCCAGCAATTGCGTGCCGCCTCCCGCGCCATGGCCGAAGTTGCCCTGCACCTGGCAACCCCGCTCACCAAGAGCCAGGAGGGCATGCTGACCCTTGGGCAGTCGGTGCGTCGTGAACTCGCGCTGCTCGATGAAGGCATGGCGCAGGCATCCGGGCGGGTTGACGCCATGACCGCCTCGATCACGCGTGAAATTGCGACACTCGACCGCGCCTACCGCGACAACGAAACGCGCATGCGCGATATGATGGAAACGATCAAGGCACAGAAAGAATCGCTGGACCAGAAATCACAGGCCGCAGTCGAACAGATCACTTCACTGCATACGTCGTTTGTCGAGCAATTGGGGCGGTCTTCACTCAATTTGACCAACACCGTCAATGATCTGGGCACGCGCACCGCCGACATGCTGGCAACACGCGGCCAAATCATCACTGACACACTGCACCAGGCCGGCTCAACCATGGTCGACGCGTTCACGGCGCGCGGCGATTCACTCGTCAGCAAATTGTCCGATGCCGGGCAGGCTGTCACGCTGGCGCTCAATATCTCGTCCGATGATCTGGCAGCAAACATTGCCTCGCGCTCCGAGGAGGTGACCTCGCGCCTGTCATTGCAGATGCGCTCGATTGCCGAAACGCTGGCGCAGGATCTGGCAACGCGCGGCAATGAGGTGGCCGAGCGTATTGACAACGTCGGCAGGCGGATCGACCAGACGGTGACTGTCCATGGCGGCGCGCTGGCCGAGCGGCTGGACACCACGGAAATGAAAATCCGTGACATCATCGCTACCCATGGCGATAAGCTCGTCAGCAGCCTGGAAGCGCGCGGCGAAGTGATTGAAAGCATCCTCACCAAGACGCTGTCGACGATAGAGAGCACCTCGGGTGTTGCCGCCTCGGCCATCTCCTCGCAGGTCGAGACCCTCCTCAGCCATATCGATGATCGCGCCGAACACATGGCTCGCGGCATTGACGAGCGTATGGACAATCTCAACGTCGGCCTTGACGGTCGTCTGTTCTCGTTCAAGGAAGCGCTGGATCAGCGTGCTGCCGCCATCGATCAAACGATGGGAACGGTTGGCGCGACAATCGACCAGGCGCTGCTGGGTCGTCTTGAGAACCTGACCGACCTCATGCAGCGCCACACGACGGCGATTTCCGAAGAAGTGACGAACGGCACCGACCTTCTGGGGCGCTCGATTACCGATCATCTGTCGGCGATTGCAGCCAGTCTCGATGATCGGGCGGCCTCCATTGCCGATATCCTCGAAAGCCGCGCGACGTCGATTGATCTGAAACTAGGTGAAAAGGCGACAAGTATTGCCGAGACGCTTGAAACCAACGCCGAGCGCATCGAGCAGGCGCTGATCGAAATGCGCGCCAATCTCGACACGAACGGCGCGAGCATTACAGGCGCACTCGACAACGCGGCGCGCAATCTCAGCACGCAGATTGGCGAAACCACCCACCAGGCGATCAACACATTGGCGCAGTCAGCCGCTCGCATCCAGGTTGAGTATGACGCCGGCCAATCCCGCTTTGCCGAGCAGGTGGCCCATATCGAAGGGTCGCTTGGTGACATGCGCGAGAAAGTTACCGCAAGCGGCAACACGATCATCAACGCGCTTGATGCTTCCGCACTGGCACTCAATCTGGAACTTACGGGGACGACGAAACGCGCTGTCGATGCGCTGTCTGAAGCCGGCCGGCGTATCCACGATGAAATTTTCGCCAGCCAAACCGAGTTCGCCGACAAGACGGATCGTGTCGAACTTGCCCTTGCGGATATGCGCAGCAATCTCGAGGCAAACGGCCATACAGTCATCAACGCCCTTGATGCGGCCGCACACGCGATCAGCGCGCAACTGAGCGGCACGACAGATCGCACCATCGCTGCCCTGTCGCAGGCCGGCCAACGCCTTCATGCTGATATCAGCGCCAGCCAGGCCGATATCGTCACCGCCATTCTTACCAACCTCGACACGCGCGGTCAGGAAATCGTTGCCTCAATCACTCAGACCGCTCACGGCATGGCATCAAACCTGCTGGAGACGGGCGCGTCGGTCACAGCCAACCTGCAGCAGATCAGCGGTGCGGTTCAGGCGACGCTTGAACAGACCGGCAATACGCTGACCTCCGATCTCATGGAGACAGGCGGCACCATCACCGCAACAATCCGCGACAATGGCACAACGGTTGCCAAGACATTCGAGGAAAAAGCAACCATGCTGGCGCAGCTCGTGACGCTGCAGGGCGCGGTGCTGAAGCAGACTTTGGCGGATGGCGCGACAACCATCGGCACGACCATCACGGGTGATGCGAAGAAGGCCGTCGAACAGCTCGCCTCAACCTACAGCACCATCGGCACCGACACGCGCAAGGTTGTGTTGTCGCTGACCGACACGACACGCCAATTGGGTGATGTGCTCCATAGCGCCGATGTGCGCCTGGGTGCGCTTGATATCGCGCTGGGAACCCGCGTCGACAACGTCATGCATACGCTTGATCAGGTCACCGGGCGGGCCGACAACGCCGCCGCCCAGTTGACTGTCCAGACGGATGCCCTGCAGACGGCGGCCGATGCGGTCGACAATAATGGCCGGCGCATGCTGCACGATATCGGCAGCCAGGCCGCCAACCTCACGCGCGTTGCCCAATCACTGCAGGACGCCAACAGCGCGGTTGAGGCGGCGCTCGGCTCGCGTCGCGCAGAAATGGAGACGCTCAGCGAGCAGATCCTGCGCCGCGCTGAAAGCGTTGACGAGATGCTGCGCGAGCGCCAGCAGAACATTCAGCGCACGCTTGAGATGGTTCAGGACCGCACACGCGAAATTGGCCAGTTCCTTGCGCAGGCATCGCAGCTGGCAACACAGGCGGCGATCGACCAGTTCGAACGCTTGCGAAGTGATGCCGGCAGCGAGAGCGAGCGCTCTCAGCTTGCTGTTCGCGAAGCCTTCGATCAGGTGAGCGCCGAAATTTCGGGCGCGCTCACCCAGGCAACCGAGCGCTTCGCCACAACAGCGCAAGAGCTGCAATCAACCGCTGTCACTATCCGCAGCGAGATTGACGCGACGCGTCATGAAATGCGCAAGAGCGTTCTCGAACTGCCGCGCGAAACGCAGGAATCGACGGCAGCCATGCGCCGGGTTGTCGCCGACCAGATCCGCGCCCTCAACGAGCTATCGGATATCGTCGCCCGTCACGGTTCCGCCTCCGATGTCAGCCAGCCGGCGCGCCGCCCGGCTGCCCGTGTCGAGACAGCAAGTGCTGCACCTGCCCGTGTCGCTGATTTCCCGATCTCCAGCGAGCCGGCGCCGCGCCGTCTGACGCCCATCAAGCCCGTCATTCGACCCCGCAGCGAAGAGCCGCGCGGCGAAGCAGCGCCTACCGGCTGGCTGCGCGATCTGCTGACACGTGCCTCGCGAGAGGATGAAGATCGGGGCGGCGCCGGCAACGCCTTGCCGCGCAGCACGTCGCCCCTGCCCGACAGCCTCGGACAATTATCAACCGGTATAGCCGACGCCATCGATAGCGAAGCTCTGCTTGACGCTTGGGACCGCTACCGGCGTGGCGAACGCAAAGTGTTCTCGCGCCACCTCTATTCTCTGCAGGGCCAGCAGAGTTTCGATGACATCCGCCGCAAATACAGCCGTGACAATGAATTCCGTGCTGCGGTTGATCGCTATATCGACGATTTCGAGCGTCTCATTCGTGACATCAGCCGCCGTGATCCCGACAATACGCAGACACAGAACTATCTCGTCTCGGAAACCGGCAAGGTCTACACCCTGCTGGCGCATGCGTCGGGGCGCCTTGAATGAGCGCTCACACAGGACGATGATCAGCCAGACGTCCGGACAAAAAGGCAGGCCCGCAGGCCTGCCTTTCTTGTAGCTTCAGGCGTTTCAACTGTGGCGATCAGCCCAGGCGACGAGGCGCAGGAGAACATCCGACATCGTCTTGTCGAGTGCAGCCACAACCACTGCCGGCTCTGAACCTGAAACCGGCGCCTGCCCGCCGAAAATTTCAGCGGCGATCACCTGGCCATTCCGGTTGCCAACGAGCCGCGCGGTAAGCTCGATCTGCACCTTAGGGGACGTTGACAGGTCAAGTTCAAACGAGCGGATCTCCGTCACCAGGCGGATGGCGGCATCAATGCCTTCACCCGGCCGCACGACCGAGTTAAGTCTGCGCGCATTCTCAAACGTCGTGACGATACGTGACTGCACGAGGCGCGGCAGACGATCAGCCCATTGCACGCCGGCCAGATAGTTGATCTCGTTGGCTCGTGGCTTGACAAGGATGCGATCGGTATCGAGCGCCCTGACGGCCGAGGACTCGGCGATCGCCACCGTTCCGCGACGACCGCTGCTGGCAGCTGGAACCTTAGGTGACGACAAATCATATGTCTCCAGCGGCGGCGGCGAAATCAGCCCACCGACACCCCCGCCAGCACTGCAGCCCGCAAGCCCTGCCGGAACAGCCAGAAGGAACCAGCGTCGAGTAACGTAGCAATCAACTGCAGACACGCGCGTCATCCTACCTGCGGCCGGAAAATTCGGGCGCTCCCGGGCGGCCGAAAACGAATTGCTGTGGGTTGCGCTCCACTTCGCGCAGGAACCGGTCCACCGTTGAGATCGTCCGACGGCCATCGTTGACGAAGGCCTGGAGGTCCGTGAGGCCCGCCCCGGTGAAGCGATTGAGATTGGTTGATAATTGCTCGATACGCTTGTCAAGATTTTCTGCCGTGGCGCGGATCGACTTTGCTGCCTGACTGACATCGCCAATGATACGATCGCTGCTTTCGGACAATCCTTTGGTGAATTTTTCCGTATTGGCGAGGTTGCGCTCAAGGCTCTGCACCGAGCGCCCCACGGCATCAGGATCAATGGCCGAGAGAAGCGATGTTGCCTTCTCGATCCCCGGCTGCAGCTTCTCGGCTGCCACCGCGATACTGCGCGCAGCCGAACTCGCATCCGACACAAGTGTGCTGATCTTCTCACGCTCATCGGCAAGTGCGCTCACCACTGCCGCCACGCCATCGACAATTTCGCGCACGCGGGCCGGGTCGATCGCCTCGGCAACATTCTGCAACTGGGTCGACAGATCAGCAATCCGCCGCGCCGCAACCGACAGATCGGCGATCAGCGTGCCGATGCCGTCACTGTTCTTGGCGAGCGCATCGGAGAATGTCTCGACATTTTTCAATGTGTTGTTGATCGGCGCCTGCGCCTGACCGACCGTGTCCTCAACCTTGGCGATGACGTTGTTGACACGCCCGAGCGTGTCGGCCCCCCCTTCGAGGAGGTTCTGGACGAACGAGCGCTCGGCAAAGATCGCCGGCGCCACACCATCAGGCCCCGGATCGAGATTTTCCGCCGTGTCTGTGCCGCCGAAAAATTCGATCGAGGCCACGCCCGTGAAGCCGAGCGAGGCGAGTCTTGCCCGCGTGTTTCGCTTGACGGGCGCCAGATCGTCAACCAGCACGCGCGCCCGTATTTCCGAGCGGTTGCCAGGGTTGATGCCAAGCTCCGACACTTCGCCAACCCGCAAACCGTTGAACAGCACCGAACTGCCAACCGACAGACCCTGCACCGAGCCTGAGAACACCACATAGAAGGGCCGCCTTGATCCTGTGCCGCCGGAGCGCGAAATCCAGACCAGGAACAGGGCGGCAATCAGCAGCGAGACGACAACAAAAGCGCCGACGATTGCATTGTTGGCCTTGGTCTCCATCGCCGTCTACTCGCTTCTGTGTGTAATGCCGCGCGCGCGGGGCCCGCGAAAATAAGCCTGAACCCAAGGATGATCGAATTTCAGCATGTCTTCGAGCGTTCCTGTGGTCAAAATGTGTTTGTCGCCAACCACCGCGATGCGGTCGCAGATCGTTGCAAGGCTGTCGAGGTCGTGGGTTACCATGAAAACGGTAAGGCCCAAAGTCCGTTGCAGGCTGCGGATGAGATCATCGAATTCGCCCGCTGATATCGGATCGAGCCCGGAGGTTGGTTCATCAAGGAAGACGATCTCGGGGTCAAGCGCCAGCGCACGCGCCAGTGCCGCGCGCTTGATCATGCCGCCCGACAATTCAGCCGGATATTTGTCAGCAGCGTCAGGGCGCAGACCAACCAGCGAAATCTTCAGCCTGGCGATATCGTCCAGCAATTCCTCGTCAAGATTGAGATATTCACGCAGTGGCAACTGCACATTCTGCTTCACGGTGAGTGATGAAAACAGCGCTCCCTGCTGGAACAGAATTCCCCACCGTCGCTCAACGGATATGCGTTGCGCACTATCGGCCCGACGCATGTCGATGCCGTTGACCTCGATCAGCCCCGAGCGCACCGGCGCCAGACCGACGATCGCCCTCAGCGTCACCGATTTGCCGGTGCCGGACGCGCCGACGACGCCAAGAACTTCACCGCGATAGACATCAAGATCGAGATTTTCAAGAATGACCCGATGACCATAGGCGACCGTCAGATGACGCACCTTGATGATGACCTGCGGCGATTCGGCTGACTGAGTGGCGATGGGAGCGTGAACTGTCATATATCGAGCGCCGCAAAGACAATGGCAAACAGCCCGTCAACCACAATCACCATGAAAATCGCTTTCACCACCGAGGCGGTCGTATGCTTGCCCAGCGATTCGGACGAACCTTCGACGCGCAAGCCTTCGATGCAGGCAATGACACCGATGATGACAGCCATGAACGGCGCCTTGACGACGCCGATGAAGAGGTGGCGCGGCTTCAGCACGGAGCGCAGCTGTTCGATAAAAGCGGAAGGCTCGATGCCGACGTAAAGCCAGGAGGTTATGAGCGCGCCAAGAAGTGCGGCAAGATCACTGATAACCGTCACCAGAGGAAGAGCAATAACGAAGGCAGCCAGTCTGGGGATGGCGAGAATTTCGATCGGATTGAGGCCGATGACACGCATCGCGTCGATCTCCTCGCGCATCTTCATCGCGCCAAGCTCTGCGGTTGTGGCAGAACCCGATCGGCCAGCGAACATGATGGCAGCCAGCAGAAGGCCCAGTTCGCGCATCACCAGGATCGCCACCAGATTAACGGCAAAAACCTCGCCGCCATATGCCTTGAGCTGAAAGGCCCCCTGCTGAGCAACGATGCCGCCAACCAGAAAGGACATGAGAAAGACAATCGGTATCGCATTGAGGCCGGTACGCTCGAGATGCGTTGCAATCGCCGCCGGGCGGATACGCGAGGGATGGCGGGCAATATGCGACAACGCGATCACCACTTCGCCGAAAAATTCGAGAATGCCGCGCGCATCCCGACCTGCTGCCCTGACCCCCGCACCTATATCGGCAAGCGTCCCGATGAGTTGGTTACGCGGTAGTGGCGGGCGCGACTTCTCGGTCTTGCGATTGAGAACCGTGTCGATGAGGGCACGCCGGTCAGGGTCGTTGCCTTCAAGAATCGTTGGAATGCCGGCCGCCTCGAACGCCTCGCTTGTTCTAACCAACAGCCAGGCCCCGGTCGTATCGATGCGCCGCACACCGTCAAACCGGATATCGACCGAGCGCAAGCGCCGCCCGTCCGGTTTCAACTTCTTCAGTGCGTGATCGATTTCCTCCGCGCGATCGACCGTCCAGTCTCCTCGCGCCACAAGGATACCGTGCTGACCTTCATCGACGAATTTAACAAATGCCATCGTCGCGCCTCACCGAGGAAGGAGATAAAACCTGAGTGGCTGAACTTAATCCTTCATTAACCAGCGCTGGCCGCGAATGTCGAGGCATAACCCGGCTCATGCGGCTGAACCCGTATCCCTCGCCGCGTCAGCGCGTGCGGTCAGCGTCAAAACCACGGCTATCGCCGCAATAGATGCCATCGCCAATTGCGCCCGTCCGCCGAAACAGGCGTAAAGCGGGCCGGCAGCGAGCATCGTCACCCCATTAGCTGCCCCCAGAAGGCTCGCATAGAGCCCTTGCGCCCGGGCGGCGAGAAATCCCGTAAACAGACGGCCGATCAGCCAGGTCGTCGCGATATGCGTGCAGGCAAACGAGCAGGCGTGAAGAATCTGCATCGGCACCAGAATCGGCCATGGCGGATCGAATGCCATCACCGACCAGCGCAGACAGGCCGCTGCACCCGCCATCATCAGGAGAGATTTTGCCTCGAAGCGGGCAATGATGCGTCGCGACCACAGGAACATCAGAATTTCGGCAATAATCGCTACCATCCACAGCGCGCCGATGGCGGTTTCTGAATAACCAAGGTGCTTCCAGTGAACACTGCCCTGCACGTAAAAGACGGCATGGCTGGCCTGCAGCAGCGCTGCTGCCAGAAAGAGCGGGCGTACCGTTCTCGTGCGCTCAAGCAGCGTTGGCAGGGCTCGCGGTTCATCGCCAGCCGGCCGGGCGGCCGCATCGCCCGGCAGAAAAGCCGCCGTGATGGCAATCGATACCAGAACGGCGAACAGGATCGGAATGACAACCCATACCTGAAATGCCTCGATGGCAGCCCCGGCGGCAATCGTCAGAACGACAAAGGCGACCGATCCCCAAAGCCGGGCCCGCCCATAATCAGCCCGCCCCGCGCGCATCTCGCCCATCGCCAGCGCATCCAGCAACGGCAGCGCCGGCATCCAGGCAAGGCTGGACAATATTGAAAAGATCGCAAGAAGCGCCATGGATGACTGAAACGGTAATGCGGCTGTCAGAACGCTGGCAGTCAACGCATAGATGATAATCGCCCGCGCCACCGAGCCTGCCCGCAAGCCCCAATCGATGAGAAACGACAGCAGGAACACCCGGATAAACATCGGAACGGCAAGGACAATCGCACGGTCGGACGCCTCGAGCCCCTGCGCGGCAAGCCATAAGGGAAAAAACGGCAGATGAACGCCGATGCCCGCGAACAAGGCCATGTAGACGAGCGCAAGCCGTAAATTCATGGTATTAACTTGCATTTGCTCAATCGCTCGAGGAATTTTTGTGCTGTGATACTATTTGGAAAAAGGTGAGTCGCGGCAAATTTAGCGATTGGCGGTATGTCGAACGATATATTGAGTGAGCAGGATTACGAAGCGATCGAAGCAGCCGTTATGGAAACGGAGCGTGGTCGCTGGTTCCTGCGTGAATATGCTGCGCGCAACCGTGTCGCCAGCACCTCGGAAATTCTTGACGTTCTGAGCCGCATCGAAAGCCGGCTGGCGGCCGCGCCCGCAATTGGAGCGGAAGCGCAGTCACCTGCGCCCGCAGCGCTTGTTTCCGCGCCCCTGCAACCTGCGGTCGACATCAGCGTGATCTCCGGTCTCATCGCTGCCGCGCGCGGCGAGATGGCGGCCCTGCGCGAAGAGGCGCATCATAACGGTCGAACATTGCGCGAGGGCCCGGATTTTGACGCCATCAGCGCTGCCAGCGACAACGCGATCAATTCCGTGCTCAATGCCGCCGAGCGCATTCAGGAGCTGTCGTGGATTTTGCGGGAGCGCGGCATGGAAGCGGCATCCTGCGACGAACTCGACCAGCGGGCGAGCGAGATTTATCTTGCCTGCAGTTTCCAGGACATGGCGTCGCGCCGCCTTGAAGCGCTTGTCGAAACTCTGGTCCAGATCGATACCCATGTCGCCAGCAGCACTGGCCTTATCCAATCCGCGCCAGGTAAGGAGGCTGCGCATCCGGCTGTGTCGCCGACCCTCGTCGACACAACCGAATTGGAGCTCGAGGCCGTCGCCCCGCACGCGCCGCAACCACAGAGTTCAATGGCGTCGGCAGTTGATGTGATGGCGGCGCCATCGCAGCCGGTCGCGCAGATGAATGTGCCCTCGACGTCACCTCTTGTGAGCCCCGTTAGCAGCGAACCACGTCGGCGACGATCTTCACCCCATCACGCGGGAAATCTGGCATTGTCCGATGATGACGACCTGCTGGAAATGGCAGTCCCTGCGATGCGGGGCGGCATCAATTATGACGAATTGTCATTCAGCGAAAAAATTGCGCTTTTCAGCTAGTGTCTGACCCTGACATTGCCACGCGTCACGATCTTGCTTTTCGCCGCAGTCGCAAGGGCAGAAAACGCCGCCGCCGTTTGACGGTGTTGGCTTCGCGCACATTATCCAGAAATTGTTTGGTCGCCTGCTGCCAGCTGTGAGCAAGCGCAGCGTTGCGGCACGCCTCGCGCGGCAGTGCGAGCGCCTCCAGACAGGCCGCGCGCAGATCTTCGGAAAG
>FSSH01002585.1_pt1 | contig 12802 bp, 12 predicted proteins | sample 1166101 | NCBI WGS metagenome assembly FSSH01 (sample SAMEA32972668, study PRJEB13176) | freshwater metagenome | biome: Drinking water system; feature: Biomass in drinking water that filtered by 0.45 um membrane; material: drinking water | place: USA | collected 2012-12-20 | depth 0 m | reverse complement strand
ACATCGAAAGCTCGTTCGGCCGCACATTCCCGCGCTTTTACATCCGCGGTCTCGGCAACACCGACTTTGACCTGGCGGCGTCGCAGCCGGTGTCCATCGTCATGGACGAGATCGTGATGGAGAACGTCATCCTCAAGTCCTTCCCGCTGTTCGACATTGAGCGCGTCGAAGTCTTGCGCGGCCCGCAAGGCACGCTGTTCGGCCGCAACACGCCCGCCGGCATCGTCAAGTTCGACACCGTGAAACCTGGCGAGGAGCAGGAAGGCTACATTTCGGGTTCAATCGGCCGCTTCACCACGGCGAAGGTTGAAGGCGCGATCGGCTTGCCGCTGACCGAAACGCTCTCAGTCCGCGTGTCGGCGCTCTATCAGGGACGCAATGACTGGGTGGACAACGGCGCCGTCGCGCAGAATGGCTTTGCCGGCGAGGAAGACGCCTTTGGCGGCTTTTCGGACTTCGCCGGCCGTGTCCAGGCGGCGTGGACGCCGACCGACGCTATTTCCGCGCTGTTCAATTTCCACGGCCGCAAGATCGAAGGAAATTCCGAACTCTTCCGCGCCAATATCTTTTCACCCGGAAGCAGCGAGCTAAACGCGAATTTCGACCGCGGCGTCGTCTATTTCGATCAGGGCGGCGGCAACAAGCAGAGCTATGACACCTATGGCGGCTCGGCGCGGCTGACGATTGATCTCGGCGCGGTTGAAGTCATCTCGATTTCCGGCTTCGAGACGGCCAGCGGCGAGGGACGCGGCGATATCGATGGCGGCTCGGGCGCTGCGTTTCTTCCCGGCGGCTCGTTCCCTGGCGTCATCCCGTTCCCGTCGGACACGCTGGACGCCGTCGATGACCACGACCAGTTCACCCAGGAAATTCGCCTGGCCAGCGACATCGAAGGTCCGTTCAACTGGCAGGCGGGCTTTTTCTATTTCGACAGCGACCTTACCGTCACGACCAACCCCTTCTTCGTCGATGCGACGACCGTGCGCCACGACAATGAGAGCTGGGCGATTTTCGCCCAGGGCTCCTATGACCTTTCGGACCGCTTCAATTTCACCGGGGGCGTCCGGTACACCGAGGATGACAAGGACTTCATCGGCGTCGCGACGAATTTCCCCGTCGCGCCGGTCGCCGTTTCCGACGAGAAGGTGACGTGGGACGCGGCGCTCACTTTTGCCGCCGCCGATCAAATCAACGTTTACGCCCGCGTCGCGCGCGGCTTTCGCGCGCCGACCATTCAGGGCCGCGACGTCGCATTCTTCGGCGCGCCGACGACGGCGGGGTCTGAAACCGTTCTCTCCTACGAGGCTGGTTTCAAATCAACGCTCCTCAATAATCGCGCGCGCCTCAACGCCTCGGCATGGTATTATGACGCCAACAATCTTCAGTTCTCGGCGATCGGCGGTCTTGGAAACTTCAACCAGCTCGTCAACGCCGACGGCGAGGCCTGGGGCTTTGAAGCCGACGCTGAGTGGCTCGTCACGGAGAACTTCCTCCTGACCGGCGGCGTCGGCTTCGCCGACACCGAAATCACCGAGCCCAACTTGCTCGTCGCGCCGTGCGGCGGCGGCTGCACCGTCACCGATCCTCTCGTCACCGTCGGCGCCACGCAGCGGGCGCTCGTCACCGGCAACCCATTCCCGCAGGCGCCGAAATGGACCTGGAACGTCACCGCCCGCTATTCGGTTCCGACGGCGAAGGGCGAATTCTATCTTTTCACTGACTGGGCTGGGCAGAGCCGGACGAATTTCTTCCTCTATGAGTCAGAGGAGTTCTTCAACGACGGTTCGGTCGAGGGCGGCGCGCGTCTCGGCCTGCTGTCCAAGGAAGGCAAGCTCGACGTCGCGCTCTATGTGCGCAACATCCTCGACGCCGAAATTGCCCGCGGCGGCATCGACTTCAACAACCTGACGGGCTTCGTGAACGAGCCGCGCATTTACGGCGTCTCGGCGTCGTTGAAGTTCTAGGACGCCCAGCCAGACTCATGACAACAGCCCCGCGGCGCGCCGCGGGGCTTTTCTTTGCGCAGCGCGCTGCAACGGCCGCGCTGCTATTCCTTGCCCGCGACCGCTCCGTAAACGGAAGTCTTCGGCGCCGCGAACAGCTTCATCACCATCGGCTCGAACGCTGCAAGCGGCATGGTGTCGTAATCGGGATCGAACGCCGTCTGGTCGTATTTTTCGCAGAACGAGGCCGTGCGCTCGAAGTTCGGGTGGCCGCGGAACTGGTCGCGAATGTTCCGGTCCATGCCGAGATAATGAAAGAAATAGTGGCCCTGAAAGAGCCCATGTTTCTCAACCATCCAGTGATTTTCCGGCGAAACGAAGGGCTTCAAGATAGCCGCCGCTATGTCGGGGTGATTGAAGGCGCCAAGCGTGTCGCCGATGTCGTGAAGGAGGGCGCAGACGACATATTCCTCGTCGCACCCGTCGCGATACGCGCGCGTCGCCGTCTGCAAGGAGTGCGTCAGGCGATCGACGGGAAAGCCGCCATAATCCCCGTCGAGCAATCGCAAATGGTCGAGCACGCGCTTGCCGCCGGCCGTCGCGAAGGGACCAAAGTGACTTGCGATCTTCAACCAGTCTTCCTGCGTTCCCTCGGTCATCGCGCGGAACTTTGCCCGGTCCATTGCGCGGTCGTCGATGCGCTCGCCGTGATCAGCCATGGCGTCCTCCATTTTGGCGAAGCTTATCGCCCGGGCGGCGCGCCGGACAAGGGCAAGGGTCAGCGCCCGCGCGAAGCGAGGATCGGCAACGAGGGCGCGCCCTCGCAGCCTAGCGCGTCATAGCTTTCGGGCGTGTCGAGCAGGCGTTCAGCAACCGCGCCGGCCAGGACCGCGTTGCCGCGCGGCGTCAGGTGGCGATGCCCTTTCTCCCAGAAGAGCTTTTCCTTCGGGCTCGCGGCGCTCTCAAACGCGGGCAGCGTCGCGATGTAGGCATCGCTTGCCAAGAGCGCGTCCGGAAGCAGGCGAAAACCGGCGCGAAAGCGCGTGCGCGCCTGCACGCTCGGCACATCGACGACGAAGAACGCGGCCCCCGCACTGCGCGAGGTCGCCTCTGCACGGGCGAGAAGCGCGAGATCGAGGGGCCCCGCGATGCGTTCTTCCTGCGCGCCCCCGGTTGTTTTCCGGCTGAAGACATGACCGGCCATCAGGCGGCGCACGAAGCGCGAGGCGCGTTCGCGCATGATGGTGAAAAGGTGGCTATGGGCGGCGATCGCACGGAACAGCGGGTTGGCGTCAACCGCGCGGCGCGCGCCCATCGCCGGCAGATAGGTCTCCCCGGTCTCGACCGCGACGCCGTCTTTCAGCGCGTAAAGGCCCGCGCGCCGATTGTCGTCGGGGTCGGTGTGGTGCCACTGGAAGATGACGACGTCGGGCTCGTACCGCAGCGCGTTTTTCTCAAGCGTCATCAGCATCTCGGCGGTGCCGAAACCTGACACGGCGAAATTCAACACCTCAACCGGGCATTTCGCCGATTGCAGAAGCCGCTCAAGCTGCGTCGTCGCCATGTCGGCGTAGGACGCCTCATAGCCGAGCAGGTAACTGTCGCCGAACACGGCGACGCGGCGGACGCTTGCCGGTTTTTCAAAAGAAAAATCGCGGTTCGAGCGCAGGCCGTTGCGGTTAATGGCGACCACGCCGCGCATTTCAGGCGTGCGCTGTTCGTAGACCGCTCCCGGACGGTTCATGCGGACGCCCCAGGCGGACGGCGCAATATCGCGCGGCACGAAAGACTGCGGCGCGAAGGCGCGCACGAAAATCTCCGCGAACACGGCGGCGTAGGCCGCAAGGCCGAGGGCGGTCATTCCATGTCTGCGCGTCAGTTTCAGCATGTCAGAAATCGAAATAGATGAAGTCCTGCTGGCCCTCGGCCGACAGGAAGGTGACGCAGCAAACAAGCGCGAGGACGGCGCTGTAGCGGACGAGCATGGGAAGCGCGCCCGCCGTTTTGCCCTCCGCGACGAGGCTCTGGAGCGCCGGCGCGAAAAAGCGGTTGGCGATGTTGGCGATGATGAGCGGCGCTGTCAGTGAAAGAACGAGAGCGCCCTCAGGCGGACCGGAAAGCCCGCGCAAGGCTTCGGTCGTGAACGCGGACTGAAGCGCTGCAAAGGCGTCCGGCAGGCTCTGCGCGCGGAAGAGCGTCCAGCCGATGAGCGTCAGGACCGACATCGCGCCCCAGGCGATGACATGAACGATAATCGCGCCTGAGCCCTTTGCGCGCTCGATCAGGGCGTCAATCGACAGCGCGCGATAGAGCGCGAGGATCGCGCCGTGGAACGCGCCCCAGACGATGAACGTCCACGCCGCGCCGTGCCAGAGCCCGCCGAGGAGCATCGTCAATATCAGATTGCGATAGGTCGCGGCCTTGCCGCCGCGATTGCCGCCGAGCGGGACGTAGAGGTAATCGCGCAGCCAGCTCGACAGCGAGATGTGCCAGCGCCGCCAGAATTCCGACGGCGTGCGCGCGAAATAAGGCAGGTCGAAATTCACCATCAGCTCGAAGCCGAGCATCCGCGCAAGGCCGCGCGCCATATCGGAATAGCCGGAGAAATCGCAATAGATCTGCGCGGCGAAGCCAAGGACGCCGAGCAGCATCAGCGCGGGCGCGGTTTCCGTCGGCGCGGCGAAGGCCGCATTGACGATCGGCGCCAGATTGTCGGCGATCACCGTCTTCTTGTAGAGGCCCCACAGGAACAGCATCGCGCCTTCGCCGGCGCGCTCCGGGTTCCAGCGGCGGCGGACTTCAAATTGCGGCAGCAGCGCCCGCGCGCGTTCAATCGGTCCGGCGACGAGCTGCGGGAAGAACGAGACATAGGCGGCGAAGTCGATCAGGCGTCGCGTCGCGCGCATGTCCCCGCGCCAGACGTCGATCGTGTAAGAGAGCGTCTGGAACGTGTAGAACGAAATGCCGATCGGCAGGACGATCTGCATCATCGGCGCGTTGACGGAAAAGCCGATGCTTTCCGCAGCAGCGATGAAGCTCTCCGTAAAAAAGCCGAAATATTTGAAGACGGCGAGCAGGCCGAGATTGCTGACGAGCGAGGCGACGAGCCAGGCCTTGCGCCGGTCCCCGCGCGAGCGTTCGATCAGCATCGCGGCGGCGAGCCCCGCAAGCGCGAGCGCGCCCGTGAGGAGCAGCCATCGCCAGCTCTCCGCGAAAGTCGGCGTCGTGGCGGCGAGCGCAACGAGCCCAAGATAAAGCCCCGCCTTCCTGAGATCGCCCGCGCGCACGCGCTCGCCCGACGCGCCGGCGCCGGCGATGAAGTCGGCCGCTGTCGAAGCGGCGATGAGGATCAAGAACCGTTCGTCCCACCAGCCGTAGAAGAGCAACGAGCCCGCGAGCACCAGGACGTTCTGCGCGCGCAGGCGAGCCCCGAGCCGCCAATAGACCGCGAAGAACGCGGCGAAAAAAATGAAAAAGACCGTCGAATTGAACAGCATCGTCCGCGCGCCGTCCGGCTCACCCGCCGGTTCTCCGGTCTAGCGGGCCCGCCGTTAACAAGTGATGGAAAGAATTGTTAAGGATGCGGGGATGCCCGCGGGGCACAGAAAGGAACCAGCGCCATGTTAAGCCGTATCGGCGCGACGGTCGTGGGCTTTATCCTGATGGTCTACGGGCTGATCGCGGCGTTTTCGCCGCTGCCTGCCGGCGCGCCGCTCGTGATCTTCGGCCTGCTCATGATCGCCGGCGCCAATCCGGCGGCCCGGCCGGTCATTGTGCGCATGCGCCGCCGCTGGCGCTGGTTCAACAAGCTCGTGCGCATCATCGGCAAGCGCGCGCCCCGGCACATCTCCAGGGTCGCGCATGAGACCGAACCCCGTCCGCACGAAATCGAAAACGGCGCCGATAAATCCTGACAGCCGGTCAGGACTTGCTGACAACGCCTTCGAACACGACGCGCCCGGCGGCGTAGCGCCCATGCGCCCCGAGGCCTTTCATCAGCGCGCGATCGACGCCCGCTGCGAGCGGCGCGCGGTCTGGCACGAGGCGCCCGACAAAGCCGTTGAACCACTGCGCCTCAAACGAGGCGCACGCCGCCTCGACCGCGGCGAATTCCGTCTCGTCGATCTTGTGTTCGTCGGGCGTGATGTAGGGCTTGTCATCGCCGTAGATGAAGCGGCGCATCGCCGGGTAAAGCGCCTTTTCGACCAGCCAGCTTTCGCGCAGGTTCTTCTGCATCCAGCTGTGCGTATAAAGCTCATTTCCAATGATGCGCCCGCCGGGCTTCAGCACACGGACGACCTCCCTCATGGTCGCCGGGATATCGACGTGATGGAGAATGTCGATGAAGAAAACGAGGTCGAATGAATTGTCCGCATAGGTCAGCGATTCCGACGGCATCACGCCGAAGGTGAGGCCGTCATAGTGAAATTCGGCGCAGCGCCTGCGGGCGATGTCGACGACGTCCGGCGAAATGTCGAAGGCGTCGACGGTCGCACCGAGTCGCGCAAGACGGATCGCATCCTCGCCGAAGCCGCAACCAGGCGCGAGCGCGCGCTTGCCCTTGAGGTCCACCGCAAGGAGCCGGTCATAAGCCGACCAGAAGGCGTTCTGCGGCCGGCGTTTTCCGTCTTCGATGACGTCGAAGTTCACCGGAACAAGCTTTTCCGCCGCTTTGGCGGCGGCGTAGTCGCGGTGATAGTCGATCTCGCGCTGCTGGCGATCGGAATACTTTTCGGAGCGAGAAGTGGGTTTACTCATGGTTCAACGAGAGTCCGCGAGTCGCGCACTCGCGCTTGAGGGCTTCCAGGAACTGGCTCAGCATGTGGCATAGCTCTTCGTCAGGCTTTAATCGAAGAATGGTTTCAGCGAGCTTTGCACCGTCGCGCACGGCGACGGCCGCGCCAGCGAGCGCCGCAAGCGCCGCCAACGGCGAGCCTGCGAGAATCGCCGGCAATGAGATCGCTGCGGCGGCGGCGCCAATAGCTGTGAACAGAAACCGCACCCCGCTGTCATCATGAGCGAACACAAGGAGTTCAAGATCGCTCAACGCACTCCGGGTTCGGCGAAGCAGGTCAAGGATTTGCGGATCGTCCAAATCGGCCAGGCTGGCCATGACGAAGGTATAGCGAAGTGAATGGCACTCCACTCTCAGCCGAGCTTCGTCAACGCTCCGGCGGGTCCGTGGCTTTCTCATTATCGGTCCGCGAAACAACCAGAGCGAAGTTCGCCTGATCAGCTGTCGGAACGCCCGTCTGAGCTTAAGATCTCAGGCTTGGCCGCTCCAAAACCGCGATCTTCAGCAAGTTCCATCAACGCGTCCACCTCGGCGCGCTTCTCGCGAATGCGCCAGAGCAACGACTCTCGGGCGGCGCGCGCCTCAAAATATTGAGTCAGGAAAGCTTGGCCAGCGACGATTACGACCGCGCTGACGGCGAACAGCACACCGGTTCGCCAATCATCGAACCAGCCTGGTTTAAAATCGATGGCCGCCGCAAAAAGCGCGAATGCCAGCGCTGCGACTGGCAATGTCGCATTCCGCAACAGCTTGCCAACCGGCCGTTGATCGGGCGACGGGGAACCACGATCCAGAACATCGACCATAACAAAAACCTATACCTTCAAGGCTTGCCGTACAAGGACCTTGGCCTAAAGCAGCATCGAAGCCGGTTCCTCAATGAACTGTCTGAAGGCGACCAGGAACGCCGCGCCGACCGAGCCGTCGACGACGCGGTGATCGCAGGTCAAGGTCACGGTCATCATGGTGCGCGCGACAATTGCGCCGCCGCGCACGACCGCGCGTTCTTCGCCGGCGCCGACCGACATGATGGCGCCGTGCGGCTGGTTCACGATCGAAGCGAAGGACGTGATGCCAAACATGCCGAGATTCGAGACCGAAAACGTGCCGCCCTGATATTCCTCGGGCTTCAGCTTCTTGGCGCGGGCGCGCGCCGCCATGTCCTTAACTTCGGCCGAGATGGTCTTGAGGCCCTTGGTTTCCGCCTTCCAGACGATCGGCGTGATGAGCCCGCCGTCGATCGCCACCGCGACGCCGATATCGGCGTGTTTGTGGAGGAGGATCGCTTCATCCGTAAACGTCGCATTGGCGGCGGGGACTTTTTTCAGGGCCATCGCCGAGGCTTTGATGACGAAGTCGTTGACGGAGAGCTTGTAGGCGCCCTCCCCGTCCTTGGGCGAGGCGGCGTTGAGGCTTGCGCGCGCTTCCAGGAGCTTGGTCAGCTCGATATCGATGTTGAGCGGGAAATGCGGGACTTCATTGTTGAAGGACTGCGTGAGGCGGCGCGCGATCACCTTGCGCATGCCGTCGAGCTTCACCGCCGTGTAGCTCTCGGCAGGATAAAGGCGCGGATCGACGGCGGCGGGCGACGGCGTGAAGGCGGCTGCTGGCGCGGCTTTCGGCGCCGCCGCTCCCCTGGGCGCGCTGTCGAGATCGCGCTTGACGATCCGCCCGTGCGGGCCGGTGCCCTTCAGCGCGGAAAGGTCGACGCCGGCGGCTTTCGCAAGGCGCTTGGCGAGCGGCGAGGCGAGGATGCGGCCATTTGCGCCCTTTTTCTCCCCCGCTCGCGGGGAAGGTGTCGCCCCGGACTCGATCCGGGGCGACGGAGCGGGGGCGCCCGTGGAGATAGCCCCCTCAGTCGCTTTCGGCGACAGCTCCCGCGCAGGCGGGGGAGCGGAAGAGCCGTTCGCTTTCGCGAGATCGCCCGCGCTCTCGCCGTCGCCGAGTAGGATCGCGATCGTCGCGTTGACCTTCACATTTTCCGTGCCCGCCGGAACGACGATCTTGCCGACGATCCCTTCATCGACCGCCTCTACCTCCATCGTCGCCTTGTCGGTTTCGATCTCGGCGATGATGTCGCCGGAGGAGACTTTGTCGCCCTCCTTCACTTTCCATTTGGCGAGCGTGCCTTCCTCCATGGTCGGGGAAAGCGCGGGCATGAGGATGGGGGTGGGCATGCTGTGTCCTACTCCCGATACATCACCGCCTTCACCGCACGGACGATCTTGTCCGCGTTCGGAAGGCTTAAGGCTTCAAGGTTCGCCGCGTAGGGCAGCGGCACGTCTTCCTGCGTCACGCGCGCGGGCGGAGCGTCGAGATAGTCAAACGCGTGCTGCGTCACCTGCCAGCCGATTTCGGCGCCGACGCCGCAAGGCGCCCAGCCTTCCTCGACCGTGACGACGCGGTTCGTTTTCTTGACGGAGGCGATCACTGTCGCAGTGTCCATTGGGCGCAGCGTGCGCAGGTCAATGACCTCAGCCGAAATGCCTTCGGCTTCGAGTTTTGCCGCCGCTTCGAGCGCGAATTTGACGCCGCGCGAATAGGAAACGATTGTCACGTCGGTTCCGGCGCGCGCGATCTTCGCCTTGCCGATAGGGATGACCCAGTCATCGACCTTTGGCACGTCCATCGTGTCGCCGTAGAGCAGCTCATGCTCCAGAAACACGACCGGGTTCGGGTCGCGAATCGCGGCCTTCAACAGCCCTTTGGCGTCCGCCGCCGAATAGGGCGCGATGACGATGAGGCCGGGGATGTTAGAATACCACCCGGCGAAGTCCTGGCTGTGCTGCGCGGCGACGCGGGACGCTGCGGCGTTCGGTCCCCGGAAGACGATCGGTGAGGCCATCTGACCGCCCGACATATAGCGGGTCTTCGCCGCTGAATTGATGATGTGATCGATCGCCTGCATGGCGAAATTCCACGTCATGAATTCGACGATCGGCTTTAACCCCGCAAACGCGGCGCCGACGCCGAGCCCGGCGAAGCCATATTCCGTGATCGGCGTATCGATGACGCGCTGCGGCCCGAACTCCTCAAGAAGGCCGCGCGAGACTTTATAGGCGCCTTGATATTGCGCAACTTCCTCCCCCATCAGGAAAACGTCAGGGTCGCGGCGCATTTCCTCCGCCATCGCATCGCGCAGTGCATCGCGGATGGTCGTCGGGACCATTTCGACGCCGGCGGGAAGATCAGGGTCGGTCGCAACCTGCGGCGCCGGCGCCGGCGCGGCTGCGGGCGCTTTTGCTTCTGCCGCTTTGGGCGCGCCGGCGGCGCCGTTTGTCTTGGGCTGCTTTGCAGCGCCGGCGCTTTCGCCGTCATTCACCAGAAGAGCGATTTCGGTGTTGACCTTCACATTCTCGGTGCCGGCCGGGATGAGGATCCTGGCGAGAACGCCTTCGTCCACGGCCTCCACCTCCATCGTCGCCTTGTCGGTCTCGATCTCGGCGATGACATCGCCCGAGGCGATCTTGTCGCCCTCCTTGACCTTCCACTTGGCGAGAGTGCCCTCTTCCATGGTGGGAGACAGGGCGGGCATCAGGATCGGCGTCGGCATTGAAAATCCTTGCTATTTAGCTGCTGCCCGGCCCGCCCTCCCGTGGCGACCCGGCGCCCGGCTAGGTAGCCGGAACCGACCGTGGTGAACAAGTGTTACCTTGTTCAAAGTTCACGCTCCACCGCCGGGAAGATGAGCAGCCGGGCGATAATCCGCCCCGGCGCGCGCAGCGTACTCCTTCTGTGAACAGGCTTATTCCGATCCTTGCGTCCCTTGGCGCGTTTGGCTTTTCCACCGCCGGCGCCTCAGAGCTCGGCGCCGCCTTTGACATCATCCGCAAGGGCGACCGCATTGGCTTTCACGCCGTCAATGTCGAGGAAACGGCCGCCGGCGAAACCCGCGTTGAGACCCGCATCGAAATGCAAGTGAGGCTCGGGCCTATCCCGGTCTTTCGGTATGAGCACTTGTCGACGGAAACCTGGCGCGGCGGCCTACTCCAGACCGTCGAAAGCCGCACCGACAATAACGGCAAGAACGAAACGCTCAGCGTTCGTCGTGAAGGCGACGGCCTCCTGGTTAACGGCACGCGCTATCAAGGAACTGGTCCCGGCGACGCCATTCCGTCGAGCTACTGGAACAAGGCGATCATCAGTGCAAGGACGTTATTGGACACCCAGAACGGGCGCCTCATCGACGTGGAAATTGAAAATCTCGGGGAAACGCCCTCGCCCTCCGGGATGAAGGCCGAGCAGCACAGGCTGACCGGCACGGTCGATCTCAATCTCTGGTATGACGGGTCGCGCTGGGTCGGCGCTGATTTCATTGTGCGCGGACAGGCGCTCACCTATCGCCTTGTTGAGGGCGAACGTCAGGCGCAGCTATTCGACAAGCTGAAAATGACGGCAGGCCGCTAGTCTTCTATTTTGGCGCCGTATTGGCGAAAAACCGAGGACCACTTTTTCGCCCGGCGTTTTAACTTCGCAACGTCGCGATGAAGTAGGCGGGAACCGCGAGATAGGTCAGTCCGGCGATGACGAGCGTCGACCGGATCCAGAGGCGTTTGAAGCGCCGGAACAAGACCGCGATCAGCGCCACCCCCAGCGCCGCTTCCATCAGGCCGACATAGGCGCCGTAATGCGCCGGGTCCCAATAGGAAACCGGGCTTTCGAACCGCCAGCCTGACAGCGGCCAGAAATGCTGGTGCGCGTCCTTCGCGTGCAGGAGAAAATCGCAAACGAGGTGAATGAGCCCAGCGCTNNTGGAGGAGCGCCGCGCCGGCGAACACGGCGGCCGCGCGCATCCGCAAGGCGAGCGCGGCGACAAGAACAGCCGCAAACAGCGGGAAGGAATTGGAGACCGCCTGGCCGAACTGCACCGGGCCGGTCCAGTAAATCTTCGACCAGAGATCGCTTTCGGAAATGGCGGCCATTTTCGACCAGCCCCAGACCGCGAACAAAAACGCATCGGGCAGAAATCCGCCCGCGAGCGCGGCCGCGTTAATCCGTGTCGCGCCCGGGCGCGCAAACACCGCCGCGGCGAACAGGACGTGCGTCGGCGTCTGCATCCCTACCCGAAAATCTTTCCGGGCGCGCCCGGCGCGATGCGGATGAGACGCGAGTCCTTCACCGCCGCCTGCCGGTGATGAACGATCGCCTGATAGCCGGGGTTTTTCACCATCTCGCCAAACGCCGCCGCGCTCGGATATTCCGCGACGAAAGCCAGATCCCAATGTTCGTCCCCGGAACCAATCAGCACGGCCTGGGGCGCGCCGGACCAGACGATCTTGCCGCCGACGCCCTTGAAAAACGGCTCGCTCATCCGGCCATATTCCTTATACGCGTCGGCCCCCGTCGCTTCGCGCCCGTCTTCGTACTTCGCGTTCTTCCGCAGGCGGATGAGATTGAGCATCCAGACCGGCCCGGTGTCGGGCAGCTTCATGAAAGCGGCGAACTGCTCGCGCGAGGGATCGACAAATTTGGACATGAGCGCTCCTATAAATCTCCGAACCGGGCGCCGCCGCTTTCCGGCAGCGTCACCAGCAGCCTGTCTTCCGCAATCCTGACGTTTTTCGGCCGGACCTTGCCGACGCCGCGCATGAAAATGCGCTTTGCGATCGGATTGTCCGGCGCGGGCGTCAGATGCGAAAGGATCAGCCACGCCGCGCCCGCCTCATTCNNCCGCGCGCGGCTTCTTCCGGCGTCGTATGATAGGTCGGGATGTCGTCAAAAATTTTCGCCAGCGTCGCATTGCCGGCTTTCGCGGCGGCGTGGCGCATTTTCGCGACCATGTGGTTGGCTTGCGCTTCGTGGATGAGAATGTCAGCGCCCTTCGCGGCGAGGACCAGCGATTCCGAATAGGCGGTGTCGCCCGAGATGACGACGCTGCGTCCCTGATAATCGAAGCGATAGCCGACAGCGGGGACGACGGGGTCGTGCTTTACGGGGAATGCGGTCACTTTAAGGCCGCCGTCGTCCAGCACGACCACCGGGGCTGCGGCGTCAAAAACGCGCGCGGCCATGCCTTTGCTGCGCAAGGGCGCGACGCCTTTGCCGTGATGGGCGATGCGATAGC
>FSSH01004983.1_pt1 | contig 12804 bp, 14 predicted proteins | sample 1166101 | NCBI WGS metagenome assembly FSSH01 (sample SAMEA32972668, study PRJEB13176) | freshwater metagenome | biome: Drinking water system; feature: Biomass in drinking water that filtered by 0.45 um membrane; material: drinking water | place: USA | collected 2012-12-20 | depth 0 m | reverse complement strand
CACCGGTTTCTGCAGCGAAGAAATCCTGATGTAAAACCTGGCTCCTGGCCTCTACCCCGTGCCGAGCAGAGTTCTTCAAACAGTACTGCACAGCCTCGTTCGACACCTCGAAAACAAGGGCCCTGGACCCTGCACAATGCTTGAGCAGGCTGACAAAAATGCAGCCGGAGCCGCCACCCACCTCGATAATTAGCCGCGGTCCGGTTTCTTCCAGCCTGGCCAGGGCGGCCTCCACAATCAGTTCCGTCTCCGGCCGGGGAATCAAAACCCCCTCGCCCACGGCAAAGGTGAGTCCATAGAAATCGGTCTGCCCGAGGGCATACTGCAAGGGTCGCCTTTTGAGCCTGTCGGTAAGTACCTGTTCAAGAACTGCGGCAGCATCCCCCAGAAGGCGATCGCCTTCCAGCACCAGGCTGCCTTCCTTCACCTTCATAATGGTGGCAAGCGCAAGACGGGCTTCGGCCGCGGCCTCACCGGCCGAAATCCCCATAGCCTTGAGGACCCGAGCAAAGGACAGCCTCGCCGAAGCGACGCTCTGCGCACTGGAAAAGTAGGGGCCGCCACGGTCCGGCTCCGCCCCCTTTGCTTGCCAGCGATTAGATTCCGGCAACTGTGTTCATTTCCGCTTCCAGCAAACGCTGTTGATGTTGCAGAATGCAGGCCTCGATAAGCTTATCCAGGTCTCCTTCCAGAACTTGCTGCAGGGAGAAATTCTGATTGAGACGATGATCGGTGACCCGATTATCTTTGTAATTGTAGGTGCGAATCTTCTCAGAACGGTCACCGGAGCCCACCTGCGACTTTCTTTCGTCGTATATGGCTTTTTGCTGCTCTTCCAACTGCATCTGATAGAGCTTGTTGCGCAAGATCTGCTTGGCCCGCTCTTTATTCTGTAACTGCGAACGCTCTTCCGAACAAGCCACCATCAAACCGGAGGGGCGGTGCACGATACGCACGGCAGTCTCCACCTTGTTGACGTTCTGACCGCCGGCTCCACCGGAGCGCATGGTGGAAATATCGAGGTCATTGTCATTCAACTGTACGTCGATGTCCTCGGCTTCAGGCATTACCGCCACCGTGGCCGTGGATGTATGAACACGTCCGGAAGCCTCGGTGGCAGGCACCCGCTGCACACGATGCACACCGGACTCAAACTTGAATTTGCTGTAGGCGGCGTCACCTTTAAAACTGACGATCACTTCCTTGTAACCGCCCACTTCACCTTCGCTGCAGCTGGCAATCTCAGGGGTGTATCCGACCCTATCGGCGTACTTCAAATACATGCGCAAGAGATCACCGGCAAACAACGAAGCTTCATCGCCGCCGGTACCGGCACGAATCTCAAGCATGATGTTCTTTTCGTCGTTGGGATCTTTGGGCAGAAGCAGAATTTTCAATTCGCCGGTAAGACTCTGGTGCTCAGCCCGCGCTTCCTCCAGTTCCATCTCGGCCAGTTCCCGCATCTCTTTTTCAGTTTCGGTACGCAGGAGCTCTTGCGCTTCCGATATGCGTTTCTCCGCCGCCAACCAGCGGTGGTAAGCGCTGACTGTGCGCTCCAACTGATGCCTGGTGCGCGCCAGGCGCATAAAAGTAGATTGATCCCCGATCACCGCAGGATCAGAGAGTTTTTGCTCCAATTCGTTAAAGGTCCGCTCAATATCTTTGAGCTTTTCGACAAAATGCTCCATATGAAGAGCCTGGCACCTCTAATGTAGTGCTCAAAAGTTAGTGAGCCTGATGAAAAATTCGGAGAGGGAGGGATTCGAACCCTCGCTGCGCTTTTGACGCAGACAGTCTTTCCAGGACTGCACGTTAGACCACTCCGACACCTCTCCAAGTGGTTTGTCGATTATAACAAGCAACACTACTTGAGGACCCGTCCTGTGACGGGTCCGTGTAGCAAAGAAAAAAAACTTTATGCCTTCAGGCTTTGGTAGCCATCAACTTAAGGCGTTTGGCTCCACCTTTAATAATCGGCAAAAATTCCTCGGCCTTCAAGCTGGCTCCACCTACCAGGGCACCATCTATATCGGATTGAGCCATCTGCTCTTCGATGGTGCTGCCTTTAACGGAACCGCCGTAAAGAATGGGAATGCCGTCAGCCACGGAGGTAGCATACAGTTCATTGATGGTGCTGCGAATCATCTTGCAAACCCGGTTGGCTTCCGGCGATTCGCAGTTCTTGCCGGTGCCGATGGCCCATACGGGCTCGTAAGCCACCACAATTTTCGCCACTTCCTCAGCACTCAAATCTTCAACGGCAGCCGCCACCTGACGACGAATCACTTGATCGGTGAGACCACCTTCTCTCTCGTCAAGGGTTTCACCCACACAGACAATCGGCACAAGTTTGTGCGCGAGGGCGGCCTTGGTCTTCAAATTGACGCCCTGGTTGGTTTCACCAAAGAACTGACGGCGTTCCGAGTGTCCCAGGATGACATGGGTCACACCCAGATGGGTGAGCATGCCGGGGGCGATTTCGCCGGTAAAAGCACCGCTATCACGGTGCTCCATATTCTGAGCGCCCACAAAGCAATTCTGTTTATTGGCGGTTTTACCGTCAGGCGCATTAACCACGTTTAAGACCGCCGGCAAGCTGACATAGGTAGGGCACAAGATAATGTCCGGCAGAGTTTCCCCGGCCAGCTCTTTGGCCACCCCCTGAAGCACGGCTTCAGCCAGAGCCTGGGCTTCGGCAACGGTCTTATGCATTTTCCAATTGCCGGCAATAATGGTTTTGCGTACTTTTGAACTCACGGACGACTCCTCCACACTAGTAACTGCTAATGAGGCATAGATATTTGCAATAGTCGTCTAATTCTACATCTCTATAAACTAGAATCTCTTTAGTTCGGGCAAAATCGCAATGAAATAAAGAAGGAACCGCTGGGAAATGGACGCCAACGAAGGAAGAGAAGGCAGAACAAAACTTCTAGCCGCTGCCGCCGCCAAATTTGCAGAGGATGATGACGCCCCCCTGCGTCTGCCGGAATGGGTAAAGCGCTCGGTCTTGAATACGCAGGAGAATCGCGAGACAAGACTGATTCTCAAAGAAGAGAAGCTTAATACCATCTGCGAGAGCGGTCGTTGCCCCAACAAAGGTGAATGCTGGGCCAAAGGCACCGCCACCTTTATGCTCATGGGCGCCCTCTGCACCCGCACCTGCCGCTTCTGTTCAGTTAATAAGGGTATGCCCAGCCCCCTGGATGAAGAGGAACCGGAGCGCATTGCGCGAGCCGCTCAAAAAATGGGACTGCGTCACGTAGTTTTGACTTCGGTAAACCGCGACGACCTGCCTGACCAGGGCGCCAATCATTTTGCCCGCACCATTAAGGCTTTGAAAGATGCCATCAAAGGGGTGGCCGTGGAAGTACTGACGCCTGATTTTCAAGGGCGCCGGGACGCCCTCGAGATAGTACTGGCAGCGGAACCGGTGGTTTACAACCACAATATGGAGACCGTACCCAGGCTCTATAAGCGCGTCAGACCGGGCTCTAAATATGACCGCTCCTTGCAAGTACTGGCTATGGCTAAAGAAATCGCTCCGGATATTCCCACTAAATCAGGACTGATGCTGGGTCTGGGCGAAAGCGCCGAAGAAGTGAAAGAAGTGATGCGGGATCTGCGCGCTCATGGCTGCGACTTCCTCACCCTTGGTCAGTATCTGAGACCCTCCCGCGATCAACTGCCGGTCAAACGCTATATCGAGCCCCAGGAGTTTGATGAACTGGGCGTTTACGGCTGGGAGATAGGCTTCAAAATGGTCCACTCCGGCCCCCTGGTGCGCAGTTCCTATCATGCCGAAGAACTGGCAAACAAGCTCTAGGCGAAGGAATCCGCTTGAGGGCGACTAAATATGGAAGAAAGCGAGAACCAAGAACCAGATCTGCTGGACTTCAGCCCGGTGAAAGACAGCGCCCAGACCGCCGTCAACGCCGCCACGCCTTCCGCTTCACCCATCGCCGAAGCCAGCACCTTCTTGCAGGAAGGGCAGTATGAGAAGTGCCGCGATAAGCTCACCGAAATCTGGCTCCATTCCCCCTATGACCGAGCCGTCATCGAACTCTACTGCGAGCTTTTAAAAGAAGTAGGCGAGGTAGAATCAGCAAAACGCTTTGCCAATCTAGTGGCAAAGTTGAAAGAACCTACGCCACCATATAAGCACCACCAGGAACTCTTTGAAGTCGGCTATGCCCTCGTGGATCTGAGGCAATACAAGCTGGCCGCCATGCTTTTGAGCGAACTTGTGAAAGAGTTGCCGGAAGACCCGCTAATCAATTATGAACTGGGCTTCTCCCTCATGTGCTTGAAGCAGTTCGGCAAGGCCGTCACCCATTTCGAAAAATTCAAAAATGCCCGAGACGACTTCGATGTGGTTCTCAATCTTTGCGTTTGCTACACGCTTTTGCGCAACGAAGAGGCCGCCGCCCACACTCTCAACAAGCTCAAGCCCCTGGCCGCAAGCGAAGAAGAGAAACTTGAATTCAGCCACAGGCAAACTGTTCTAAAACGACTTTCAAGACTCTCCCACAAGAAGATCTTGAACGAGCGCGATTGGTTTTTCATTCTCTACGGCTCCATACTTCTGCGCCCGGGCAAATCCTTGCCCGAAGGCAAACTGGAACTCAAGCATGTAGCTTCCACCCTGGTCATTCTCAAAGGCTTGCTGAGCGGACTGGCAGTGCAGGAAGAAGGCATCGAATATTATTCACTGCGTTCCAAACCGATGGCTTCGGTTTTCGCAGAGCTTTGCGAATTACCGGTGGACAGTTATCGGGGCCCCGATCGGCCCGATAAATGTCTCTTGATGATGAGTTGGACTACCGATATTCTGGGACCACATCAGGTCTTCATCAACAATAACGAACAACGCGGACTCTTCGCCCTGGCCATCAGCCCCACCGAGCCACTGCCGGTAATACCGGACATCATAGGCTACACGGCCAACGACATACTGATGCCCTGGGAAGGCCGGGAACATTCGCCGCGGGAACTGGAAGCCCAGATGAAAGCGCTTTTGGAAAAGGCCCAGAATCTGGAAGCGGATCCCGATCTGCTCAGGGAAACCCAGGATGCTCTCGATTATTACCTGGACAAGCTCGATTTGTTGGTCTTCGCCAACAGCCCAGGCTTCGCCAATCGACCCGAATACACCGCTGAGCTACCGGCTCTGGACAAAGACCCCGAGAAATAGACTTTGCAATTCCTCAAACGTTTCCGCCTCACCCTGGGATACATAACTTGCCTGCCCCTGGCAGGAAAAGTGGAAGGCGAACCGGTAGGACTGGCCAAGTACCTGCCTTCGGTGGGTTTGCTTCTCGGCGTACTTCTCAGCCTGACCAGCATGCTTCTGACGGCCCTGAATGTAGACGGTCTTTTCAGCGCGGTGCTTCTGGCCGTATTCTGGCTGGTACTTACAGGCGGTCTGCACATGGACGGCTTGATGGACACCGCCGACGGTATCTTCTCCCATCAAAGCAAGGAACGCATGCTGGAAATCATGCAAGACCCGCGGGTGGGAAATTTCGGTGTCTTGAGCGGCATCGCCGTCTTACTAATCAAAATTACCGGCATGGCCGCCTTGAGCGGCTCCGGGCTTTCCACCGTGCTTCTCATCGCGCCCATGTGGGCGCGCCTGGCGGAATGCTACGCCATCGGCAAGTATACCTATGCCAGAGACTTCGGCAAGGGCAAGATCTGGCACGACAGCACCAGCTATCCTTCAGATCTAATCAAAGCAGCAATCTTACCCCTGGCTGTCAGCGCCGGGCTTGTCCTTCTCGGTCAGTTTTATGTCTTGAGCTACACGGCCATAAGCATTGTCACGGCACTGAGCACCGCCTCATACCTGAACAGAAAACTGCAAGGGCACACCGGCGATACCTACGGAGCCGTAGTGGAGCTGAACGAAGCCTTTTCCATAGCCGGACTGGTGCTCCTGTCCTCAATTCTCCATAAACTTGCCGGAAGCTAGAAGCACGCCGTTTTCAATCAACCACTGGACAACTTATCGTTGGCTCTTACCCGCATGGTGTAAGCCTCACTGGTGCGACCGGAAGCCGAGAGCAGTTCGGCGTAATTTCGCAGAGCATTGGCCTGCACCGAATTCATTCCCGGGTTCAGATCATAAATGGCGATAGCTCTCTTATAAAGCGGTTCGGCTTCTTGCAGACGACCCTGATTGCGATAAATGAGAGCCAGGTTGTTTAAAGCATTGGCCAGCGTGGGTGAATTCACATCGAGTTTGGCGCCGTATATGGCGATGGCTTCCGCACCATTTCTTTCGGCACTCTTTAGACTACCCTGCCGACGCTCAACCTCGGCCAGATTAACAAGGATATTGGCTCGCACCAGAGATTTCTTAGAAGCCACCGGAGCTGCTTTTTCAAGGGAAGACAAAGCTTCTTTATAGGCGCCCACAGCTTCGCCATAACGACCCTGATTGCAATAGAGCGTGCCAAGATCGCTTGTGACTTGCGCCGCCATTTCACCATTTTTGCAGGCCATTGCACCCTTCAAAGCCTGGCGCAGAAGCGCCTCCGCCTGGGTGAAATAACCGGCAGCCGTATAGAGACTGCCGAGGGCGGCCCGGCTCTGAGCCAGTTCGATGCTACCGGCAGGCAGATTACTTTCTCTCAAGCTGAGAGCCTGCTGCAAGAGCATTTCGGCTTTCTCGTAGTCGCCCTTAAGAGTGAGCGACTCTCCAAGACCATTCAAACTGGCGGCAGTAGCCAGCAGTTCGGGGCGCATCAACTTGGTTTGAATCTGACTGGCGCGATCAAAATAGCGATAAGCATCCTCGGCACGCCCCTGATCGTTGGCAAGTTGACCGAGGCTGAGCAAAATCTCGGCGGTCTCGGCACTTTCTTGCTTGGCCAACTCTTGCCGAGAGAGAGCTTCTTTCAAGGTCTTCTCGGCCTTGCCCAGTTCGCTGCGCTGAATTTCACCCAGCCCCCGCGCCTTCAGTTGTGCCACACTGGCATCAAAGCCAGTCATACTGACGATAATCATGGCCACGCCGACGGCACCTAAGCCCAGCGAAAACGCCATTGCTTTATTTGTAGAATTTTTCTTGAGACTATTCATGAGCGTTTCCTTCAAAAATAGATTGGCAATTGCTTTCTAGCGCAGACCGTTCTTCAGGAGTCCGTAGCCAAGACCGACAGCCGCACCGACACCAGTGCCCTGCCACATTCTCTTTCTGCCGCGAGTAGCAGCGGCGCTCACCCCCAAACCAATCAGGGTACCGCTGGCCACATCACGCACAATCGGATGGCGTTTCATGGTATGGCTGGAACGAACAAGCCCGACACCGGCGCCGGTACCGGCCCCAATCAGACCGCCCCGTAGAACGCCACGCCCGCTCACGAGACCGGTTACCGCACCGGCGGCAGTGCCGACGCCGGCACCGATGGTAGCGGCTTTCACTTTAGGATGTCTCTGCCAGTATGTTCTTTCATCGCGCACATATACCTTTTGTATAACCGGCTTGAGCACGGTCTGATTGCGATAAATGACCCGGGGCTCGGATCTGTAGGTATTAGTGGAAGCATTGGAACGCAAGGGCTGACGAATATCAGGATCGTCAAAGTCGTATTTTGGTTCTTGCCTAATAAGCCTGGGCATGGAAGTACTGTTTTCAACCGAGCCGGTCAATAGGCCCTGAGCAAGAACAGGAGGCAAGGCTTGCGTACCCAGAACACAAAGGGCGATTGCCTGGATAAGTAGATTCGAACGCATGATAAATTCTCCCGAATTCAGTGTGATGCCCCCCCGAGAAACAGAAGCCCCTGAAAGAGCAAAGCAAAGCTGGGCCAAGCCGACGCCGACCACCGCAACTGCGCTATTTAGGAATACCTTCTGTGTCCAATAATGAGACTGACGACACCGCCCCGCCGTAGTTCCAGATAATGAGACGATGTTAACGATTTCGTTGCAATTGTCCTGCCGTCGAAGATTTACCCTTAGACATGCTTGTATAAGGAACTTTCCCGACCGCTCAGGGCTCTATAGTATCGGCAGTTATGGCCTCCTTAGAGAAAGAGTGAAAGACGATGCTGACAATCAACCCCGGCAGAAATGCCACCTTATATATAGCCCTGGTCCTGGCCTTCTCCCTTGCACCCCAGAGTCAGGCCAAGAACAATGTGGAAGTGGTATCAGGCAAGGGTGAAAGCCTGGAAGTAAGAGACGGTCTCTTCGGCAGCAAACTGAAGGTGCAAGACCGCTTCGGCAATAAAGTAGAAAGCGGCAGCGGCTGGTTTGGAAGCAGCAAGAAAGAAGTAAAAGTGCTGGGCAACAGCTTTGAAACAAAAAAAGGAATCTTCGGCGGCAAGTCCTACAAAGCCACTTCCATTCTCGGCGACAAAATTGAAACTAAACGCACCTGGTTTGGTCTTGGCCCACGTAAAACCACGGTCGACTTGAGCGGCGTTAGTTCAGTGGCCGGCTCTCTTTTGAAGAGCAAAAAGGCTGACACCAAGCCCACCCTGAAAGCCCCCGAAACAACCGCCAGCCAGTCTGACAGCCCAAACTGGCAGTAGGTAAGCAAAACTTCAGTGGCCGCCACCGTTTTCTTTGAAGAGCTTACCTACGCAAAAGGAAAAGCAAAGGTAAGAAACAGGAATGGAGGCCAATACTCCGGCCACCGGACAGGCCACCCCAGTGATGCTATGGGCCAATTCAGAATTCTTAGTGATAGCGCCGAACACGCCCAGAGCAAAGCCCACTATGAAGCCGGCCACACCTCCTGCAATGAAGCTGGCAACGCCGCTCATGAAGAAGAAAATCACCCACCACTTCAAGACAAGCTTGCTTCTCAATAGTCGCTCAGTCATTTCGCCTCTCTAATCGCCCTTTGCACCTGCGGGAAAACTTTCACCGGGGAAGCCGAGGCTAAGATAGCACTATTTGGCGGCTACCTCAACTTGAGAAATTGCCCGGTTTTGACTATGGCTCTGCGGTAGGCCGGTCGAATCGGCGGTGCAGCGGAGAGACTGAGTATGCCCACGCCACTAAGGATGGTGAAGGCGGCAACCACCGTGGTCGGTCCCACAGGCTCTCCCAGAATCACCCAGCCAAGCAGCACTGCCACAACCGGATTGACATAGGCATAGGTAGAAACGCGCTCCGGGCTCAAGTGTTTGAGCAACCAGGTGTAGGCAGAGAAAGCTGCTATAGATCCAAATAGAGTCAAATAGCCAAAAGCAGCCAGTGAGGCAAGGGAAATTCGAGCCGGTTCAAAATCTCGGTGCTCACCGAAGATAAAGGCAGCCACAAGCAGGAAGGCACCACCGGCAATCATCTGCATGGACGTTCCCAACATGGCGGAACGCGGCATAGTTAATTTACGAGAAATGACCGTGCCAAAGGCCCAGCTAAAGGAACTGAACATAACCATTAAGATTCCCATGCCGTCGACCTTTCCAACCCCACCAAGAAGGGAGGGCGAGACCAGTATGAAGATACCGAAAGTGCTTACCAGAAGACCAAGCCCCGATAAATAGCTGACTTTCTTAAAGCCGCCCACCATCCACTCCAAAATCGCCACATAGACCGGCACCATGGCCACAAGCAGGCTGACCAGACCGGAAGGCACCGATTTCTCCGAGAGAACCACACCGCCTGTACCCACGCTCAATAGCAAAACCCCGAGCACACAGGAGGTGCGCCACTCGGCCAGGCTTGGCCGCTCTGTACCCATTAAGCGCAAGACCAGATAAAGAGGCAGACCGGCCAGAAGAAAGCGGGCACCGGCCATAACCAGGGGAGGAATGGTGTCGATGGCAAAGCGAATAGCCAGGTAGGTAGAACCCCAGATGATATAGATGGAGAGAAAAGCTAAGGCTATTTGCAATTTTCCTGGTCTGAATTTGGCTTCCATAACGTGCTACCTTTCTTGAACGGATTCAGCCTTCCCCAAGTGGGCCCAAAGGAGGAATGAGCTAATTGAGTCAGGCTATATACATAATGCGCCTAACCTCATTGGGGCGCAACCCCAAATCCGCTAATGTGCTAAACTTTCTAATAGCATTTGGAAAAATCACCTAACCGGACCCAAGACATGGACGACATTGACCTAAAACTATTAGCCCTTTTGCAAGAAGACGCTAAACAGAAATATGCAGATCTGGCCCAGAGACTCAATTTGTCAGCTCCCTCAGTACACGCCCGCGTCAAGAAAATGGAACAGGCCGGCATCATTGAAAGCTACGGACTGAAAATAGACCCCAGCAAGATAGGTCTCAAGCTCTGCGCCTTCGTGCGGGTGACGACGGAAGGGGTGGGTTCGGAACTGGGAAAATCACTCTACCGCTTCAAGGAAGTGGAAGAGGTGCACTCCGTGGCCGGGGAGGAATGCCTCCTTTTGAAAGTGCGCACCGCCGATACGGACAGCCTTTCGCACTTCCTCGATGATATTCGCCGGGTCAAAGGCGTGCGCAAAACCATTACCAGCATTGTTCTAACCACCTTGCTCTCGCGGCAGGTCTTGCCCGAAAATAGCAATGTTTAGATGAAATAAATTCCCGGGGTCAAGCACTGCTTCTGGGCTATTATCGAATTTGTAAGGCACCTTCAAGAGCCAGGTTCAATGAAAGAAGCAGTTCTCACCTCCCACCACCTCTCAGCCATTTTGCCGCTCAAGCCGGAAGCCTTCAGCTTCAGCGCCGAAACCTTGCTTGCTTTGCTCAACCAGGCCGTGGTAGGTGCCGGACTGGCCCGCATGGCTGATGCCGTGGCCGACTTCAGCCCCCAGGGGGCATCGGCCGTGATTGTTTTGAAAGAATCCCACGTGGCGGTGCATATCTGGCCCGAGCACGATGCCGCCACCGTAGATATTCACGTATGCGACTATATGGCCGACAACTTAGCGAAGGCCAGAGCCCTGGCCGAGCTTCTCAGCGAAGCTCTTTCAACCGGGCACGATAGTGGGCTCTGGCAGGAGTTGACCGTATCAAAGAAGACGAGAGAAGCGGCCCCCCTGCTCGGCAGGTAAGGGCGTCTACTTTCTCTTTGGGGCGCCCTTCTTTGCTCCAGCACCACTGGTGATACTGCCGGAAACCTTGGTAATGGAATCCTCCGCCACCACTTTCCAGAGCCCCAGACTATTGGGTTTTATGGTCCAGCGCACATGTGAAATCTGCTCCGTGCGGCTATTTCCTTTCACCGTCGTCTCTTTCACATCGAATTCCATCTCCACTTCCTCTGCACTGGAGCGCGTTACTTTCTCGCCATATATTTCGGTTTTCCATCCGGTTCGCTCAAAAGGCATAGCTCCGGCACTGGCCAATCCGGCACTGCGGTTCTCGGCCGCACTGGTATTTATCCAGGAAACGCTGGAAGCGACTTGAATGCCGGTACGCAGGCGAGCACCATCCTGATAGACCGAATAAGCGGCCGGACTGTGTCTTGCGTAGAGAGACTTGAAGGTGCTGAATACTTCGGCCGCCGAATGCAGGGCTTTGACCTTCTCTTCATCACTTTCAAAATCTCGAATCTGCTTACGTTTCTTTGAACAGCGGATGGGACTGAGGAGATCGTGGGAAAGTTCGTAAGCACCTAAATACAGTAGATTGGGCCCGGTCATGGGAGTGATTTCCTTAAGACCAAGTTCGGAGGCCCTGGCTTGATCGAGCGCCGCCTCATCACTCTTCTCCAGTAACTGCAAAGCTCTCGCTCTCTGCAAATGAAACATGGCCGTGCCGGGCACCTGCTTGATACATTCGCTGAGGATGTCGGATGCCGTCCCGGCGTCGCTCTTATCAGCTTGATCTTTCTTAGGTCTATCCAGCAAGGCACGAGCCTTAAAGTACTGGACCGTGGTTGTATCCTTCCAGCCCGGTCGAGCACATTCCTTGAGCACCCCGTCGTATTGCTTGAGGGCCAGCATAGCCTCCAGCTTAAGCCAGTCGCTCTTCTCACCCAGAGACGGCGCCAAACTCTTGAGCTTACTTACCCCGTCTATACAACCTTGCGGGCTGCCGGCCACCAGACTGCTGAAAGCCATGTTGTAAATGGACGGATCTCTAAGGAGCATGTCGGCACCATAAGAAATACCGGTCAACTCCTTCAGCCCCGGCACATTCATGGCCTCCAGTTTCTTGACGGCGGCGATATCAGCCTCGGTGAGAGCGAGGCTCTGTCTGAAATCGTTGTAGGCGGCACCGGCATCGTTCAGCATAAGCTCAGCCNNCAGCCAGTCCACGGCTGATATAAGGACCGGGAGAATTAGTCGTATAAGTAAGAGCTTGATTACTGAGGGAAAGGGCTTCCCGGGCTTTGTGCTCCTCGATTGAACCAAGGGCTCGCAGGGAAATGCCATTAGCCATGCCAAGACGCTGCCCTTTCTCCCGCATGGAAGCCTGCAGTTGTTGGCAGCGGTTCTGGGCTTTTGCCCCAGGCGCAAGATAACCGGCACCACAGAAAGTAAAAGAGAGCGCCACTGTAACTGTTAAGGCAGCCAATGCCGGTCTGAAAAGACTCACTTCCATAACCATCCAATCTTGAGACAGAAAACAGTGGCCAATTATAGACGGACCGGAACCCCTGCAAATTCTCAAGATGCTTGCAAAAACACGGTATAGGCGGCAGACCGCCAATAGGGGTAATTTCAACCTCGCAGTAAGGATACTAAAGAGCCGGCTCAGGACAAAGACCAGTTGACCGGCTCCTATCTCAAGAGACTGATTGAAGATGCGAAGATTCTCCTGGCTTACCACTAATCCAGAAATGGCGAAAGCGAAGATGTGTTCTCCTACTTCCGGCCTGCCACCTAAACCATAGGTTCAAATAGGCTCAAATATT
>FSSH01000605.1_pt3 | contig 12820 bp, 10 predicted proteins | sample 1166101 | NCBI WGS metagenome assembly FSSH01 (sample SAMEA32972668, study PRJEB13176) | freshwater metagenome | biome: Drinking water system; feature: Biomass in drinking water that filtered by 0.45 um membrane; material: drinking water | place: USA | collected 2012-12-20 | depth 0 m | reverse complement strand
CGGTTTCAGGCGCGGCAGCATGGTCATCTGCGCCCGCGATTCGACTTGGAACACGCCGATACTGTCGGCTTGTTGCAGCATAGCGTAAACGGCCGGGTCTTCGGCGGGAATGTCGGCCAGGGTCCAGGCGATGTTAGGTGAGCCTGTTTCTTCGGTAGGGGTGATAAAAGTCGAAACAGTCCCTTCTCCCTCCGGGAGAAGGTTAGGATGAGGGCGGTGGTTATGATTTGAATATCCCCTCACCCTAGCCCTCTCCCGGCGGGAGAGGGAGTTTCCACAATTCTCTTCATCAAAGGGATATTGGTGCTGGGGCGGCCGGCAATATTGACCAAGATACTCCAGCGCTTTGCGAATCGCGCTGAGCATGCCCAACGCCAGCACGTCGATCTTTAACAAGCCCATCGCCTCCAGATCGTCTTTTTCCCATTGAATTACAGTGCGGTCGGCCATCGCGGCGTTTTCCACCGGCACTAAGCGCGAGAGTTCGTCGCGGGCGATCACGAAGCCGCCGACGTGTTGCGACAGATGGCGCGGAAAGCCTTTGATTTGCTGAACCAGAACGGCCAAGCGTTGCACGATGGGGCTGTCCGGGTCGAAGCCGCATTCTTGTAAAGACTCCGGCATTAGCTGATAGCCATCCCAGCGATCCACGCTATCGGCCAGGCGTTCCACTTGCGCCAGATTCAGGCCCAAGGCTTTACCGACATCACGCACCGCGCTGCGCGTCCGGTAAGTAATCACCGTAGCGGCCAAGGCCGCGCGATGCCGGCCATATTTTTGATAGATGTATTGAATGACTTGTTCGCGGCGCTCGTGCTCGAAATCCACGTCGATGTCCGGTGGCTCGTTGCGCTCGCGGGACAGGAAGCGTTCGAACAACAGATTCATCCGGCCCGGATCGACTTCGGTGATGCCTAAACAAAAACACACCGCCGAATTGGCCGCCGAACCACGGCCTTGGCAAAGAATACCTTGTTCGCGGGCGTATCTGACGATGTCGTCCACGGTCAGAAAATAAGGCTCGTAAGCCAGGTCGGCGATCAGGCTTAGTTCGTGCTCGATTTGTTGGCGGACTTTTTCCGGCACGCCGTGCGGCCAGCGATTTTGTATACCGGCTTCTGTCAAATGCCGCAGCCAGGAGGAGGGTGTATGACCGTCCGGCACCAGTTCTTGCGGATACTCGTAACGTAATTCATCCAGCGAGAATTGGCAGCGTTCGGCAATGATTAACGATTGTTGCAGCCATGCCGCTGGATAAAGCTCGGCCAGCCGGGGCAGGGGGCGTAGGTGACGTTCGCCACTGGCAAACAAAGCATAGCCCAGTTGCGATAAGGGTTGGCTGAGGCGAATTGCGGTCAGTGTATCTTGCAAAGCTCGGCGCGAGCGGCGGTGCATATGCACATCGTTGCAAGCGACAATTGGAATATCTAATTGCCTAGCCGTAGCTTGAGCCTGTTGGCAATAGCTTGCGTCGAGGCCGGATAGAAACAGGCCGATCCCCAGCCACAGATCGTAGGCAAACAGCTTTTTCAACCAGCGGCCATCGTCTGCCAGGAATTGCTCGTTGGCTAACCAGATGGCCAGGCAGCCTTGCGGAAAATGCTTGGTTAAATCGGGTCTAGTCAGCCGATAGCTGCCCTTTTCGGCTTGGCGGCGGGCCAGGGTAATCAAGGCGGACAGGTTGCCGTAGCTGCTTCTATCGGTTGCCAGCAAGACCAGTTTCAGACCGCCTTCCAAGACAAACTCGCTGCCGATGATCAGTTTGATATTGTGTTTCTTAGCTGCCAGATGCGCTCTTACCACGCCCGCCAGTGAGCATTCGTCGGTCAGCGCCAGCGCCTGGTAACCCAGGCTGGCTGCTTCCTCGACCAGTTCTTCAGGATGCGAGGCGCCGCGCAGAAAGCTGAAGTTGGACAGGCAGTGCAATTCCGCAAAGCCGAGGTTTGGCGCGCGGGCCTCATCCGAACAGGCCATGGATAAACCACTGTTGTCTGGCGGTTAAATCGCGATATACCCACAGCTTACGACCGCGTTTATCTTGGGCGATGTGATAGTCGCGGCGGATCGGCAGGTCGTCCCACCAGCCGGACTCGATGCGTTCCGGCGAGGATAGCAGGCTAAGGCCGCTTAGCCGCACCGGTTCGGGATTAGTCAGCAGCCACAAAGGTCGAGGCGCTAAATCGGGATTTGCGGTCAGCCGGTTTGGCATGTCGGTCATGGCGCGTTCCGGGCGATGGTCGGCTTGCATACCTGGAAATGTCAAGGCGTGATGGCCCAGTCTGGCCTGCAACTGATCCAAAGCCGCTTGCCATTCGGCTTCGCTGCCTGGGGTTTCGTGGTCGTCGAACAGGCTAAAGCGTTCCGGCTGAAACGGCGCTATGGCTTCGCTCTGCAAAGTAACGGCCAGCACCGGCGCGGGTAACGGCGAGCGTTCCAGTTTTTCGTACAGCAAGCCGCACCAGTGTTTAGGGTCGCGACTGCCCGCGCGAAAATCCAATGTTAAGCGAGTGGCGGGACGATCGTAATGGTGCAGTTCCAGGGTGATGCCTAGTGTTGTGGCGTCGCGGTTTTTTAGAAATGCGGCAAATTCGCCGGCCAGCTGTTCGACAGCCGGAAAGAAATGCTCGATACGTTCCAACTCGATCGGCATCTCTCTGCTGGCCTGGAAGTGGGGTGGACGATGGAAAGCTTGTAAAACTTGAGTTTGTTGGCCGGCGAGTCTATCCAGTTGTTGCAATAACACGGCGCCATAGCGCTTTGCCAGGCCGTCGCGCGGCAGTCGCCACAAGTCGGTGAGTTGGCGAATACCCGTGCGGAATAGCCGGTGTAAGATTTTATCGTCCAGCTCCAGGGCGGCGACGGGCAGCGGACCTAATGCCGAGCGCAAAGCCTGACGATCTGTGACAGTGGTTTCCAGGCTTAGTCTTGCCAGTAAGACGCTAGCTGTTGGGGACGGGCTACTGGCGATTAGCGGACGATGCCTAGCGGTTTGCAATGCCGTTCTTAGTTTATCTTGTAAGCGCTCTACACCACCGAACAGGGTCAGACAGGAACAAATTTCCAGTAGCAGGCAGTCCGGCTGATCCAGGCTGACCCAGGGACTGAAATCCAGCGCAATTTCGGCGAGTTGTTGTAATGCCTGGCGTTCGGCGAACGGATCGCGGTTCCGAATGCTCAAGCCGGGACACAGGGCTAATGCGGCAGCGGGGGCCATGCCCGGTTCGACGCCGGCTTGCCGAGCCGGTTCCGAGACTGCATACAAACGAGTTTGACCTTTGCTCAGCGCCGAACTGGCGACGGCCTGATCTAAGTCCAGATGCAGGGCTGCCAAAGCCAAGTCGGGAAAATACGCGCATAGCCAAAGTTGGCTGTTGGCCGTGTTGGGTTTTACGAGGGTATCGACTCGGTCTGTCGGCGGTGGCGATAGCGCTCTGGCAGTTGCAGCCATAGTTTTATTATAGCGGCAAGATTAATGACGCGCGTTGCAAACTGCCGCGCGCTTTCAAAATGTGTAAAGCTAGGCCGGTCTCCGCCGGCTTGACTTCCAGACGTAATGCCGTATAGCCGCTGCCGCTACGTTGCTTCGGAAACAGTACTGCCAACGCGGAGCCTGCTTCGGCGGCCAGTTGTAGGCGGCGGATCTGATGATCGCTCAATTTACGCGGCCAAGCCAAGGTCATGCCGCAGCGACCGCTGCGCAGCAGTTTTTCCAGACTCCAGGGAATGTCTGCCTCTTGCCGACAATCCACTACCAGAACATAAGCTAAATCAATGCCGGCCTGTACCAAGGCCGGCGCATACACTTGCTGCGGTGGTGCGATCCAGGCTATCCAGCGTTTGCGTTGAGTGATGTAGGACATGGCTGGCAACAACAGGCTCAATTCACCGATGCCTAAGCAAGGCGATAAAATCTCCAGCACCCCGCCCAGCGGCCAGCCGCCGCCGGGTAGCAAGGCATCCAGCTCGGCAAAGCCAGTGGCAATCACCGGCCAGGCTTGGTTTTCCGAGCGCAGCCCGCGCCAGATCCCGGTTTGGGAACGTAATAGCTCGTTTAGGGCGCTGGCGCTCATAGCCCGCTACGAATTACGCCGACCACCACGCCTTCGATCACCAAAGGCTCGCGTTGCAAATTCACTGCGATTACCGTGAAATCCGGATTGGCCGGTTCCAGATAAGCCATATGTGTTTTGTTGTCCAGACGCAATCGCTTTACCGTGGCTTCGTCGTTAATCCGTGCCACGACGATCTGGCCGTTGCGTGCTTCCGGGGTGCGTTGCACGGCTAACAGATCGCCATCCAGAATGCCGGCATCACGCATGCTCAGGCCTTGTACCCGCAGCAGATAATCGGCACGGTTATCGAATAACTCCGGCCCCAGCCGGCAATAGCGCTCGATATGTTCTTCGGCCAGAATCGGCTGGCCCGCCGCCACCCGGCCGACCAGCGGCAAACCTTGATCGGGAGTGGGCGTCGGTTTCAGCAGGCGGATGCCGCGCGAGGCGGCCGGTACCAGTTCGATGGCACCCTTGCGCGCCAAGGCCTGCAAATGGCCACGAATGCTGTTGGTAGAGCGCACGCCAAAGGCAGCGGCGATTTCGGCGATAGTCGGCGGAAAGCCGTCCTGTAGCAAACTGCGCTCGATGAAGTTCAGGATGTCTTGTTGGCGGTCGGTGAGTGGCTTCATGCTGTTTTTATAGTTACTGCTTTTATAGGCAGTATAGTGCTGCTGGTAAGGCTGATGCAAGTACAGAAAATTGAAACTGGCTGACCATGCCATAGGGTTAGCGGCGGATATAGGAAGGATGCGGAATAGGTAACAGGCTACTCCAGGATTCGCGCTATGGACTCTTACTAAGGCAGGTCTGCAAGTTCCGGGAGGTTTGGAAAAAAGACAGGCGAGGGCCGTGAATACAGGTCGCAATCGTCAATAGGCGGTTGCCGCTAGATAAGTTTGGAAGGTAAGTCTTAGCAATCGGAGCAGGTTGTTTTCAATCCGGTTCCAGCACCCGAAACAACATTTCCTTCACGGTCTGCGGGTCGAAGGGTTTGTCGCAAATGGCCGAGACACCGGCTTTATGGACATTGCTGAGGCGGGTTTCGTTTTCTTCGCTGGTGACCATCAAGATCGGCACGATGGAATTNAAATCCTGGCGGATGGTTTTGATCAATTGCTGGCCGTCCATCACCGGCATATTGTAATCGGTGACAATCAAGTCGAAGGCGTTTTGGTCGCGAGCGAATACATCAACGCCCTCCTTGCCGTCCTGGGCCTGGGTGATCTTGACGATGCCCATATTGTTCAACACTCGGCTAATGTGCTTGCGGGCCAGCGGGCTGTCGTCAACCACCAAAACCCGCACGTTTTCGATGTCGTAATGTTCCAGACTGATTTCTTGCGGATCGATAAACTCGATAGTCGCCCGCAGAGCGTTTTTTAAATCATCGTGGGCAAACGGCTTGGGCAAAATCGCCACCACGCCGGCCTGGCGAATGGTGTCCAGTACATTGAAGCTGGATTCGCTGGATATCAGCATGAAGGGGACATGACTCAATGCCTCGTCGCCGCGCAGATTTTCGACCAATTCGGTAGCCATCATATCCGGCAGATACAGGCTGCTGATAATCAAATCCGGGCGATGATTGTGCAGGCTTTCCAGCGCTGCCGCCGCATTGGCAACCCCTTCGATTTTGGCAATTCCTTCGTCGCGTAAGTGCTGCATGATGACTTTTAACTGCGTGGTCGAAGGTTCAATCAGCAAGATCGACAAGTCGGCTATATCTATGGCGTGCATAATCGTGTGGCCTGGTTAATAGTGATCGAAATTGCATCCTGCATGCGCCGGCTGGAAAAAAAATCCCCAAGGGTAGCCGGCGAGATTAAAATTGCGCGTTGGTTTGCCGGTAAACCGGCAACATTTCACGCTTCAGGATAGACCTAAACAACCATGATTCAAGAAACCCTCGTCACCACCGTCAATCCGCAAGGCGATACGCACATCGCGCCGATGGGGGTGCATGTTGAACAAGATCAATACATTATCTTGCCGTTTCGGCCCTCGACTACCCTGGATAATCTGCTGGCAACCGAAACCGCTGTCATCAATTATTGCGACGATGTGCGGATTTTTGCCGGTTGTCTGACCGGGCGTAGGGATTGGCCCGTATTGCCGGCCCGGCAAATCGCGGGGTATTATTTAGCCGACAGCTTGGCACATACCGAACTGAAACTGGTCCGGATCGAAGATGACGACACTCGGCCGAAATTATTTTGCCGGGCCGTGCAGACGGTCAATCATAAGCCGTTCCAAGGCTTTAACCGGGCGCAATATTCGGTGCTGGAAGCGGCGATATTAATCAGCCGGCTGGATAGATTGCCTTGGGAGAAAATTCAAGCCGAGCTGGATTATTTACGCATCGGTCTGGATAAAACCGCCGGTGAGCGGGAACGGGAAGCCTGGGATTGGTTAATGACGGCTATCGAGCAACATCGCCGGGGAGTGCAAGCATGACCGCGATGTTGGCAAGCGTGAATAGTTTGGCCGAAGCTTTGTTGGTCGAAGCCGCCGCCGTCGATATTATCGATTTAAAACAACCGGCTCGCGGTGCCTTGGGTGCCTTGGATGTTGCCGTGGTTGCCGAGATTGTCCGCCACTTGCAACCGGGTAGCTGTGTTAGCGCCACTATCGGCGATTTACCGATGCAGCCCGAATTGATCCTGCCGGCCGTGCAAGCCATGGCGGCTACGGGCGTGAATTATGTGAAAATCGGCTTTTTTCCGGGCGGAGACTGGCAGACCTGCATTGCGGGATTACAAACGCTTGCCGAGCAGGGCGTGGCCTTGGTCGCGGTATTATTTGCCGATACCCGGCCGGATTTTTCGATTATCGATGTCTTAGCCAAGGCCGGTTTTCGCGGGGTGATGCTGGATACCGCCGATAAACAACTCGGTTCATTGACCCGGTTGATGACGCTCGACGAATTGCAGATGTTTGTCGATAAAGTCGCCAGTCTGGGCTTGCTAAGTGGTTTGGCCGGTTCCTTGCGCGTCGGCGATGTAGCGGGTTTGGTGCAGTTAAGTCCGGATTATTTGGGATTTCGCGGCGCTTTATGCCGGGAGCATTCCCGCACCGCGCAACTGGATGTCGCGCAAATCGACAAACTTAGACAACATTGGCGAGCTCTGGCGTATTGAATGCTCCTGCTGATGAATTGACAGTACCCATCGCACTATCGACAGAACATAACAATAACACTAGCCGCTAACAGACTTAAGTCTACATAATGTCGGCAGACCGGCAAACAGCAAGGGAAAACTGTGGAGCAATATAGCGAACAAAACCAGGCCAGGCCTCTGCTTTGGACGGTGCTACTACTTTTACTTGCGCAGTTGCTTAGCTTGTATTTTCCGCTATCGGAATCCTTACGGCCGTTTTTCAGCCAATCCTTGGGCGTGCATACCTTGATGGAAGGTTTTTCCATCGTGATTTCCGCATTGGTTTTCGCCGTGGGTTGGAGCGTTTATCAAAAGGAAAACTCCGCCGGATTCATGATGCTGGCCTGCTGCTTCTTGGGCGTGGCGGTCCTCGATTTAATGCATACCCTGTCTTTCAGCGGCATGCCGGCCTTTATCACCGAAAGCGATCCGGAAAAAGCCATCGCTTTTTGGCTAATGGCCCGCAGCTTTGCGGCGCTAGGTTTAGTGATGGGGTTGTGGGTGCCGAGTAGGCAAATAACACCGGTATCGCGTTCGTTGATGTTGAGCGGTGTGCTGCTCTATATTGCCCTGAGTTGCTGGCTGGTGTTTTTCCATCAGGACTGGTTACCGCGCACCTTTGATGCAGTTCAGGGCTTAACGTCTTTTAAAAAAGCCTGCGAATATTTATTGGCCGGCGTCTATGCTCTCAGCGCCATCGGCTATTTACTCCAAGCCCGCCGACAACATTCCTATGATCCGGCTGGATTGGCCGCAGCGGCAGCTATCATGGCCATGAGTGAGTTGTTCGTGACCTTTTATGCCAGCGTGACCGATTTATATATTCTGCTCGGCCATGTCTACAAGGTGGTCGCCTATGGCCTGATCTACCGTTCGGTATTTCTCAATAGCATCCAACTGCCTTACCAGAGGCTATATCAAGCGCATCAGGCGCTGTCAGGCAGCGAAGCCAAATTTCACGCGATTATCGAAGAGTCGCCGATTGCCTATGCGCTGCATGATAGTCAGGGCAATATCAGTTATTTGAACTCGGCTTTTGTTAAAACCTTTGGTTATACCTTGGCCGATATTCCGACCTTGGCGGAATGGTGGTGGCATGCCCATCCCGAGGCCGAATATCGGCAGCAAGTCATAGCAAATTGGCATGGTTATCAGCGTGTCCCTCACTCTGCGGGCGAGTCCAGTCAAACTGGGGAATTGAAAGTGTGTTGCAAGGATGGTAGGTGCCGGATGGTATTAATCGATATCGTCTTGTTGGGCGATAGCTTGGCAGGCAATCAATTACTGATTTTGCGCGACATTTCCGAGCGCCTGGAGGCGATGCATAAATTAGCCGACTCGGTAAACATGCTGCAAACCGTCATCAACACCATCCCCAGCCGGGTGTTCTGGAAAGACCTTAGTTACCGTTATCTGGGCGCCAATTTAGCCTTCAGTAAGGATGCCGGGTTGGATAGCCCCGCCGAATTGATCGGCAAGTCGGATGAGCAATTGGTTTGGCGAGATTTGGCGCACTTGTATCGAGCGGACGATAAACAGGTAATGGAGAGTAATACGGCAAAATTGAATTACGAAGAAACGCTATTAGGTCCGGCAGGTAAAACCATGCATTTGAGAACCTCACGGGTGCCCTTACGTAATTTGCAACAACAGACCATTGGCGTATTGGGCGTGTACGAGGACATTACCGCGCGGAAAAGCGCCGAAGAGGAAATGCAACTGGCCGCCTTGGTGTATTTGAACAGCAGCGAGGCGATGATGGTTACCGATGCCACGGGTACCATCATCACGGTTAATCCGGCATTCACCACGGTAACCGGGTATTCGGCGGACGAAGTGATAGGCCGCGCCTTTGTCGGCGGCAACACGGAGCATCATGATCAGGCTTTCTATAAAACTGTCTTGCGGGTTATCAATACTCATGGGCAGTGGGCTGGCGAAATCAGCGGCCGCCGCAAGAACGGCGAGGATTGCATACAGTGGGTAACCATCAATTCCATTCTGAATGAGAGCGGTGGAGTGCACCGACGGGTGGCCTTGATAGCGGATATTACCGACCGTAAAAAATCCGAGGAATTGATTTGGCGGCAAGCCAATTTCGATCCGTTAACCGGTTTGCCGAATCGGAATATGTTTTTAGACAGGCTCAATCAGGAAATCAAAAAGGCGTTTAGGCACGGTCAGCATGTGGCATTGATGTTTCTGGACCTCGACCGTTTCAAGGATGTCAACGACAGCATGGGCCATTTCATGGGTGATGTGTTGTTGAAGGAAGCGGCGCGGCGTATCAGCGGCTGCGTACGCGATTGCGACAGCATCGCCAGGCTGGGCGGCGATGAATTCACCGTGATTCTGGGCGAGTTGGATCAGGTTGATGGCGTGAACCGGATCGCCAGAAATATTTTACAGCGCTTGGCGGAACCGTTTCGTTTGGGAAACGAGACGGCTTATATCTCCGGGAGTATAGGCATTGCCCTGTATCCGGACGACGCGCTGGACACCGATTCATTATTAAAAAATGCCGATCAGGCGATGTACGCCGCCAAAAATCAGGGCCGCGACCGCTACCATTATTTTACTGCCCTGATGCAGCAGAACGCCCAGTTGCGCATGAGGCTGGCGAATGATTTGCACGGCGCGCTGGCCCGGCAGCAGTTTTTACTGCATTACCAACCGATCATCGAATTTGCCAGCGGCACCATCGCCAAAGCCGAAGCCCTGCTGCGTTGGCAGCATCCGACGCTCGGAATGGTTAGTCCGGCCGAATTTATTCCGGTTGCCGAAGATACCGGGGTTATCGTCGACATTGGCGATTGGGTTTTCGACACCGCCGTGCGTCAGGCCAAGCAGTGGCGGCAACGCTATCATCCGGATTTCCAGATCAGCGTGAATAAATCGCCGGTGCAGTTCCGCAAGCAAGCCATGGAAGCCAATCAATGGATAGTATTGCTGCGGGAACTGGAATTACCAGGCCAGAGCGTGATTGTCGAAATTACCGAAGGCTTGATATTGGACGCCAGCAACAGCACGCGCGAGCAACTGCTGGCGTTTCGGGATGCCGGCATGCAGGTGGCTTTGGACGATTTCGGCACCGGTTATTCGTCTTTGGCCTATTTGAAAAAATTCGACATCGATTACATCAAGATCGACCAAGCTTTTGTTAGGAGTCTGGTGGCCGGCTCCAGCGACATGGCCTTGTGCGAAGCCATTGTAGTGATGGCGCACAAGCTAGGCATTAAAGTCGTCGCGGAAGGTATAGAGACCCAGGAGCAATACGATCTATTAAATCGAATGGGCTGCGATTACGGCCAGGGCTATTTAATTTCCAGACCGGTTCCGGCCGATCAGTTCGAACTACTACTCGACAAGGCTGTAACCCAAGCACCGGGCGGCGATCAGCGTATTTAGCCAATTACTAGGGCTGATGCTTTAGCCGCGTGTCACCGCCGCCAGCCTGATAAAATGCGCGGTATGAATACAACTTTGATGCAAATGACCGTGCTGATGCTCTGCGGTGCCGGTTGGCGGGTCTTGACGCCTAACCGTTTGTCGGCAGACCAGACCAGGCTGGTATTAACCAGCGTGGTTTATTATTTTTTTATGCCGGTTATGGTGCTGGATGTGCTGTGGCGGGCGGATATTGGTTGGCAATCGCTACAATATTCAGCATTGGGTTCTATCAGCATCCTGTTGTCGATTTTGGCGACTTGGATGCTTGCCAGGTTATTTAGATTCAAAAATCCGCAAACCGGGGCGGTGATTTTGGCGGCAGCCTTTCCAAACGTCACGTATCTGGGTTTGCCGGTATTGGAGCAGATTTTCGGTGACTGGACCCGGTCTTTGGTCATCCAGATCGACTTGTTTGCCGAAGCGCCGTTGGTCTACACCTTGGGCATCATGTTGGCCCGCCATTACGGAGCAACCGGGGAGCCCAAGCCAAAATCGGTCTTGGCATTTTTCAATGCGCCGCCATTCTGGGCCGCTTTTGTAGCGGTAGTGTTAAACCTCAATCAGGTGCCGATACCGTTCTGGTTGGCCGGCTTACTGCAAAAATGTTCCGGAGCGGTGGCACCGTTGATGATTTTTTCTTTAGGTCTGGCACTTAGTTGGCGGGATATACGTGTGCGTAATTTACCGTTCATCGCTCCCACCGTATTGATTAAGTTATGGCTGATGCCGCTGATTGCGTTGTGGCTGGCAAATTTACTGAATTTGACCGGTCAGCCCAGAGCGGCAGCGGTGATGGATCTAGCGATGCCGAGCATGGTAATGGGCATCGTGCTGTGCGATCGCTATAAACTGGACAGTGGTTTATACGCGATGGCCGTGACGGTGACGACGGCTTTGAGTTTAGTAAGTTTACCGCTCTGGTATCGGGTGTTATGAGACAAATTGCCGAAATATTCTCGCAGGGCGAGGAAATCGTTTGCGGGCAGACCGTGGACAGCAATGCCGCCTGGCTATCCCAGCAATTGGTCGAACTGGGCTTTACGCTGAAACGCCATACGGCGGTGGGTGATAATCTGGAAGACTTGATTGCGCTGTTCACGGAAATCGCCGAACGCGCCGATTGCTGTATTTGCACCGGCGGCCTGGGGCCGACCAGCGACGATCTCACCGCCGAGGCGGTCAGTATCGCCAGCGGCCAACCTTTACAATTCGACGCCCAGGCCTTTGCCGACATTGAACAGTATTACGCCCGCCGGAATCGAGTGATGCCGGAGGCGAATCGCAAGCAGGCCATGCTGCCGCAGTCTGCGCTACGTATCGACAACGCTTACGGCACTGCGCCAGGCTTTGCCTTGCAATTCAATCGTTGCTGGTTTGTGTTTCTGCCGGGCGTGCCGTCGGAAATGAAGAGTATGTTTGCGTCGTTAGTCAGGCCGCAATTGCTGCAAAGTTTTGATCTACAGCCGGAGTGTCTGGTGAGTTTACGCAGCATAGGCATAGGCGAATCGGCTATTCAGCAGTGCTTGGCGGATTTTGATTTGCCGGACGGCGTGCAACTGGGGTTTCGTGCCGCACCCGATGAAGTGCAAACCAAACTGTTGTTTTCCAGCGGCTTTCCCGAGCAAGAAAAGCATGGCTGCGTGACAGCCGTTGCCGATAGGATAGGCGATTATGTGTTTGCCATCGACGGACTAAACGAAGCGCAGGGTGATCTGCTGGAGGTCGTGGCCGCCGAGATGAGCAAAAAACGCTATTCCCTGGCCTTGCTGGAAACTGCCAGCCAGGGCCAGTTAGCCGCCAAATGCTTGGGATGCGACTGGCTGAGGCGTGTTGAAGTCAATCTGGATTGGGGACGCAACACAGGCGCAGACCAAGCGGGTGCCGGCGATTTACAGCCCATCGCCAAAGTCTGGGCCGAACAACTCAAAGCTCGCGAGCAAACCGATTTTGCCCTGGTGCAGCTGTATAGCGGCAGCGCCGCAGACTATCGGGATAAAGATAAAGCCATTGTCCTTTACAATGCCTTAGCAACACCCAGCGGCGTGGTCTCGACCCAGCTTAACGCGCATGGCGCCCTTAAAACTAAACAAAACCAGGCTGCCTTATTGGCGCTGGACTTACTTAGACGTTACCTACAAAACAAATGCCTTTAATCCG
>FSSH01001710.1_pt2 | contig 12824 bp, 10 predicted proteins | sample 1166101 | NCBI WGS metagenome assembly FSSH01 (sample SAMEA32972668, study PRJEB13176) | freshwater metagenome | biome: Drinking water system; feature: Biomass in drinking water that filtered by 0.45 um membrane; material: drinking water | place: USA | collected 2012-12-20 | depth 0 m | reverse complement strand
AGGGCGAAGCGCTCGGGATCGCCGGTCTCGGCCATGCGCTCCACCTCGGGGCCGCCCGGATAGCCGAGGCCGAGAAGCTTGGCGACCTTGTCGAAGGCCTCGCCGATGGCGTCGTCGATGGTGGTGCCGAGACGGACGTAATCGCCCACACCCTTCACCGCGACGAGCTGAGTATGCCCGCCGGAGGCGAGCAGCAGCAGGTATGGGAAAGCGACGCCATCGGTGAGCCGCGCAGTGAGCGCATGGGCTTCGAGGTGGTTCACGGCGAGGAGCGGCTTGCGGGTGACGAGGGAGAGGGTCTTGGCGGTCACGAGGCCGATGAGCACCCCTCCGATCAACCCCGGCCCCGCGGCCACCGCAATACCGTCCATTTGGGTCAGGGTGAGGCCGGCACGGTCGAGGGCACGGGCGATCAGCCGGTCGAGCACCTCGACATGGGCGCGTGCCGCGATTTCCGGAACGACGCCGCCATAGGCGGCATGTTCGGCGATCTGGCTCAGGATTTCGTTGGCGAGGATCCGGCCGCCGCCCTCCTCGCCGGGGGTGACGATGGCGACGGCGGTCTCGTCGCAGGTGGTCTCGATGCCGAGGACGATCATGGTCGCGCAGAGTCCCGTCCGGCTCGCTTTGGCCGGGCTTCCTTCTATCGCCCGAGGCGGCCCAAGGGCAACGCGGACCCGATGGTCCATGCGCGCTTGCCATCGCGCTTGCCATCGGCGAATCGGTTGAGCAGGCTCGCTCGCGTCAGAGATCGGTCGAGGACGGAATGAGGATCTGGATCGCGCGACCAGAGCCAGGCGCGACACGCACGGCCAAGCGGATCGCGGGTCTCGGCCATACGCCGATCGTGGGATCGATCTTTTCGCTGGTGCCGAGCGGAGACGTCCGTCCGGACGGACCATTCGACGGGCTGCTGCTGACGAGCGCAAATGCCGCAAACGGCGGAATAGGACCCGTCGATGCAGATCTCCCGACCTATTGCGTCGGGCAGAGCACGGCGCAGGCCGCGAAGGCGGCAGGATACAGGCGGGTGCTCGATGCCGATGGCGACGCCCTCGCTCTCGCCCGTCTCGTCCGAGACCGACTACCGCCCGGAAGCCGGCTCCTCCACTTCGCGGGCGCCGAACACAAACCTGAGCCTGCCGCCTCGCTCGCCGCGGCGGGTTACATCGTGACCGTCCATACGGCCTATGCGATGCAGCCGATTTCGGCGATCCCCGCTAGCGTGGCCGAGGCTTTCGATGCCCGGAGCCTCGCCGGCGCCCTCCACTATTCCCGCCGCGGCGCTGAGACGGCCTTGGCCTTGGCCGAAGCGGCAGGATATGGCGGAGCTTTCCGCGTGCTCACGCATTACTGCCTGTCTGATGATGTGGCAGCGCCCCTGGTCGCTGCCGGGTGCGTCAACCATGTGAAGGCGGATCGGCCGAGCGAGGATAGCCTCCTTCAGCTATTGCCGGCCGCAGATCGAGATACGGTCTCGCTCCTGCGTGGTTCGGGGTGCTAGGACGGCGAAAGAATCAGGACCGCACCCACTTGGCTGCCGTGCATATCGCGTCGGCGGGCAAGCCAGGAAAGCGGATGGCGGAAAGGGAGGAGAGTTCGTGAAACCACCCAGCAACGAGCCGAGCCGACCGGCATCCGGTGCCTCCACGCCGCAACCGACAAACGCAACTTCTGCGGCGCCCGATGGCAGCAAGGTTGAAGGCGTGAAGACTGAAAGCGACAAGGCCGCGTCTCCCGTCGCCCCCGCGAAGCCAGGTTCCGATCAGGTCAGGGCAGAAGCGGCTAAGCCCGAATCCGCAAAGTCTGAAGCTGCCGGTACGTCCGGTGCCGGGCCGACGGCGAAGCCGTCATCTACCAGCCCCGGCACGACGACCGGACCGACCAGCGCTCCTGCGGCGAAGCCGGATGCGTCGTCGCAGCCCACATCGAAGCCGGACCTCGCGAAACCGGACCTCGCAAAGTCCGGCGCGGCGGACGCATCGAAGGCGTCTGCCTCATCGACGGGCCGCACCGACGCTCCGAAGGTCGACCCATCGAAGGCAGAGACGCCCCGGTCGGCGGCGTTCGGTGCGTCGCCTTCCGGCACGCGCGGCGGCGAGGCGGCGACGGACGGCCCGATCATCGATCTCAAGGCGCGCCGGATGCCCGACAGCCCGGACAAGACGGCAACAGCTTCTTCTCCGACCGGTCCCAAAACCGGTGAGACCAAGCCGGGTGAATCCAGAAATACGGCGGCTACAGCGACGGCTTCCGGAGCCGGGACGACGAGCGCGAAGCCCGTCGAGACCGTTCCGACGGCATCTCAAAAGAATGGTGCCGGCTTCGGCTCGATTGCGGCGGCGGGCCTGCTCGGCGGCGTGATCGGTGCCGGCCTCCTCTTCGGCATCGAGCGCGCCGGCGTCCTCCCGAACCCGGCGGGCGATGTAGCGGGCCGGTTGGCGGCCCTCGACCAGAAGGTCGGCACGTTGCCGAACCGCGAGGAGCTGGCAAGCCTCGAAACCAGAATCAGCGGCAACGAGGCGGCTCTTAAACCGCTGCCCGAGGCGGTCCGTGCCGCCGACGCCGCGGCCCGCGACGCCCTGCAGAAGGCGGGTGCGGCACCGGCCAGCGGCGGAGCACCGGGAGAAGCCGCACCTGCGGCAGCCATTCCGGCAGATCTCGTGGCGCGGCTCGACAGCCTCGACCAGCGGGTATCCGCTCTGCAGGAGGAGCCTGGCCGCGACCAGAACGTGGATGCGAAGGCTCCCCTGTTTCAGGGAAATGGCGGCTCGCCAGATCAGGTCGCGAACCTCGACACTCGCCTCAAGGCCGTCGAGGTCAAGCTCGACGGCGCTGCTGCGCCCGCTGCACAGCCCGATCTCGGCCCGAAGCTGACTGCGCTCCAGGGCGAGGTCGAGAGTCGCACCAAGGCGAATGCCGACGCGGCGCAGTCTCTCAGCCAGAAGCTCGCGGCGCTTCAGGCGAATCTCGACGAGCGGGTTAAATCTGCGACCGAGGCGGTTCAGACCGCCACGGAAGCGAGTCGCCAAGCCGTCGATGCCAACAAGGCCCAGGCCGAGGAGACCGCGAGAGCGGTCGCGCGCCAGATCCAGGCGCAGGCGGACAAGATCGCGAGCCTCGACAAGGCGGTGTCGGAGCGGGCCGAAACCGGGACGGTGGAGGCGGCCCTGCGCGTCGTATCCGCCGATCGGATCACGACGGCCCTTTCCACTGGCGTGCCCTATGCCGACGCCCTGAACTCCCTGCGCAACCTTGAGCCGGGCGACCCGGCGCGCCTCAACGCCGTCGCTGCCTTCGCCGACAAGGGCTCACCGACGGCTCGCAGCCTCGCGACCGAGTTCCGGGCAATCTCCGAACGGATCGCGGCGAGCCGCAAGGCCGCCGAGGCACGTTCCCTTGCCGAGACGGGCAATGTCGGCCAGCGGCTGATGAGCATGGCGGAGTCCATCGTGCAGGTCCGCAAGGTCGATACCCCCGCGGCGGCGAAGGCCGAAGGGCCCGATCCGCTCGTCGAGGTCCAGGCAGCCCTCGACCGCGGCGCCATCGCCGAGGCCGCCAAGGCTTTCGCGGCTCTGCCCGATAACCTCAGGAGCGAGGCTGGGGATTTCGGCACCAAGCTGCAGTCGCGGGCAGTGGCCGGGGAGGCGGCGCAGGCGCTGCTCTCCGACGCGTTCAAAGGCCTCTCGGTGCCGGCACGAAGCCGTTGACCGACATTCACTCACGTCGATCTCCTGCAGAATCCTCCGATCGGAGGCTCTGCGGCGGGTGGCTCGTCCTGTCGGGGCTGCGTGCATCCCCATCTTCCGATACAAGCGTCGTCCGCGTCAGCGGCACCGCATCCAGGAGTTCTTGATCCCATGTGGCGCGCCCTCGCCTTCCTGGCCCTTCTTGCGCTCGCTGCCTTCGGCGCGGTGTGGATCGCAGACCGTCCCGGCTCGGTCACCATCGTCTGGAACGGCTACGAGGTCGCGACGAGCCTCGCCATCGCGCTGATCGGCGTTCTGATCGCCGCCATCCTCATCGGCTTCGTCTGGGCGATCGTGCGCGGGCTCATCACGCTGCCCGACAACCTCGTCCGCGGCTCGCGTGAACGGCGCCGGGCCAAGGGCTACTCGGCCCTCTCGCGCGGCATGGTCGCGGTGGGCTCGGGCGATCCGCTCGCGGCGAAACGCCATGCCGGCGACGCCGAGCGGCTGCTGGGGGCCGAGCCCCTGGCTCTCCTTCTGAAGGCGCAGGCGGCGCAGATCTCGGGGGACCGCGACGCCGCGGAGCAGGCCTTCCAGCGCATGGTGGATGACCCCGAGACGCGCGTGCTCGGCCTGCGTGGGCTCTTCGTTGAAGCACGCCGCCGATCCGACGAGACGGCGGCCCGCGCCTACGCCATGGAGGCCGCCCGGCTCGCTCCCAGCGTGACCTGGGCCAACGAGGCTGTGCTCGAGGCCCAGTGCGCCGACGGCGACTGGAGTGCAGCCACAGAAACTGTCGAGCGACGCGCCGCCCTCGGCCTCGTCGACAAGTCGACCTCGCGGCGCCAGCGCGCGGTGCTGCTCACCGCAGCGGCCCAGACGCGCGAAGCGGGCGAGCCGGATGCGGCGACCGAGCGGGTGCTGCGCGCCGTGAAGCTTGCCCCGGAACTGGTGCCGGCGGCAGCTCTGGCGGGACGACTTCTGGCGCGTCGCGGCGACCTCAAGAAGGCCGCCAAGATCGTCGAGGCGGCTTGGCGGGCAAACCCGCACCCGGACCTTGCCAAAACCTATCTCAACCTGCGCACTGGCGATTCGGTACGTGACCGGATGGCACGCGCCGAGACGCTGGCACGGATCTCGTCATGGAACCCGGAGGCTCGCCTCGCCGTGTCCCAGGCCGCCTTCGACGCGAAGGACTTCGCCAAGGCCCGCGAAGCACTCAGCCCCCTCCTGGCAGACCAGCCGACGGTGCGCGCCTGCCTCGCCATGGCGCGGATCGAGGAAGCGGAACACGGTGCGTCATCCGGCCGTGCCCGAGAGTGGCTGTCGCGGGCGACGCGCGCACGACGCGATCCACTCTGGATCGCCGACGGGATCGCCTCCGAGACGTGGAGCCCGGTCTCGCCGGTGACGGGCCGCCTCGACGCCTTTGTCTGGAAGACCCCGACCGACGTCATTGCTCCACCGAGCCAGTCCGACGAAGAGCATTCGGCGGAAGCCGAGCCTGAGGCGCCGGTTCAGATCGCTGCTGCGCCACTCCCCGTACAGAACCCAGTCCCAGCTCAGCCCGTGCCTGCCCAGAAAAGTGATGGCGTGAATTCGCATATCACGGGACCGATGGTGGCCGGCGCCGTGACGCCAGTCGTCATGCCTTTGCCGGCGACCTCCAACCAGGGCGGGATCAGCAAGGCCAGCGACATGCCGAAGACGACGACGGCCGCCTGACCGCGACGATCGTTCAATCACCCTCGGCCCGCCTTCAAGCCGTTCGGGTTGATGCAGGGCGGGACGGCACATCCAGGAGGTGCTTAAAGGTCGATTCACGTTACCGGTCTACGAAAGAAGACTGTGAGTTCTGCGTGATCGAAGTGCCATGCCGCCATCCCTCGACGATGCGCCCGATCTCTCCGGGTTGATCGAACTGTCGCGGGTCGAACATCTCGACCTGAAGCCGGTGATCCTCCGAGTCCAGACCGACCTCTTCGTCTCGTCGAAGGTTCGCGACCTACGCACCGTCGAGGCGTTCGAAGCCCTGGCAGGCGGCCTGATTCCGATCGTCGACGAACCCACCGCCGAGGCTGTCGCCCGCAAGCTCGCTTCATTCCCTGAGACCCCGCCCTCGATCCTGGCACGGCTTGCGGCACGCGGCGGTGCGAGCCGGGACATCGTGATCGCCGCGGCACCGGTGCTGACGGCCGAGATCATAGAACTGGCTCTGGCCGACGGCTGCGATATCGGCCCCGCCATCGCCGCGCGTTCAGATCTGACCCGGTACGTGCTCGCTGACCTCTCCAGCCGCGGCCTTCCGGAGATCGACCGGGCGCTCGCCGCCAATCCGCGGGCCCACTTGGCCGGCGACGTCCTGCGCAACCTGATCGCCCGCGCCCGTCTCGACCCGGACCTCGCAGCCCGTCTCCTAGGCCGTGACGATGTGGCGCCAGCCGATCTGGCGCCGCTGTTCCTGTTCGCCTCCGAGGCTCAGCGTGAAGCCATCACGGCTGCGGTTTCGGCCACGGCGGCCCTCCGCCCCTGTCCACCGCCGCCCCGCGAGGCTGGAACGATCCTCACCGGCCTGTCCGGCCGACGCGACGTCGCAGGCTTCGTTGGAGCGCTCGGGGACCTCGTCGGCCTCCCCCAAGGCTTCCTCGGCACCGTGCAGGACCCATCCAGACGCTACGAGCTCCTCACTCTGGCTCTGCGCGCGGCCGGCCTGCACGAAGAGGAAGCCGTCTACATCTTCCTGACCCTCAACGAGACGGTCGCCCGCTCGGTCGATCGGGTCTTCGATCTCGTGAGATTGTTCCGGACGACCACCCGCCCGGCAGCGCGCGATCTCATCGCCTCGATCATCAACCGCCCGTTGCCGGAACGGAATGCCGCGGGCGAGGCCCACCAGGCCTACCAGGCGCCCGATGCGACCTTGCGCTCACGACCTGGCATGGCCGAGCGCCCGCCTCTCCGACCCGCTCTACCGGCAGCGGCGCGCCGGCAATCCTGACAGCCTCACACGGCGAGGTCGAGCCGGTGGCGACCCTCGCGGTCGTCGATCTCGATGATCCAGAGGTCGGAATCGAACCGGATCTCGCTGGCGATCCGTGCTTCTACGTCCGGCGGCGAGGCGGCGGTGAGGAGCGCGGAGAAGCGTCGTTCACCGGCAGATTCAGCATCGATGAGCGATTGCGGGGCCGGGCCATAGAGGTCGGCCGTTCCGTCGAGGCGATCGACCTTGACGAAAATCGAACCCGCCTCCGGGGAGCCCCGCCGGCGCTGGACGGCGGCGATCCCTTCGACGCCGAGGCGGCGCAGGTGGGCTGAGACCCAAAAATCGGAGCGCAGGCGTGCCATCGTCGCCCCTATAGCATCTCCGGCCGGCCTATGACGCCCGCGGCCGGCGACCTCATCGCTGCCTATCCGCGCGGCATCGCGGCGCGGGCGGCGAGTTCGCTCATGGTGCGACCGGTCGGCTCACCCTTCACCGGGAGCTTGCGGTCGCGCTCGAACTTGGCGATCGCCGCGCGGGTGCCCGCGCCGAGCACGCCATCGGTCTTCAGCGGGCCGTAGCCGAGCTTCACCAGGGCGCGCTGCGCCTTTGCAACCACCTCGTCGGCGCTCGGGGACTTCGGTGTCACGGAAGCCGTAGTGTCTCCCGGGCGGGCCGGCTCGGCGGCCTTGATGAGTTCGCCGATGGCGTCCTTGGAGGCAGGACGCGGAGTCTCGGTCCTCGCGGACTTCGTCTCTACCGACGCGGGCTCCGCGTTAGCCGCCTTACGCGGCAGCGTCACAGGCGCAGGGCGAGGGTTCAGGTTGGCGAGGATGGGCGCGGGGTGACGCCCCTTCTGCGAGCCGAGCGCGTTGATCGACACCGCCCCGGCCGCGCTGACGGCAACGAGGATCGCGAGGATCTCGCCCGGACGGCGCCGGCACAAAGCCGCCCCGGCGCTTGCCACGGCGAGGCCCGCGCTCCAGACGCCACGATCGGCGACGCCCGAGGCGGGACGACCCCGTCTCGACGGCCGGGCGTCCGACGGGATGGTGATCTCGCGCTGATCGCGCCTCGCGGCCGGCTCGCGCATCATGATGTCGTCCTGAATGGTCGCTTGGGAGAAGGGCTGCCGAGGTCCTGGTGGCGGCGCGGATTTCTCATGCGCTCAGCCGCGCCGGAACGTAGCTCTCACGGACTGGCTCGGAGACCGCATCGAACAGGCCCACGGGCCGCCACATGGCCACCGTCGCCACCTTTGCGGGCGGGACGGCGCTGCTCCCGGACCTGGAGCGGCGGGGCCCGGTACGGATCGGGGTCGGGGCGCCCTCGTTGCGTGAGCGGCGGCAATCGAGCGGCAGGGTCACGGTCACGGTGGTCCCGCTGCCGACGGTGCTCTCGATGGTGATGTCGCCGCCGTGAAGCCCGACGAGCCCCTGCACGACGGAGAGGCCAAGGCCTGTTCCCTCATGGGCACGGCGATATCCGTCGCCGGCCTGGAAGAACGGATCGACGACGCGCGGCAGATCGTCCGCGGCGATCCCGATGCCGCTATCGGCGACGACGAGGTGGAAGCTATCTCGCGAGCGGTAGGCGGCAACTTCGACGCGGCCGCCCGCTTGCGTGAACTTCACGGCGTTCGAAAGCAGGTTGATCAGCACCTGACGGCAAGCGCGAGGATCGGCAGTGATCTCGAGGGACGCGGGCACACCCTCGCGGGCAAGGACCACTCCGGCTTCGTCTGCTTTGAGCTGCATCAGGTCGCAGCAGGTCTGGATCATGGCGCCGATGTCGAGGCTCTCCGGAGCATAGTCGAAATGGCCGCTCTGGATGCGCGACATGTCGAGAAGCGTATTCACCACCTCGAGGAGGTGCTGGCCGGAATCCCCGATGATCGTCGCGTATTCCCGGCTGCGCTCGGGATCGAGGGCGACGGCGCCCTCTCCTGCCAGGACCTGCGAGAACCCGATGATGGCATTGAGCGGCGTGCGCAACTCGTGGCTCACCGTGGCGAGGAAGCGGCTCTTGACCTCGTCGGCCCGCTCGGCCTCGGCGCGGGCGCGTTCGAGCTCGGCCGCGTGGCGGCTCTGCTCGGTGACATCGCGGGTGACCGCCACGACCGTGGACCCCTCGACCCCACTGCTGCGACTCTCGATCCGATGCGCACGCATCTCGGCGACGATCACACCGGGCGAGCCCTCCGCGCGGATGGCGGCGCTGTCGAGATGCAGGCGGAACCGGACGGTGGTCGGGACTCCGTGCGCCGCCACGTCGCTGAGCGTCTGGAGCAAGGCAGGCCGGTCGCCGACATGGACGCGTTCGAGAAGGCCATGGCCGCGCAGGCGGACCGCGTCGGCGCCGACGAACTTGGAGGCCGAGGCGCTCGCTTCAAGGACGCGGCCGTTGAGGTCGTGCCATGTCACGAGGTCGTCTATCGCGGAGAGCAGCATGCGATCGCGCAGTTCGTTGTCCCTTGCCTTCGCACGCCACCGGTTCTCCTGGCGGATGTGATCGATGACCTGAGCGGCGATGTGCCCGATCGCGGTAATGACGAACACCGGCATCGCGAGCTTGCTCGACCATTCGATGACCGGTGAGCTCAAGGTCCAGGCCGGTGCCAGGGCAATGATGAGCGCGCTGACGGCCGCAATCACCGCTGCGGCGAACGTTGCCCGGCGTGAGCCGGACACGACGGCTTCGAGCGGGATCGCCACGAGCCAGATCGCGGCTGCAGACGTGGCCCCTCCGGTCATCAGGGCAATGCAGACGACGAGACCGGCGAGACCCGCCGAAGAGATCGCGTGTGCGATCCAGAGAATGCCGGTCCGGGACAGCAAGGCTGCGGCGCAGACCGGGAGCAGCAGGCTCGCGATCGCCATCGCCTCGATCCCGCTGGGCACACCGCGCCAGAGCAGGAATGGCGGCAAGGCCACCATCATCACCGCGCCGGTGGCGAGCCGTGAGACCAGGAAACGCTCGTGCCGAAACCGAACGCTGGCATCGTCATACACCGACTCGTGCACGAGGCCGACAAGACGCGCATCGATCTGAGATGCCAGGGCACTGTACATACGCAATACCGACACGCACAGCGCGAAGACACCTTACGGCAGCTCCGACGCCCCTTTGTTCGCCTCGAACTCGACTGGCTCCAACCGTCGCAGACCGGACTTAAGCGAGTCTTGCCACACCACCAGGCGATGTTCCGGGATGCTTTCCAGAGAATGACCAAGCCTTTGAATAGGCAGGTTTCGTTTCGGGGCAAACTTTTACGACATGAGCGAACGACGCATGAGATTTACCATCTCGCAGTATTTTCTGCGGGGACTCAGCCTGCTTTAGGGATGTCGGGGGACATTGCAGCGCGAGCCAGCACAACCGCAGGGCAGAGCGTTTCGGACCGGGCCATGTCATTTCTCGTTCGTGCGGCGCTGGTGATCGGCGCGCTCTCCTACTTCGCGTCAACCCGCGACCAGCCCGGCGCCAGTCTGCGCCCGACCGACGGGGGGCCGATGGCGGCCCTGCCCGCAATCTGGGATGCGCTGCCCTCGGACATCCGCGCTCGCGCGATCAGCGAGGCGACGTCGCAGGCCGGACGGCAGATCGCGGATATGTCGATGCTTCCGGCCTCCGGCGACACTCTGGCCGAGTCCGATCGCAAGCCTGGCTGGCGCGGCTCGAACTCTCGCCGATAGATCGGCCGGCACCGGGCACGATCGCGGGATAAGGGCTGGCCTGCAGCAGATTGGTAACCATCGCTGCGCATCCTCCGGCGGGTTCGATCATCGAGGGCTGCTCCCGTGTCGTCGCGTCGCTTCATGTTCCTTGGCCGCCGCCGACGTCGGTCGCTTGCGATCTCCGCACCGCTCTCGCTCCTTCTCGGCCTGACCGGGGCGGCCGCCGCGCAGGACGTGGCATCGCCACCGCCGAAGGCGATTGTGCCGGCGGCGACCGCAACGACCACCGTGCCTACGACCGCCGCTCCGGAGATGCCGGCCTCAGAGACGGCATCGATGCCGGCGGTGAAGAAATCGCGCGAGCTGCCACCCCTCGTCATCGCCAAGGTCTCGGACGACCCGGTGCCGACGCTCTCGGCCTCGACCTTCCTCGACACGCTGAAGATGGCCGAGCGCTACCAGGGCATCGTCGATGCGGGCGGCTGGGCGTCGCTTCCAGCCGGCCTCGTCGTCAAGCCAGGTGGCCGAGATCCTTTAATCCTGGTTCTTCGCCGGCATCTCATGCTCGTGGGAGACCTTCCCGCCGATGCGCCGGTTTCGGACCAGCTCGACTCCGCTTTGGTGGCGGCGGTGAAGTCCTTCCAGGCCCGCCACGGCCTTCCCGAGACCGGCCTCGTCGGTCGGCAGACCGTAGCGGCGCTCAACGTTCCCGCGGCCACTCGCCAGCGCCAGCTCGCGGCATCCGCGGCTCGGCAGCTCGGCTCCACCTTCGCGTTCAGTGACCGCTACGTCGTGGTGAACATTCCCTCCGCAACGGTTGAGGCGGTGGAGCGGGGCAGCGTGGTTCGCCGCTACGTCGCGGTGGTCGGAAAGCCCGACAAAGCGACGCCGCGGATCGAGGCGCGGATCACCGACGTGAACCTCAACCCGACCTGGACTGTCCCGGTCTCCATCATCAAGAAGGAGATCATCCCGCGGATGCGCAAGGACCCGGGCTATCTCGCGCGCGAGCGCATCCGCATCCTCGGACCGGGCGGCGTCGAGGTCGAGCCGACGGCGATCGACTGGGCGAGCGAGAAGGCGGCGACCTATACGCTGCGCCAGGATTCAGGCCTCGACAACTCGCTCGGCCAAGTACGCATCGACATGCCGAACCGTCAGGCGGTCTACATGCACGACACGCCGTCGAAATCGCTGTTTGCCCGCGACGTGCGGTTCCATTCCCATGGCTGCGTGCGGGTGGCTCAGGTGAAGGAGCTCGCCGGCTGGCTCCTGGAAGGAGCCCAGGGTCCGAACGGTCCGGGATCGAGCTGGGGACCGATCGAGATCGAGACCAGCATCGCGACGAACGAGCGCGTGGACATCAAGCTGCCCAAGCAGGTCCCGGTCACCTTCGTCTACCTGACGGGCTACGCCACCCCCGACGGCCGCGCCCACTTTCGCGACGACATCTACGGGATCGACAGCCCGAGCAGCGCGACGTCATCGGCAGATGTGGCGGCCACCGGCTCGGTGACGACGCGGCCCAAGACCGTCGCGCCGGTGACGCCCCCAGTGAAACCGGCGCCTGCCGTCAAGGCCGTGCCTGCCCCGGCGCCGGCGCTATGATCCTCACCCCTCGGCCGAGGGAGCATCCGCCTCAGTACCCGGCGTCCTTCGGATGCTCCTCCCGTGCGAGCCTCAGGAGGTTCTGTCCGTAGGCGGTCTTCTTGTAGAGCTCGCCATGGGCCACGAGCTGCGCCTTGTCGATAAAGCCCTGCAGGTAGGCGATCTCTTCGAGACAGGCGACCTGCAGCCCCTGGCGGTTCTGGAGCGTGCGGACGAACTCGGAGGCTTCGAGCAGGCTGTCATGGGTGCCGGTGTCGAGCCAAGCATAGCCGCGGGACATCTTCTCGACATGGAGCTGGCCCCGATCAAGATAGGCCTGGTTGACGCTGGTGATCTCGAGCTCCCCCCGCGCAGAGGGCGTCACCGCGGCAGCGATGTCGAGGACCTGGTTGTCGTAGAAGTACAAGCCCGTCACCGCCCAGGGGCTCTCGGGCTCGGGCGGCTTCTCGACGAGGCGGACCGGGCGGCCCTCCTTGTCCAGGGTGACCACGCCATAGGCCTGCGGATTCTCGACATGATAAGCGAAGACCGTGGCGCCGGTGCCGCGGGTCCGCGCCTTCTTCAACAGATTGGTCATGCCGGAACCGAAGAACAGGTTGTCGCCGAGCACGAGAGCGACGTCGTCGGTCCCGATGAAGTCGCGGCCGATGATGAAGGCCTGGGCCAGACCCTCCGGGCGCGGCTGCAGCGCATACGAGAACGAGAGCCCGAACTGCTCGCCGGTGCCGAACAGGCGCTTGTAGTTGTCGAGGTGCTCAGGTGACGAGATGATCAGGATCTCGCGGATGCCCGCCAGCATCAGCACCGAGACCGGGTAGTAGATCATCGGCTTGTCGTAGACCGGCAGCAGCTGCTTGTTGATCGACAGGG